>TARA_R110000737_G_scaffold2923_10_pt1 | contig 177894 bp, 136 predicted proteins | sample TARA_R110000737 | Tara Oceans TARA_R110000737 (sample SAMEA4398027) | marine metagenome | biome: Polar Biome; feature: [SRF] surface water layer (ENVO:00010504); material: water (ENVO:00002006), including particulate matter (ENVO:01000060) such as... | depth 5 m | reverse complement strand
TCACCCCCGTCCTCCCCGCTCGCCAAGCGTTCGAAACCAACCTCATCACCCAACTCAACAACAACCCCGAAACCCCAGTCCTCGCCATCTGCCTCGGCATGCAAATGCTCGCCCTCACCGCTGGAGGATCCCTCAACCAACACCTCCCCGACACCCACCCAACCCACGCCGACCACTGGAACAACCCACACACCATCACCTCCACCGACGAGTCCGTCCTCCCCTCCGGAACCATCTACTCATCCCACCGCCAAGCCGTCTCCGATCCCGCACACTACCGCGTCCTCGCCACCGCACACGACGGCGTCATCGAAGCCTTCGACGACCCAACCCGCCCCTTCACCCTCGCCATCCAATGGCACCCCGAACGCACCGACACCCCAGCGCTCGGTCAGCACCTCTTCGATCGCCTCATCCAAGCAACACAAACCACCTAAAACGGCAGCATCTCACCACCCGCAAGCTGACCCGAATCCCGCACCCCAAGCGTGCGATAAATCTCGATCGTCGCCCCCGAAGTATTCAGCGTATAAAAATGAATCCCCCGCGCCCCGTGATCCAACAAGTCTCGGCACTGTTCCGTCGCCCAGTGCACCCCAACCCGACGGATCGCTTCCGCGCTCCCATCCGTCCGGCGCACCGCTCGCAGCATCGAAGCCGGGAACCGCATCCCCAGCGCCAAATCCGCCATCCGCTTCATCCCAGAAATCGACTGCACAGGCATAATCCCCGCAACCACAGGCACCCGAATCCCGCTGAGCACACACCGATCGCAAAAATCAAAGTAGTCCCGGTTCTCAAAGAACATCTGCGTCACCACAAAGTCCGCGCCCGCATCCACCTTTGCTTTGAGATAGTTCATCTCGTCGAGCCGATTCCCCGTCCCGGGATGCCCCTCCGGGAATCCAGCAACCCCGATCCCAAACCCTGCAAAACCCGACGCCTTGTGCCGATCATTGAACCTCGCAATAAACTCAACAAGCTTGCTCGCATACGCAAAGTCCTCGCTCGCCCAGTCGTGCTCGCCCCCGCCCGGCGCATCGCCCCGCAACGCAAGAATATCGGTAATCCCCCGCTCCGCGTACCCTTCGAGAATCTCTTGGATTTCCGCCTCACGATGCTTTACGCAGGTCAGGTGTGGCATCGTCACCAGCCCCGTCCGCTCGCGCACGCGATGCACCACATCCCGCGTCAGCTTCCGCGTCGATCCGCCCGCGCCATAAGTGATCGACACAAACGAGGGGTTCAACCCCTCAAGCTTCTGAATATGTTCAAACAAACGATCAGCACCGCCCTCATCCTTAGGCGGAAAGAACTCAAACGAGAATGTCGTTCCGCCCTCAAGCAGCTTGCCAATCATAAATCAACCACCGCCCCTTTCAGAGCGACGGCAATAAAGCAAATTAGTAACGGTAATGGTTCGGCTTGTAAGGGCCATCCACTGGAATATCCAAGTACTCCGACTGATCCTTGCTCAGCTTCGTCAGCTTCACGCCAAGCTTGTCGAGGTGCAAACGAGCGACCTGCTCATCAAGGTGCTTCGGAAGCACATGCACCGAGTTGTCGTAGTTCTCAAGATTCTCCGCAAGCTCAATCTGTGCGATCGTCTGGTTCGTAAAGCTCGCGCTCATCACGAAACTTGGGTGGCCAGTCGCACAACCGAGGTTCAACAAGCGACCCTCAGCAAGCACAAGAATACTGGTGCCCTTGGACTTGAACAAGAACTCATCAAACTGAGGCTTGATGTTGATCCGCTCAACATCCGCGTCCTTCATCAAAGGCTCAATCTGGATCTCGTTGTCAAAGTGACCAATGTTCCCAACGATCGCCTTGTTCTTCATCCGCTTCATGTGCGCAAGCGTGATGATGTCCTTGTTGCCCGTAGTCGTGATAAAGATGTCCGCGGTCTCAACGAAGTCCTCAAGGGTCTTCACTTCGTACCCTTCCATCGCCGCCTGAAGCGCGCAGATCGGATCGATCTCCGTCACCACAACCCGGCAGCCCTGCCCCTTGAGCGACTGGCAGCAGCCCTTGCCAACATCGCCGTAGCCACAGACCACAGCAACCTTGCCCGAGATCATGACATCCGATGCACGGTTCAACCCGTCAATCAGCGAGTGACGACAGCCGTACACGTTGTCAAACTTCGATTTGGTCACCGAGTCGTTCACATTGATCGCAGGGAAAGGCAGCTTGCCAGCGTTCGCAAGCTGGTACAAACGATGCACACCGGTCGTGGTCTCTTCCGAGATCCCACGAATCGCAGGCGTGTTCTTTGTAAACCAACCCGGGTTCTCTTCGATCGTGCTGCGAACAGTCGCCAGAACATGCTTCCATTCTTCAGGATCTTTATCAGCGTTGAACTCAGGGATCACGCCGGTGGTTTCGTAGTCGAGGCCGTTGATCATAAACAACGAAGCATCGCCGCCGTCGTCAACAATCTGATCCGGACCCGAACCGTCAGGCCAAGTCAGCGCCTGCTTGGTGCACCACCAGTACTCTTCGAGCGTCTCGCCCTTCCACGCAAACACAGGTGTCCCGCGTGGATTCTTAGGAGTGCCCCCGGTCTCGGTGCGACCGACAACGACCGCCGCCGCTGCAAAATCCTGCGTCGAGAAAATGTTACATGAACACCAGCGAACATCCGCGCCAAGGCAGGTCAGTGTCTCAATGAGTACCGCGGTCTGCACGGTCATGTGCAGCGAGCCCATCAGCTTCAATCCCTTGAGCGGTTTCTTCTCGCCGTACTGCTCGCGCAGTGCCATCAAGCCAGGCATCTCGTGCTCCGCAAGACGAAGTTCCTTGCGTCCGTGCTCCGCTTCGCCAAGGTCGCGGACCTTGAACTCAAGCCCATTGATACTGTCCATCGTCAGTGTCGGTGCGTTTGCTGTCGCAGTCATCTCGTATCCCTTCGTGTACCGCTCAAATCAGCGGCTAAGTGTTGTGTCATCTCAGTAAATCAGTCAATCCACCCGCGCCACCGCGGCAAAGAGTGGGGGGCCCGACGAACTCGTGTCAGGCCGCAATGTATTCATCCGTATCCCCTCAAAACCAGCTTCTTTCAGCATCCCCGTCATCCGCTCTTGAGAGAACCCAAGATGCGCATGCCCCATCGAACGACGGTACTCGCTGTTCGTATGCTCGCACATATCAACAATCATCACCACCCCGCCCCCGCGCTGAGTCGTCAGCACCCGGCGCATTTCTCTGAGAGCCGCGAGCGGATCAGGCAAGTGGTGCAACACAAGCACGCACACCGCCGCATCCACACTCTGGTCATCCATAGGCAACGCGGAAAGCTCACCCTGCACAAACTCGATGTGATCCGTTCCGATCTGCGTCGTCTGCAATCGCGAACGCGCCCCATCAAGCATCTCCGCAGAACGATCCACCGCAACCACGCCCTCAACCCAAGGCGACAACAACTCCGTGCAGTTCCCCGTCCCGCACCCAAGATCCGCAACACGCCAGCGCGGATCAATGAGCCCAAGCAAAGCGCGATCCGTGAAATGCTGACCAAACAAATCGTTCCGCATCCCGTCCCATTCCCCAGCATGCTCACCAAAGAAAGTACTCGAATCCGTCATCCGCTCAGACAACACCGAACGCACACGCTGGTCATCCCCAACCGACTCCGCGAGACCATCAAGATCATCCCGCACCGCAAGCCAGATCCCACGCATCGTCGCCGACAGCTCATCAAGCACAACCCTGTAAAAAGTCGCAGGCCCAACCGACCGCTTCACAACCCACCCGCCCTCAGCAAGCACCTTGAGATGCCGTGAACCAGACGACTGCGGAATCTGCACAACCCGCACCAACTCGCCCACCGCAAGCTCATGCAAACACAAAATCCGCATCATCCGGAGCCGAATTGGATCACTGAGCTGGTTAAGCAACTCAGCGGCGGAAATCGCAGTGGTATTGGGTGCAGTCTTTGCCATTGTTCCATTATCCGAATATACGGATAAAGGGTAGCAAATGATCTCCGCCGCGTCAAGCAGTCTCTCAAACGGAACCCGAAAAAGAACGATCGGTCCCGAAAATCTCAGTTCCCCAAGTTCTCAGGCACCATCGCCAGCGATGGCCCAGGAGTCACCCCAAGCGCCAAGAACCGCTGATCCAGATCGCTCGACGACCGATCAAACCACAGCGCCTGCCGAAGCGATTGGAGTTCGAGTTCCCGATCATTGATCTGCTGCGCAAAGTCCGCCATCGCCATGTAGGGAGCCACGGATTCGCCCTTGTCGAAAATCATCGCCGACCGGATCGCCGCCTTCGCATCATCCAGCAGCCCCGCCTGCTGCGCGTACCGCGCGAGCCGCAGGTGTCCCTCAACCCCCATACCTTCATTCGAGGACTCTTGGAGCAGGGTCATCATGTCCTCGGTTCGACCAGCCGCAAAGTAGGTGTCCGCAAGGGATTCGATGTACTGGACTTCACCTGGACGCAGGTCGTTCGCCGTGGTCAGGTGCTGGATCGCTGAGACATACATCCCAAGCCGAGCTTCGGTCATCCCGAGGTTGTACTGCGCAAAGTGCGAGTGCGGCCGCCGCTCGACATACTCCTGCCAATGCGCCAGCGCCTGCTGGTCATCCCCATTCGCCGCCGCAGTCCGTGCTTTGAGTGACAGTTGGTTGAGCGCGAGGGTCCGCTGGACTTTCTGGGTCGGGCCGCAGGACGCGGTCAGCAGAACGGAACAGGCGATCGACAGGATAATCAACACTCGTGTAGGCATACTCAACTCCAACTTGCTCGACTCGTGGTCGTGGTCTGTATTGAATATAGCTCGATGCGAACAGATTCACCACAACCCCACCCCGAATCCACGGCGGCAATTGTACTTCTCCACACTCTCGCGGATGGTTCGAGCCATTTTGATTGGATGATCGAGCGGCCTGGGATTGTGGATGAGCATCGGCTGATGACTTTCCGGGTGGGGGATCGGCCTGATCTGTGGGAGGGAGATTCTGGTCGGGAGGGGCAATTGTTCCACGGGGAACAATTGGGCGATCACCGGGCCCATTTTCTGCGATTTGAGGGTGATATTGGGGGGGGGCGGGGTGTGGTGCAGCGAGTGGCTTTAGGGCGGTGCATCAGGTTTGAGTTGTCGGAGGCCGGGGACGGACTTGTTTTTGAGGTTTTGTGGGAGAGCGGTGGCGGGGGGCGGTATTTGGGGACGCGGGATTTGGAGGCGGGGTGGAGATTTCGATGTCAGGATTTGGATTCGCATCCGTGATGAAAATTTGGTAGAGTGTGTGTCTAAGGAGGTTCTCCGTTATGCAGGGACCGTTATTTGATCCTTTACCGCCGGGATATTCTGGGCCGGTACATAAAAAAGAGGGTGCTCCGGCGTCCAAGCCGAAGGTTGATGAGACCGAGGGGTTGGGTCTTGATGATACTTTGCCGATTGATCTCTCGTCGGATGCGGGAACCTCTGCGTCTTCTGGTCAGCCGAAGATTACGACCTTTGAGCAGAAGCTTAGCTCCAAGCGGCACGAGGATGAATGGGCACGGTCACCCAACGCGACAGGTACCGGCGCGATCCATGTGAAGAGCTTTCACTGCCGGTTGACCGGGGACTCGCTTGAGTTCTTGGATCGTCAGATCAATGAATGGCTCGACAACCATCCTGAGTATGAAGTGAAGATGGTGACGAGTTCGATGGGGACTTGGTCGGGCAAGCTCAAGGAACCGAATCTGATCGTTAATGTGTGGGTCTAAATGAAAGCAGATGGCATCGCATTGTGGGGACGGTTGATCGCGGGCTTGATGCTTGTGGTTGTGTTGTCATGTTTTGCCAATGGGTTTGAGCCGAAGGGGTTGGCAGACGATGTGATGCCTCGGGTGATTGAGCCGAACAAGGATCGATTGGTTTCTGGGGTGTTGTATCGGGTGATTGATGGGGATTCGATCGAGTTGTTCGTCGATGGTCGGATCGTGGCGTATGAGCTTGCGGGTGCGGATGCTCCGGACTTGGTGGGTGAGGGGCCGGCGAGGATTCGGGGGAGTGTTGCGGCGCGTGATCAGTTGCTTGCCTTTCTTGAGGGTGAACAGTTGATGCTGTTGCCTGACCGGATGCGTCCGACGGATGCGATGGGTCGGACTCGGGGGTATGTGTATCGCATGCCTGATGGTTTGTTTGTGAATCTTGAGATGGTGCGGCTTGGGCTATCGAAGCACGCTCGTGATCCTGCGGGTTTTAATAATGAGGTGATGCTTTGGGCGCAGGATCGTGCGCGGGATGCTCGGAAGGGTGTGTGGTCGGCTCCGGAACCTGAACCCGAGGTTGCTGAGCCGATCTTGGTTGAAGATACATTGGAACCAGAGCAATCTCCGGCGGAAGTGCCTGCGGTTGTGACCAAGAAGGTTGAGCCGACTGCGCCGGATTCGGGGATTGTGTACATCACCAAATCGGGCACGAAGTACCACACGAAGGATTGTCCGCATGCTCGGAGTTCGGGGGTGGCGCGTCGGCTAGACGAGGTGAAGAAGACGCATGGGGCGTGCAAGAGTTGTGATCCTGACGGGGCGGCGGTTGCGAGCGCGGATGATTGATCGCGCTGGGTGAAATGAGCCGATGGATGGGGCATGTGCGGCGTTGTTGGTGTAGTTTCGGAACTCCCGGTCCCTGAGCGGGATGTGCTGTCGATGCGCGGCGAGCTTGTGCATCGGGGGCCGGATGATTCGGGGTTGGTGCGGACGGTGTGCGGGACGGTGGGGCACACTCGGCTGAGCATTCTGGATGTTGGATCGAACGGTCATCAACCAATGACGACGGACGATGGTCGGTTCACGCTGGTGTATAACGGGGAGTTGTACAACGACGCGGATATTCGCGCGGAGCTTGCTGCTCTTGGTGTGGTGTTCAAAACGAAGTGTGATACGGAGACGGTGCTGCAGGCGCTGGCGCATTGGGGGATGGGGGCGCGGCACAAGCTGCGGGGGATGTATGCGTTTGGGTTGATTGATACAAAGAATCGTGTGTGTTTGCTGGCGCGGGATGCGATGGGGATCAAGCCGATGTATACGGCGCGGGTGCCTGGGGTCGCGGGGGCGATGGTGTTTGCGTCGGAGATCCGCGGGGTGCTGGCGCATCCGAAGATTGAGGCGCGTCCGGATCAGGTGACGTTGAGTGCGTACTTGTCCACGATCCGTCCTGAGTTTGGGACGCGGACGATGTTTGAGGGGGTTTCGGGTCTTGCGCCGGGGGAATGGTCGCTCTATTCAACGAGTGATTTTTCAGTGTTGGATCAAGGGTCGTGTTGGGATAGGGATTCGGGGAGCGTTGTTGAATCTGGTGACACTCGTTCAGTGATCGAGGATTCGGTGGTCCGGCATCTGCGGACGGATGTGCCGATGTGCGCGTTACTGTCGGGTGGATTGGACAGTTCGATCATCGCGAAGATTGCGATGGATCAGCTGGGGGAGTTGAATACTTTTTGTGCGGGTGCGCGGGTCGCGGGGTTTGATGATGATTTCGTGATGGCGCGGGAAGTGTCGAAGCATCTTGGGACGCGGCATACCGAGGTGGATGTCGATGCGGGGATGTTTATGCATCGGTGGCGTTCGATGATCGACACGACTGGGGTGCCGATGTCTACGCCGAATGAAGTCGCGATTTATGAAGTGTGTGCGGCGCTCAGCGGGCAGGGGTTTAAGGTTGCGTTGTCGGGTGAGGGGGCGGATGAGTTGTTTGGTGGATATGAGACGCCGATGGTGCAGGCGCGGGCGTTTGTTGATTCTGTTGATGGTGGGGATGCGGTCGCGGGGTTGTTTCATCTGCAGTCCAATGCGTGGGTGAACGATCAGGTGAAACCGATTTTGATGCGTGCGGGATGGCTATCGAGTGTCGAGGGGGACAGTGAACTTCGCGGGTGGTATCAGTCGTCGTTTGATGGGTTGCGTGAGCGGTCGGCGGACTCGATGCAGGCGCATCTTGCGTTTCATCGTCGGATGAATCTTCCGAACCTGCTTCGGCGATTGGATACGGCGAGCATGCTGAGTTCGGTGGAGGGGCGGACGCCGTTTGCTGATCGGGTGGTTGCGGGGTTTGCGGAGTCGCTGCCGATGGAGCGGAAGTTTTTGGGTGGGGATGGGGGCGGAACGAAGATCGCGTTGCGGGAAGCGTTTGCGGATGTGCTTCCTGCGGCGGTGGTGTCTCGTCCGAAGGCGAGTTTCCCGTTGCCGTTCCAAGAGTGGATTGGTGGGGTTGGTGGATTGCTTCAGCGGTCCGGGTTTGCTCGGGAGTTTTTCAATGATGAAGCGGTTGAGGCGGTGCTTGGGGATGCTGCGGGGAACTGGAATCTTGCGTGGCCCATGCTGAATCTTGCGATCTGGGGCGAGCGGTGGTGGGGCGATGGGGATGTTGTGGATGAGGTGTTTGACTCGTCATTCGTCGGGAGTTGAGTTCTGCTGGCACCAGGTGATGGCGCGGACGAGTTCTTTGACGCCTGCGGGTCCTGCGGGGATTTCATGACCTTTGCCTGCGAGCATTCGAACTTGGACTGGGGTGTTTGATTTGGTGAGGTCGCGTTTGGCGTGGGTGTAGGTTTTTTTCCAGGGGTCGCGTGCGCCGGTGAGGAGGTAGAAGGGTGGGAGTGTTGCGGAGTCTTCGGCGGAGGCGTTTTGTGGTTCGTAGTGGCCGCAGATGGGGATGATTCCTGCGAAGAGGTCTGGGTGGGTTTGTCCCATGATGAGTGCGATGTTGGCGCCTTGTGAGAAACCGACGAGGTAGATTTGGTTGGGGTCGATGTTGTGTTGTTCGATGGCTTGGGTGATGGTGTGGTTGACCATCCATTCGGATTCGTCGCGGTAGGTCCATGAGAATCCATCTCCGGCGGGGCGGAGTGCGTCGGGGGCGATGAGGATCATGTTGAGTTGGTCTGCGGTTTCTTTGAGTGCGTTGATCATGTCGTTGCCCGTCATTCCGGTGCCGTGGAGTGCGAGGATGAGGGCGGGGGATTCGGGTGTGTTCTTTGGGATGTGTGATTTGGGTTTGTGGCTTTCTGCTTCGGCGATGTACTCGTTGAGTCTTGCTTGTGCGTTGCGTTGGACTTGGCGGAGGATTGATTTGAATCGTTCGTCTTCGCGGAGTGGGTTGAGGTCTTCGGATTGTTCGAAGGATCGGGTGCCGGTGTATCCGAGGTCGGCGGCTCTTTGGAGGGCTTCGATCGCTCCGTCGGGGTCGTCGGTGCGCGCGAGCATTGAGCCGAGGTTGAAGTTCCAGGTTGCGGATTCTGGATAGCGTTCGCTGATTTCTTTCGCGGATTTGAGGGCGAGGGTGTAGTTCTGGGCGGCGACGGCTTTGTCGTAACGGTCGACGAGTTGTTGGTCGGATTGGGCGTGGGCTATGGAGATGAAGAGGGTGATCGTGAGGGTGACGAGGAAGGTTCGCATGAGGATTGGGCTCCTGTGTGTAGGGCTATACATGTACATTCGGGAAGGGGTTTCATAATTATTGTGTTTGTGATGGGGGTTGCGGGGCTGGGAATGGGGTTTGGGGTGGTGTAAAGCGTGTGAATCTCGGACTTTGCTGGCATGGCGGAGTTTATGAGGCAAAGTGAATATGGACACACTTTCTACTCGTTCTGGGAGACACACATGCAAACTTACTTTGCTATTGGAGCAATCGCGGGGATCACCGCTGTTGCTGGGGCGCAGTTGAACCTTGGATTGTTTGAGGGCGGCTGGGAGAATACTACTTTTGGATCATCGGGTGGGGCTTCGATGTTGATTGAGAGTCTGGGGGGCGCGGATGTTCAGATCACGGTTGATCTGGATGGGTTCGTTTTTGGTGGGGCTGATCCTGATCCGTTTGTGATTACTGGATCTGTTGGAGCGACCGGGTTTGTTCCGGATGCTTTTGATGATGAGAACTTCGGTGAGATGAGTGGTGGGGTTGATGAGAACGGGGTGGTTGCGATTGATCTTGCGAACGCTGCGGGGGGATCTTTCTCGTTGGTGACTTTGCGGGGGACAGCGATCGGGGATTCGGTTGATCTTGACTATGAGATATTCACTCCGGCGGCGGGGGTGCCGTTTGCGGTTGGGGTGTTGAATCTGGAACGGGTGCCATCACCTGGGGGAATGGCGTTGTTTGCGATTGGTGGGTTGATGGTGACTCGCCGGAAACGGTGAGTGTTTGAGTTGGAATTTCTCTTGCTATCCGCGGGCGTCCTTTCGGGGACGCTTGCTTATTTTTGTAGGGTTTATCGCGTGAATTCGGGTTGTTGGGTTTGTGGTGGAACCGCTTGATTTGCAGGACGAATAGTGGTGTGTACGATGTTTCAAGGCCTGTATGTTTGGGCTGAGATCAATGAGTTCTTTGTTGATCTATACGAACGAAAACAACTGAATATTGCACCGATGCGGGAGGTGTTGTTGTGTTCTCGCGTGGGCTTGCTACAAGCTATCGGTGCGTCTGGTCTAGAGAGCGGGGAGCGAGACGGGTGGGGAGAGAGCGGGGTATGCTCGCGGGTTTATGTGTGTGCACTCGCGGGGATACTCTGAGATGGGCGGTCTGTTTGGACGCCCGTTTTTTTGTATACTGATTGCATGGGAACACGCATAGATCGAGAGATTGTTGAACAGTTTGCACTCGCGCTTGATGGGGAGGATTATCCAGCCGCGACCGAGTTGCTTGCTCCGGCGTGTGTGTACTCCATTCGGGGTAAGACGATCAATGGGGCGGGGGCGATCATCGCGTCGTATCAGGGGAACGGGGAGGCGGCGCAGGCGTTTGATTCGATTGCGTATGGGAGTTCGGTTCGCGAGGGTACAGACGGATGGATTGTGATTGAGTTCTGGGATGAGATCACGCATCGGGGGCGGGTGCATCGGCATCAGTGCGAGCAGTGGGCGCGGGTGTTGGATGGGGCGATCGTGGAGATCGAGCATCGGGATTTGGAGGGGGAAGTTGAGGCACTCAACGCGTTCAAAGCGTGGTGCGGGAGATTGGAGTAGGTTGCTTATTGAAAGAGCAAAGCTCGGCCATTCGACCGAGCTTTGCTGAACGATTTGGCATGTGGTGCATGCTGGGTTCAGTATTTAGTTGGAGCAACTGCAGGTCGTGCAGAAGGTGTCGACTTCTTTTTTGGCTTCCTCTTTGGATTTGCCGTAGCGTTCTTGGATTTTTCCTTCGAGTTGCTCGGCTTTGCCGTTGATGGTGTCGAGGTCGTCGTTGGTGAGCTTGCCCCATTGCTCTTGGACTTTGCCTTTGACCTGTTTCCAGTTGCCTTCGAGTTGGTCGCGGTTCATTTTAAATCTCCTTTTGTTTGAGTTCCGGTGTCTGAGTTACGAACTTTCGACATGTGTATGTTGGGGTCGGGGATATAAACGACGATGAATCGATCATGAAATTGATCTCATTTTTCTGGTATCCTGATTTGATGGCGTGAGGGGCATTATGAAATGGGATTTCATTTCGGATTCAGTCGGGCTTTATACGGAATTGCGATACTCTTTTGATGATGAAGATCAAAGTCTGTAGCGTGTTGATTTCTGGGATGCTCTTGCTCTCGCTTGTCGGGTGTTCGGGGCCGATTTCGCCTCGTCCGGGGTCGGGGATGCGGTACTCGGCGGAGCTTGGGGAGTTTGCGGCGATGCCGCGGGCGCGGATTGGGTCGCTGCCGTTTCCGGGGCCGTTCACGCTGTATGCGGAGGCGGATGTGATGAAGCTGGGGCGGCATTCGTATTCGGGGGAGTCGGTGAAGGATCATCCGCGCGAGGTGGATCGCGGGATTGTGTATACGCGTCGTGCGGGGTTTTTGGATGTGTGTCATATCCGGAACGCTGCGGATACGACGGCGTACATTCATGCGCGGGTTGCGCTCGCGCTTCGGGAGGGGTGGTCGCGGATGCGGTTTCGGGGGATTGAGCCGAGCGAGTACAGCGTGTGGTTTGCGTATCCGGAGGATTGGGATGCGATGGGTGACGATGTGCGAGAGGAGTTGTCCATACGGATCGCGCAGCGGCTGGCGTTTGATGTGATGACCTGGCATGAGATCATTACTTGGTATGGGTACAAGAGTACGGTGGTGGTTTCGGAGCAGGGGTCTGCGTTTACGCATGATGACACGCCGAGCCATGTGGTGGGGATTGGGCTTGCGGGTGAGGCGCTGCGGAGCGGTGAGGGGTATGACGCTGCGATGACGACGCTCTTGCAGGAGCGTCTCTTGGAGTATGGCGCGGTGGATCATGAGGGTTTGGAGGCGGCGCTGGATGCGACGAAGGATGTGTGGTGGTCGACGCTTGGTGGGGCGAAGCGACGGCTGCTGGACTTTGGGGATGGGGATGGGCTTGTTGAGCCTTGGATTGTGGAGGGGATGTTGGAGGGGGAGGCGGCGGTGCTCAGGGTGCCGACGCTTGGGGATGTTGGTGGGCGGGATCTGCGTGGGATGTATCAGGTTGAGATTGATCCGAAGATTCTTGAAGGGTTTGCGATTCGATCGAAGCTGGAGGGTAATCCGGATCGGGTTGTTCCTGAGCGGGATTTTTCGATTTTGATGGGGGATATTGCGGGGAGTTTGGAGCAGGTGGTTCCGGAGCCGGGGGATGTGGTTGTGGAGGATTTGGAGTAGTTGGAGGTTGATTTTTAATTCGACTGCGGCGGAGATGGCTAGTCGGGGCACCCGGCAAAATACTTGATATACTAAATGTTCATGGCAGCCCCAATATTCACTCAACACGAAGCCGATGGCTTAATAAAGGCCAAAAAATCTGCTATTCACGAAGCATGGATTACCAAGCAGCAAGACAGGCAAAACTCTATTCACTCAGTGGTTTTAGAAGGCGAAACGGACGATGAGTTTTCCATACCTCTAAAAATTTCTTTTTATCATAATCGAGCAATAGGGTCGACAAACATCTTACTTGAAGCCAGAATGGCTGGCCGTCCCTGGGAGGGAATATGTCGCTATGACATCCATGACTCGCCTCACAAAAATTTGCGAGAATGGATGCATCCACCTGATTTCATTGGAGCGGGTGTGCCTCATAGGCATCTATACAGTGAGCGAGCGGACCGAGAGCTTGGGAGTTGGCATGCGAGGGCAGAAATACTCGATTCCACAGCATGTTCATCTCCTGAACGACTACTGGGAACTTTTATGAAAGATATGAAATTTAGCTTTACCGACCCGCAATCACACCAATCACTTTTTAATTGGATAAACGAGTGAATCTTTCAAATCTACATTCTGATTTTTGCAAGGACCTAGATGTTCAATACCATATAATTGGCGACCGTGAGTTCTTGTCCAGTCGATTTCAATATTCTGACGGCGATTTGATCTGTGCGTACTTAGATAAGAAAGACGATCAGTTTGTATTTACAGATCGGGGAAACACCATGCACAGGTTCAAGATCAGTGGTTTTGAACTTGGTCAAAGCCGGGTCGATTTAGTACGGATGCTATTAGCGTCTTACAATGTGGATATCGATGGGGGCCGGATTACTAAAATAGCAAACGAAGACAATGTCAGAAGCGCATATATTGATTTTTGCGTTGCAATTGAGAAAGTTTCCTCGCTTGAGATTCAATTTCGTCATCGTCGACCAAACTACCTAAAAGAAATGATGGACCATCTTGTAAATGATCAAATCGAGCCGTACAGACAAGTTCAGCGATCTTGGTGTGATGAGTTGATCGACCCATCATTTGCGTACCCTATCGACTACCATTTTAATAGTGTAGGAGTAAGTAGAAACTTGTTTACAGTTTCATCAAGAGAGAAAGGACTACTTGTTTCAGCAGTAAGCAACTTCCTTCGAGCTCACGATAAATACTCCCCGACAATGGCAGTTTTTGATTCTGAGTTAAATTTGTCTCGACGACATGTTGATCGAGTGCGTGAATCTGTGGATGAAGTCGTATTCGGACTTTCAGGCTGTGAAAATCGTGTAGTTGACTTTGCTCTATCGACAAACAACCTCTGAACTGAACCTTACCACTCAGGCCCCCCGGTGTAGCGGCCGTAGATGTCGGCCATGGCTTGGACCATTTCGCCTAGGGTGCAGTTGGCGAGGGCGCCTTCGACCAGTGCGGGCATGACATTTTTGTTGGCTCGCGCATCCTCGCGGATAGTTTCGAGGGCGGCTACTACTGCGGTGTCGTCGCGGCGTTGTTTGAAGTCGGCGAGGCGTTCGTTTTGGATGGTCTCGACTTCTTCGGAGATGGTGAGGATGTCGATGGGGCGTTCTTCGTTGTCGTCGGTGTATTGGTTGACGCCGACGATGATGCGGTCTCCCGCTTCGCATTCTTCGGAGAAGCGGTAGCTGGCTTCGGCGATTTGGCGGCGGAAGTATCCTTTGTGGATGCCTCCGACGGCGCCGCCTTCGTCGATGGTGGAGGTGGTGGCGTGTTCTGGTTTCCAGGGGCCGCGTCCCATGTTGTCGATTTGCTCGATGTAGGCGAGTGCTTCGGATTCCATTTTGTCGGTGAGTTCTTCGATGAAGTAGGAGCCTCCGAGTGGGTCTACGGTGCGGGTGACTCCGGTTTCGTGTGCGAGGATTTGTTGTGTGCGGAGTGCGACGGTGACGGCTTGTTCGGTTGGGAGGCCGAGGGTTTCGTCCATGGAGTCGGTGTGGAGTGATTGGCATCCGCCGAGGACTCCGGCCATTGCTTGGTAGGCGACTCGGACGATGTTGTTGAGTGGTTGTTGTTCTGTGAGCGAGCAGCCTGCGGTTTGGACATGGGTTTTCATGAACCATGAGCGTTCGTTTTTGGCGCCGTAGCGGTCGCGCATCATGCGTGCCCAGATTCGTCTCGCTGCGCGGAGTTTACAGATTTCTTCGAAGAACTCGTTGTGTGCGTTGAAGAAGTAGGAGAGGCGTGGGGCGAAGGAGTCGATGTCGAGTCCGCGGATGAGGCAGGCTTCGACATATTCCATGCCGTCTCTGAGGGTGAAGGCGAGTTCTTGGGGTGCGGATGATCCGGCTTCGCGGATGTGGTATCCGGAGATGGAGACGGAGTTCCATTTGGGGAGGTGCTGTGCTTGGAACTCGATGGTGTCGACGACGAGTTTGACGGATGCTTCTGGTGGGTAGATGAACTCGTTTTGTGCGTGGAACTCTTTGAGGATGTCGTTTTGGAGTGTGCCTCCGAGTGTGTCCCAACTGATGTTTCGTTGTTTGGCCATCGCGAGGTACATGGCCCAGATGACGCAGGCTGGGCCGTTGATGGTTTGGGAGACGGTGACGGAGTCGATGGGGATGTCTTTGTAGAGGCGGTGCATGTCTTCGATGGTGTCGATGGCGACGCCGCATTTGCCGACTTCACCGATGGAGAGCATGTCGTCGGAGTCGCGTCCCATGAGTGTGGGGAGGTCGAAGGCGGTGGAGAGACCGGTGTTTGCTTTGGTCGAAGTTTTGGCGGCTTCGAGGAGGTACTTGAATCGTTTGTTGGTGTCGTCTGCTGAACCGAAACCTGCGAACTGTCGCATGGTCCAGAGTCGTGAGAGGTATCCGTTGGGGAAGAGGCCTCGGGTGTAGGGGAACTCTCCGGGGTTGTTGATGTCGCGGTCGAAGTTTTGGAGTGAGACTGGGAGGTTGTCTGGTGTGTAGCTCGGATCGAGGACGATGCCGGAGATGGTGACGGCGTGTGGGTCGATGTTTGCGTGATCGAGACCTGGGCCGGTGATGTTGATATTTGTTGCGTGGGTCATTTGAGGGCTCCGAGAGGCGAAACGGTACATATTGCAGGTGATTCTATCTCGGTGGTATGGGTATTTTTGGGGGTTTGTGTATGGGGATGCTGATTTATGGATCAGGTCGGTGGTTTTTCTCGTATGTTGCCTAATGGAAGCATTCGCTTCTAATTTCATTGAACTGCCAATATTTGAAGAGGAGTGGACATGAACGCACAGGGAATTAGCGCTTTGGTTGTTGCTGGGATCGCGGGATACGCATCGGCGGCGGGGGAGCCTGTTCGGCTTGACCCGACCGGGAGCAATGTTCGGCATGCTGGGCATGTTTATTTCAATATCGCGACGGGTGAGAAGATTACTACGCTGATCAATGTTGGTGATGGGCAGCAACCGGTTGTTGGTGAGCCTGGGACTGAGATTTGGATTGCGGATACTCGGGCGCAGTGTGCGGATCAGGGGTACTCGACTGAGTATTTCTTTGGTATTGATGATCCGAGTGCTTCGACTTCTTTGGCCCTCAACGCTATTTGCTTTGACTGGGGTGATATCCCGTTCAACACGGTTGTGGATTGTGTGCAGGTTCACTGGGTTTCGGATCATGAGGATACGGATACGAACAGCGACAGCGTTGCTGATGGGATCGAGGGACTCGCGGCGACTTGGACCTATTGGGATGCTAATAATGGGCGTTCGCCGTTGTTGGATTGTATTTCCATGCCGATCATTGGATTCAGATTCTATAACTTGCAGGGCGAGTTCCCGATCGATACTGCGGCGCTTGCGTTGTGGACTGCTGATATCGATCTTGGTGGTTCGTTTGGAACCTCGCTGACCTTTGAGATTGGAGACAATGATTCTGATCCTCAGGGTGCAGCGGTGTTCAACGCTCGCATGGATCTTCAGGATGGTGATTCGGACTCCGTTCCCGATATCGATATCGATCAGGATGGTCTTGCGGACTGGGGCTGGTCGATTCAGTTCATTCAGCCTGGGATTGCTGATGTTGACGACGCTGACGGGGATGATGATTGGTCCACTGGTATCGATGGCGACATCGCTGCGTTGGCTACTGCTGGTATTGTCTTCGGTTCACCGACCCCTGGGCATGCGGAGTTCGATTCGATCGCTGCGGAATGGAACTGGGTTTCCGATGGTCCTACAGCAGGTGCGACCGAGGATGCATTTACGCTCGGATCTTCTCCGAATCCAGACGGCTCGGGCTCAATGACCATCGCTGGTACATTCTTCTTTGGTGGTCTTGATTGCACACCTGGATCGACCACAGGTTACACACCGGCGGCGCACTTTCAGACGGTGCTGTATGGGCCGAGTAACATCCCGGACTTTGACTGTGGCGACATTGCTGGCAACCCGGATGGGTCGCCTGATGGTGTGCTGAACTTCCTCGATATTTCGGCGTTCCTCCAGTACTTTGCTGCTGGGGATCTGCGGATGGACTTTGCAGGGAATCCGGATGGGTCTCCGGACGGGGTGCTCAACTTCCTTGATGTTTCGGCGTATTTGGCGATGTTTGCTCAGGGGTGTCCATAACGGTCATCGGATTTTATTCACATATTTCATTTTATTGGAGCAGTTATGTCTTGTTTACGAGTTCAGGCGTTGGTGGTTGTGGCGGTTTCGGGTTCGGCGTTTGCAATGGCAGAGCCCGTTGAGCTTGAGCCGAGTGTTGGCGAGGTGCGACATGCGGGTCATATTTATTTCAATGTCGCGACAGGTGAGAAGATCACGACGCTGATTGGTGCCGGTGATGCGCAGCAACCTGCTGCTGGTGAGCCTGGGTCAGAAATTTGGATTGCGGATACGGGGAATCCGTGTGCTGACTTTGGGTATTCAACCTCGATGTTTTTCGATCTTGACAATCCTTCTGGTGCCACTTCGCTTTCGGTCAACGCGATGCTTGTGGACTGGGGTGATATCGCGTTTAACACGGTTGTTGATTGTGTTCAGATTCATTGGCTCGCGAATCATGCGGACACCGATACTGACAATGACAACATCGCGGATGGTGTGGAGGGTCTGGCGGCGACTTGGATTTATTGGGATGGTGTGAATGGTTCGGCGCCCAATTATGTGTGTCTTGTGGCTCCCGTCATTTCCTTCTCGTTCTTCAGTCTGCCCGGTGAGTTCCCGGTTGATACGGCAACGATGCCGTTGTGGACCGCGGACATTGATCTCGCTGGTTCGTTTGGGACTTCGTTGACCTTTGAACTTGGTGACGATGATTCGGATCTCCAGGGCGCTTCAGTGCATAATGCGAGGAGGGATCTCGATGATCAAGATTCAGATTCGATCCCCGATATTGATCCTGATCAGGACGGGCTCGCGGATTGGGGGTGGTCGATTCAGTTTATTCAGCCTGGGGTTGCTGATGTTGACAACGCTGACAGTGACTCGGATTGGCGGACCGGTATCGACGGCGATATCGCTGCGCTGAGTACGGCGGGTATTTTGTTCGGCTCGCCCACTCCGGGGCACGCAGAATATGATTCGATAGCTGATGAATGGGACTGGATATCCGATGGTCCGACCGCTGGTGCGACGGAGGATGCATTCGTTCTCGGAGTCACGGAGAATCCCGATGGCTCGGGGCTCTTGTCATTCGCGGGCACCTTTAACTTCGGCGGTTTGAACTGTTCGGGTGGTCAGTCTGCGTATGTTCCGGCGGCGCATTTTCAGACGGTGCTGTATGGAGATGTAATTACTGAGCCTTGTATTGGTCTTGTTGATTTTGGAGGGAATCCTGATGGGTCTCCGGATGGCCGATTGAATTTTCTTGATGTTTCTGCATTCCTGTCGCTGTATGCAATTCATGATCCCTCGGCTGATTTTGCAGGTGGTCAGTTCGGAAATCCGGATGGAGCATTTAACTTTCTTGATGTATCAGCCTTTCTAATGATGTATGCAGATGCTGTAGCAAATTGTCCATGAAATGATTCTCAAATGAGTTGTAAAATTTAGGAGTAACTAAATGAACTTTTTTTCTTTGAACGCGTTGGTGGTTGTGGCTGTTTCGGGTTCGGCGTTTGGTGCTGTCGATCCGGTTGGGCTTGAGCCGAGTGTTGGCGAGGTTCGTCATGCGGGGCATATTTACTTTAATGTGGCGACAGGTGAGAAGATCACGACGCTGATTGAAGTTGGAGATACGCAGAATCCCGCTACGGGACTTGAGGGCACTGAGATTTGGGTCGCGGATACCGGGGCGCAGTGTGCTGACTTTGGGTATTCGACGGAGCATTTCTTTGACCTCAACGCGGACTCGTCGTGTTCTGGGCTGAGCTGTGACTGGAATGTTATGCTGCTTGACTGGGGCGAGATTTCGATGGATACGGTGGTTGATTGTGTGCAGGTGCACTGGATCACCGATCACCCTGACACAGATATGGATTCGGACAGCATTGCAGATGGTGTTGAAGGGTTTGCGGCGACTTGGACTTACTGGGATGCGGTGAGCTCGGCGCCGATTGAGGTGGTCGAGGAGGTTGCGCTGCCGATTATTGATTTCAGTTTCTTTAGTTTGCCTGGTGTGTATCCTGTTGTTGAAGATGAGTTGGCGCTCTGGACTGCGGATATTGATCTTGGGGGGAGCTTCGGGACGAGTCTGGTCTTTGAGATCGGGGATACTGATTCTGATCTGCAGGGCGCGGAGGTGCACAATGCGCGGTTTGATTTGCGCGATGTGGATTCCGATGGGGCTCCGGATAACGACTACAACGAGAATGGATTGGCGGAGTGGGGCTGGTCGGTGTTCTTTGTTGAGCCTGGCACGGCGGATGTTGACAATTTGGACAGTGATTCGGATTGGAGCACCGGGATTGATGGTGTGTATCGGTTTGATTCGGTGAGTGGGATTCGGATTGCATCACCAACTCCGGGGCATGCGGAGTATGACTCTGTGGATAATCGTTGGGATTGGGTGGGTGATGGGCCGACGGCGGGGATGACTGATGATGCGGCGATCTTTGGTGTGCCCATGAATCCAGATGGGACCGGCGATTTTCACGCGTTCAATCAGTTCTCGTTTGGCGGGTTGAACTGCTCTCCTGATCAGCCGTTTGGGTATAGACCAGCGGCGCACTTTGCGGTTGTGTTGTATGGGCCGTTTGATCCGGGGCAGGGTGATTGTCCACCTGATATTGGTGGCGGACCTGGTGGGACACCGGACGGGCATGTGAACTTTTTGGATATTTCACAGTTCTTGACATGGTACAGTGCCGGGGATCTTCGCGCGGACATCGCGGGTCGACCCGATGGTGGCCCGGATGGTCGGTTGAACTTCTTTGATATCTCAAGATTTATTGTGCTTGTTCAGAATGGGTGCGAAATTTTCTGAGTAATATTATGTATTATAGCCGTCTCTTCGAAGCCTGTTTCGGGCTTTGTAGAGGCGGTTTTTTGATGGGTTGATTGCGGTGTGATATGCCGTTGTGCGTGGGCAAGAGGGCGGTTTAGGTCTTTTTGGGGGTGCTCTAGTGGGTTCTTCCTAGGTGGATGGTAGTAGTGTCTGTTTTGAGCGGATAGGAGTGAAAACAGTTGCGGCGTGTGTTGGAGGGATATATCTTTGATGGAGAGGGCCGGTGTGGGTCTTCTGGTTTATGTGTTGGATATGTGCGATGTGTATATATTCATGTATTTTGAAAGGAGATCGATATGTTGAATGGAACAATGAACGCGATGATGCTGGCGGTGCTTGCTGGGACTTCGGTCGCGGGCAATACCCCGGTTGAGCTTGAAGCGGCTTCGGGTCAGCTTCGTCATGTTGGACACTTGTACTTCAATGTCGCGACCGGCGAGCGGTTGATGACCCAGATTGATGGGGTCGATGCGCAGCGTGGTGTGAATGGCGGCGAGGGCGATGAGATTTGGGTGATCGGTGGCCCGGCGACCGGTTGCCCTGATGGTTCGTTTGTCAGTTACTTCTTTGGTCTTGATGGATTGACGGATAACTACGGCGCGCAGACCAGTCCGATGTTGCTCGATTGGGGTGACATCGCGAACAACACGGTTGTGGATTGTGTCCAGATCCACTGGATCACCGATCATGCGGACACCGATACGGATTCTGATAGCTTTCCTGATGGTGTCGAAGGATTCGGGGCGACCTGGACCTTCTGGGACGGGATGAACGGGCGGTCGCCTCAGCTTGAATCGATCGCGCTTCCGATTGTGGACTTTACTTTCTACGATCTTCCGGGTGAGTACCCGGTCGATACGGCGACGCTGGCGTTCTACACCGCGGATGTTGATCTCGGTGGATCGTTTGCAAGTTCGTTGACTTTCGAGATCGGTGATGATGATTCGGATCTCAACGGTGCGGCTCTGCACAACCCCCGCATGGATCTGAATGACGCGGACTCTGACAGTATCCCGGACATTGATCCTGATGGCGATGGGCTTGCGGACTGGGGTTGGTCGGTCGACTTCATCCAGCCCGGCACGGTTGACTTTGACAACGCGGACAGTGACTCGGATTCGCAAACCGGCGTTGATGGTGACATCGCGGCGTTCGCGACGGCGGGGGTTTCGTTTGGATTGCCTCAGCCTGGGATGGCAGAGTTTGATTCCATCGATGAGACATGGTCTTGGGTTCCCGGTCCGGGCGCGCCGAGTGTCGAAGATGCGTTTGGGCTTGTCGACGGCGGTGTGTATGCGGGGCCATTCTTCTTTGGTGGGTTCAACTGTGAGCCTTACAATCCGATGGCGGCGTTCTCGATCGTGTTGTACGGTCCGCCGACTGCGGGTGATTGTGGCGATCTTGCGGGTAACCCCGACGGGTCTCCTGATGGTCAGTTGAACTTCTTGGATATTTCAGCGTTCTTGGCGTTGTATGCTCAGGGGGATCTGAGCGTTGATTATGCAGGGAATCCTGACGGGTCACCCGATGGCGTCTTGAACTTCATTGATGTGAGCGCGTACCTTGCGATCTTCGCGGCGGGATGTCCATAAAGATATCTCCATAGCCCACATCTGGATGGTGGGTCATCTTCCATGACAACGCGTGGATGATGACGAAACGATGCGGGGCACTCTGTTTGGGTGCCCCGTGTTCAATTGAAAGACCCCCTCGCTTGTCGTATCAGGCGAGGGGGTCGTGTGCGTTTATGATCTCAGTGCATTGGGATGGTTATGGGCAGCCCGCGGCGAAGTGTGAGAGGAACAGGGAGACATCAAGGAAGTTCCAGTTTCCATCGTTGTTGAGGTCAACGCGTGGGTCTTGTGCGGAGTATTCGCTGAGGAACATCGAGATGTCTAGGAAGTTGAGCATGCCGTCACCGTTGCAATCGACTGGGCACGAGATGCCTTGGGGGCAGTCGGGTACCGTGACGCAGACCTCGATCGAGCAGCATTCTTCAAGACTCTCGGTGTGCAAGGTCAGGAGGAAACAGACTTCCTGACCGGGTTGAGCTCCGCAGATGGTGACGGTGACGGTTTCGGTGCCGTAGCTGAGCATTGGTGGGAAGTCCCAACGGCTTGGGTCGATGTTCCCGGTGTCGATCGTGACTCCGGCGGGTGAGAGTGGAACGAAGAATGAGTAGTAGATGTCGTCACCTGTGAGGTTGTCGATATCGAAGGTGTAGGTGAAGCATCCTGTTCCATCGCTTGAGCATTCGACGATCTCGTCGTGGACCTGTGCACAGTCGCACTCAGGGATTTCGATGCATTGTTCAACGGCGCAGCATTCTTCGAAGTCTGCGGTGTTGAGACTGAGGATGAAGCAGAGTTCTTCTCCCGGGAGTCCACCGTTGAAGGTGATGGAGACCTGTGTGGTGTCACCATCGAGCAGGACGGTTGGGAGTGCGATGAGTCCGGATGGGACGACATTTACGCCGGGGGTTTGCGAGAGGACGAGGAGGTAGGCGACATCTTGACCGGAGTTGTTGGTCAGGTCGAAGGTCATTGTGTAGTTCCCCGAAGGGTCGAGTTCACACAGGACGCTTTCTTTGGAGATGGTCGCGCACGCGTCTTCGATGAGTCCTGGGCAGGAGACTTCTACTGATCCGAGACCGGATTTGTCTTGTTGCAAAATTTCCGCGTCCATATCGATCAAGATCGAGCTGGCGACATTCCCTCCTGATTGTGGCAGCCCTTGGATGCCGTAGACATTTGGGCCTATGCCTGGTGTGCCGAGGATCATCGCATCACTGGTGACCCAGACGCGGTCGTCTGGGGCTGCGGCGTATGAGTAGTCACAGCCGCCTGCTGAGTCGGCGCTGTTGCTTGCGCCGCCACCGATGGAGAAGGCGTTTGCGGATGGGATCCATACGGGGATGCCTTGTTGTTGTTCACATACATACTCGAGTGCGCGGGATTGGTGAGGTGCGGTGTTGAATCGACCCGTTGTCAGATCGGTCTGCATGGTCCGCTCGGCGATCATCATCTGTCCTGCGGGTCCGAATGCGATGTCGGAGACTGGGTTGGAATAGTCTGGTCCCAGCGAGGGGACGGAGATTTCGAGTTGTTCTGTGCCTGCGATGAAGTCGCCTGCTGCGTCGTAGGCGACGGACCAGACTTCGTTTGCTGCTGCGGATGCGGTTGTTGAATCCTCAACCCAGAGTGAGTAGTACACTCGGCCGTTGAAGGACTGGACCGCCCAAACGCGTTCGCCTAGGCGTGCGGCGCCTTCGCCGTCACCTACTTCGGGGGTGCAATCGCCGACGATCCCTGTTGCGTGATCCCATGTGCTTAGGCATATGCCTGAAGCGTCGATGCGGTAGATGCGACCGTCTTCGAAGTTGGAGACATAGACCATTTGCTTGCCGACATCGAAGCACAGGTTTCCGAGACCTGGGTAGGACTCTGCGATTCCATTTGGAGAGGCGGCGATGACCGGGTCGCTGTTGTTGGGGAGTGTTGCAAAGACGGTCGGGACGCCGGTCACGGAGTCGATGATGTAGACCTGGCCGGGTTGGCCGCCGATGGAGCCGATGTTGTCAGAAAAGTAGACCGCGGTATGGGCGGCGTAGATATTCCCGCGATCGTCCAGGGCTACGCCGAAGACTTGGCCAATCTCGCTTCGGACCCATGATGGGTGCGAATAGATGTTGGTTGGCCAATCAACCCCGAGCGGGGCTGCAGTTTGTCCCGTGAGGTCGTAGACATTGAGGACACCTTCGGCGTCGTTTGATCTCCACTGGGTGGCGGCGGCGATCTGTCCGCCTCCGAAGAGTTGGTATTCGTCGGCGGTGAACTGCGGGCGCTCGCCGTCGCATTCTCCGGGTCCGACATCCGCGAGCGCGGTTGTGGTGATGGCGGCGATGGCTGCCGCGGCGATCCATTTGGTTCGATACATGGTGTACCCCTCTTGAGTTGTGGGGGTCATCGGAGACCCCCCGAGATGAATGCGGTGTGCTCGAACTCAGAATAAGTACGGCAGAATCGGACGAGACCCGATAACACTCGCACCAATCAATCTATCGGGAACCAAGTAAAGACACAAGGCAATTAGGATTTGATGTCGTGTATTTATTCGATCAAGAGTGGTTTGCGCATCTTGTGTTCGGGTTCAGCGTTGATTCAGCGGTCTTGAGGGGCTCTTTGTGAATGCAGCGGGATCGGGTGAATATCATCTACAAGGGACTGTGTGAAGGTCCAACTCGAATTGATGAAGAATGGATCTGGTATTCAAACCGCTCGGTTGGATTGATCTGGGTTCCGGAGTATGGCTCAATGGCTGAACACAATGGCAAGGTGGTCGCGGGGTGGCGTGAGCGGGTGGACTTTCCTGAATGGGGATTGCGGCGTGTCCGTGCCAAACTTGACAGCGGGGCAAAGACGAGCGCGATTGATGTGGCGCAGTACGAGATGATCGATGACGAGCATGTACGCTTTGAGATCGTCTACCGGGATCGACCGGTGCGGATGACCAAGTGGGTCGAGGCGCGGTGCGAGCGGGTGACGAATATTAAACCCAGTAGTGGGGAGCCGAGCGAGCGGGTGATCTGCAAGACGACGATCCGGATCGGTGACGAGGAGTTTGAAGCGGAGATCGGGTTGGTGTGCCGGAAGGGGATGCTGTGCCGGATGCTGATTGGTCGGAGGGCGATGTCGGGTCGGTATCTGGTCGATTCGTCTCGCAAGTATGTGATAACCAAGAAAAAACAAACACCAGCCGCTAAGGATGAACTATGAAACTTGGAATTCTCTCTACCGCTCCGCGCTGCTACAGCACCCGTCGTCTCAAACAGGCTGCGGAGGAGCGGGGGCACACGGTTAAGGTGCTCAATACGCTCCGCTTTACGCTGGAGCTTGAGGAGGGTGAGCCTTCGCTGTACTTTCGATCCAAAGGGTTGAGTGAGTATGACGCGGTGCTGCCTCGGATCGGAGCGTCGATTTCGTACTTTGGTACGGCGGTGGTGCGTCAGTTTGAGCAGATGGATATCTATACCCCGAACACGGCCAACGGGATTACCAACTCGCGCGACAAGCTGCGGTCGATGCAGATTCTGAGTCGGCATGATATTGGGATTCCGCACACGACCTTTGTGCGTGATCGTGCGGATGTGCTTCCCGCGATTGAACGGCTCGGAGGTGCGCCGGTGGTCATCAAGATCCTTGAGGGGACGCAGGGTGTGGGGGTGATTCTTGCGGAGACGACGAAGGTCGCTGAGGGGATCATTGAGACGCTTCAGAATGCGAAGCAGAATGTGCTTGTGCAGCGGTTTATCAGCGAGAGCCGGGGGAAGGATATTCGTGCGTTTGTGATCGGGGACACGGTCGTCGCGGCGATGCGACGCGTGGCGCAGGGGGATGAGTTCCGGAGTAATGTGCATCGCGGCGGGAAAACCGAGCAGATTGAGCTGCCTCCTGAGTACATCGAGACGGCGGTTCGCGCGGCGCAGATCATGGGTTTGCGTGTCGCGGGTGTGGACATGCTGGAGGGGGATGATGGGCCTCAGGTGATGGAAGTGAACTCTTCGCCTGGTCTTGAGGGGATTGAGGGCGCGACGGGGCTGGACATCGCGGGTGCGGTGGTGGATTACATCGCGAGTCAGGTGAACTTCCCCGAGATTGATGTTCGGCAGCGGCTCACGGTTTCTAAGGGGGTCGGTGTCGCGGAGATCATGATTCCCGAAGGGTCGGATCTGATCGGGAAGACGCTCGACGAATCAGGGTTGCTCGAGCGGGACTTTACCGTGCTGAACCTCCATCAGGGGATTAAGGTGATTTCCAATCCCAAGACCACTCGTGTGCTTGAAGCGGACGACAAGCTGCTGTGTTATGGCAAGCTCGACGCGATGCGGGATTTGATTCCTGAGAAGAAACGCCGGAAGCGCAAGGCGAAAGCGAAGAAACTTGATCCGCAGTTGATTGTGGATTTGGAGACGAACTAATGGCGACGGTGAAGAAGGACGGGCCTTGGTTTGGATCAGGGGTTGAGCCTGGTACATCGGCATCACTTTCGATCGTGGTCTCTGAGGGGTACTCGGGCGCGAATGTGGTGACGCCGGTGTATGTCTGGAGGGGGCTTAAGGATGGTCCCACGGTCGCGATCACGGCGGCGGTGCATGGCGATGAGATTAATGGGACTGGCGCGATTCGGAACATTATTCGGCAGAAGCCGTTTGAGGTTGTTGCGGGGACGCTGATCTTGGTGCCTGTGGTGAATCTGCTGGGGTTTGAGCGGCACTCGCGGTATCTGCCCGATCGTCGGGACTTGAACCGGAGCTTTCCGGGATCGAGTTCGGGGAGTTTGGCGAGCCGGATGGCCAAGTCCTTCTTTGATCAGGTGATCCGTCGATCGGATTACTGTATTGATCTGCATACCGCTGCGATTCGCCGGACGAACTTCCCCAATGTGCGTGCGGATCTCAAGGACGAGCGGGTCGCGGAGTTTGCGCGTGCGTTTGGTGCGGATCTGCTTGTGGATGGGAAGGGACCCAAGGGGTCGTTGCGGATGAGTGCGTGCAAGATTGGGTGTCCGACGATTCTGCTGGAGGCGGGGGAGCCTTGGAAGGTTGAGCCTGGGGTGGTTGAGTACGCGGAACGCGGGATCCGGAACTGTCTTCGGCATCTTGGGATGGTCGAGGGGAAACCGGTTGAGCCTGCTTCACGGATCGAAATCAAGACAACCAAGTGGGTCCGCGCGATGCAGGGTGGGTTCCTTGAGTTTCATATTTCACCGGGTGATGTGGTGCATAAGGATCAGCCGTTGGCGACGAATACGGATTTGATTGGTGATGAGCAGAACATTATCTTTGCTCCAAAGAGCGGGATTGTGTTGGGGATGACGACGCTGCCATCGGTCGCGCCTGGAGATCCGATCTGTCATCTTGCGTATCCGACCAAGGCGGCGATCAAGTCGTATGAGCGTGCGGTTGGCAAGCTGGGCAAGAGTTCATTGCATGAACGCGTCCGTGATGATCTCTCGCGAAGCATGAAGGTGGTTGAGACCGACGCGGAGCAGGAGTGACAAACTCAGGATTCTGATCGAGCGAATGCGTTGGGGCGCGTGGTGATGAGGGGCGGTTCCTCGGAGTTTGTTTTGAGCTTTGATTTGAATGACTTGTGCTGATCCTGATCGAAGTCGGCTTTCCAGTACGGGCTGATGTAGGGGGTTGCACCGGTGAGGTCCCAAGTGGATTTCGCCCATGCATCGAAGACGCGGATCACGCTGGATTCACCCGCGGCAAAGAATCCGGGGCGCGATATCGGGAAGTTGATCGATGCGATGGTGTCGAGCACGGCGTGTGCGTGCTGGTCCGGGGTGTGGATCGGGGAGCGGGTGATCCAGTGGGGGGTGAGCTGCGGGAACTGGGTGAAGAGGTTGCGATCATCCTGCGTGCTGGTTTCGAGGATCGCGTGGACCGGTGCGGTGGTGGGGAGGTCTTGGAGAGCCGCGAGCGCGGCGGGGGTTGAGCATGGATCAGCGAGGAAGATGTACCACGGCGCGGTGGTGTCGTTGAGTTTCTTTTCGCTTGGGATGGTGAGGTGGATGAGGTCGCCTGTGCGTGCATTCATCGCCCAGTTGGCGCCGGGGCCGGTGGGGTTGGGGTGTGTTGCGAAGTCGATGTCGATTTCTTGTTGGTCTGGCCGATGGTTTCGGAGGGTGTAGGTTCGAGTTTTGTAGTGCTGTCGCCAGTGATCGGTGATTGCGATTGGGTTGGAGTTTGAGTCGTTCTTTGGGAGGAGGAGTTTGAGGTGGCCTCCGCATCTGTGGGATGGGATTTGCGCGATGTCGTTCCCGCTGAAAGTGATCCTGCGAAGGCTTGGGGTGATTTGCGATGTTGCAATCACGGTCGCTGAGATGGGGAGTTTTGGCTTTGGGATCATGTTTGTCTCATGTTCAATGTTTTTGGTGGGCGGAAGCTCATCGCTCATTCAAGCGTGGGGAAGGATATGGGCCAAATTGTTGAGTGTATTGTAGTGAAGTGGGGCGAGATCGCTGTGGATGCTGAAATGAGCGGGTTGATCATGCAAAGTTCGATCTTTTTTTGCTGTCTCTGGCTTTTAAAATATGGTATCCTGGCGGCTTCTATATCAACCCATATATCGAGGAGTCACCATCATGTCGCATACATCACTCTGCCAGGTCGCAATGGCCGCTTTGAGTTTCTCGGTATTCAGCGGAGCCCCTGCCTTTGCTCAGCCAATTTTGGGGGAGAACTACATCTACGCGGATGATGCTGACGAAGGTGATGTGTTCGGTCTCTGCGTTGCGATCTCGGGCACGACGGCGATCGTCGGGGCCCATCGTGATGCCGATGGCGGTTACAAATCCGGCTCGGCGTATTTGTTTGATACAGAGACTTGGGATCAACTCTTTAAGCTCACGGCGTTTGATGCCGCCGCCAACGACGAGTTCGGCCGAATCGTCGCGATCTCGGGTACGACGGCGATCGTCGGATCTCAGCGGGACGATGACGGTGGGCATGACTCTGGTTCGGCTTACCTCTTTGACACGGAGACCGGATTCTTCATTTCGAAGCTCACCGCATCCGATGCTGCGGTCAATGATCACTTTGGTCAATCCGTTGCGATCTGGGGCACCACAGCCGCGGTTACATCTGCCAGCGAGAATGGCTCGTGCTATCTCTTTGACACAACAACGGGGGCTCAACTCGCCAAGATCACTTCATCCGATGCTGGAGAAGGGAGCCGCTTGGGCTCGCGGGTCGCCATTTCGGGCACGACGATGATCATCGGGGCGTCTTCTGAAAGCGGTGCCGGGACGCAATCCGGTTCGGCATATTTATTCGACATCAAGACTGGGCATCTGCTCCACAAACTCACCGCATCGGATGCTGCGGCATATGACGGCTTCGGTGCATCCGTGGCGATCTCAGGTACAATGGCCATCGTCGGCTCGCGAGACGATGACGGGGAGTTCCACAATACTGGATCGGCCTATCTCTTCGATACAGAGAGCGGGCTTCAGGTTGCGAAGCTCACCGCCTCCGATGCTGAGATCAACGATCAGTTCGGGAACTCTGTCTCGATCTCAGGCACGACGGCAATCGTCGGGGCTGCAAATGACGACAGCAGTACAACATGGGACTCCGGCTCGGTCTACCTGTTTGACACCCGGTCCGGGCTTCAAATCGACAAACTGACCGCACCCGGAGCAGCAAATGATGACCAATACGGCTGCTCCGTCGCGATTTCGGGTAGGACCTTGATTATCGGGGCATACCTAGACGACAGCGAAGAAGACGACGCAGGGGTGGCCTATCTGTATGATTTGCCAGCGCCATGCTTTGCCGATTTGACCGGGGAGGGTGATCTGAACTTCCTTGATGTGTCGGCATTCCTCGCGGCGTTTGGCGATCATGAACCTGCAGCGGACTTTGACGCTGATGGCAACTTCAACTTCCTCGATGTGTCCGCGTTCCTGGCAGCGTTCGCGGCGGGGTGCCCTTGAGCGGATGAAGACTGTGGTTGTCGACCACTGCTCGTCGGAATGAGCCGATGCAATATCATGGTTATTCGCCATTTTCATCGTTGACCGGCCATGAGAGAGCGTGATGACACGGGCTTGGTTTCTGTGTATAGGTCCAAAAAATGTTTGGGGCTTGTACATCTGGCGTATTGCCTTTGAGACCATTGAATTCGCCCCAATCTACTTTCATTTTCGCAGATGAAATCACCACATATTGTGATACACTGGACTCTCTCGTGATCTGATATTCAACTTGTGGAGTCCATATGAAAATGTTCATTCCAGCGGTGCTGGCCTTGATGATTGTTTCAATGCCCGCATCGGCGCAGCTGTGCTTTCAAGAGACCGAGATCATCAGTTCACTCTTTGAACCCAAAGAAGTTGTGTTTGCGGATGTGGATCAGGATGGTGATGTGGACATCATCTCAACTTCAAGCCCGATCTCATCGAAGCAGCCTGATCCCGCATTGCTCAAACTCGCATGGTACGAGAATGATGGAGGGGGCGTGCCGACCTTTACCGAGCATGTCTTTGGGAATCCTGCAAGCTTTCTCAATGGTTTGCGTGTCGTAGATTTCAATGGTGATGGTTTACCAGACATATTCGCTCAAACTGCCTTCGGCGGTCCAGATATGTGGTATCAGAACACGGGTGGTCTGAATCCAACATTCGTCCAACGCGAAACAGGCTTTGTTGGAAGTCAGCAAGTCACTTTAGCGGATATCGACGGCGACGGCGATACAGATATCCTCCGCGATGGTATGTTTTGGCAGCGATACACCGGGGTTGGCAGCACACATTTTGAGTTTGTCTCTTACACAAACACATTCAATGGTGTCATCCAGTATGTTCTTGATGTTGATAACGACGGCGATCTTGATATCACGACCACTTCTGGAAACTGGTATCAGAATGATGGGGGTATCACGCCTCAGTTTACCGAACGAATGATCAATGAAATTGTTTCACTTGCGAATGTCATCCCGGTTGATCTGAATGGTGATTCAGCAGTTGACTTTGTTTCTCAGTACTTTGCTGGTCTCTGGTTCCGGAACAGCGGAGGAGCAAACCCAACCTTTGGAGAGTTTCTCGCTTTCGATCCGCCGATTGCGTTTATCACAAATGCGGTTGATTTGGATCTTGACGGGGATATCGATATCCTCAATGCTGATGGATTCTGGTACGAGAATAACGGGGCGATCGATCCGGTATTCACGGAACACAGCGTCCACCCGTCTGCTTCAGGGCCGTTCACCGTTCGAGACCTTGACGGCGATGGTGATTTGGATCTTGTCAAACATGGCGAGTCGGTCTGGTACCGGAATGATACGATTTTCTTTGGTTTGCCGCCCACCTTTGTTGAGCAGACCTTTGTTGGGCTGAGTCCGATTTCGACCCCGAATATGTTCGACGATCGTCTGATTGACATCAACGGGGACGGGGATCTGGATTCATTTCTCAACCGTGAGTTAGATGGGCTCTTCACATGGTTCGACAACTCGACGATGGTCAGTTCGCAAACCAATGTTCGTTATGGCGACTTCCAAGCCGCGATTGATGACTCCTCCGATGGCGCTGTTTTGACCGGTGATCCGGGGATCTTCGAATGTGCGGAAAGTATCGTTGGTTCTTTTGACGGGTCTTCATACACGGTGAAGAGCACTGGGGATATGTATCTGGGCCAGTTTACCGATTTGGGTATTGGTTCATTTGAAGCCGCGGAAGGCTTTGATCTTTATTTCCCCGACCTGGTGATTTCAAATAACGACGGTGAAAAGATCAGAAAGTATCTCACTGGAGAAACGATCAGGCTGAATTTTATTAATTCATCTCCAGCATCGTCCATTGGCATGATTGGCAATGTCGTAATCGCTCCGGAGGCATCCTACTTCCCATATATCTCGTCCCCGACAACCGGCGTGAAACAGATCCAATCTGGTGATCTGGATAACGACGGCGATATTGACACCATCGTGCTTCGTGATGACGGAACCATCGCTTGGTATGCCCAGCAATCGCAAACACCGCATGCTCCATGGGACGGCGTACAACAATCGATTCCTTCCGGTGTCTCAGAGTCGTTCGAGGTCGGGGATTTCAACAACGATGGGCTTCTGGACATCGTCGGTCACGATGAAGGCGAACTGTTCCTGTTTTTGAACAACGGCTTTCGCAATGGAGCCCTTGAACCCTTCACGCTCCAAACTATCATCACGGGTGACTTCTCTGGGGGAGATATCGTGGTGGGGGATATGGATAACGACGGCGACCTGGACATGATCCACGGCGGCTCCGTAGGCAGCGGGTATTCGACTCGGCTCTATACAAACAATGGCGCAAACCCACCCGCGTTTAGTGCTTCAACAATCTATTCGTCCAGCTTACCAATCCACCATGTGAATCTCGTCGATCTCGAAGGCGATGGCAATCTCGATGTACTGATCGCTGTTGGGCCACCATTTCAAGATGTTTGCGGCATTGTTGTACTCGCGAACCAAGGGACAGGTCCAGCCACATTTTCCAGTAGTGAGCAGGGGTTCTTTCCGCAAGGGGCACCGCGAAAGGTGTACGGCGGCGACTTTGATGGCGATGGCGATTCGGACATCCTCGCGATTCTCAGCGGAACAACTGAACGGCTTATGTTGCTCGAAAATCAGCACCCCTCACCCGAGTTTCGACGCAGAGTGATCGACCAAGAAATGGACTACGGCAATGACCTTGCGGTTGGCGACTTTGATTCCGATGGAGATCTCGACTTCATTTCTGGGGCATTGAAGTTGTACGACAACACTGGAAGCTCTCCTGCATTCTTCCGTAAAGACGACCAGTTTGCCGACGAAAATACTGGGGCGATTCATCCGATTGATTATCAACAAAACGGTGCGCTCGATATCGTTCGATCTGGGATGCAATGGTCAAGGAATCGCGACTTTACTTCATTGTTGACCTACGGGTCATTCGATATTACAGGTGATTTGGATCTCTTTCGAAGCAACTTACACTTGCCTGATACCAGTATGGGATCGACCTTCTTTAATGTGAGCGGAGTGATGAACATCCATCAGCGCGCCACAGTCTTCGCTTCAGTAAACACCTTTGCGATATCAAACCTCGTCAATACGGGTTCTCTTACTTTCACGAACTTTACGCAAGAGGGCGGCGGTGTCATGGAAATCATCGGCAACTACGCCCAGTACGATGTCACACCATCGGGCGAGACTACGGGCACACTCAGATTGAACTTGCATCCCAACGGGGCTCCACAGTTCACGGTTCAGGGGGCCGCGGCACTCGCCGGATCGTTGATTGTCAATGAGTTCAATAGTTCCAGTCCCCCAATTTCAGGCGAGGATCCGCTCGGTATCGCTGTTCAAGCATCGAGCTTTGTTCCCGGCCGGGATCGATTTGATGTGTACTCCGGGCCAATTCTCTCGCTCGAGTACTCAGACGGCTCAATCGCGCAGGGTACTGTCATTCCAATGTACAACCAAACCGAGGGGCCTACTTCAACTGTCACCCTCGTGCCTATCACGCTCGAAGAGTTGTTGTTTACGCAGAACCCATTCTCATCCGAAGGCATCCCCAACGACGCGGTGCTCTTCGATGTTACCGGCGCGATCGATGGCTCACCCGACGGCAATGTGGATCTGATCGTCGCGATCCCCGAAATCCCGGGCGTATCACCGAACGGTGCGGTCGCGGTCTTCCAGGGTTCGCTCACTGCAAACGGCTTCCAGATGATCTCGGCGAGTTTGTATACCGGTGCGATTGTGGATTCGCCGGGGAGTGTCGAGGTTGGGTATTTCGACAACGACTCGATCCCGGACATCGCGTTTGCAAACCAAGGTACCAACGGGAATAACAACGATGTTCATTTCTTGCACATGAATTCTTCAAATCCATCACCGCTGAGTATCGCGCCGCTTCCCGCGTTCAATATCGCGTCGGGGTTTACGGTAAGCGATCTAGCAAGCGATGACTTCATCACTTTTGGTGATGGCATGGATGATCTTTTGCTTGGTATCCAGAGCAACGGCACAGGTGGGGGCGTGGTCCAGACCATCGCGTTTGGGGGGGGCTGGGAGAGTTGCGAGGTTGATGTTGATGATGTTGATACGGTAGCATCGGGTTACAACTCGGTTGCGGCTCGTGGTATTGCACTAGCGAATGTGGTGGTGACAAGCCCCGATTCCAATACCGTGACCTACTTCGTGAATATCGGCGATTTTGAGAACATGGTTCCAGTTGTGATTCCAACCGGGACGCACCCAACCGAGGTGCTCGCTGAGGACCTCGATGGTGATGGTGAGCCTGAAATCGTCGTGATTTGCCGGGGTAACTCCGGAAGCCATGGCGTGGTGACAGTATCGCGAAACATCGGCGGCAATGTGTTTGCCCCACCTGTTAACCTGCCACTGGGGAACAATGCGATGATCAATCCAAAGCCCGTTTCACTCGCTCTGTCGGATGTGGACGACGATGGCGATCGTGACATGGTTCTGGTGAGTGTGAACGATTCGGGTGATCAGACGGTCCGGGTGATCCGCAATACAACGGTGCCAGGAAATGGATTGAGCTTTGCATCGGTGATTGATGCACCAAATCAACCAGCGGGATTGCCGTTGATCGTCCGGTCGGCGGATCTCGATGGCGACAGTCCGACGGTGGCTGATGACATCGTGGTGCTCGTGGATCCGGCGTCAAGCTTTACTCGCGATGGTGTACTCCATCGCGTTGGTGGTGATGGCGGACTGAACTCGATCGATCTGAGCGGGGATTTCTGTGCAGCGGACTTGACACGGGACGGCTCGCTCAACTTCTTGGATGTCAGCGCCTTCCTCGCAGCGTTCAGTTCCCAGAATGCCGCCGCGGACTTTAACTCGGATGGTTCGTTTAACTTCATCGATGTCTCCGCATTCCTTGCCCAGTTCATGAACAACTGCGGTTCGTAGTTGCGTGCATTGGAGCATCAAAGGATGGGATCGGACTTACGGTGACGCCAGTGCATCGAGGATTGCTTGCACCCTCGCGCGAGCATTGCTCCGCTTGGGCTCGTCAAACTTGTCCGTGGCATCCATTGCTTGCTGTGCGTAGTCTTTGCACCGATCCGCATCGCCGATTAGCCGGTACGCTTCGGCTTTGCGAGCGAACGCGTCCCACCGGTCGAGGGGTAGGACCGTGTCGGCGCGTTCGAGGTACTTGACCGCGGTTTTGCCATCTGGGATGGACAGCGCGATGGTCCCGATGTTCCTGTATGCGATCGATAAATTGCGGAGTTGATCACTCGCCAGTTCGCTTTCTTTGGAGTGCAGCACATACAGATCCGCCGCTCGTTGATAGGAATCCATTGCTGTTCTGATTAATGCTGCATCCTCGGACTCATTTCCGAGTGTCTCGATTGCTTTGGCGTGCTGGAGTTCAACCTCAGCAGCGTCGAGATTAAACTTGTCATACGAACCCATTGGGTCCTGGTCGAGGATGCCGCGATAGAAGTTCGAACACCGATCGAATGATTCAACCGATTTCCGGAGCAGTGCCATCCCCTCGGCTTGTGTGGCGGGATCGCGGAGTCTTTGTAGAGCTTCGTCGTACTGCACACGCGCTTCGTCGAAATGGATGGCGAAGAGGCGACGCTGACGGAGGCGGTTGAGCGGGTCGCGATCGACAAAGTCCTCCGCAGCAAGGATCAGCAGTCGGGTTTGCTCTTGTGCTTGTTCCAGATTCCCGCTCCGCCGCAGTGCTGTTGCGAGGGATTTGCGTTGGTCGAGCACCAGCTCGTATGCAAGCCCGTCTTCCGGGTCTGCCTCGCGGAGGTGCTCAGCGTGCGCGAGCGATTGGCGATAGATATCTACGGCTCGTTCTGGGTCGTTCTTGTCGTACGCGTTGACGCGACCCAGCCAATGCAGGTCATGGATGAGCCCCCTGCGGAGAACCGAATCGGTTGGGAACAGGTTCACCCCTCGGCGTCGCAGCTCGATCCCGGATTCATACCCTGCGATCGCACCGTCAAGATCGCCAAGCTCACGCAGTGCTCTTGCTCGTGCTCGGTTTGCATCCGCGGCGACATCGAGCGATTTGACATCGCCGAGTTGTGATTCGTCCAGTTGTGCGTATTGATCAATCACACGCTGTGCCAACTCAGCTGATTCACTCAGGTGTTGATCGGCCATCGCGAGCTCCGCTTGTGCGAGCAGGCTTCGCGCGAGCACTCGGGATTGGAGCGACGCAAGTCCCTCCTCTACGGGAACCGTTCGGGAGATTTCCTCCGCTCGAGCGGCGAGGTCTTTGAGCCTTTTGACATCGGCATTCCCGATCTGCGACATTACGAGTCCGATGAGTGCCTGCGCTTCTCCCAGCGCGACTCGCGGATCAGTCGGATTCTCCTGAGCCAGTTCTGCGAACAGTTTGCGTGCTCTGGTGAATGCATCGACCACTTCTTCGTAGTGGTCATTCTGGATGCCATGGATCTGGCCAACGGTGAGGTATCCTTCTGCGAGTTCGTGCTTGATCCATGCTTGTGATCCCATCACGCTCGACAGTTGATCCAGGACGGTGATTGTTGCGTTTGCCAGCCGTGAGCGTGCTGTGGTCGCGCCTTCGATTCGGCGGATTTGTTCTTCGTAATCCGAATAGACCCGGACCAGCGATTGGATCTGTTCGAGTTGTTGTTCGGTGACCCGGAGTGCTTCTTGAGTCTCGACGAGTGCGGCGTCGCGTTCGGTCAGCGCGTTCTGGGCCTTTACTCGTTGGGTATTCGCAATGACGGAGTACCGCATGCTCACTACGGTTGCCCCTACCAATGTCGCCGCGATGATGCCAACCCCTGCAAAGACGGCCTTGTTGCGTTTGATAAGCTTCCCGATCACATAGCGTGTGCTTGGGGGCCTCGCATTGATGGGCTCGTTGTTGAGGTAATGGCCCAGTTCCTCTGCGAGCGCTGTCGGGGTTGCGTAGCGACGGTCGCGGTCTTTCTCCAAGCATTTCATCACGATCCAGTCAAGCTCGCCGACAAGCGTCTTGGAGAGTTCGGAGTCGGTCATCCGTCGGCTAGTGGCGGCGGACTTTGCCGAGTCTCGTGTTTGCATCGTGCTCAACGCTGATCCGAGTCGTGTACTCGGTTTGGGGGGGACGAACTCACGGATCATCCGCTGCATCTCGCGGTACATTTTGCTCCGCAGTTCGCTCGGTTCGACGGGGAGCATCCCGGTCAGCAGCTCATAGAGCACCACACCAAGCGAGTACACATCGGTTCGTGTATCAATGTCCAGCCCCGACATCTCCGCTTGCTCCGGGCTCATGTATTCTGGTGTCCCGATCATCTGTCCCTGCGTGGTATAGATCGTTTTCTCAGTGAGCTGTTGGTTCAGTGCTTTGGCGATGCCGAAATCGATCACCGTTGGGTGCGGATGCCCCTCGCTGTTGTACCCGACCAAGATATTGCTGGGTTTGAGGTCGCGGTGGATCACGGATTTGGAGTGGGCGTGTTGGATCGCTTGGCATACCGGGATCAGCAGCTTGACACGATCCGTCAGCGCGAGTTTGTTGCGATCACAAAACGAGGTGATGGGTTCGCCTTTGACCAGTTCCATGACAAAGTACGGCAAACCAAGATCAGTGATCCCCCCATCGAGGACTTTGGCGATGCTTGGGTGCGACATCAGCGCGAGTGCTTGACGCTCGGCTTCGAAGCGGGCTACGACCGCGTTGGAGTCCATCCCAGGCTTGATCACTTTGAGGGCGACGCGCCGTTTGATTGGAGATTCTTGCTTTGCCTCGTACACCACCCCGAATCCGCCCTCGCCCAACTTGGCGAGGATTTTGAATGGGCCGATTTGCTTAGGATCCGCAAAGGCACCAAACCCGGATGAGGGTGATGTGTCTTCAATCGTTGGGCGTTCAGATTCGTCACCGCCTTGTTCAAAATCTTCGGTTTCACGGTTGTCCATTCGGCGAGTGTACCACAAGCGAGTCCCACATATTCGCAGGGTACACCGTCAGATTCATTTCTGATACAATATAGATTGGAATCAGTCCAAACTCTGTCCAGCCGTGCGCCCCCCTTGAGCCAGCAGAGCTGGGCCGGTGTTTTTTTACTCCTCCTCGAATGTGAAGGTACCACCACCTGATCAACCTCTGCGGGTGACTGTACCTCGGGGAGCAGTCTGCACTTCGTGGATGGGTCACACGAGAGCCTAAGCAGAGGCGCACTGCCACAAAGTTCGGGATGAGGATTTCGAGAATGCGGCGACCGAACCGGCACTCCCGCTCGGTCAGCGAGCAAGCACTCAAAGCGGCGCAAAGAGCGACGGAATTGTGTCGTAAAACGCATCGCAGCAGCAAGCGGCGATGAGCCGCAAAGAGCGTGGATATGAGGCGTAACAGGAACAGGGACCAGCACTTATGCCGATCCCTGCTGGTCGTTGCCATGTATTGCCACATGTATTGTCAAATAGGCGAATGGGCTGACCCGGACTTGAACCGGGGACACCGGCATTTTCAATGCCGTGCTCTACCAACTGAGCTACCAGCCCGACGCATCCGTTTCTGGACGCCGAGAAGCAAGAATAGACACAAACTTGCCCGCGTCAACCGCATCGGGTGAATGTTCGTGCAAGTGAAGTCTGTCAGCTTGATGTGTGGATCGGCGGTACGATCGTGCAGGCCTGCTCAGGAGATCGTGGATTACCGGTCCAGCGGAGCATATCGGGTCGCTTCATGACTGCACAAACGCTCAGGAACGGATACCATACTCGCATGACCCAAACCGCTGCATCAAAAGATTCCGCATCCGCATCGTCCAGTTCCGGCTCAAACATTGAGCCGTTGCTTGAGGTCAGGGACCTCAAGATGCACTTCCCGATCCGCTCCGGGCTCCTGCAACGCGTTACCGACCACTTCAAAGCGGTCGATGGGGTCTCATTCTCCATCGGAAAGGGCGAAACCCTCGGCCTCGTGGGGGAATCCGGGTGTGGCAAAACGACCGTCGGACGCACGCTCCTCCGCCTGCTCCCAGCGACCTCGGGAACCGTGACCTTCGAGGGTCACAACATGTTCAAAGCCCATGGCGCCGAACTCCAAAAACTCCGCGGCGACATGCAGATCGTCTTCCAAGACCCCGCTGGTTCGCTCAACCCCCGCATGCGCATCGCGTCGATCGTGGGTGAGCCCCTCATCATCCACGGCATGGTCACCGACAAAGCGGAACTCCGCGAGCGGGTCGAGTCCCTGCTTGAGCGGTGCGGGATGCCCAGAGCCGCTGCGGACCGGTACCCGCACGAGTTCTCCGGCGGTCAGCGTCAACGCATCGGGATCGCTCGGGCGCTGGCGCTCGAACCCAAGTTCATTGTCTGTGATGAGCCGACTTCCGCGCTCGATGTGTCGATCCAGGCGCAGGTCATCAACCTGCTCATGGACCTTCAAGAAGAGTTCGGCTTGTCGTACCTGTTTATCTCACACGACATGGCGGTCATCCAGCATGTGTGCAAGCGCATCGCGGTGATGTACAAAGGCAAGATTGTCGAAGAAGGAACTCGCGACGACATCATCCGCAACCCACAGCACAAATACACCCAATCACTCCTCTCAGCGGTCCCCGAACCCAACCCTCGACGAACCAAACAGCGTGTAATCTTTGACGGCGGTGCGATGTAGGCGATGCAAATCCCGAAGCGCTCCATCCGAAGGGCGCCTCGCCCAGATGATCCACGGATCCGATTCCTGATCGAGTTGTCACGCGCGCTGGGAACCTATGGCACAGCAGCGCACCGGCTCGAAGAAGCGATCTCCGTCTGCGCGATCGAACTGGGATTGCAGTGCCATGTCTTCTCGACCCCGACCTCGGTGTTCTTGTCGGTGGAGCATGAAGGTTCGTTTTCGACCTATTTATCGCGGATCAATCCGGGTGAAGTGAATCTCGGGAAGCTGCGGCAGTTTGATGAGCTCTTCAATGCGGTCATCGCGGGACGACTCGCTCCGATGGCGGCGGTCCGCAAGATCAAACAGATTGTCCATGAACCTGATACCGTTCCGGGTTGGGTTGATGTGCTCTGCATTATGGTCATCGCGGCGTCCGCATCGGTGTTCCTTGGTGGTGGTGTCAAAGAACTCATCTCCGCAAGCATCATCGGTGGTGTGATCGGTGTGTTGGGTCATGTCGCGGGCAAGACTCGCGAGCACGCGAGACTCATCGAGTTCCTCGCGGGATTGATCTCCGCGTTGATCGCGTGGTCGATGGGTATGGTGCTGGGTCCCTACGCGCCGGGGCTCGCGATGATTGCGGGGATCATCGTTTTCATGCCCGGCATGACGCTGACGATGTCGATGACCGAGCTGGCGACGAGGCATGTCGTGTCCGGATCGGCAAGGCTCGTCGGCGCGTTGATGATTTTGTTGTTGATCGGGTTTGGTGCCGCGATCGGGAACCAAGCGGCGCATGTGCTCTTTGAGTTGCCGTATTCGGTAGAGCCGCAGCAACTGGGGACGGCGTGGAAGGTGCTTGCTGCGTTCGTGTCGTCGTTGTTGTTTGTGATCTTGTTCCGCGCACGATGGTCTGACGCGTGGGGGATGATCCTCGCGGTGTTGGTGTCATATTCCAGTTCACGCTTCGGTGTGACGGAGTTCGGTTTGCAGTTCGGGGTGTGCTTTGCTGCGTGCTGTGTCGGGATTCTCGGGAACCTGTACGCACGCGTCATGGACCGTCCCGCCGCGACGATCCTGCTTCCGGGACTGCTCATGCTTGTTCCCGGCTCGATGGGGTTCAAAAGCCTGCAGATGTTCATGGACCAGAACACCATCAGCGGGATGCAATCCGCGGTCACCGTTATGGTCATCGGTGCGGGGCTGGTTGTTGGGTTGCTGCTCGCCAATGTCCTGATGCCGCCACGCAAGATTCTCTAGTCGTTCAGGATTTGGGATTCAGCGAAAGGTGCTGCGCCAGCAGATCCGAATACGACACACGCAACGGTTCACCCAGTGCCGGGAGGAAGGTTGTTCGGATCTCGTCCGCACGACCGGGCGCGAGTTCTTCGTCTTCAGGGGTGTTGGTGAGGATCTCAAACTCGAAGTGCCAACCGAGGTCGGTGACATCGTCGATGTGGATGCGCGTCGTGTTGAGCAGGTACAACTCGCGGACCTTGGTGACCGTCAACCAGACCGGGAGCGGGGCTTGCCCAAACCGCTGGACGACCTCATCGTGGGTGTAGATGGAGTAGTCGGAGACCTTGGGGGTGACCTCGTTGGGGCGGTCGTAGAAGATGTACTCGATGGGTTCGGGTGATCCGATCCCCCGCTCGATCGCGATCGCTTCGCGCTTCTTGAGACGACCGCGCGCGACATTGTAATAGGTGTCGGTTTGGCGGATCTTGCCGATCCGGGTCGCGCCGATCTTCTTGCAGATGAGGCGGGCAAGGTTCGGGTCGCGGAGTTCGGCTTTCCATTCAAGGTTCTTCATGGGAGGAGTATCGGCGTTCGAAGCGTTCAATCGTTGATCGAATCCAGTGTTTGGACAAGTTTCGCTTCATCCCAGACCTCGATCCCAAGCGTCTCCGCTTTGGCAAGTTTGCTCCCCGCCTTCTCCCCCGCGATGAGGATGTCGGTGGATTTGGAGACCGATCCGGTGACTTTCGCGCCGAGGGTTTCGAGCTGCTCGCTGAGTTCCGTGCGGCCAAAGCGTTCGAGGGTGCCTGTGATGACGATGGTCTTTCCTGCGACCGGCGAATCGATGATGGACTCCGCGTCTTGGTAGTCCTTGCTGGTGAGGTCGACGTCGCACGCGGACAACCGAGCGAACGCATCGCTCGCGGCTTCGGATCGGAGGTATTCGTAAATCGTCGGCGCGGTGTCCGCACCGAGTCCGGTTTCGTAGGTGGTTTCGAGTTTGTCCTTTGAGCCGAGGAGTTCTTCGCGTTTGGTTTGGCTCATCGTGTTGACGGCGGTTGGCATCAACTCCCAAAGCTCAGCACTGCGCAACGCTTCAATGTCCGCGAACCTTCGCGCGAGCTGCTTTGCGGTGGTCGTCCCGATGTGCCGGATCCCCATCCCAGCGAGCACGCGTGCGAGGCCTTGCGATTTGGCGGCTTCGATCCCCGCGATCAGGTTCTCGACCTTCTTCTCACCCATCCGATCAAGCTCGATGAGTTGCTCGCGGTATTCGTGGAGGTTGAAGATGTCCGCGAAATGGTTGAGCGGGATATCGCTCGCGCGGATCAGATCAATCGTCGATTCACCAAGCCCCTCAATGTCCATCTGCTTGCGTCCCGCAAACCACACCAGCTTCTCGCGGACCTGCGCGGGACATTCCGGGTTCATGCATCGGCGAGTGGTTTCGAGTTTTGGGTCGTCGTGGGCCGAGACGGGTTCGATCTCCAGCGGTGCATCGCACGCTGGACAGTGCGCTGGTGGGAGCACCGGCTCCGCGTTCTTGGGGCGCTCATTGAGGATCACCCCAACCACCTGCGGGATGATCTCCCCGGCTTTCTCGACTTCGACCAGATCACCCACATTGAGGTCTCGCGTGCGGATCATGCCATAGTTGTGGAGGGTCGCGTGGGAGACGGTTGTCCCCGCGAGGTTGACGGGGTCAAGCGTCGCGCGTGGGGTGATCTTGCCGGTCTTTCCGACTTGGTGCTCGACACTCAGTAGCCGGGTTGTCTTGCGCTCCGCAGGGAACTTGTAGGCGATGCACCAGCGTGGGGATTTGCTTGTGAACCCGAGCTGGGATTGCTGCGCGAATGAATCCACACGGATGACGACGCCATCGGTTGCGTACTGCAGGTCGTGACGGATGCGGTCGATGCGGTGGATCGCGTCGATGATCGCGTCCGCGTTGTGTTCGATGTTGCGATGCTCCCCGATATCGAATCCGAAGTGCTTGATCTTTGCTGAGAACTCCGCGTGTCCTGATGCGAACGCTGGATCGCTGATCTCTCCTGATCCGTGCGCGAGGAATCCGAGCTTGCGAGCCGCGGCGACTTTCGGATCAAGGTTCTTGATCGTCCCGGCGCACGCGTTGCGGGGGTTCATGAACGGGTCATCGCCCGCTTCTTCGCGTTCGGTGTTGATGCGGATGAACTCTTGGAGCGGGATGTAGACTTCGCCTCGGACTTCGAGGACTGCGGGGACATCATCGCCTTGGAGATTGAGCGGGACGGATTTGATGGTTCGGACCGCGTGGGAGACATCATCGCCGTGGGTGCCATCACCACGGGTGAGTGCTCGGATGAATGATCCATTTTCGTAGCGGATGGAGAGGGCGACGCCGTCGATTTTGGGTTCGCAGGTGAAGGTGGTGCTTGGGGAGGTGTTGAACAGGTCATCGGAGGGCGCATCGTCGGATCCGAGTCCCTTGTGCATCCGCTCGACCCACTGGCGGACTTCTTGCTCGTTGTAGGTGTTGTCGATCGATAGCATCGGGATCGCGTGAGGGAGGGTCGTGAATCCCGGGATCGGCTCGCCTCCGACGCGGGCGGTGGGGGAGTTGGGGTCGTGGAACTGGGGGTGGTCCGCTTCGAGGGTTTCGAGTTCCTTGAGCCGGCGGTCAAACTCCGTGTCGGACATGATCACTTCGTCACCAGAGTAGTACGCGGAGTTTGCGCGGCTCAGGAGGGATCGGAGTTCATAGATTCTGTCTTTGGCATCGCTCACGCGGACATGATACGGGTTTGTGCACTCGGGGGCTATCATCGCTCATGGGCGCACAGCTGATTGACGGAAAAGCATTGGCCGACGAGTTTCGTAAGCGGACGGCGACGCGTGCCGGGGTGCTGCGCGATCAGGGGAAACCCGCGAAGCTCGATGCGGTCTTGGTGGATTCAGGGGATAACGGGGCGCGTGTGTACGCGGAGAATCAGGCCCTGACCTGCGAGGTGCTCGGGATCGAGTACCGTCTTCACGAACTCCCGGTCGGATCATCCCAATCAACAATCGAGTCCAAGGTGATTGAGTTGAATCTTGATCCAACGGTGCATGCGATCATGGTGCATATGCCATTGCCTGACGGGGTGGATTCGCACGATATCAAGATGCTGCTGGACCCGGATAAGGATGTCGAGGGGGTCAATCCCGCGAACATCGGGAATGTGGTGTACGGGCGGTCCATGCGGGCGCCGTGCACCGCGCTGGCAACACTCAAGCTGATCGACTCGACCGGGATCGATCTCAAGGGCAAACGATGTGTGGTAGTTGGGGCGTCGGTCGTGGTTGGGAGACCAATCGCGGTGCTGCTGATGCAGCGGGAAGCGACGGTCATCAGTTGCAACAAGTTCACCGTGGGGATGAAAGAGCTCTGCCGATCAGCGGATGTCCTGATTCCCGCGGCGGGGGTCGCGGGGCTGATCACCGCGGACATGGTTAAACCCGGTGCGTTGGTGGTTGATGTCGGGGTGAACCGGATTCTGGACCCGGAGACGGGCAAGAAGCAGACGGTGGGGGATGTTGCGTACGACGAGGTCTGCGAGGTCGCGGGGTGGGTGTCACCGGTGCCGGGGGGGGTTGGCCCGATGACGGTCGCGGTGTTGTTGCAGAATGTGGTGGATCTCGCTGAGGGGTGAACCTTTCGGGTTCTGGAGCGGTAGTATTTGAAGAGATGGGGATCGGTCTGTTGGCAGATTGAAATTCACCGAGTCATTGACTCTTGGAGGGCTGACCCATTGAATGCCACTATGAACACACTTGGGAACACACTCGCTTTTCTCCCGAACCTTGGCTGGCCGGAGATGCTGATCATTGGCATCATCATGCTGCTGCTGTTCGGTCGTCGGCTTCCAGAAGTCGGCCGCAGTCTCGGAGAGGGCATTGTCTCGTTCAAAAAAGGCCTGAAAGAGGTTGGTGACGAGATCAATGTGCAGTCGAATCAATCGGCTCAGTCCCCGAAGTTTGATGCCGCCAAAGCACCAAACAATCCGGATATGGCAAGCTCAGCCCACACTTCAGCACAACCTGTCGCGCATTCGAGCGAGTCCGAAACCGACGAAAAGAAGTCCTGAGAGTAATCAGGGACCGATTTGCTTGTTCTTCGGCTTTCCAATGGGCCTTGAGCGGGTTATCATTCCGACCGATCCGAATGGATTGTTCTTTCAAACCGACCTGGCGAGGTAGCTCAGCTGGCTAGAGCGTGGGATTCATAACCCCAAGGTCGAGAGTTCAAGTCTCTCTCTCGCCATTTTCAATGATGCCGTTCCAAGTATTTGGGGCGGCATTTCTTTTTTTCCGTCATATCCAACCGATGAGTGCGTTAATCTGGTGGAATCTTTACAGGAGATCGTTCAATGGACACAAAGATGCTCGTAGGTGGAGTGATTGGGCTTGGGTTGCTGGGAATCGCTGGGGTTCTCATTCTGGGTTCCGGAAGCGATGGCGACGGGGTTCAACTCGCGAGTGCCGCTGGATCGGCTCAATCAACCGGTGCGGACTTCAAGAGCGCATACGACATTGAACCCCGTGACGAGATTGACACAGAAGCGGTCGAAGCACAGCCGCGAGACCTGCAACCCGCTCGCGGCAACGGTCGCGGAGAAGGTGAAGGTCGCGGCGGACGGCGCGGGGGATTCGAGCAGATGGAACAACGGCTCATGCAGTTCGATACCGATGGTGACGGGATTCTCGATGAATCCGAACGCGACGCGATGGTCGCGGCGATGCGCAAACGGATGACTGATCGTTTCGATGCTGATGGCGATGGAATCGTCAGCATCGAGGAACAGTTCGCGGCGCGCAGAGCGTTCATGCTCGACTCACGGCGCGGGGAACAAATGAAAGAACGATTCGATGCTGATGGGGACGGTCAGCTCAACGAAGCAGAAACCGCGGCGATGAACGCAGACCTCGACGCACGCGACGCTGAGCGAATGGCTGATATTGTCAGTCAATACGATACCGATGGCGATGGGGTGATGTCCCTCGAAGAAACCGTCGCGATGCAGGACCAGCAGGTCCAGGATCGCCGATCACAGATGGATGAGTTCGCGATCCAGTTTGACGAGGACGGCGACGGGAACCTGAACGCTGATGAACGCGTCGATGCGATGACCACGATGCAGCAACGGCGCGAACTCGACCAGTTCCTACGCCGGTACGATACCAATGGTGATCGCGAGATCGGGACCAGCGACCGGGAACGCTTCACTGACGCGTACGGCAAAAAAGAACCCTTCGGCGATGTGAACCGCGACGGGATCTTCAATATGGATGATGTGGTGCTGTTCCGCGACATGAGCGAACGCGCTGCGGCAGCGGTCGAGTAGAACGGAATCGTGTCCGGTTGTGGTGATCGCGTGATCGAGGTTTACTCGAAGTCGCTGGAGACCACATTGGCGTAGGTCGGTGACCAGTCGTAGCGATCAAAGTATCCGCCGGCGTGAGCGCACTGGATTGCGAGCCAATCCCCTGCGATCAGCGATGGACCTGATTCTGGCGACAACGCTTCTTCGTATCCAACGAGTGTGGATTCGATGCCGATTTCTTCCAAGATGAGCATCTGCTCTGATGTGGAGAGTTCGGCGGTTCGTTGTGAGCCGCACGCGCTTTGGAAGGCGAGGGCGGTTAATGAAGCGGTCATGATGGCCGCACGGATGATGTGTGTGTTCGTCTTGCGCATGATGTCCCCATCGAGCCGAATCTGTGCAAAGTTGTGCGAGATTTGAGATCACACCAAGAGTGATCAACTTTGCGCGATAAATCCGTCGATAAGGTAACGAATACCACATAAATCCTAGAGAAACGAGGATTTTATGGGCCTTTCGGGTTATTTTCTCGTTAGGGACAGTGGTGATGTATATGTTTGGAGTGCACCATGCCCCCACAAGTCTTGATTTCAGAATACTTTAAGTCTACCGCCGCCACGCTCGCAACCGTGGCTGTGCTTTCTCTCGCATCAGAAACATTTGCGGCATCCGCCGCTCAACCGTCCGATAACCAAAACGATGCGCAGCTCGAGTCGCGTCAAGAAGTGACTGAGCGGGATGGTGTCGGATATCGCGTGACGGGGATCCAGTTGGGGTACCGGACGGATCATCCTGATCTCCCGGATTTGAAGCCGCTGCTTCAGCGGACGGTTTCTCTGATTCCGGTTGAAGGCGGGTATGTAGGGCCTCTGAGCGCTGAGGATGGGCGAGCGGTTGTTGAGGTCACGATCGGGGAGATCGGTCTCCAAGGCGTGGAGACGCTCTATGGCAGTGCATTGGCGGTGATTATCCAAGCGGTCCGTGATGAGATGGAATCTCGATATGGGTTCCTGGGTCACCTGGTGACACCATCACTTGATGAGATTGCCTTTCGAACGACACAAGAAGACCTTCGTGGTCCGGGTGATCATCCGCTGACGATCCTGATTTGGCTTGCGACTGTTGGCGATGTCCGCACCGTCGCTCGCGGCGATCGGATCGCAGAACAACCGGGCGAGCACGATGATCCGAATGTCAATCATCCCGCGCACCAGCGGCAGCGGGATCGGCTGACCATCGAAGCGGGGGATCTGCTGACCAAAGAGAGCGTCGATGATGAGGTCTACAAACTCAATCGGCATCCGGGCCGGCGGGTCGATGTTTCCATCGCGCCGTCCACGGAGCAAGGCGAGGTGGTGCTCGACTACCTGATCTCCGAACCCAAACAATGGTCCGCGTACGCGAGCGCGTCCAACACAGGCACCAAGAGCACGAATGAATGGCAAGAGCGGTTCGGGTTCATCCACCGTCAGTTGATCGGCCAGGACGATATTCTGCAACTCGATTACATCACCGCGGGCTTTGACAAATCGCACGCGGTGATGGGGTCGTACGCGTTTGATCTTGGTCCCGACTTCCGCGCCCGCGTGCATGGCCGATGGAATCGGTACACCGCGTCGGATGTGGGTCTCGGGTTTGCGAGCTTTGAGGGTGAGGGGTACGAGTTCGGCGGCGAGATTTCGACGAACATTTGGCAGGATGGACCGAGGTTCTTGGATGTGTTCGGGGGGCTCCGCTATGAGCATATTTCGGTGGACAACAAAGTCCTGCTGATCAGCGGCAAAGAGGATTTCCTGCTGCCGTTCGCGGGAGTGCGATATCAGAAAAGCACGCCGTTGCATACCGCGTTTGCTGAGGTCCGGTTTGAGACCAACCTTGCGAGTGTCGCAGGAACGAGCGAACTGGCGATCGGGACGCTCGGTCGTCCGAATGTTGAGAATGAGTTCACGACGGTGAAGGGGCAGATCACGCATTCGTTCTTCCTTGAGCCGATCTTTGATCCCAAGGGATTCAAAGGTGATCGCGGCGTGGATGACATGACACTCGCACATGAACTTGTTTTCACATTGCGCGGGCAGAGCAGTCTCGGATCGCGCCTTGCGCCCAACTACCAGATGGTCGCGGGCGGAGCATCAAGCGTGCGCGGGTACAAAGAGTCCGTTGCAGTGGGTGATAACGCGATTATCGGCTCTGTTGAATACCGCTATCACCTCGGAAAGGCGACTCCGGTCACCACTGAAACAACGACTTTGTTCGGTTCTACCTTTAGAAATGCACGATCTCGACCATATGGGGGCGCCGATTGGGATCTAATTCTCTCGGGCTTCGTAGATATAGGACGGGTGTCGGTACAGGACGCCTTCTTCTTTGAAAATGCTGAGACATTGGTTGGCGTGGGTGTTGGAGTCGAGGCACAGTTGAAGAGGAACCTCACGCTCCGTCTGAACTATGGCATGGCCATGACCAAGATCGGAAGTGGGGCCTCGACGGTAAGTGATGTAGGAGACTCCAGGTTGCACTTCACTGCAACTGTTGTCTTCTGACAACTCAAGAACTGGAGTATGTGAAATGAAAACTGAAGATATGAACAATAGGCGAACCCGCTTGGGTCTCGCACTTATCGCAATGGCAGGTCTCGCGACCGGCGTTGCACACGCGAATCCCAGCGAGGATGACGCGAGCATTGCCGCGGGTACCGCGATCTTTGATTCCAATGGGAATCTGCTTACCATTACCACCAGCGACATGACCATCATCGATTGGCTCGCGTTCAACATCGATTTCGGTGAGACCGTGCAGTTCATCATGCCTGATTCCACATCGCGGGTGCTCAACCGGATTGACGGCGCGACCCCATCAGAAATCAATGGCACGCTGCTCGCAAACGGGCAGCTGTTCCTCGTGAACCCTTCTGGCATTGTGTTCGGAGAGAACGCGGTCGTCAATGCGGGCAGCTTGTACGCAGCGGCGGGCCACATCTCCAATGCCAGCTTCATCTCAGAGACTTACCGATTCACCGACATGCAGGGGAGCGTGGTCAACCGAGGGCACTTGGGTGGTGATGTCATCGCCCTGCTCGGCGGGCAGGTTGCCAACATGGGGACCATCTCCGCACCGGAAGGCACCGTGATTATGGCGGCAGGCCGACAGGTCTTGATCGGTACGCACCTCGGGAGCCGATTTGTAGAAATCGAAGTACCATTGCAGGAAGCCGATGCTGGGTTTGATGCCGCATTTGGCAATGACAACGGGGTCCCGCTTGCGGCGGGTGATGTGTACTCGATTGCGGCGTGGAACTCGGGTTCAATCACCGCAGACCATGTGTTCATCAAAGCGGAGGGCGGCGATGTCGCCCTCTCCGGATCGATCAACGCCAACGGCGCGAACAATGACGGGTTCCTGACGGTGCGTGGTGACAATGTCATCGTGTCCGAGGGCTTCGAAGCTCGCGGGACACCGATCACCGCAGGAACAATCACCCTAAACGCAGGGCCGGGTGGGACTATTGATCTCGGTGCAGATCTGAACTCAACCAATGCCGGGATTTTCTTGAATGGCGATGTCCGTTTGACGGACAGCGTTTCGCTGACCAGCACTGGATCGGGCAGTCATACAAATATCAACGGAGATTTGTATTCCCAATCGGGTGAATACAACACCCTGAGCATCGATGCGACCAGTGGCGTTGCCCACTTTGGTGGCACCGTTGGTGACAGCGCAACGAGCGATCAGCGGCTTGGCTTCCTCGATGTTGATGTCAACATGACGAGCTACATGGACAATGTTTCCACCCTCAACGGGATGACCCTGATGGGGTACACCAATGTCATGGGTCCGAGCGTGACCTTCCACACAGGACTCGGGACCGCGTTGTTTGGGGGCAATATCTTCTCGAATGTGGATGGTGCGTCGGATGTCGCGTTTATGTACGACGGCGAGGTCTGGAATGGTGTTGGCGAAGCGCGCACGCCGTTTAAGTTCCAAGGGAGCATCGGGGTTGCTCCTCCGCTGAGTTTCCAGCTGAATCAGGGCGCATTCCGCAACATCCGATTTGGTGACGATGTTGGTGGTGCAGCAATGGTTTCGTCGGCGTTCTTGTTCTCCAACGCTGCCGCGGAGGGATTGGACCTCATGGATGCGGCTGCCATTGATCTTTCGAGGCGGTTCTTTATCGCGGCTCGCGAAGGGATCTACGCAGGGCGCGGACAAAAGATTACTTCGATGGGATCGATCCAGTTCGGTGCCAAGGGCCACGGCTTTACCACAGTTGAACTCAGCGATGTCAATGCGATCGGCGATCTCACTGTTCTGTCGCAAGGTCGAATGGGCGGGGAGATCACGCTGCTCGGACACCTCGGCGGATACATTGATGGTGTTGCCAATGAAGCGGACCGGGCGGGCGGTGGGTACGACGAGCAGGCCGCGGAGCTGATTGCTTCGGGGAACATTATGCTCGACGGCACGCTCAATACCGATACAGCTGGTGCGCTGCTTGGTGCAAGCTCCGTCGTCCTCGCCAACAACGGCGGGACCGGGATGCCTCTGGGATTGACCGTTGAAACTTTCCCAGGTGGTGTGTCTCTTGCGAACTTTATGGGCACCGAATCCGGGACCGCCGGACTCGCATACGCGTATGACCTGACGCTTGGTGATTTCACGACTTTCGGGCCTCCAACCGTGACCCCCGCAAATCTTGCAACAGCCTTTGCGGATGAAGATGTGCTGACGCTGCGTGATGATGATCCGTATCTCGCTCAGCGACAGGTGTTGACTGAACTCGGGTTGGCTCCAGCGGATCCTTCCGATGAAGTCAATCTCGAAGGTGCGATCAACGGCGTCGAGCATTACGACTTCGCTCGGACCGAAGCGTTGATCATCGAGCGTGTCTCGCCTCGCAGTGTTTCACGGATGGTCGATGCGTACATCGGGCTGTTCGGTGAGCGTGATGCAGCGACCGGGACCCGTCCCGGGATCGGATCGATCGCGGAGGTTCTTGCGAGCGGCGATGAGGACCAAGTTGATCTGCTGATGTCCAAGATCGGGCTGGTCCTTGACCGGATCGCGTTGCTTGAGCTGACCCCGCTTGAAATTCAGCGTGCTCAGGCCAACTTGCTGAATCTGGTTCGTCCGGATTCGATGGACGCGGACCAGTTCCGTTCGCAATGGGCAAAGAACTGATCGACTGTTGATCTGATCAGTCTGACAATCTACGAAGACTCCTGACCTTCCGTGGCTGATGCAGTTCGCATCGGCCACGGCTCTTTTTGGAGTGGCTAGAATCGGGTGTAAGCCAATATCAAAGGAGCACCGCGTGTACACACTCGTTCTAATTCGTCATGGAGAGAGCACCTGGAACAAGGAAAACCGGTTCACGGGATGGAAGGATGTGCCGCTGAGCGATCAGGGGCATGAAGAAGCAATCGAAGCGGGCAAGCTGCTTGCCGCGGAGGGCTTCACCTTTGATCTCGCGTACACCTCGGTGCTCAAGCGTGCGATCCGCACGCTCTGGCATGTGCTCGAAGAGATGGACCTGATGTGGGTTCCTGTGACCCGCTCGTGGAAACTCAATGAACGCCATTACGGTGCGCTCCAAGGATTGAACAAAGCAGAAACCGCTGAAAAGCACGGCGAGGATCAGGTCAAAGTCTGGCGCCGCTCGTACGACACGCAGCCACCCGCGCTCGAAACTTCCGATGAACGCTGGCCCGGGCATGACCGGCGCTACGCGGATCTCAACCCGAGCGAGATCCCGGCGACCGAGTGCCTCAAAGACACGGTCGAGCGAGTTGTGCCGTACTGGGAGAACGAGATCGCGCCGCAGATCAAAGCGGGGAAACGGCTCATCATCGCGGCGCACGGCAACTCTTTGCGAGCGATGGTCAAGTTTCTCGATGGGATCTCGGATGACGACATTGTCGGCGTGAATATCCCGACCGGTATGCCGATGGTGTACGAACTTGATGAGAATCTCAAGCCGATCTCGAAGAAGTACATCGGTGATCCCGAAGCGGTTGCGTCCGCGATGGCTGCGGTCGCTGCTCAGGGTAAGGCGAAGTAGCGATCATGCCCAGTTCATGCCCAGCTGAGATCGGTCGGTAGTGTGTTGAAGTTTTCGATGCCGTCCTTGGTGACAGCGACCATGTCTTCGATGCGGATGCCTCCGATCGCTTTGCAGTAGAGTCCGGGCTCGATGGTCAGGACATCGCCTTCGACGAGTGCTGGACCACCGGCATCGATCAGCGGTGGTTCATGGACATCGAGTCCGATGCCGTGACCGGTGCCGTGGACCATAGAGCAGGTTGAGTCCGGCGCGTCCTCGGTGGGGATGCCCGATTCATAACCATGTTCTTTGATGACGCGGATGGTTTCTCCGTGGACGGCGTCCGCAGTGACACCCGCTTTGGTCGCATCCTGCGCTGCGTTCTTCGCGGCGACCACCGCGGCGTGCATCTTGGCAACTTCTGGTGGGATCTCGCCATGGACGACGCAGCGGGTGCAGTCGCCGTGATAGTGGGATGATTTGATGTATGGGAAGAGGTCGATGATGATGGGTTGACCGGTGTAGAGCGGTCCGTGTCCTCGTTCGTGGCAGTCCGCGCCGATGGGGCCGCACGCGACGATGGAGCCGTGGGGGGTTGCGCCGCCGTGGTTGAGGAACCAGATGTCGATGAGCTGGAACATGCGTTCGGAGGTGAGGACTTCGCCTTCGTGGATGAGTTGTCCGGATGCGTCGGTTGAAGCGCGAGCGATGGTCTCGCACGCCATTTTCATGCACCCCTCAGTGATCGACTGCGCCTCGCGGAGGTGGTTGAGTTCTTCCTGATCTTTGGATCTTCGGTCGAGGACTCCAAGATCAGGATCACACTCAATCGCGATGCCCGCTTTGGTGATGTAGTGGGCGTAGATCGCGGGAAGTGTGCGATCGACGGTGACGGATTTGATGTTCTTCTGGACCAAGCACTCTGCGACGGACTGCGCGGTTTCGAGCTCGCGGTCGCCGGTCTGCCAATCCGATGGGGCGAAGTCCTTGGGGCAGACGACCTCGTCGGCTTTTGCGGTCTGCTTTGCTCGTTCCATCTCGATGTCGCGGATCATGAGCAAACGGTGGGGGGCGGTGCTGGAATTGGGGCCTGTTGGAAGCACGATCAGTGCGGTGGGATCACCGACCGCGAAGCGGATCTGGTGGTAGAGCGCGAGGTTGGACATGGGACTGCCCGCGAAGACGATGGCGTTGGTGCTGATTGATGCGGTCATGCTCAACCATAGTCCTAGAGTGTGGGATGAGAATTGCGACCTGGAATGTCAACGGGCTCCGCGCGGCTTTGAAAAAAGGACTGCCGGCGCATCTGGAAAGAATCGATCCCAATGTCCTGCTGATGCAGGAGGTTCGTGCGTTGCCCGAGCAACTCCCCACGGATTGGCAGGACCCCGACGGCTGGAGCTGTCTCTGGCATCCAGCAGAGAAGAAGGGCTACTCAGGGACCGCGATCTGGTCCCGCGATGGGATCAAGGAAGAAGGGCGTGGTGCTGGTGAGGGCGATCCTGAGGGTCGTGTGATCGTGGCGCGGGTGGGGAAGCTTCGGGTGGTGAGCGTGTATTTGCCATCGGGGTCATCTGGGGATCTTCGGCAAACCGAGAAGGATCGCTGGCTTGGGTTCTTCCATCAGTGGGCTGAACCGATGCTGAAATCCAAGATTCCGACAGTGATCGGAGGCGATCTCAACATGGCGCATACAGAGCGGGACCTGTTCTACGCGAAGGGGAACATGAAATCGTCTGGGTTCTTGCCCCACGAGAGGCAGTGGATGGGGGATCTGATTGATATGGGGTGGGCGGATGTCATCCGCGAGGCGCATGGGGATGTGGATGGGCCGTATTCGTGGTGGTCGAATCGGGGTCAAGCAAGAGCTCTGGATCGTGGTTGGCGCATCGACTACCTGCTGATGAACAACGCGGCACGCAAGCGGATGACCGGGTGCTTCATCGATCGCGAGAGTGGGCTGCAGGTATCGGACCATGCGATGGTGGTGGCGGATATTGATGTCGAACAGTAACCGAACGCTGTTCGCGGATTGATGATTCCCGCCATATTTTCTGCAATTCCAGCGGGTTCGGGCTTGTTCACGAAACCCGATCCATTATAGTAATGGTTGTCTTTCACGCCATAATCCCTCCTCGTTTTGGGATGATGGTTTGTTTTGGAGTATGGGAGCACACAATGAAGAATGTACTTATGGCTGCAGCGATCGCTTCGCTGGCCGGAGCGGCAAGTGCCGATGTGTACGCTGACAGCGTTGGGGATATTAATGCGGGCACTTTCGGTGATTTCACGCACTTGGACATCGCCCAAGTTGAAGTCACCAACGACGCGACTTGGTTGTACTTTGACATCACCGTCGCCGCGATGAGCGCTGACTGGGGCAAGTACCTCGTCGGAATCGATACCGGTCTTGCTGGCAGCAGCGACGGGGCTTGGCCACGCAACATCGACTGGGGCGGCAACATTGACCACTTCGTCGGCAGCTGGGCAGACTCCGGCACTGGCGCTGAAGTTCATGCGTTCAGCGGCGCTTGGGGCTTGCTTGACGCAACCTACGCCGCGGGAACCGACATCATGTCGTCCGGTGCTGATCACGGGATCAACATCCACCGCATCGCGGTCTCGCTCGCATCGCTCGGACTGAGTGTCGGCGACACCTTCAACTTTGATGTCGCAACCTCTGGTGGTGGTGACTCGGACCCAGGTGTGGATCACCTGAGCCTCGCAGGCGAAGCAACCCCAGACTGGGGCACCGGCTCCGCTTCGGGTGCACTTCTGAGCTACACCGTTGTTCCAACCCCATCGTCACTGGCGTTGGTTGGTCTTGGTGGCTTGGTTGCTGGACGCCGTCGCCGCTAATCAATAGCAATCGCAACACACAGCAGAGCTGCAACAAGGTGTTGTGATCAAAAAACAAGAGCGGGGCTGGATGAGATTTCCAGCCCCGCTTGTTTTTTGTTCTTCCATATGTTTGCTAGAAACCCTTGGATTCGGTCGCTCTCGTTACGGGCAACCCGCCCCGTATGCGGAGAGGAACGCAGAGACATCGAGGAAGTTGAAGCTGCCATCCGGTTGGAAGTCGGCGGCGGGATCAGCGTTCCCGAACGCGGTCAGGAATGCGGAGACATCGAGGAAGTTGAGGTTGCCATCACCGGTCATGTCCGCGGGGCAATCAACCTCGCCTGCGATGGTGATGGTCTCGGTGACGATGTTGGTGGTCCCGGATTCTTCGATCGCGACCATCGTGATCTGGTGATCACCGGCACTCAGTGCCCCATCGAATGTGGTGCGGAACTCGAACCGGTCGTACGGATTGACGCGGGTCCCGCTGTTGATCAGCGTGAGCGGATCGGTGCCGTTTGGGACATCGAGCAGCAGGTGCAGCTCGTCGGTGGTGCGGTCGAGCGCGTGGACGATGAACTGGGGCTGGTCGTCTTCGAGTGTCATGCCCGCTTGCTCAAGAGCAACCTCTGGAGGAAGTCGATCAATGTAGATCACCTTGCGGACCTCGCGGAACATCGCGGAGGTGTTGGGATCACGGTGACGGAAGACAACGACGCTCAGGTAGTGCATGCCCTCTTCCATCTGTGTTGCGTCGATCGCTTGGCGGTAGAGCCCGAACGAGTTGCCTGAGTTGTAGAGCGGGCTGTTGACGGTGATGAACTGCTCATATCCCGCAAAGCTCAGCGCGCTGGTCGGGATGTCGGGGATGCCGTTGCCGTTGTAGTCGGAGACGCGTTGATCGAATGCGAAGAGCGCGTTGTCATCGGTGTTGGAGTCCAGGGCATCGCCTGGTGTGGTCTGGACCCGGATCTCGAAGGAGTCGTTCTTGATGACCTGGATCTCGCTCAGACGCTGGATCCAGTCGGGGAAGTTGGAAGGATCGGGGTCGATGGTGCTGTCCTGACCGATGAAGGTGACGGCTGCGATTGGGAGGGCTTCGGCGTAGATCACATAGCCCTTGCCATGGGTTCCTGCGGAGGAGGCGTTGTTGGGGACTTTGAGGGTGACGGAACCACCGGCTCCGACGACGATGGTCTCTGGGATGTCCCCAGAAGGGTCCACAATCGGATCTGCGGCGTTCCCGGTCATTTCATGAATCCGAGTGCCTTGGGGATAGGCGGTCGTGACGGTGACGGTCTGGAATCCTGCATCAAAGCGGTCGTTGACCGCGGTCAGCGAGTTGGAGCGGTTGTTGAACGCTTTCTGGAAGACGAGCACATCGTTGATGTTGCTGTTGAGCTGGAAGTACTGTCCCGCACCGATCTGCTTGCGGAGTTTGACCAGCGTGGTCATGGTGTCGTCAAGCTGCTGGGTGACCGGGTCCCATCCGAGTGCGGTCGGGACGCCTTCGCGTGGGTAGAACCCGTTGGCACGCGAGAAGATCGCTCGCCCGTTGTGGTAGACGATGGCGCGACCGGGACGCATCAGGGTGTACGCGTGCATCGCGAGCCCTTGCTGGGCGGCTGTCGGGAATGGTGGGAGCGATCCGCCGTCACCGACGGTGCCATTGTCGTGCGAGAAGACATGGTTGACACCCATGGTGCCGTTCACGATTCCGTCGTCGGCGATGTCCAGGTGCGACGAGTCGGTGCTGGAGGTGATGTTGGCCCATGATCCGAGACCGTTTGCATTGAGCAGGTCGCGGAGTCGCGCCGCACCCTGAAGGTCGAGCGCGTCGTGGTTTGCGAATGAATCCTTGCGAACATTATTGTTGAGGGTGTCGAAGTTGCCCGTCACATTCTCACCAAAGACGAACGGGTTGGTGCGGTTCCCATCAGGACGGACGCGGAGGTTGTGGATCGCGGCATCAAAGAACCCATCCCAGAACCAACTCGGCGTGTGCTTGTGTGCATCGAGACGAAAGCCGTCAACGCCTTGGACTTCGATCATCCACTGCGCCCATCGCATCAGCAGACCGGTGCCGTTGTCCGCGACGGGATCACCATCAAGAGGAGAAGCGGTGTTGTAGGGGTAGCGTGTGAAGCTCAGGTTTCCGGGGTTTCGGCTGGTTCCGGGGTTGTTGATTGAATCCGGGGTTAGCGCTTGGTCGGTGTAGAAGCGTGCGTTGTTGTCATCTGGGATGTTGTACAGTGTTCCGCCGGGGATATTGAGCGGATTCGAGGCGTCCACTGGTTGGCGGATGAATGAGTTGTTGGATTCTTGTGCGATGTCAACAAGCGCGACGAGATCCCCATTGAGCAGATCATAATTTGAACCACCGGGGTTTTCGGATTGGAGGTATCCCGATGCGTTCCCGTTGTGGAAATCGCCCCAGTTGTCGGTCGGGAGTTTGTCGCGGGGCGGGTCTTCGCGTGGGATCCAGAAGCCGGGGTATCCGCCTTGCGCGAGGAATGCGTCAGAAGTGGTGCGTCCTCCGTTGTGGTTGAAGATGCCATCGATGTAGACCTCGGCTCCGGAGAACTGGAGTTCGGCGACCATCGCTTTGAAGGTTTCTTCGGTGCCGTAGGTGGTGCGTGCTCTGGAGGAGGAGAACGAGAGCAGCGGGGGCTTCCCGAGGTCGAATCGATCGAACGGGTCGTACCCGACGCTGCCGAAGGATGCTTTGGAGGGTGGTGGGAGCCAGAGCGCGTCGTATCCCGCGAGGAAAATGTCCGGCGCGCGGCGTTCGATGTCGTCCCATTCGGTCTCGAACCACTGGAGGTAGTTGAGTTTGTTCTGGGCGTGCGCGGATTGGGCGGCGACCCCGATGACGATCACAGCCGCTCCCAAAAGGAGAGCGGAGAAGCGGGGGCTTGATGTTGATGACATGGAAGGCCTTTCAGAAAGCTTTCGCAGAAATCCGCCCAGAGTGGTGCGGAGTCGTGGCTGGTGTGTATACGCCCTGATTATGGTCGATTTTTGATCGGAAGTGAACTCGAATTGTCAGAGTTTGCGATGTTTTCTGGTTCAAGAGTTGCATGTGGAGGCGTCCGAGAAGTATTGTGTACCGACATCCGTTTTTGATCCATGCTCGGTGCATGGCACTGCGATCATTTTAGTGAGGTTTACGCGTGAAAAAGCCGCTTTGTATTCAGATTCTTGTGCTTGCCATTCTGTCGCTCGGATTCGTCCAGCACGCTTCGGCGCAGGTGGCTCAGGTTATCGGCGACGGGATCGTCCGGTTCGATCGGTCGCACGATGCACGCCGAGATCGCAAACCATCGTTTGCGTTGGTTCATGAGTTTGAGTCCTACGGCGATGTCGGTCTGGACACACTCACCGAAGTGCCTGTCTATTCAACCGATGAAGAGACCGGACGCGCCGTCGCGTCGATCAACATCGGAGTAGGGACTTCTCTCTATGGCACAGGCGAGTGCGCGGGACCTTTGCTTCGGAACGGGTTTGTCACCGAGACCTGGAACCTTGATGCGTTCGGGTATGGACTCGATGCGGAGAACCTGTACACCTCGCACCCTTGGGTCCTCGCGGTTCGCGCCGATGGGACAGCGTTTGGGGTGCTTGCCGATACGACTTACCGTTGCCAGATCGATCTCCGCGACGGGATTACTTTCCGCGCCGAGGGTGGCGATTTTTCGGTGATCGTCATTGATGGGGATTCGCCTCAGGAAGTCATGCTTGGTCTTGGAAAACTGACCGGGACGATCGCGATGCCTCCCAAGTGGGCGGTGGGGTACCACCAGTGTCGATACTCATACAACCCGGACTCGCGTGTGAAAGAAGTCGTCCAAGAGTTCCGCGACCGCAAGCTCCCTGCGGATGTGATCTGGATGGACATCGATTACATGGACGAGTACCGCGTCTTTACATTCGACAAAGAACAGTTTCCCGATCCCAAGGGACTCAACAAATGGCTTGATTCCAAGGGGTTCTCGAATGTCTGGATGATTGATCCGGGTGTCAAGGACGAGGAAGGGTACTTCGTCGCCGACTCTGGTCATGAGCATGACGCGTGGGTCCGCGACAAGGACGGCAACATCTACAACGGCGAGGTCTGGCCCGGCGTGTGTGTGTTCCCGGATTACCTCAACAAGGATGTCCGCAACTGGTGGGCGGGGCTCTACGAAGACTTCATGGCCAACGGTATCGACGGCGTGTGGAACGACATGAACGAACCAGCGGTGTTCAATGTTGAATCCAAGACCATGCCTGAGACCAATGTCCACCGTGCGGATCCTGAACTCGGTGGCACCGATACGCACGACCGCTACCACAATGTCTACGGCATGCAGATGATCCGCGCCACGCGCGAAGGCGTCATGGCCACCAATCCGGACAAACGACCATTCGTCCTCTCCCGCGCCAACTTCATCGGTGGTCAGCGCTACGGCGCGACTTGGACCGGTGACAACAGCGCCAACTGGGCGCACCTCGATATGTCGATCCCGATGTCGCTGAACCTGAGTTTGTCGGGTCAGCCATTCGTTGGACCGGACATCGGTGGGTTTGCGTACAACGGAGATGGCGAACTCTTCCAACGCTGGATGGGGTTCGGCACGCTCTTCCCGTTCTCGCGTGGTCACACCGCGAAGGGGAACATTGACAAGGAACCATGGTCGTTTGGTGATGAGGTCGAAGCGACCTGCCGTCGTGGACTTGAGCGCAGGTACCGGTTGATGCCGTATATGTACACGCTGTTTAAAGAGTCTGCGGATACGGGGATGCCGATCGTTCGCCCGACCTTCTTTGCGGATCCTGCTGATCCTGCATTGCGGTCGGAAGATGATTCGTTCTTGCTCGGTGCGGACATGCTCGTGGTCACCAAAGCAACTCCAGAGGGTGACCGCGTGTCGGTGATGCCTACGGCGGTCGATGGTGTGGAATGGGCGAAGTTTGATTTCCCAGACTTTGACTCAGGACGCGATTCGAAAGATGCGAATCTCCCTGATCTCTACATCCGTCCAGGCTCAATCATCGCGACCGCTCCGGTCACGCAGCACTTCGGCGATCGTCCCGACTCACGCGATGAGCTGACGCTGATCGTTCATCTCGATGCGAACGGCGAAGCGTTCGGCACGCTGTATGAAGACGAAGGCGAAGGCTTTGGGTACATGATGGGTGAGTACCTTGTGACACACTTCAAAGCAACAAACAAGAACGGGAAGGTCACGGTTGATGTGGTCTCGCAAGACGGCAAGCTTGAAATGCCCGGCCGCAAGATTCATGTGAGCGTCGTTGGATCGTAAGTTATTCTGAATCCAGTTCAACGCGGATCATCACGATGTTCTTGATCGGGATCATGGCGTGCCAACCGTTGAGTTCGTCGGATTCCGAGGTCTTCACGGCTTTCTCCGCGACGATGAGCCATTGGTCATCCGCCGACACAATCTTGCAGTATTTGTACTTGCGAACACCTTCTTCGAGCGTGTAATGGATGACCGCATTCTGTCCTGCATGCAGTTCGGACACTGGTGTTCCGCTGGCCATCTGGATTCTTTGGCGCGATGCCTGTGTCGATTGACATGCAGTCAATGGGAATGCAATGCCGACGGCAACAAGCATGAGGGTGGAGTTTTTGAGGTTCATAAACCACTATACGGTGGCGTATGCCGTCGGATGTCACGCATTTGTAATATGCCATCAGGCGGTGACTGCTGCTCGTGATTCCTTCGTGGCAAGCGTCAAGATGTTGATCTGCGTCATGTCCGCGCCGGTGAGTTCGCCCTTGATCTGGCCGTCCCCCATGACGAGGATGCGGTCGGAGAGCGCGAGGAGTTCGGGCATCTCGGAGGAGACGAGCAAGATCGCGAGCCCCTCATCAGCGGCTTGGCGGATCAGCTTGTAGATTTCCGATTTCGTACCAACATCAATCCCGCGGGTCGGTTCGTCGAGCAGCAGGACCTTGGTTTGCTCGGTCATCCATCGTGCGATGAGGAGTTTTTGTTGGTTGCCACCGGAGAGTTCGCCGGGGGTGGTTTCGGAGAGTGATGCGGTTTTGATCTGGAATCGGTTGATGCGGTTGCGGACCGCTTTGAGTTCCGCGGCTTGGTTCCGGATGCCACAGAAACCGGAGAGTCGGTTCATAATCGGTGCGAGGATGTTTTCGTCGATCCCGAGATTGAAAAACAGTCCCTGGATGCGCCGGTCTTCCGGGACATACCCGAGACCGACCCCGGCTTCGATTGCGGCGCGGATGCCTTTGCCGAGGATTTCGCGTCCGTCTACATTCACTGAACCGGTGGCGCGGGTATCGATGTTGAAGATCGCATCAAAGAGTTCGGATCGTCCCGCGCCGACGAGACCACCAACGCCGAGCACTTCACCGGGGTGGAGATCGAGCGAGCAGTTGTCGAGCTTCCCGGGTGAAGATAACCCTCGGATGGTCATGCACGGCGGAGCGTTGGGGACGGTCGGGGCGGGGGCATCCCCTCGGATTTCAGATTTGAGCGTCATGGTCTCAACAGACTCGGCGGTCATCCCATCCGACTTGGCGGCTGGGGTTTCGATGCGCCTCCCGATCATCTGCTCGACGAGCGTGGGCTCGTCGATCTCAGCGACGATGTTGGTCGCGACGAACTTGCCATCTCGAAGAATGGTGACCCGATCGCAGCAGGTGAAGATCTCGCTCATGCGATGGGAGACATAGATGATCGTGAGTCCTTGCGAAGCGAGGTCGCGGGCGATGTCCATCAGGATTGACGCTTCGGAAATCGAGAGCGACGAAGTCGGTTCGTCGAGCACGATGACCTTGGCGATCATCGATCCATCCGGATTCTTGTCGAGCGACGCGGCGATCTGGCAGATCTGTCGTCGTCCCGGCGAGAGGTATCCCAGCGGCTTGGTGACATCGATGTCCGGGTCGAGTTGATGAACGAGCGATGAAGCCCTGCGTTCCATCTCCGCAAAGTCAACGGTCAATCCCTTGGTCGGTAGATCGTGGAGACAGAGGTTTTCGGCGACCGACAAGTTCGGGCATTGCGCCAGTTCTTGGTGGACGATGCGTATCCCGGCATGGAATGCGTCGTCGAGTGATCCCGGGATCAACTCTCGGCCGTCGATGACGACAGAACCTGAGTCCTGCGCATGGAGTCCCGCGATGACCTTCCCGAGCGTAGATTTGCCCGCGCCGTTCTCACCCATCAGCGCGTGGACCTCGCCTGCACGGAAGGACACGCTGACATCATCGAGCGCTTGGGTGATCCCGAAACGCTTGGAGATACCGGTCGCTGTCAGGATGGGTTCACGGTCGGGCATGGATGGTGATCAATCCTCACCGAGCCAGAGTTTCCAGTGCTCTGCAAACTCTTCGGCATTTTCTGATGTCACGATGTCGAACTCCGCGTAGACCATCTCTGAGCTTGGGCTGCGGTCAAAGTGGAGTTTGTCGATGATCATCTCGACGGACTTCTCGCCCCACCCAAAGTACGGCTGGCCAACAAGGACTTGGACCTGACCCTTCTTCGCGTATTCAAGCGGGAGTGGGAGGGGATCCATGGACACGATCTTCGCGTTCTCGTAGATGCCATCGAGCGCGTTGTCGGTGTAGAGCGGCCAACCACCCACGAGTGCCCAGCCGGTGATGTCCGGGTTGGCGGTTTGGACCTGCTGCATTTTCGCGGCGGCTTCCGTTGCGGTCTCCGGCATGAATGAGTAGACGACCGGGGTTGGGATGCCTTCGTATTCCGCGGCTTGCTCGACCACGCCGTTGACGCGGGCTTGCAGGTTGGTCGCGGCTGGGTTGCCGGTCAGCACGGCGACCTTGCCTTCATTATTCATCACCCCTGCGAGTTGACGCATGACTTCTTTGCCCGCTTCGTAGTCGTCCACGCCGTAGTACGCCATGCGTCCGGAATCGGGAGCGTCGGAGTCGAAGGTGACGACGACCACACCCTTGTCAATCGCGGCTTTGAGTGCGCCGGTGAGCAGGTTCGCGTCGGTGCAGGAGATCGCGATGCCATCAGCACCCGAAGCGACCAACTGCTCGACATATTGCGCTTGGACCTGCGCGTCTTCCATCGCGGGGGTTTGCCAGAGGATTTCGATGCTGACGCCGTCGAGTTCATCGCTCAGGCGTTTGCCAGCAGCAATGGCGCCGTTCTTCGCGGCGAGGAACGGAGGGTTGGAGTTGCTCTTGGCAATGACGCCGATCTTATAGACGACATCGGAAGACGCCGCGGCTTTGGATTCTTTGGAAGCTGTTTTTTCGGCGTCGGTCGATCCTGAGCACCCGATGAGTCCCAAAGACGACACGGAGAGCAGTACAGCGGTGGATAGGAGAGATTTGCAGGTTGACATGTGTGTGCTCCGTGTGTGATTACGCCCTGCGGGCTTGGATTCGTTGTTTGGTTTGGTCAATGACCACCGCGATGATAATCGCGGCACCCATGACGATCTGATTATAACTGGTATCAACTTCGAAGATGATCAATGTATTGTTGATGAGCTGGATGATGATGGCGCCAAGGACCGCGCCGATGACCGTTCCGCGTCCACCCATGAGCGACGCGCCGCCGATGACGGTCGCCGCGATGACCTGGAGTTCGTACGCGTTGCCCGCGTTGGTCTCCGCAGCTCCGTAGTACCCGAGATAGGCACATGCTGAAAGGCCGCAGAGGGCACCGGTGATGGTGTAGACGAGGATCTTGACGCGTTTGACCGGGATACCGGCGTATTTCGCTGCGGTTTCGTTCCCACCGATCGCAAAGATGCGTCGTCCGAAGACGGTCTTGGAGAGGACAAACCAGCCGGCAAGGCCACAGAGAAGCATGAGAATGACCGGGACCGGATAGACCCCGTTGAACTCGGCTTTGAAGAATCCTGTGGTGAATGAGGTTGGGAAGCCGCCGATGGATTGGGTGTTGAAGAACTGCTGAGGGATGACGACCGTGAGTCCTCGGAGTGCGGCCATCATGCCGAGTGTGATGACGAAGGGGTGGACCCCAAGACCTTCGCTCATCGCGCCGTTGGCCAATCCGCACGCGGTTCCGACAGCCATACAGACAATCAATGCGAGCGGAACCGCGACGATCCATCCGGTGTCAGCGGGGAGGTTGCTCAGCACCATCGCGCCGACGATCGCGGACAAGCCATAGATCGACCCGACTGAGAGGTCGATCCCCGCGAGTATGATGACGCCTGTCATGCCGACGGCGATGATCGCAAAGAAACTCGCGTCCTTCGCGATGAGCACCAGGTTGGATTTGTTGAGGAACCGGTTGACCGAGTTGACTTGGATCAGCGTGCGAGCGGCGGAGTCGTAGCGTTCGATGGTGGACGAGCTGTACTCGCGGATTTCTTCATCAACGACGACGCGGTATCCCGCGATCTGGTTGGCGGCGAGGTGCTCGTGCTCGTTGCCCTCGCTGTCAAGTCGATAGATCGCCGCATTCTCTTCGAGTTTGATTCGGGTCTTCTGCTCGATGGGATCGGTGAACATCCCGTAGAGGGTCAGCAGCGCCATCATGAGGATGATGACGAGCACCAAGCCCGACTCTTGGTGAGCCAAGAGGCGTTTGATGATGGGTGGTTTTGTATCGCGTTGTGCGGGAGCGGGGTTCGCTGGTGTCACGGTTCGCCTCGATCGTCGTCATGTCGTGGTGGAGGAGGTCTCTCTCTCTGGTTCCTGCGTATGGCAAGGGGGCAGGGCGGAAAGACATGTGGATTATACGGATGAACGACGACCTGTGCCGAGTGGCGGATCGAATCAGTCGATCGTACGAACCAAGTTGCTGCGTTCTTTCTTGTAAAGGTTGATGCTGAGACCTTCTTTGGTGAGTTCCTTGCGGAGTTCTTCGTTGATCCCATTTCCGTAGGGGTCAGCGAAGAAGGTTCGTTGTGGGTTTTTCTTGACGAGCTCGACATGCCCATCGGTGAATGCGAAGTAGCCGCCTTCAGTGCCATGGTTATCAACTTCGGCGTAGCCAGATTCTGGGCTGTATCCAACCTCGTCAAGCACGGATTGGTTTTCTGTACCGGGTCGGCCGTTCACCCAGTCATATCCGTACCATCCATTAAATGCTTCGTCATTTGTATTTGTTTCGTCGCCGAAGAACGGGATCGCGATGGGAATCCCTGGCTCGTCGATCCGAAGACCCGCAATGTAGAGGTAGCTGATGTTGTATTTGATCACTTGCTCGCGTGAGCCGGCTGGTTCCGGGACCTTATCTATGCGGTCGGGGTCACTGTATCGTTTGTTCTGATAGGTGGCGCCGTTCCAAGGAAAGAAAACATCTGCTTTATCGCGAGCACAGGTCAACGCTTCGAAGCTGTCCATATACCCATCCATGACGGGGGTGGAGTCGCCGTTGGCGTAGACACCGAACCCAGCACCGAATGCTCCGACATATCCGTAGTCGCCTGATGTTGGGCGAGTTCCGCTTTCCCAAGGTGCGTCTCCGATTTGCCTGACGGAGAACAAACCAGCGAGACCGCCGGCGTATCCCTGACTGTTGATTCGATCTGCTCGTGATGGGTTTGGGTTCGCCCTGCTCTCGGTTGGTATAAGCGGGAGCCAGCCCTTGTTGTCATCGGCATAGATTGTCATCGATTGTGCGATGGTCCGGTTGCTGACTTGGCATTTGATATCTTGAGCGGATTGTCGTGCTTTCCCCAATGCAGGTAGGAGAATCCCGATCAGTAATGCAATGATCGCGATCACCACAAGAAGCTCAATAAGAGTGAATGCCTTGCGGCGGCTGGGATGCATCAGTGATATCCTTCGTGTAGAATTAAGGCTCGCAGTCGGGTCGTTCCAAAAATGACCTTATGTTCCCATCAGGGACTTTACTGGATCGAATGTCTCGCGTCAACAGGGAATGGGCATGTATACCAATCAGTTTTTGGCTTTTCCTGGGCGCATGGTCATCGCGATCCTGTTGATGTGCTCGACCCAGATCGGTGGGTGTCATTCTGAAGGTCGTTCGGAAGTGGCTGGGGCTTTAAAACAAGTCGCGATAGAGCCGACAACGCACGCAGGCCTTAACCGGTTCGGACCTCAATGGAGCCGAGGGCTTGTGTGGTACCAAGTCTTCCCTGAGCGTTTTGCCAATGAAAACCAAGGGAATGACCCCAGTCAACGACAGAGCACAACGGTTGCATGGGAGCAATCGGTTGATGCCGCAACCATCGAAGAGGTCGAGCGTGGATGGATGCTGGCGCAGGGGGAACCGAGGCATTTTCGGTATGATCCGAGCCGAGTCGGCGGGGCGGTTGCCAATGTGATCTACCAGCGAAGGTATGGTGGTGATCTCCAAGGGGTGCTGGCGCATCTGGATGATCTGAAAGAGATGGGCGTCGGCGGGATCTATTTGTGTCCGATATTCTCCTCGACTTCGCTCCATAAATATGACGCGATGGACCATCGGCATATCGATCCAACACTCGGATACCCCGGCAGGATCACGGAACTTGCACCTACTGATGATCCGGATATGGACCCTGCCGATGAATCAACATGGGATTGGACCCCCGCGGATCGCTGGTTCTTGGATGTGCTTGTCCCTGCAATCCACGAGCGGGGCATGAAGATCATGCTTGATGGGGTGTGGAACCATGTTGGATTGGACCACTGGGCATTCCAGGATGTCGTCCGGCTTGGACAATCTTCAGTCTACAGAGATTGGTTCAATGGAACATTTGATGACGAGGGTAGACTCGTCGGCTGGGAGTCGTGGGGGGGGCATAATGGGCGATTGCCGGTATTTAAACAGACAAAGTCGGGTGATCTCGCTCCGGGGCCAAAAGCCCACATGATGGCAGTGACCCGGAGATGGATGGACCCCAACAACGACGGCGATCCCTCCGACGGCATTGATGGCTGGCGATTGGATGTGGCCAATGAGATCGGCAGGCCATTCTGGAAGGACTGGAGAACGCTGGTCAAAGGGCTCAATCCCGAAGCGCTGATCGTGGGGGAGATCTGGCATGACGCAAGAGAATACTTCGATGGGACCGCGTTTGATGCGCAGATGAACTATCCCGCCGCGTATGCGATCGCGGATTGGCTCTCGATCGGGCATATGAAGGGGGATGCGGCTTCGGTTGCCGCCCGCCTCGCCGAGGTCTATTCCCATGATCCCGAGACCGACGCTTCACAACTGAATCTGATGAGTTCCCACGACACCGAACGGCTCGCGTCGCTGATGCAGAACAACCACCAGCGATCCTTTGATAATGGTTCTCACCCTTGGCGAGATGCGGACACCTACGACCGGGACACGGTCAGCGAGGACGCAGTGACGAGGGCTTTGGTCGCGTACATGGTTCTGGTCGCGTCGCCTGGGTCACCCATGATCTACAACGGCGACGAGTTTGGGATGGCGGGGGCGGACGATCCAGACGATCGGAGGCCCATCCCGATTGGGTATCTGGATGGGAGCACGCTCAACGCACAACAGAAGAGTTTCAGGGGTCAGGTCCGCTGGATCATGACGCTCAAGCAGGATCCCGTCGTCGGGCAATTGTTAAGATTGGGTCAAGCTCGTTGGGAATCGAGCGGGGATGGGAAGGGGCTCCGGATCATTCGAGAGAATGACCATCAGCGGCTCACGATTGATATCGGACCATGCGACACGGTCTGGGGGAGTGCCCATGATACGAATCCGGTTTGGGCAGCGTCTCGACTGCTGGGAACTGGAACAAGTTGTTGGGAAGTAGAACTTCGACTGATAAGCACTAGGGACTAGCCCCTTCTTATGGTTGCCAACGAGTATTTCTGTAAAATTATACGGATTTGCAGATTGGATTCCGCTCATCTGTGATAAAATCGGGCAGTTTGGCCACGCGTTTCGCGTGTGTTTTTCAGAGAATCATCGTGTTGAACCACGATGTTCACACTTTTTTTCGAGGAGAGTTTCAGAATGAGAGTTTCTAAATCAATGTTCGCGGCAGCCATCGCTGCGTGCTCAGGTGCCGCGCTTGCACAACCAGTCATTGACGGCATCTACGATCCGGGAACCGAGAGCGGTTTCTACGGCGATGTCATCTGGGTGCAGAATAATGCAACCGGATTCGGCGACAATGGCCCGGGTCTTTTCCAAGGCGGCGACTTCGGAAATCCAGAGGTTGTTTCGACTGGTATCGAGATCAAGATCCCGCTTGCGTCCCTCGGTCTCTCCGGTTCAGAAACCATCCGCATCGCGGGCTGGGTCAACTCCGGTGATCGTACATTCAAGTCCAATCAAATCATCGGTACTCTCCCGATCGACACCAACAACCTCGGTGGCCCGCAGGACTTCAATGCTGCACCATTCGATACCACAACCCAGCACATCGAAGTTGATCTGAGCGGCGTTGCCTCGACCGGCGCGACTGTTGATGGCAGCCTCGGTGCTGACGCATGGACTCAAGCATTCCTTCAGGGCAACTTCACCGGGTTCGGTAACGAAACCGATGGCACCGAAGACGGCTCCGGTCCAAACGGTGGCGGTTCAGAAATCGACGGCATCTACATCGCCAAGGACGCAACCAACCTGTACATCATGGTTGCCGGCAACCTTGAGAACAACGGGAACGGTCTTGACCTCTACTTCGATACCGGTGCCGGCGGCTCAAGCTCGCTCGGTGGCGGCTCGGGTGACGGCGGATTCATTGTCTCAGGTCAGACCGGCCTGGCCTTTGATTCTGGCTTTGATGCCGATTATGTGTACTCGGTGGACGCATGGAACGATGACGGCGACGACGGCACGACCCCGAATGTGCCTCGCGCATTCTTCGGTCCAATCGCGTCGAGCATCAACGATCTCGGATCGCTCGCAGGATTCGGCGCAGCCAACGCGGGTTCACTCGCTGGCGGCGTCATGATGGCGATCGACAACTCCAACATCGAGGGTGTCATTGGTTCACAATCCGAATCTACTCCTGTATCACCAGATGCAAACTGGGGTTACGGTTCAGAGCTTGACAACTGCCGAGTGTACATCGATACCGTGAACAACCGTCTGTATGTGTTCCTCGGTGGCAACATCCAGAACAACTACAACAAGTTGAATATCTTCTTCGATGTTGCTCCAGGCGGACAAAATGTCCTCCTCGATACCAATGTTGACATCAGCTTCAACGGACTCAACGGCATGGCTGGGATCACCTTCGATTCCGCGTTCGCGCCAGACTACTGGATCGATATCAACAACGGTGTTGACGGTGGAACCGGTGAGCTTAACAACTACACAGATGCATCGGCTCTCCGCACCAATGGGGCCAATATCGATCCTGACTTCGCGGTCATCACCGATTACGGCTCATACGCAGGCGGCGAAGTCAGCGTCAACGAAGTCATGGACTTCTCCGGTCCACGCGTGGACATCCAAGACGGTACCTTCGGGAGTCTCTACAGTGAGTACGCCCCTCGTTTGCTCTCATTGGATCCGTTCAACCCAACCTCTGGTCTTATTCAGGTAGCGATCGACAACTCCAATGTTGCCGGCGTAACTGATGTCGCTGCAAATCCCGCGGCAGCATCAGCGGTCTCCACCGGTATCGAGATCAGCATTGATCTCGATGAACTCGGTTGGGACGGCTCGCAAGACATCCTCATGTCAGGGTGGATCGCCAACGACGGGTTCTCATTCCTCTCCAATCAGGTGCTCGGTGGTCTTCCAGCGAACTCGCCAAACATCGGCCCACGCGATGCGGATGAAGACGGGATTAATGATCTGGACTTCAACGCGATCGCAGGCGATCAGTTCATCAACCTGACCAACCCGGTTGTGTCCAATCCTTGTCCTGCTGACTTGACAGGCGAAGGCAGCCTGAACTTCCTTGATGTCTCTGCCTTCCTCACTGCATTCGGGAATCAGGACCCAGTCGCCGACTTCCAACCAGACGGAAGCTACAACTTCCTCGATGTGAGTGCATTCCTCAGTGCCTTTGGCGCTGGCTGCCCATAATCGAGCAATCCTGATGATTGAAACTCTGGGTGCCCACACGATCGTGTGGGCACCTTTTTTATGGACTACACTGGTGAATAGATCAACGATGATCCATGAGAATACAGGTTAAAAAGGAGATCCCGTGCGTACATTCCTTGTACTTTCGTTCATGCTTTGCTGCATCACCACGAGCTTTGCGATGGAGCCCGACATGGTTCGTCCTGAGACGCTTCCTCAGGGATTTGTTTTGATCGTGAAGGACAACTCCGGGATGGCGAATCAAGCGAACCCGATCTACCTTGCGTCGAGTATCAATGGATGGAATCCTTCGGATGAAGAGTCTGTTCTCAGTGGGCGATCAGATACACGCTGGCAGATCATCATCGATCGCGATCTCCACGGCGTCGGGATGCAGTTCAAGTTCACGCTCGGCGGATGGGACCGCGAAGAACTCGACGAGAATGGTGAGTCGATCGCCAACCGTTCGCTCGGTTTGATCGATCGTTCGAAGCTCAAAGAAAACGAACGCCCAGTGATCGAGATCGAGATCCCGCAGTTCCGTGTCCCGGTCGCGCTCGGCGAGCAGGTCCGCGAGCAAGGAATCTACCGCGCACTGGAAGTCACCGGCACGGTCAAACGCGTCGAAGTCCGAGGCGGAGCGGGCGGCGCCGAAGCGATGACCCGCGATCTGCTGGTCTGGCTTCCTGAGGGATACGATGAACCAAAGAATGCGGATCGCTCGTACCCTGTGCTGTATATGTTTGATGCACAGAACCTGTTCGATCAGATGCCTGGGGTTCCGGGAGAATGGAACATCGATGAGACGCTGACCGAGTTGATTGGTGATGGGACAGTGCAGCCGATGATCGTGGTGGGGATCCCGCATTCGGGAGAGCACCGGATTTCAGAGTTCATGCCGATGGGGTCGTACAAAGGCATCGAAGGCGATGGCGCTGCGTGCATGGACTGGATGATCCGCGAGGTGATGCCCAAAGTGAGCCGAGCGTTCCGGGTTGAGCAAGGTCGTGAGCACACCGCGATCGGCGGCGCATCGCTCGGTGGGGCGATGGCGTTGTACGGATCGACCCAATACCCAGAGCTGTTCGGACGAGCATTGATCGAGAGTCTTCCCATGATTGGGAAAGACCCGACCGTATCGCAGATCAAGGGCGCAAAGGGCTTCCCATCAAAGTTTGTGATCGGAATGGGCTCAGCAGAGGTCGGGACGGATTCTGCGAATGACGAGATGAACGCGCAGTATGTTGATTGGGCAAAGGAAGTCGATGCGATGCTCGCAAGACAGGCGCGGCTTTCGAAGTCGGACCACAAACTGATCATCGGTCAGGGACAAGTCCACAACGAGACTTCGTGGTCGGCGCGTTTCGGTGAAGCGATCGTGTTCCTGTTCCCAGCAAACTGAGTTCGCAAGAACCTTCCAGACTGAGGTATGAATCATGTTTATGCGGATGGTCTACGACGAGAAACTCGCAGCGGCGGCGTATCTCATCGGGTGTCAGCGTTCTGGTGAAGCGATTGTCATTGATCCCGAGCGTGATGTCGATCGGTACATCGAACTTGCAGCGCGAAATGGTCTCAAGCTGGTCGCGGCTGCAGAGACCCATATTCATGCGGACTTCATTTCAGGATCACGCGAACTCGCGGAGCGAAACGGTGCCCATGTTTATGTCTCCGATGAAGGCGGCGCGGACTGGAAATACCAGTGGCTCGATCAGAAAGCCGGAGGCGGGTCGTACGAGCACACCCTGCTCAAAGACGGCGATACATTCCACATCGGGAACATCGAGTTCAAAGCGGTTCACACGCCGGGGCATACCCCAGAGCACATCGTGTTCCTCATTACAGACCATGGCTCCGGCGCGACCGAACCCATCGCGATGGCAAGCGGAGACTTCGTGTTTGTCGGTGATCTTGGTCGACCCGACCTCCTCGAATCCGCAGCGGGACAATCCGGGATGATGGAGCCCTCCGCGAGGACACTGTATTCAACGGTTCAGAAACTCAACGACATCCCGGACTATGTGCAGGTTTGGCCCGCACACGGTGCGGGCAGCGCGTGCGGCAAAGCGTTGGGCGCGGTCCCGATGAGCACAATCGGGTACGAGCAACGCTTTAACCCAGCACTCCAAGCGGCGACCTCCGAACAAGCGTTTGTGGATTTCATCCTTGAAGGCCAACCCGAACCCCCGATGTACTTTGCGAACATGAAACGCGACAACAAGGTTGGGCCGAGGGTGCTGGGTGGGCTTCCCAAGCCGATCAAATTGTCGGCGGCGGATCTGCGAACACTCGATACCCAACATGTCGCGTTGATCGACACCCGACCGTGGGATGCGTTCCGAACCGGGCATGTCCCCGGCGCGATGAACTTCACGCTGATCAAATCATTCAGCACCAATGTGGGTTCGATGGTTCAAGATACCGATGAGATCTATCTGATCATCGCACCAGAACACTTCGAAGGTGCGATCCGCGAGTTGATCCGGATCGGGCTTGATCGAATCCGAGGCTGGGTTGACGCGTCAGAGATCGAGAACTACCCGGACTCAGTGCGTGACCTGGTCACGCTCCCTGAAGTGGATGCTTCCCAAGCGTCCGCGATGATCGATGCTGGAGAGGTCCATGTGCTCGATGTTCGTCGGGTGACCGAGTACGAGAACGGGCATCTCCCAGGGGCGATGAACATCGCGCACACGCGGTTGGCATCTCGACTGGACGAAGTTTCTAGGGATACGCGATGGTTGGTCAACTGCCACAGCGGTGTTCGATCGGCAGTTTCAGCCTCCTACCTTCAACGGCTCGGATACCAGGTGGTCAACCTCAAGGGCGGGCATCTTGCGTGGCAGCAGTTTCAGTCTGAGCAATAGTCTGCTATACTCCATTGCAGGAATCAACGGAGAACGCGCGATGACTGCACATACACAATGCGAACTTGTAGAAGTCACCCCCGAGATGGTCCAGCAGTGGTTGTCGGATGGGGACACTGTTCTGGTCGATGTTCGAGAAGACTTCGAGCATGCGGCTGAACGAATCGAAGAAGCACACCACCATCCCCTTTCAAAGTTCTCACCCGAACAACTCCGCGAGTTGGGTGAACAGAAACGACTTGTGTTTCACTGTCGATCCGGGAAACGATCCGCTGAAGCAGCGTCCAAGCTTGGCGATGCGCAAGCATTCCATCTGCAGGGTGGAATCGAAGGCTGGAAAGCATCGGGGCGATCAACGATCCGTTCAGCAACGGCACCAAAGCTCGATGTCATGCGGCAAGTTCAAATCGTCGCAGGCACGCTAATCGTGGTGGGGGTTGCGTGTGGTGTGCTGATCAGCACATGGTTCCTGGCGCTGAGCGCGTTTGTCGGGTGTGGATTGATCTTCGCTGGAACCACCGGCTGGTGCGGGATGGCGATGCTCCTCGGTCGGATGCCTTGGAATCGATCCGCGCCATCATGTTGCGCAAACCCCTCAAAATGAGGGAATCCGACATTGCTGTTGATCCGTGATATGATGCGTGGTCCAGCCGCGATCGTGACCGTGGTTCAACAGCAGGAGAAGGAAGAATGATCAAGGCAACAGTGCTCGGTGGTGGGATGGTTGGGTCGGTGATGGCCGCGGATTTGTCCACGGACCCGGACTTTGATGTGACGATCGTGGATCTTCGGCAGGAATCACTCGATCGTGCGGTCAAGCGAGCCGATGGAGTGGGGGGCAAACTCTCAACCAAACAAGCGGACCTCAGCGATGTTTCAGCACTCAAAGCAGCGATCGCGGATTCGGATATCGTGCTGGGTGCACTCGCGAGCAAGATCGGGTTTCAGTCGTTGCAAGCCGTGATTGAATCCGGGAAGAACTACGCGGACATCTCGTTCATGCCTGAAGATTCCTGGGACCTTGACGCACTCGCCAAAGAGAACGGCGTCACCGCGGTTGTGGACATGGGCGTCGCGCCGGGGATGAGCAACATGCTTTCCGGATACGGCGCGAGCCTGCTCAAGGAATGCCAGAACATCGAGATCTATGTCGGCGGCCTCCCGCGCGAACGAAACTGGCCGTACGAGTACAAAGCGGGGTTCTCTCCTGCGGATGTGCTCGAGGAATACACGCGTCCATCGCGACTGGTCGAGCATGGCGAGATCGTGGTCCGCGAGGCGCTGAGCGAACCGGTCCTGATGGACTTTGATGGTCTGGGAACACTCGAATCGTTCAACACCGATGGCTTGCGTTCACTCGCGTACACCATGAAGGTGCCATTCATGAAAGAGAAGACGCTCCGGTATCCGGGGCACATCGAACTGATGCGTGTCTTCCGCGAGACCGGATTGTTCAGCCAAGACCGCATCGAGGTCGATGGCGGCAGCATCCGGCCGTTGGATGTCATCAGCAAACTCATGTTCCCCAAATGGACCTACGAGCCTGAAGAGCAGGACCTGACCATCATGCGGATCATCACCGATGGACTCGACTCCAGCGGCAAACAGACCCGCCACCAGTGGGACCTGCTCGACTTCTACAACCACGGCTCCACCAGCATGTCCCGGACCACCGCGTTCCCCTGCGCGATCATCGCACGGATGATCGCCAAGGGTGAGCTGGACATGCCGGGGGTCATCAACGCGGAACAGATCGGACCCCAGGCGGGTCTGGTGGACCATGTGCTTGCTGAGCTTAGCAAACGGGACATCCAGTACACTTATCAACAACTCCCGCTCTAAAGCAAGTCTCTCGCAACTCTTTGCATAAAAAAACGCCGAGACCCGTTTGGGTCTCGGCGTTTTCTGTTAGAAAGCGGGTGGACGGGGTCGAACCGACGACATTCAGCTTGGGAAGCTGACGCTCTACCACTGAGCTACACCCGCGGAGTACAAGAGTGTACGCGAATCGGTTGGGTCCATAGGACACAACCGGCTGGTATTGTATTCGCGTTCCATGTGCTTGGCCAGTGGATGTACTACTGAGCGGATATTTGCCAAGCCCGGCTTTGCTCCCAAAACAGCGTGGGATATGCCTGAGTGGGCCTATCAGCCGCATACCATTCCCCATGACCCATACTTGGAGTTGGCAACAAGCTCGGGAACACTCAGTGACCATCGTGGACGGCTTCCGGGTCGGGCATGCGACGGATGCCGAGAACCTCACCGGATGCACCGCGATCGTCTGTGATCAGGACGCGGTCGCTGGGATCGATGTCCGAGGAGGAGCAACCGCGTCCCACGAAATCGAACTCCTCGACCCCTGCGGCTTAGTTGAAACCGTCCAAGGGATCATGCTCACCGGCGGATCAGCGATGGGGCTTGGGTGTGCTCAAGGGGCTGTCGAATACCTTCGCGATGCACATCGAGGATTCCAGACCCAGCAAGGGACGGTTCCAATCGTGCCGACCGCTGCGTTGTACGACCTAGGAATCGGATCACCCTCCGCATACCCCACGAGTCAAGACGGCCGATCCGCGTGTGAATCGGCATCGGTCGACTTCGCGCGAGGGAGTGTCGGCGCAGGAACCGGAGCCGCGGTCGGTAAAATCCATGGCCACAACCACGCAACGCGGGGCGGGGTCGGCACCGCCGGTTGGGAGACCGAAGACGGGCTCCGCGTCGGTGCCATTGTTGCCGTCAACGCGTTCGGTGATGTGCTCAACGCAGAATCCGGAGCGATCATCGCGGGCGCACGGACAGACGATGACAAGCCGCTGAGCACGGTCTACGAACTTGTCTCGGGAAATCTCCCAACAATCAAGTTCGGGAGCAACACCACCCTCTGCGTGCTGACCACCAACGCGAAGCTCACCAAGACCCAAGCGTGCATCGTGGCGCGGATTGCACAAGCGGGGATTTCGCGTGCGGTGTCGCCGTGCCATACGCAATACGACGGCGACATGGTGTTCGCGTTGTCAATCGGGGATCATCCGAGCGATGTCAACCGGACCGGCGTGCTTGGTTCGCGTGTCATCGAAGCGGCGGTCATGGACGCGGTGCTTCGCGCGACACCAGCCGACGGTGTTCCATGTGCCAGCGATCTGGGCTGGTTCAACGGCGGAGCAAGCAAGTGAATCCGCGACCACCAACACTCTACATCCATTCGCTCGAAGCGGATCGGTTGGGGGACGGACTCAGTTCCGGTGAAACGAGCGGATTGGGCGGGGCCGTCCTTCGTTCGCTTTCGAGCCGGGCGATGTACTTGTCGAAACCGGGTGATGCGGTGGTGCTCGACTCGGAACCCGATCCGGGTTGGCTGAGTTGTCTTTCAAGCATCGGACTGGTGTTGGGAGACTGGTATGTTCCCAAAGGTGAAGGCACGACGCTCGCTCAACGGCTGCTATCCGACGATGACTTGATGCAGTCGCTTCGGAGTCGCTCGATGGTGCTCTCGCCGTACATGGGTGGCGATGAGGTCCAACATCTCGCGACAGAACTCGGATTTGAGATCATAACCCCGCCAACACCACTGCTTGATACACTCAATCTGAAATCAAACCTGCAACCGATTCTTGTTGATTTGGGATTGCCGACGATCTCAACAACGATCACGAATCGAGAGGAACTCATCAGCAAAACCCGCGACCTCCTAAATGAAACAGGAGCTGTCATGGTCCGCTCGGATCTGAGCATCGGTGGCCTCGGAGTATGGAAAGTTGAAAGCGACACTGATCTCGATACGCTGCACACAGATGCCAAACGATCCAACCCAGATCGACTCTTCATCCTCCAACCCCTGCTCGATGTGACCAGCTCGCCGAATGTGCAGTACGACATCACCGAACAGGGTTTCAAGTTCCTCGGCGTCTCCGAACAGCAAATGACCCAGAGCTTCGCGTTCGGTGGCAACGAGTTCCCCAGCCCTTTCGGTGATGATCCAAGATTGATCGAACAAAGCGACCGCGTCGCGGAGTGGCTCCACACCAAAGGCTACCTTGGTCTCGTCGGGATCGATTTCATCGTGACCGTAGACGACCATATCTACATTGTGGAAATCAACCCACGCGTCAACACCTCGACCTTCCCGCTCATGTTGTGTTCTCGGCTCGGACGCAAAGCGTTCCGGCTCGTGACCGGTATCCGAGCAGGTGCGCACACCGGCTTTCAACAGATGGCTGAGACCATCAGTCCCGATCTTCTCTATGATCCGAACCGAGGCAATGGTGTGATCCCACTGATGATCCCATCGTCGAGCCGTCCTGTGCTTGATGCGATGGTCTTTGCAGACGATTTGGACACGCTGCGGAGTCTTTGCAATGTCCTCAGCTCCCGCACCCGCGCATTCACCGCAGCCGCTGGAGTGAAGTCATGACCGGGATTCAGGTTGTCAACGGTCGGCTCAAGCTCGACGGGGTTGATGTGGGCGAAGCCGCGGATCGGTTCGGGACACCGATGTTCATCTACGCTGGTGATTCGATCGAAACTGGTGTGCATGATCTCAAGTCCGCACTGGGCGATCAGGTCGAGGTCTATTACTCGATCAAAGCGAATCCGTCGGTGGCGATTTGCAGTTTGATTCGTGAATCTGGTGTGGATGGAGCAGAAATTGCATCCAGCGGCGAACTGATCGCCGCGCTCCACAGCGGCTTTGAGCCATCGACCATCATCTTCGCGGGTCCCGGAAAGACCGACGAAGAACTTGCACATGCTGTTCAAAGCAAAGTCGGGCAGATCAACATCGAATCAGTCAACGAACTCAACCGGGTCAACACAATCGCAGGATCGCTCGGCGTGGTTCAACCGATCGGTATCCGGGTCAACCCAGAAACCGATGCTTCCGGACTCGGCAAGATCCGCACCGGTGGGGGGGCACAAAAATTTGGCATTGATGAATCCAAGGTCGTCCACGCGATCAAGCTCGCACACCAGTTGGAGCATGTTGAGTTCGCAGGACTCCACACGATGCTCGGATCGCAGGTCCTCGACGCGGAGGCGATGCTCGGGTCGTGCAAAAACGCACTGGATATGGCCGCTCGGATCGGCGCTGAAGCACAAGTCCAAATCCCATCCCTCAACTTTGGCGGTGGTCTGGGTGTCCCCCACAAAGACGATGACCCCAAATTTGATCACCACCGCTTTGGTACCAGACTCACGGGGTTGATCCAGGGCGCCAAGCAAGACCCAGTCCTCTCCGATCTCCGCTGCATGATCGAGCCCGGACGCGTGCTGGTCTCCGCGCACGGCTTGTATGTTTCGCGCGTTATCGATGTCAAAGAATCGGTCGGGCAAAACTTCGCGATACTTGATGGTGGTATCCATCAAGCGTTGCTCCCGATCACGGCAAACACCTACCGGATCGTCATCGCAAGTCGCGCGGATCACAACGGGCAGTCCCCCGTCTCGCTCGGGGGGCCGCTGTGCACCTCCGCAGATCAATGGCGATCCGAAGTCCTGCTCCCCGATGTACAAGTGGGCGATGTGATCGCGATGTACAACTCCGGCGCGTACGGACTCACCGCGTCGATGAACATGTTCCTCAGCAGAGGCACCCCAATCGAATTGCTGGTTCGCGGCGGATCATGCTCGGTCATCCGGGAGCGATGGTCACCCGAGTCCGTGCTTGATGGGCAAATCATTCCCTAGACTTGAGCTATGCGGATCATCGAAACCGCCAACCAGATGCGATCGTGGGTCAACGATCAAAGAGCCGCGGTTCAAACCGTCGGCTTTGTCCCCACGCAAGGGTGTCTGCACGAAGGGCATGGGAGTCTCCTCCAACAAGCGCGAGCAGAATGCGACCGCGTGGTCCTGAGTCTGTTCGTCAACCCGATCCAGTTCAGAAAGCCCGGATACGAAGCGTACCCGCGCCGGATCGAAGCGGATCTCAAGATTGCTGAGCGCTGCGGCGTCGATGCCGTCTTCATGTCGAGCGTTGAAGAGATCTACCCGTATGGACTGTCTATGGATGCTCTCTTTACACTCCAAGCCGGCGATTCAGGTCCTCGGCACCCAAGCGAGTTCACAAGCGACCAAATCGGCACTGACCACGCGATGCACTATGTACGCGTTCCCGATCGACTCGTCCTGCGAATGGACGGCAAGGCCCACCCATGGCACTTCGACGGCGTCGCGACCGTGGTCCGTCGATTGTTCGAGATCGTGACCCCCGACAGAGCGTACTTCGGACAAAAGGACATCCAGCAACTCGCGATCCTGGGCGCGATGAACCGTTGGCTCAGCACTGAGATCGAAATCATCCAAGTCCCGATCTATCGCGATGCCGATGGGCTTTCATCAAGCTCGCGACTCACGCTGCTCGAACCTTCACAGCGAGCACTCGCGATCAAAGTTGCTCATGCGATCGAAGCCCACTCCAAGCGATCGGGTCAACGAGCGGACGCCGTGCTTGAATCACTTGAAGCAGAGCTTAAAGCCATCGGTACGCGCGAAGACCCGCTGATGATCGATTGTATAGAGTGCATTGATCCTGTCACACTGGACACCGCAACCGAGATCGGCGAGAACGCCGCGATCTATGTCGCGTATGTCATCGACGGCCTCCGCCTCGCCGAGACCCGATGGTGCCAGTGAGCTGTTGAACAGGTCAGAACGCCAGGCGTCCGACACCGATCCGCATCGCGATGCTCGAAGCCATGCGCTTGGCAAGCTCGACAAAGACCGCGGCATCCGAATCCTGAAACACCTCGTTGGCGGTGCTCGTGAAGAGCGTGACCCAGCGCCGGAAGTGTGCCTCGGTCAATCCACCAAACTTGTGCGCTTCGATCGGTCGTCCGGAGTAGGTGCCGGCACGCAGGACCGCCGAGGACCAGAAGTGGGTCATCGTCTGGTAGTGATTGGGCCAGTCCGCGACGCGTTCTTCGAAGACTGGTCCGAGCAGTTCGTCCTGCTGGGTTCTGCTGTAAAATAGTTCGACCATCTCACGGATCTTGGATTCGGAAATCGAAGCACTCTCTGAACTCATCTGACCGAGCGATCGGGTGAGTTCGAGTTCGACGCCATTGTGTTGTGATCGGGAGTCTGTCATTGTCAACCTCCACTATCCCATCAGCGGGCATCGGGGCTGACCGCTGCGAGAGCGTATCAAAGAAAAAAACGGTGCGAGAGGGATTCGAACCCACGGACCCCTTTCAGGGTCACTCGATTTCAAGTCGAGCGCCTTCAACCGCTCAGCCATCGCACCAGCGATCCGACTCAATGAGCCGAGAGCGAACATAACCATAGCGATCTTGCTTCGACTTGATGCCGATTCATGACCAGAATTTTTGATATTTCACAACGAAATGATCGTCGGCCTTGGTCATTCTCGGACTGACTTCAATGTCAGTTGTACATGAATGATTCAGCGGCGGCGGCGAAGCCCGATCAAACCCAATCCAGAGAGCATCAGGGTGCCCGGTGCTGGGACATAGGTGCCCACGCTGATGTTGTCGATCGCGATCGCGTTGCGTGCGGCGTGGTTGTGTGAGTCGCGGATTGCCGCGGATCCGTAGCTCCCGATGGAGACTTGATCAAACCCGCCTCCGACGAGTCCGATGTACTCGCCGGTGGTCGCGTCGATGTCGAACTCGCCAACGAGGCCGCCGTCGTTGTAAAGCTGGACCCAGAGGTACATGGTTCCGATTTGAGAAGGCGACCACCCGCTGGAGATCTGCATATCCATATCAGAGAAATCGCTGCCATCGACGAGGGTGATGTCGATCAGGCCGAGTTCGCCGGTGTTCGCGTAGAACATTTCCGAGCCGTCCAATCCTGGGGCATTCCAGCTGAAGTAATCCCGGTCGGAGTTGAGTTCGAGACCGCCCTCTTGGTATCCCGAGAGCGACTGCTCATTGACCAATCCGTTGAAGTTCGCAGCGTTGGTGATATCGCTGATCATGGAGATATCGCTGGTGTAAGTGGAAACACTTGCAAGCGTTGCGCTTGCGAGTGTCGCCGAGACGAGTGCTCCGATTGTCCAGTGATTGATCATGATAAATCTCCGCTCTCTTTTGAGTTGATCAGCTTCCCCCAGACGGTGTGCGAGTCTGGACGGTTGTTCTGATACTAAAAGACACGACAAACCATCCCGCGACCAGCAAACTTGCCATTTTTAGAGTGCTTTCGTAGGTTCTCGGCATCCCGGATCGATCTAGGAATGGGAAAGAGCGGGTCGTCCGATAATTGAATTCAATCGAGGCTTGCGTATCGACCATGCAAATTGCCGGTTATGCCGGTTAATAGAGCATGGCATATATGAAAATGGGTGGCATGGACCCATGGTCTGAGGTAGATTTCAGCAGAAACAAACCAAAGAACGCTTGTGGAGCTGTAATATGGATATCAATACTCGTGCAATCGCGACTCTTCTCGTAGCCGGTGCACTCTCGTCAGCGGCAACCGCTGGTCCAGACTGGATCGAGGATGGAGACGCTGGAAGCACCCTCGGCGCTTCGCAGGACATTACATTCGTTGGACCGATCAACACCATCGCGGGCACCCTTGGCGGCGAAGACACCGAAGATGTCTACAAACTCGTCATCCTCAACGGCAACGACATCGCGGGTCCAGTCCAGTTTGGACTCAATCTCGGTGAAGGATCCGGGTTCAACCCATCGCTCTGGCTCTTTGACAGCCAAGGCTACGGCGTTCTTGGGAATGATGACGATCCGATCTTCGGCGGTCCAGACTCACGACTCATCACCCCGTCAACCGACGGCGTCACCCTCCTCCTGCCTCCCGGAACATACTTCCTCGCAATCACCGAGAGTGGAAATGTGCCTCTGAGTTTCCGTGAAAGCGCAGGCGCTGGCGCAGGAACCTTTGAAGAGATCTTCTCATTCGTAAGCCTGACCGAAGTCTCCGGCCCGGACGGTGCCGGTGCTGACAACCCACTCGCCGCATGGTCCGGTGGCCAAGGGACCGTAGGCGGGTATGGCGTGGTCATCACCCCGACACCAGGAACCGCTGGACTCCTCGGATTCGCAGGTCTTGGTCTGATGCGTCGCCGTCGCCGCTGAATCGACTCGACTACTCAATCAATGGTAGATTAGTTCCCGGCAGCGGTCGAGAGTTCGTCCACTTTCGAGCGGATGATGTTGAGATCGTTCTGCGCTACCTGCAACATACGCTGATCACCAAGAACCGTCCGGATCCGGACGGCTTCTTCTGCGTGCGCGAGTGAGTCCTCGTATCGCTGCGATCTATACAAAACCCCGGCAAGACTCAGCTGGGTTTCCGCAACAGTTCCAGCATCATTCCCAAGCAGAATCTGCTTCAGTTCAAGTGCGCTCCCATATGTCTCAATCGCCTCTTCAAACCGTTGAAGACTTGTGAGTGTGTCTCCCAAGCTATCAAGTGTCCGCGCTTCCCAAAGGGGTTTGGGATTGCTCTCAGGAAGCCCCTGGAGCACCACCAGCAGTTCCCGGAACAATGGCTCAGCGAGCTCGTACTGATGGGTAATTTTGTAATAGGAAGCAATCGAGTTGTTGACCTCCGCGACCTCAAGCGAATCCGATCCGAAAATCTCCTTGCGGATCGATTTGGACCGGCTGTAGTATTCAAGCGCTTGATCAAAGTTATTGAGTCGGAGATGGGTGGAGCCAAGATGGTGCAGCGTCGTCGCAATGTCCGCGGCTCCCGGATCATCCAGAGAGAACAACTGCTCACGCATCGCCAGAGCCTTCTCGTACGAATCCTTGGCCTTTTCGTAGTCATGCATAAAGAACTGCGCCCGAGCAATATTCTGGAGTGAAGTTGCAAGGAGCGGGTGGGGCGGGGTGTGCAGTTTGGAGCGGATCGAGTTCGATTTCATGAACGACGAGAGCGCGCGATCGTTATCGCCATACCCAAGATACGCTTCCCCGATGTTGGTGTAGAAGACCGCGAGACTGTCTCGATCGCCGGTAAAGATGGTTTCGCCGTGGTCGGAGTAGAGGTCGAGCAGCCGCTTTGCGAGCGCGGGTCCTTGCCCCTTCTGGACATCCATTTCTTTGAGTGTCGAGAGCATGTTGTCGAGCGCGAGCTGTCTCGCTTCGATCCGCTGGATCCACTGCGTCGCCGCGAATCCGCTACCGATCGAGAAGATAATCAGGATACACGCCGCGGCGATCGTCACCCCGGTGTTGCGACGGACAAACTTGGAGGTCTTGTAGACCATGCTCGGAGGGCGTGCCGAGATGGGCTGGTCAGCGAGCGACCTGCGGATATCCGCAGACAGTTCCGCGGCACTCTGGTACCGGCGGTCCTTGTCCTTTTCGAGCGCCTTTCCCACGATGATCTCGATATCGCCCTTGAGCGTGGAATCGTTCTTGCTGAGCTTGATCGGGTTGGTGTCCTGGATAATCCGGACAACCTCGTGGATCGCTTTGTCCTTGAAATCAAACGGGATCGTCCCGGTCAGGACTTCGTACAGCACTACTCCCAGCGCGTACACATCTGAGCGTGTGTCGAGGTTCATTGTGTCCCCGATCGCTTGCTCGGGACTCATGTAGTACAGCGTACCAATCAACTGGCCGACATTCGTTTCCATCGTCGCGCCATTGGTATTCGAATCCGTCGCGCGAGCGACACCGAAGTCGAGAACCTTGGGTTCCCCATCCGCATCGACCAACACATTCGCAGGCTTCAGATCACGGTGGATGACACCCTTGGAGTGCGCGTGCTGGATTGCGTCGCAGAGCTTGACAAACAGTTCGAGCCGATCCCGCGTGCTCAGCTTGTGGTTGACAATGTAATCCTGCAGTTCCTGCCCCGGGACATACTCCATCGCAAAGTACGGCGATCCAGATTCCGGATCGATCCCCGCTTCGTGGATCTGCGCGATGTTGGGATGGTGCAGACGACCAAGGATCTCCGCTTCAAGATCAAAGCGACGAATGGATTTGGACGAGAGCACACCGGCACGGATGAGCTTGAGCGCGACCTGTCTTTGTGGTTTATCCTGCGTCGCGCGGTAGACCGCGCCCATGCCACCAACACCAAGCACTTTGTCGATGGTGTACTTCCCAACAACCGTCCCAGGAGGCAAAGTCGGGACATCATGCTCGAAGGTCTGGTAGTCCGGGATCGTCACATCGTCGGCGGCGGTATGCACAACCGTGTCGGCCATCGTCGCCATCGTCTGACGCAAATCCCGAGGTTTGGGGTTGTCCTTGTCCTTGTCCATCAACGCAGTATACTCGCTTTCAGCTCAAATCAGAACGAGAATCGCATCCAGAAATGCTCAGATGCTCGGTAAATAGTGGATAAATCAAGAATCATCACGGCGAAGCAAGCCCGACTGATGCGATCGTCGTGTCATCACGAAGGTCCTCCGATTGAGCAAAGTCCAGCACGCCCGCAAGGAGTCTGGCAACATCATCCTGATGGGTCTGGCACTCCCGCAGCAACGCCCCCGCTCGTGCCAATCCGTATTCCTCGTCGGTATCCGGTGCGGTTTGTTCGACAATCCCGTCGGAGAACAGCACCATCCGTTGTCCCGGTTGGAGTTCAAAGGTTTCAGAAGTGAACTGGATATCGGGATCAATCCCGACGACAACACTCCCCACATAGCTCGGGCGGATCGCATCCGAGTCGTGCTGGGTCACCATCCAGTGTCCGTGACCGGCATCAATAAACTCAACTTCTGCAGTGCCTGTCTCAGCATTCGGTTTGAGAATCCCGACCCACATCGTCACAAACTGTCCCGTTGATCGGTTGGCGATATGCCGATTGAGCCGGGTCATGATGGTCCCCAGGTCATTGGTTTGCTCGAACATCGCGTGGATGTAGCTCTGGGTCGTCGCCATCATAATCGCGGCACCCGCGCCCTTGCCCGAAACATCGCCAAGGAACGCGCACACGCGGCCATCATCCAGTTCGATCACCCCAAACAAATCGCCCGCGACCAACCGACCCGGTCGCATCAGCATTGAATACGAAACGGCACCCACAACACCGTTTTCATCGGGCAAAAGCAAGCGTTGTGCCTTTGCAGCCGCATCAAGATCGTACTGCATCGCATGCTGTTCGATTTCGAGTTCTTTCCCGCGAAGGTTGGTTGCCGTGAGTCCGAGCAGACGACCAACCGCGCGACCAAACGCAGACGCATCATGTTTTATAGTGCTCTCTGAACCGCGCGCATCAAAATACATATATCCAATCGCCGCATCTTCAACCATCACAGGCACGCACAGCGCCGAGTGGATTTCGAGTTCCGCGATGCTCTGCCCGAAGTCCGCCTGGGGTGCAGACGCGGAGAGTCGCACAACCTCGCCTTCTGATGCGCTATCGAGCAATGATTGGCTGAAGTTCACCGAACTGACATCATCGAGCGGGTTCTTGCTCTGGAACGCAACCGTTTCGTATTGCCCCGGTTCATCCAGCGGCACAAGATACGCCGCGCGTGAGAATCCGGTGGACTCGATCATCGCGTGCAGCGCGATGCGTGCTGCGTTGGGCATGTCCTTGGCGCTATGAATCTGATCCGCGCATTCGAGCAGCACCGCAAGCCGATGACTCGCAAGATTCGCCAGCGGCTCAGCACTCACCCGCTCAACCATATTCGTGCTGTCGCTCGACTCCGCCATGGTCTGAATCATGTTGGTATCCGCGCCGACCGTGCTCCCGATGCGGGTATTGACACGGAACACCCACGATCCCATCCGGATCACATCGCCATGATTCAGAGCGGTGGGGAACTCGGGGGTCATCTTGGTCCCGTTAAGCTGGGTCCCGTTCCGGGAACCAAGATCAATCGCGGCCCACTGGTCATCTCGCATGGAAATCTCGAGGTGGCGACGAGAAATCGAAGCCCCCTGATCATCCAGCGGAATCTCGCAGGTCGAGCTGCGTCCAAGGACACTGACCTCGCCTTTGTTGATCAGGATTGGATCCATCTTGACCGGACCCTTGGCAAGAATTAGCTTCATCGTTTCTGGATGTGATCCGCTCAAGAGGTGCTCCAATGTGCGTCAACGGACAGCGATACACAGTGTATCAAATCTCGCAGCACCATCGATCAAATCACCGCTCGAAAATCAATAAAAACACCCAGTCTTCGCAACAACTCAGCAAAGGAAATCGGCGCACAAAAAAAGCAGCCCATCAGAGCTGCTTCTTTCACAAAGCGGGTGAACGGACTCGAACCGTCAACATTCAGCTTGGAAGGCTGACGCTCTACCATTGAGCTACACCCGCAATCGCACCTATCCTAGACCCCCGGCGACGCTTTGCCAATCAGGTCCACGCAGGAATCGATCCAGTTTACCCCGGCTTGACCGCGCGGATCGCCAAGAACATCGGGATCTCCTCGCGAGCAAGATTTTCTGCCTTGGAACGAGGCCCGGGTTGGCTGACCCGCTTACTCGACCACTCTTCCACAGAATCCACCAGCATTCCAGAAGCAGTGATTGCGTTGATGTACGCGCTCATCGGTCGGTGGTGGGTCTGCGTCGTGATCGCGGCAACCCCGCTGCTCACCTGACCCGGATTCATCACAATGTCCTGCGTGCGGCTGGTCATGTACTGATCCACGCGCCGGAACTGGACCGGCTGGCGCGTCCGCTCATCGAGAATCCAACCCCACGCCGTGGCGCCGGGATTCCGGAACGCGGGATGGATCACCACGCTCACCATCTTCCCACCGGGTTTGAGCCGAGCCATCACGCCTGCGAAGACCTCCTCGATCCGGTCGATATTCATCAGTGCAAGCACGCACACCGCCGCGTCGAATGCTTCATCACCCAGATCAGCATCACCGAGTTCCCGAGCATCTCCGACTACATACGAAATGGATTCCGGGGATTGCCCATGCGCCCGCTTGATCAGTTCTTCGGACAAATCCACACCAACCGCGGTCGCGCCGGGTTGGACATTGATCATGTGTCTGGACACCAAACCCTGACCACACGCGACATCCAGCAAGCGTTGACCAGGCTCAAGACCAATCAGTCGATCAAGCGCCGGCAGGATCAGGTTCTCGTGGTGATCTGAACCTTTGACCGAAAGCAGGTTGTCGTACCAACCCGCGACGCGGTCCCAGCCCTCTTCCTCCGCTTCCTTTGGAAGTTCTGCTGCTTCACTCGCCATCATCGGCGCGGGTTCAACACCCATCACGCTCCAGAATGAGCGTGGTGCCGGAACACGAATTCGTGAAACCTTTTCTGTTTCAGGATCTTCATACCGGACTTCAAACGCATGCATCCCGAGTCGATACAGATCGTCACGGACCGCACCCAAATCCTTATCACCCACGATCGGATGACCCGAACTCGCAAGGTGCTGACGGATCTGTCCATCAAGATCGGGTCTTGCGCGGACTTGGAGGAGCGACAGTCCATTCCCGGATTCGAGCACACGGAAGTGGGTCACGGGATTGGCACTCGTGCTGGTGCTGCCGACGATCGGGCCGTTGATAGAAGACCCGGATTGTGCGACTTCCTCGTCGTACACGCCTTCGACCACGCACAAGTAGTTGGTCTCAGGACGCGTCATCTGGCGCGGGGTTTCTGTTTCATCGCGAGTACGAACCAACAACACCGCGCCCGAGGCGAGCGTGTCGATCTCGTGCGCAGGGCGCATTTTTTCTCTGCGGACAAACGCGAGCTGCCACACGGATTCGCGGAGCGTGTTGTGATCCTCGCCTCGGATCGGGAGCCCGGCTGGTTTGTCGACGACGCAGACCGCGTCATCCTTAAACACCACATTCGCCTTTGGAGGCGTGGGCATTTTCTCATCGCGCTGATCACGCGGATCCGGACGGTCAAATCGACCGCCGCCGGGTCCGCCCATCGGTCGACCGCGATCCCCGCCGAACCCGCCGCGTGGAGGTCCTCCGCGACCATCTCTCGGTGGTCCGCCTCGGCCGCCGCCGTCGCCATACCCACCACCTTGACCACCACCACCGTAGCCGCCGCCTTGCCCACCCCCACCAAACGAGGGTCGGCCTCCGCCGCGATTGTCACCAAACGAAGGTCGCCCGCGATCGGGGCGTGAATCAAAGTGCGACATGAGATGGTGACTCCGTGTTGGTCCGTGGGTTGTGTAAGCGAGTCTGGACGAGAGCATCCAGATGTCCGAGGAGCCAGGATGCGAAAGCATCCTTGCGGATCGGGCCATTTGTATTTTGGTCAAACTGAATATCGTGTTCTGTGTTCCCGATCAATCGGGCATCGATCGAGTCCGCGTCCATCGTGTCAAGCGGATTGGCGACGATCAAATCAATATCTTTTTTCGCGAGTTTCCGCAGTGCGGACGCTTCAAGTTCATCCGCAGGCTCGAGCGCAAATCCAACGAGCAACTGATTCGCCCGAGCCTTCTTCGAGCATCCCGCGAGCAGATCGGGGGTCGATTCGAGTGCGATGCTCAGATCGTCCCCAGTGCGTCGGCGTTTGCCTTCGCAATCCACCTCGCACGCCTTTGGACGATAATCCGCGACCGCCGCAGCCATCACAAGACAATCGCACCACGCAAGGTGTTGCCCCAAAGCATCTTCCAGATCCTGAGCAGACGCGAACCGAACCACATCGACTCCCGGTTCCTTCGGCGTTTCCGCGTTTGGACCCAGCAGGATCCGAACCTCCCAGCCCAACTCCACGGCTCGATCCGCCAGATTCGATCCCAGCTTCCCCGAAGATCGATTCCCGATGAATCGCACCGCATCAATGGGTTCGTAGGTCGGTCCAGCAGTAATCAATATCCGTGCCATGAGGCGGTCCTTCAGTTGAAAGAGAGAGAATCAGTCCTTTGGGAACAGTTCGTTGTTTGTATCGTAGAACCTTCACAGCGACTCGTCGCAAGAAAGTGGGGGATCAGGCCGCTATACAGGATTGATCCCAGTTCCAACGCCAGCAGGGCGGTAGGTGACGCTATAGTGATGCTCATTCAAACCGGGCGTTGAGTACGCCGCGAAGGGATCTGTTTATCCATGGCCAGAAGTCGCAAGAAACTCGGTGAAATCCTCGTTGCCCAAGGTGTCATCGACACCAATCAAGTCAACCAGGGTCTCAAAAAAGCCCAAGACGAAGGTATCCGGATCGGTGAAGCACTCACCGAGCTTGGTTTGTGCACCGAACATCAGGTTCTCAAGGCCCTCGCGGTCCAGCACGGAATCAAGTATGTCGATCTCACCAACGAGAAGATCGCCAAACTCATCGACAAGGACGCCATCGACAAAAGCGTCATGAAGAAACACCTCGTCCTCGGGATGGGCAAGTCCGGCGGCAAAATGCGCGTCGCGATCCACGACCCCAACGACCTCCAAGTCCTCGACAACCTCCGCTTTGTACTCAACTCCGAAGTCGAACCGCTCCTCGCCACAAAGTCCCAGCTCAAAGAAATCATCTCCGGCGGCGAAGCCACCGGGGGCGCACCGGGAGCGCCCCAGCAGTCGCTCGTCACCGATTCAATTGACCGCTCGATCGACCGCTCGGTTGACCGTTCGATGGACAAGTCCATCGATGTGTCATCCGAGGATTCGCCGATCGTCAAGCTGGTCAACCGCGTGCTCGATGAAGCCGTGCGTCTGCGGACTTCTGATATTCATATCGAACCGATGGGCGACCGTGTCCGTCTCCGCTACCGCGTGGACGGCGTGTGTTCAGAACGCGACAACCTCCCCAAACGCATGCAGAACGCGGTCCTGTCGCGTCTGAAGCTGATGGCCGGGATGAACATCTCCGAGAAGAGAGTGCCGCAGGACGGACGCATCAAAATCTATGTTGATGATGTCCCCATCGATTTCCGTGTTTCCGCGTGTCCAACATACCACGGCGAATCCGTCGTGCTTCGTATCCTCCGTCCAGACGCGGTCCGCATCGGTTTGACAAACCTCGGTTTCGAGCAAGAAAATCTCGATGTCTTCAACCGGATCATCAAACGACCCAACGGCATCTTCCTCGTCACCGGACCAACCGGTTCTGGGAAAACCACAACCCTTTATTCCGCGCTCGATGTCCTCAACCGTCCCGACAAGAAAATCATTACCGCTGAAGACCCAGTCGAATACAACTTCGACGGCATCAACCAGTGCCAGATCCGCGAAGACATCGGATTCACCTTCCCCAGCGTGCTCCGCTCCATGCTCCGCCAAGCACCCAATGTCATCCTCGTCGGTGAAATTCGTGACCGAGAAGTCGGTGAAATCGCGATCCAGGCAGCACTCACAGGTCACTTGGTCTTCTCCACACTCCACACCAACGACGCCCCCAGCGCGATGACGCGTCTGATCGACATGGGGATCAAGCCCTTCCTCGTCGCGTCATCCATCCAAGCGGTCATGGCGCAGCGGCTCGTCCGAGTCCTCGCGGACTCCAAAGTGCTCGCAAAGGAAGAAGATCTCGATCACAAATACCTCAACCTGATCGGATTGACCATGGAAGACGCGATCGGGAAGGTCTGCAAGCCCGTCCCGACCGCCGACATTCCGACCGGATACAAGGGACGAAAGGCGATCTTTGAGATGATGCTCATGAATCCAGAGATCCGCGACCTCGCGTTCAATAAGGCCCAGGCATCTGAGATCCGGAAAGCCGCTCTTGCAGCGGGAATGAAGGGTCTTGTCGAGGATGGTCGCACGAAGGTGCTCAACGCCGTCACCACACCAGAAGAAATCGCACGCGTCAGCCAAATCGAAGGCAGCGGGCACTAATCCACACACACTCCGCTTCAGACTTTCAGAGGAGATTGATCAATGTCAACAGTCCAGATCGACCGATTGCTCGATACTGTCGTTAAAACAGGGGGTTCCGACCTCCACCTCACCGTTGGGCGCCAGCCAACCATCCGTCTCAATGGCGGACTCCGGAATCTCGAAACCAAAGTCCTCGAATCCGATGACATGGTTTCGCTGATGAAATCCATCACGCCCGAACGCAACCAGCAAGAACTCCAAGAAGAAGGCGGCACCGACTTCGGTTTCGCCTACGGCGACGCCGCCCGTTTCCGCGTCTCCGTCTTCCGTCAACGCGGTGATATCGCAATCGTTCTCCGTCAGATCCCGAACCGATTGCTGACCTTCGATCAAATCGGTCTACCCGACATTTGTAGGGATTTGGTCCGCCGTCCTCGTGGTCTCTTCCTTGTGACCGGGCCAACGGGTTCGGGTAAGACCACCTCGCTCGCGACAATGATCGACTTTGTGAACCAAACCATGGATCGTCACATTGTGACGATGGAAGACCCGATTGAGTACTACCACAACCACAAAAAATCGATTGTCAACCAGCGTGAAGTCGGGAATGATGTGCCCAGCTTCGCTGAAGCCCTCCGTCGTGCGCTGCGTCAGGACCCCGATGTGATTCTGGTGGGTGAAATGCGTGACCTTGAGACCATCGAAGCGGCGGTTCGAGCCGCGGAAACAGGTCACTTGGTGTTCGGGACCCTGCACACGACTGGTGCTGCAAAAACGATTGACCGTCTTGTGGACGCCTTCCCGGTGACCCAGCAGAACCAGATCCGTGTCCAGCTCTCAACCGCATTGGTCTGTGTGCTCTCTCAGGTGCTTCTCGGACGCATCGATACCAAGGGTATGGTTGCCGCCTATGAGTTCCTCGTGGTCACTCCCGCGATCGCAAACCTGATCCGCGACAATAAATCGTACCGTATTGACTCGGCGATTCAGACCGGTAAAAAATACGGCATGCAGCTCCTCGATGACCACCTGTGGTCCCTCTATGCACAAGGGAAGATCGCCGCCGAGGAAATGATCGACAAGTGCAAGGACCCAACCGCAGTCCGAACAAAGGTTCACCAAGCGGGTGGCGTCATCGGGCGCCCAGAGCTCGACGATCCAGAAGCTGCGGTTGAACCACCTGAATAATCAGGCAGGTACTCGGCATCGAATCGATCATATTCGCGGTGTCGCAACGCAAGAAATGCAAAATTCAAGCATGATCGGGCAATCCAGATCCGAATTCTATGCGAACATCATCACAGACCGGTCTTCGGCTGGTCTCGGCAACGGAGTTGGTTATGGATCCTTCTGAACTCAAAGGACGCAAGATCGGGCGAGTACTCACCAAAATGGGTGTGGTGACTCGTGAACAGGTGCACGAAGCACTCGGCGTTCAAAAAGGGCGAACCCAGAAGGTCAAGCTCGGTCAGATCATGATCGAGCTCGACATGTGCACCCAGCACGATATTGATCGCGCCTTGGCCGGTCAGGCCGGGATGGAGTATGTCGATATCGAGGGTATAGAACTCGACGAAGCCACGATTGGTTCGATCCCCGCTGAGAACGCGAAAGCGTACCAGTGCGTGCCCATCGAGTTTGAGCCCAAAACCCGCCGGCTCAAGGTTGCTCTGAAAAGTCCGGATAACTTCCAAGCCGTGGATGACCTCCGTCTGTTGATGGGTGCGAAAGTCGAAGCGGTGATCGCGTCTCCCAAGGCGATCGACGCGCTCCTCGCGAAGCACTTCGCGAAGTCCGAGTCCATGGAAGATGTGATGGGTGCTCTCGCTGCTGATGAGAACCTGAAGAATCTTGGTGGAACCTCTGATCAATCCATCGACCTTGATGCGGTTCTTGATGCTGCTGACGACAACCAAGTGATCAAGCTGCTGAACATGGTGCTGCTCCAAGCGATCCGTGATCGTGCGTCGGACATCCACTTTGAACCATTCGAGCACGAGTTCAAGATGCGATACCGCATCGACGGCGTGCTCTACGAAATGGTGCCGCCACCCAAGCACCTCGGTGGTGCGATCACTTCGCGTGTCAAGGTTATGGCGAATCTTGATATCGCCGAGCGCCGTTTGCCTCAGGACGGTCGCATCGAGCTGACCGTCGGCGGGAATCCCATTGACCTTCGTGTCGCGGTGCTCCCCACAATCTACGGCGAAAGCGTGGTTATGCGTGTGCTCGATCGCGGCAATGTCGAGCTCTCGCTCGATCGCGTCGGGTTCCGTCCTGAAGAACTCGAAACTTTCCGGGGCTTGATCGCAAAGCCCAACGGCATCGTCATCGTGACGGGGCCAACCGGTTCGGGTAAAACCACCACCCTCTACGCGGCGCTTTCTGAACTCAACGACATCAAAACCAAGGTCCTCACCTGTGAAGACCCCGTTGAATACGACATCGACGGCTTGTGCCAGGTTCAGGTGAACACAGAAGTCGGCCTGACCTTTGCGAGCGCGTTGCGTTCGTTCTTGCGTCAGGACCCTGATGTGATTCTGGTGGGTGAAATCCGTGACCTTGAGACCGCACAGATCGCGGTCCAAGCATCGCTGACCGGTCACCTTGTGCTCTCGACCCTGCACACCAACGACGCGCCGAGTTCGATCATCCGTCTTGTAGACCTCGGGATCGAGCCGTTCTTGTTGACCGCGACCATCGAAGGCATCGTCGCTCAGCGATTGGTCCGTACCTTGGATCAGAAAACAAAGGAAGCATACATCCCATCTGAGCAAGAGCTCATGGAACTGGCGATGCGTCCAGAAGATGTCAAGGGGCGCGAGTTCTATCGCCCCGGATCATCGGTCTCTGTCGGTGGCGGGTACAAGGGGCGGATGGCGTTGTTTGAAATCATGAGTCTCGACGACGAACTCCGAGAGTTGGTCGTTAAAAACGCGAGCACCGCGATCCTCCGGTCCGTCGCTCGCAAGAAGGGCATGCGATCACTCCGCGAAGGCGGCATGCTGGCAATTTATGAAGGGTTGACAACCATCGATGAGGTTGTCCGCGAAACACTCGCTGAAGAATAAGAACAATACCGGATCGGCTGAGCCAATCCGATTGAACGAACGAGTAGGGATCACTGGGGTCACTGGGATCATTGGAAGGATTGAGTCATGGCGACATATGTATACCAAGCACTGAATGCGGCGGGCAAAACCCAGAAGGGGACCGTCGAAGCCGCCAGTTCCGAGGACGCGATCCAACGCATCAAGTCCCAGGGCTACTTCCCAACCTCTGTCCAACCTCAGAAAGAAAAGAAATCAAAGGGTGCCAAAGGCGGCGCAGAGGTCGCGGCAGCTTCCTCAGCAAAGAAGAAGAAAAAGAAGAAGAAGGGCGGCGGATTCAGCATCGGTGGCGTGAGTCCAAAGTACCTGACGCTCTTCACTCGCCAGCTCTCCACGCTCCAAGATGCGGGTCTTCCGCTGCTCCGTTCGCTCCAGATTCTTGAGAGCCAGCAGAAACCAGGCGTGCTCAAGAATGTGCTTCAGAATGTCACCGAAGAAGTTGAAGGCGGCTCGTCACTCTCCGAATCCATGGCCAAGCAGCCCAAAGCATTTAATCACCTCTATGTCAAAATGGTGAACGCGGGTGAAATCGGTGGTGTGCTTGACATCATCCTCCAGCGTCTCTCGGACTTCATGGAGAAGAGCGAGAAACTCAAACGCAAGATCAAGGGCGCGATGGTCTACCCGATCGTGGTGGTCCTCATCGCGCTGATTATCTTGACGGGCATCATGCTTCTCATCATTCCGCAGTTCGAAACGATCTTCGCGGACTTCGGTGTGGAGCTTCCCGCGCTGACACTCTGGCTCGTCAACACATCGAGTTGGGTCGCGGGAACAACCCCGGGTCAAGAAGTCCCGGGATGGATCTTTGTGCTCTTCGGTCCCCCTGCGATCTTCTTCGGGGTCAAACTGATCCGCAAGACCACTCCAGGCAAAGCGGTCCTCGACACACTCATCCTTTGGACACCGATCTTCGGCACCCTTATCCGCAAAACAACAATCGCACGCTTCACCAGAACCCTCGGCACACTCATCAGCGCCGGTGTTCCCATCCTCGAAGCGGTCACCATCACCGGCCAAACCTCGGGCAACTATGTGTTCGAGAAGGCACTCAGAAAGGTCCACGATTCAATCCGTGAAGGCGAAACCTTTGCTGATCCGCTCCGCGAATCCAAAACCTGTGATGCGATCGTGGTCAACATGATCGATGTGGGTGAAGAAACCGGTGACATGGATTCGATGCTCATGAAGATCGCAGACAACTATGACGAGGAAGTCGATGTCGCGGTTGAAGCACTCGTGTCATTGCTCGAACCCATCATGGTTGTTCTTCTCGGTGGCATGGTCGGGACCATTGTTGTCGCGATGTTCCTCCCCATGGTCAAGATGATCGAAAGCCTCCAATAGACAAAAGAGAGATACCAGTTATCCAGTTGAAATCGAACCAGACACTCTCGCTCTGACCTCGGAGTCTTCACCAGTGCAACCGCACCACGCCAACTTGAATCACGCTCAACAGACCAATGGTCAGCGTGGTGGCTTCACGCTCATGGAGCTGATGCTGACCCTCGCGATCATCGTAACGCTCTTGGGATTCCTCGCGTCGGCGCTCGGTCGCGCCACCCAGAGCGCCCGTCAAGCCGCGAGCCAGCGATCAGCCGAAGCGATCGCGACGGCCGTCGAACAGTTCCGCCTCGAGTTCGGGTTTCTCCCACCATTGGTCCATGATGGTGAGCTTGTCAGCACAGGCGATTCGGAGTACATCCCGACCAGGCCCAACGGTTCGTCGTACCCCGACGGCCCAATCGAGCGTCATACTGGAGGCATCTACGACTTCGGGACCCTCGTTGTCTGGTCCAAGGGATACGACTTTGATTTCTTCCGTCGCCGCTTGGGAGACGCATCTGATGCGGTGAAACTCCCAGGTGGTGGTGCATGGTCGATCAACTCTGCATGGGATGACCGCCGCTACTCGCGATACGCTCTCGCGTACTACCTCGCTGGTGCACTGCCCCGCTCAGTTGACGGCATCTCCGGTCAAGGCATGACTCGCCCACTGGAAAACGGCGGCTTTGCCAATGTCGGATACCCCATCGGCAGCACACGCGACCGGTTTGAACCAACACTGGATCTGGATCGCAACGGCGTCAATGTCCAGACCGGATATGCGCGTCCGATCGAGGTCGCCGAGCATGATCTCGCCGCGCCGATCGACACGCTCCTCGCTTCTGGTGTGTACGACCTGTACGACGACGCAGATCAAGACCTGATCGTCGCGCTGGTTGATGCGTTCGGGACCGCGTTCCGCTACTACCGCTGGGAGCACGGCCGGTACAACCAAAATCGCCAGTTGGTCGTTGAATCCTCGCTCGATCTCAACATCCCGCCGCTCTTGCTCGATCCAGAACTGCTCGTCCAAGTGATGAACGACGACTTGGCCGATCCGATCCCCGATCTGACCAACGGCAATCTCAAGCTCCGCCAGGCGCGATTTGCCATCGTCGGAGCCGGCGCAGACCGCTTGTTTGGGACCGAACCCATCGAGTACCTCGTTCAGCAACTCAATCAACGCGATCCGCAGGGAGACCCCGGCGCGATCGCACGAATCCGCAAGCTCGCCATGGAAGACAATGTCGTCGCGTACGGCCAGTAAACGGAAAGTTACCAAATGAACACACCTACACACCATCATGTCGGCTCAGCGAGCACTCGGCGCGGTGCGTTCACACTCATCGAGGTCCTTGTGGTCCTCGTGATCGCGATGATCCTCTTGACGATCTCGGTCCCCGCGTTTCAATCGCTGATCGAATCCTCCGAGCGTTCACTCGCCGTGAACTCTGTGCAGACCGCGATCCAGGCCGCGCAGGACATCGCGCTTGATGGACGCGAGGGCGAAGACGGCGCGATCGTCTTCCTCGTCGCCGACAACGGTCAGCTCACCATGGTTCCAGCCGTCAAAATCGGGATGCACCGCGAGCCATACGCCGCCGCACCCGGTGCACTCGGGCTGCAGACATTCGATTACGATTACATCGAGATGGAGGTCTTCGCGCCGCTCAACAGCGCCGATGCGATCCAACTCCCCAAGTCATGGTTCGTGCGTGGATACGCGCCCATCGGGAGCATGGTCGATAAGTTCATCGTCCGCAACACCCCCGCAGACCAACGCTTCGCGGCCATCTGGTACAACTCCCCGATCTACGGCGGCACGGACTTCATGAGTGATACCAAACAGGACAGCCACTGGGTCTTCCCGGAAACCAACATGTTCGCCAAGAACGCCCAGCATGTCGGCGGCAATACCAATACAGGTGAGTTGGGCGGAATGCAAGGCCAGTTCCGTTCACCACGCCAGTCATTCATGATCCGCTTTGATGGTCGCACCGGACAACTCAGCCGCTCGACTGCACCCGCGATCTTTATTGATCCGCGTGTCAGCCGCGAACGCCCCTTTGGTGCCCAACCCAACCTGAACGATCGCTGGAAACGGGTCGATCTCTCCGACAGTGTGCAGCGGTGGGGGCTCCGCATGCTCTCGGCTTCGGACACCAACTCCGACGGCTCACACTGGACCATCCAAGACCAGTACGACCGCGCCCTCTGGATGGGCAACATCTCCCACGACACGGTACTCGTCAAAGCCGTCAGCCGAATCGCGCTCTACAACGAGCAAGACTTGGCGCGGGACATCGGTGCACGCGGTCTCAATAGAATCACCGGAACCATCTACAAAGATTACAACCAAGACGATTCAGAATCCGAGATCCAGTTTGATGATCGCTTATGGCAAAGCTACCCCGGCGATGATGACATCCTCCGGAAGATTAACCACTGGATCGAGGGTGATACCAACGACGACGGTGTCATCACCTTCGATTCCGTTGACCCCAACCTCCTCGACGAACCACTCTCTCGCTTGTACCTCATCCAGCCCTACTCAGGCAAACTCCAAGAGGTGTTGCGTTGAATATCAACCCAAAGGCACAATCCAGTTCTGTTCACCGCGGATTCACACTCATCGAGGTCCTGATCGCGATCCTGATCCTCGCGCTGGGACTCCTCGGCCTCGGTGCGGTGTTCCCCGTCGTGATCACGCAGCAACGCAACGCCGTCGCGGTCGTCGATGGACAGAGCGTCGCGAGCATGGCCGAAGCGATCCTAACTTCATCAACCGAGATCATCGATTTCTCTGATTGGTTCGTCCCAGGAAACGAGTTCGGGAGTTCAGGAACAACCCCAACCGATGGTGTCACCTACGAGTGGGTTGTCCCCCCATTCACTCCTTACAACGGATATCCCAAAGCCCCCGGCTTTGAAGGATTCGGTGGATCGCAAGACGGCCGTTGGTTCGTTGAACTCGATAGCAGCCTCAACTCTGTCAACGACATTACGACCGTCGGGAACCAGAACAAGGCCCTGACCGTTGCCGATCGTCTGGTCCCACAGCCATTCTCTGGGAAAGACCCGAAGTATGTCTGGGATGTCGTCGCCCGTCGTCAACCCGGAACCAGCCGTCCACAACTGGCCATCTTCATCCGTCATGTTGATCCTCGCATCCGCGTGCCCGCGGACAGGACCCTGAGTGATCTCCTTGTCGTCAGAGGGGCCGCCGCAGGATCCAATGTCCCCTTGCTGCCTGTCGCAATCGATAGCACAACCGGGCTTTCAACCGTTGACAACAAGGGCCAAAGCGCTGATGAAATCGTGTACGCCGCGCCCCAGACGCTTCAGGTGCAGGTGGTCAGCGATCATCTCGACTGGTTGGTCATCGAAAATGCGAACGACCCATTCCTCGATCGCTCGATCGGATTCGCGGTCCAGCCTGGTCAAAAGTTACTCGACAACTCAGGCACCGTCCGTACAGTGATCGGTCCGCCCCCGAGTGACTCTTCGATCCCTCTGCTCGGGAACACCAATGCGCGTGTTGTCCGCGTGGACCCGCCATTCAATCTCAAACAAGCCGCCGAAGATGCGATGGGATACAGCCCAACAGCGAATAATCCTATCCCAACAGATCCAAATGTAGATGCCCAGCGTGCATCTTGGATCCGCCAGATTGTGTTCACACCCCGCACGCCTCTCGCCATCCGTGTCATCACGCTTGAGGAGGTCTCACCATGAGTGTGTCCAGCAATCGCATCACCGCATCATCATCCCGTGGCTTCACCATCCTCGAAATCATGGTCACCATCGGTATCCTCGTGTTGATCGCCGCGGGTGTCTCCACGATTTTCTCATCGGTCGCAGAAACCGTCAACAGGGGCCGGCGCGTCGCGGAACTCAACCGGTACGCCGCCCAGTTTGAGCGTGTTATGCGTGCAGACTTTGAAAGCATGACCCGCGACGGGTTCCTCGTCATCGCACACCAGACCGCGCCGGGTTTCGATCCAACAAGCAACCAGTACGATGTGCAGCTCAGCCCATCGGATTCCTCGGACCCCGATGAGAACGGGCGTCCGGGTCGCTCGCGCCGAGTCGATGAGATCATGTTCTTCTCACGCGCCCAGTACGAAACAGCACGCCGCGCGATCTCACCAGGAATGATCGCCAAATCCGCCGAAGCGGCAATCTACTACGGGCACGGCCAGAAGCGTCGTCCAGATCTATTGACAAACCTCGATCCAAGTCTTAGCTCCCAACAAGCAAACCTCTTCTTCAACCCATTCGTGAACGACAACAACGCACGAAAGAACATCACTGGATCTGATTTCAACCAAGCCGGTCTCGGGACCCCATCAACCGACGGCGGACTCAACCCAAACCAGTACGCAAGCGACTGGGCGCTGCTCCGTCAGGTCACCCTGCTCGCCAACCCACAGACCTCAGGCCAAGAACTCCCCGATAAGCTCTTCGGGGTCGAGCGGATCAACGAGGACCGTCAATGGCTCGAAGACTCCGATCGTCAGGTCGCCCTTCAACCAGCGAGCCGATCAATCTTCAACTCGCTCACACAGTCCGGGTACAGTTCCCCAACCACCGGCTATGTCCTCCCCAAATGGTTCGGCGACCGGAACATCGGTGGTGCGTTCAGCTCTTCGACCGCAGATCCCGCGCTCCGCGCTTCGGGATTGGTCGACATCGCAACTGATGACCTCGCGAGCATCCGCACAATCCTCTACGGCTTGTCGGGCTCAACAGATATTGGTATGAATGATCCCTCCGACTACTGGCCAAAGAACGATCTTGATTCGATTCAAGAGCCAATGGATCAATCCTATGAAGATTTCTCGGAAGTCTTCTGGGAAGACTCCATCACATCGCCAAGCCCAGCGAATGCTCGAAGAGTCAGCTTCCCCACCAGTGGCGTGATCCCTCCCGAGTTCCTCAATGTCCGCAAATGGATGCTCGACGCGATGCCCTCGATCTGGGATGTTGAACAAAACGATCCGATCCAACTCGCGCGCGTCCGCTACGAAGACATCCCGACCCGCTTGCTCTTTGAAGAAGACGCATTCGACGACAGCGACAACGGCGACCGTCTCAAAACCTACGCCGAAGCAAACCAGGAAATGCTGGGGTCATCCGTATTCATCCCGCAGTGCACCGAGTTCATTGTTGAATGGTCCTTCGGATACATCGACGCGACCATCACCGATCCGCTCCACCCACGCTATAAAAAACTTCGATGGCACGGGCTCGAACGCTGGATCGACGCCAACAACGATGGCATCATCGACGATTCAGGCAACGGATTCACCGAGGGTGAAGACCAGAAAGTCGCGGACTACTACAACCTCCGCCCACCACAACCAGCAATCAGCGGCTTTGATCGAGGCCCACTCCCCGAGTTGATCGTTGGTCATGTCGCATTGCTTGGCGGATTCGGTACACCACCAACAACCGAGATCGCCGCGTTCGGGTACCCCGATTCGGCCGGGAACGATTGGCCGTGGCCAAAGTTCGTCCGCGTGACGGTCTCGATCGCTGATCCATTAGACAACACCATCGAACACACATTTCAGATGGTTTTTGATATCCCAGACGCGTCCAACAACTGAGTCGCGTTCGTCAACATACACCGGCAACGGGGCGCTGCGAGCACCACGCAGCACGATCGCCGGTCAGTCCTTAGAGGTGCATGCCCGCTTATCACAGCGTGCCGGAGTTCGTCATGTTCAACAACAACCAAGCCCCAGCCACTCACCCCGCACCCCGCACTACCGATGCGCCGATCACCAGGAATGGTTCAGCGATCCTGATCGTGGTGGGGACGCTCGCGCTCATCGCGGTCTTTGCCGCGATCTATATCTCGATCGGTCAGAGCGACCAACGCGTCGCGCGATCCATCGAGAACAAGGTCGAGATCGAGACCAACGCCAACACGATCGCCGACCATGTTCTGGATGTCCTGGCCAAGGACCGACTCGCATTCACAACCCAACGCAACGGCGCCGGCGTTTTCGCCGTTCGTGACGCGACCGATGCGTCCTACACCGACTGGACCATGCGGTCCGAGTCCAATAACGAATGGGAATGGTTTAACCCCGCCGGTCTACATTCGAGTCTCGGTACGCAGCCCGGTCTCACGCAAGACTTCCGCGTCGCTTCCGATCCATGGCTCGCCGCAACCTCGCCAACCTACCTCGGAAACCCAGGCCAACCGATCTCCAATGATCTCCGTCCGTTCGCCTCGTTGATCACCCAGGGCGCGATCCAGCCTTCGGATTTCATTGGGGGGATCTATTCCTCAGGATTCCTCGACAAACGCGACTGGCTCCAAATCTCAAACCTCGCGCCCGACGGCCGCTTCGTCAACCTCTTCAACCTCCGCGCCGGCACCGCCCAGTCCAACGGTTTCGGAGACAACAACTTCGGTGGGTTCGATTCCGAATCAGGAACCGGCACCTTCACACGCCCATCAGATGGCAGAACAGTCCGCCGCATGAGCCAGTACCTCTCGCTCTGGGATCAAGAGGATCCCGGCGATCCAGAGTCGCGGATTATTACATTCGATCCAATGGACGGGAACAAGGTCTGGATCCCCGGCCGAAACGAACCGGTCGATATTGGTCTGAGCGCAGCAGACATTCAAAACACACCCGCGGTCTGGACGATGTATCAGCGGTTCATGTTCCAGCCCATCAACCAGCCCTTCATGACGGTCAACCGGAACAACCAAATCTCAACCTGGGCCGACCCCGACTACGCGCCGTACCAATACGCCGACGCCGACGGCGACGGCATGGCTGACTCACGCTGGATCGAGCTCACCTCCGCGCAAGACACACAATCTTCGAGCACCAATCCCCGCGAGGATATCGAGCGTTTGTACGACGCCGGGAATACCCGTATTTTCGCTGCGATCCGCGTGATGGACCTCTCGTCGCTCGTCAATGTCAACACCGCGATGGAACAACTCACCGAGCCAGATCCCGTCGATGGAGGCACTCTGGGGTACACCCCAGCAGATGTCGATCTTCGTCGATTGCTTTCACTCACCGATGTTGGACACAACTACTCCATCCTCCAACTCGCGGGACTCTCACCAAGCAGCTTCCATAAACCAACACTGACCTCCAACAACGACCTGCACGACCCAGACTACAAGTGGTACCGCAACTACATCGATCCAGCATCAACAATCTTCAAGGTGATCGAGCCCAGTTCCAACGCGCTGAGCATCGGTCGATACGCGTACAGCGCGATCAAGCTCGGCATCGAAGAAGGCGGAACCCTCGATGATCGCTACACCGCATGGCCACCGGTTCTCCGTGAAATGAACGACGCAAGTCCTCCTGACGCCGTGGCCGTCAGTGATTTCGATGACACCTTCAACCCACCAAACGCGGAATATGACCCCAGCGATGCCACATACCGCTTGAAGCAGTACCACCGAGATCCAATCAACCCATCAACCGATCCGATGACCGAGAAACAACGGTCAGAGTGGTACATGAACATCGGTCGACTCAACCCACTCACCACCGATCAAGTCAAAACATCGCAGGGCTACGCCGCGACCGGATCGCTCTACAACAAGGACGACCTCCTCGAACTCCTCGCGTTCCACGGCCTCAACGACCCCGCAACGGTCTCGCGTCTCGAAAAATCAGCGATGGGCCGCATGCCCTCGATCTTCGGACAGAACCAACGCGCGTTCTCCCCGCTCATGTCCAACCGTCCGCTCTCGCTCGATCGTGAACGCCATGGATACAACGATGAATCCGCCTACGCAATCGCACCGACCGACCAGCCACGCAAAATCACAGGTTCCATCGCAAAGGAATCGATGGTCATCTTCTCCGTCTCCCCTCGCCGACTCCTCACCACCGTCAGCGGCGGAACAGCCATCCTCCCCGGTTCCGTGGTCAACCCCACGCTGCCAACACTGACGGCCGCAGAAGCGGCACCAACCCTTGGCAGTGCGCTCGCCAGCCCAAAGACATTATTTTCGATCTACTCCAATGCGCTCACCGGAGAACTTGAACTCAATAAACTTTCGCCTCAAAGCATTGATGATGTATTCATCGAAGATCCTACACAAGCACAAGACGAAGAAACCGCGACGCTCTTTTACGGATATCGCGGGCCAGAACTCGCGCTCCATGTTGCAGCCCACACTGCGGTAAACGAAGCGGATCTGTTCGACATTGATACCAAGCCAACGGTTGGCACGCTCCTGATGGATAACTCGTTGCGTGATGAGTTTGAAGACACTGGAAACTTCCCAACAGACGAGTTCATGTTGGATCCTGCTGATGCAATCTACCGCAGATATCCAGGCGCTGCATCTGCGAACCTGCTTGATCGCGGAGAGTTCAGCTTGCCAGGTGCACAACCCGGCACGCAGCACTTCAATGATGAGCATCGCCAAGTGGTGAATGTCTTTGGTATTGAGCCGATGCCGATCTTGACTGAGACGGTCAGTTTCTATGTGTACCACGACACATCAGAAAGTGCCGGTGGTGATTCTGATTATGGTGCTCAGCGACCACGGATCCGGAATGGACTACCGAGCTTTATTCCTATCCCAGGAGCCCAGACCAAAATTACGATCAATCCAAGCACAGATCCAAGCACCAATCTCGATTGCCTCATGCAAGGGATTGCATTCCAGCTTACGAATCCTTGGGATACCGAAATTTCACTCGGTGGTGATCGAATCCCCAACGGCCCAAGTTTGTCCGAAGGCTCACCACTTACCCGTCAACGCGATCTGAATGATCAGGACTTGATCGACACAACATCAAACTTCCAGTTCGACTACTACATCGAATGGAACGGGTATTTCTTCAAGCTTGCTGAATACGCTCAGTATTACCCGCCATCATCGAGCCGGTATGATCTCCGGGATCAAGATGAATCAATCACCGGGGCAAGAAATCCAAGCGATGATTACGGTCCCAATGATGGGGCTTCCACCGATAACGGCGGGCCGATGAACGCAACAGACTACCCCGACTTTGTCGCTCGAAATGTCACACTCCAGCCAGGCGAGTCCCGCGTTTTCTATGCGGTCGCCGATCCGGAGTTTGACGCGACAACCGACCCGGATAAACCAGAATGGGTACTTGATAAGAAGTGGCGGAACGCTATGGCAAGCAGCGGCGGTCTGCCTCTCCAGTTCACAGATGTCATCAACTACGATTCGAGCCCACTCAGAGACCAAGACGGGCTTATCGACGGCACCGATCGCAGAGGTTGGACAGGTCCTGCGAAGGAATGGGTCCAGAATCAGTTCAATACATCTGACAGTCGCTTGCCTGTCATGATCCATCCAATGAACCCCCAGACTGGTGAGTATGGTAAAGAAGATATTCTCTACGATTATCTCAATACGCCGCTTGATCATGTCAGTCCTGCTCAGTTCAACGGAAATGGTTTCGACCAGATCAGTGCTTCTACTACGCGAAAGGATGCTTCAGAAGTTCGACTCTGGCGCAAGATCGTCACCCCTGCGGAAGAAACCACGGATACCAGATATGTACATGCTGTCAAAGAGAACCTGCTTCACAACGACATGCTTGTTGACCGCATGGAACTCACAAGTGGTGTAGCAACACCAATCACTTTGCTCAATGGCATTGAAGTCGCCAAAACTGCTAGTTTTGCCGAGGATTACCCGGATACAGCAGATGAGATTTCAACAAATGTTCGCAATGACAACACCGGCTTTACCGTTGTCCGTTGGGCATCGACCAGCCGTCGTGATTCTGTAGACACGACTGAACCAGGAATGGGTCAGATCCGCGAGTGGATGCTTTCATCCCGATTAAATCCCACTGAGAGCTTGGTTTCAGCAACCGATGAAGTGATGAGGTACGGCGACGACTCCTTAACACTCGACGCCGGTGATTTTATCGAAAGTGCAGCGGATCTTGACAATGCGACCGAACCCGATGGTCGAATCGTTGCGGGGCGTATCGACGATATCAGAACAGATTACGAAACCCACCGCACACTGCGTGAACTCTTCACACATGATTCCGTTCTCGTGACCGCGTCACTCGAACCCTATAAGAAAAGTGATCTTGACACGGAAGCACCGAATAATGGTGAGGATGGATCAGCTCGAAAGTTCAATCGCTCGGGTGATCCAAATGATCCACTGGATATGACAACAGCACTCTGGGCACACCCTGATGGCAACTCCACACTCCATGTGGATGGTGATTTTGGTGTATCCAATCTCCGCCCGGAACTTTTGACGACCTCCAAGTCATTCAATGATGCCCCTCGTCTTGCTGACCTTCTCCTTGCTTGGGGTATTGGTCCAGCCTATGCCCCAACACAAGCGGGCTCGCTCAGCGATACCAACGCTGGGTACTACCCAGCGGAGTGGATGACATTAACCGAAGCGATCGCCATTGCACTGGGATATGAATCCCCGAACGCTGCTGATATATCAGCAGACAATATCTGGGCAGATACATTCACCCCGAATGCAAAACTTCTCGACAACGGGCACCTCGCGATCGACAACTATGTCGCGTACTACAACATCGATACAAACGAGAACCCGCCTGAGTTCACTTACGACGAGGACATCCGCAGAGGCACCGGCGCTCCAATGGCATTGGGTGTGCTCGATCAAGCACGCGCGATCGCCTCGCTCGATACTTCCGCGGACCAACTCGTCACCCCAACCTTCGGCCAGATCAACATCAACACCGCGCCGGTCGAGGTCCTGCGGTTGCTTCCAGGTCTGAGTCCGATCCTGAGCTCGTACTACCCAACCTTCACCCCTCCGACCAGCGAGCCAGAGTGGTGGGGCCAGAATGAAAGCTGGGACCTCCCAGATCTTTCCTCAGCGAGCAATACCCCCGATGTCGCCGCCGCGATCGTTGGATACCGGGATCGTCTCTATGTTGAGCCAAGATTCCGTTCAGCAGATATTGGTGGACAGCAGGATTACAACCCGCTGAACTACGCATCGGCTTCGGCTGATCCGGATGAAAGCAATCCGCTGGACAATACAGAGGCGCACGCCCACAACCTCTTCGATGAAGAACCCACGGATATTCTGACAGACACCGACGGCGATCACCGCGACCGCCAAACCATCTCCGGGATCGACGGCATGCGTCAAACCCCCGGATTCGGGTCACTCGGTGAAATCTTCGCGGTTTCATTCGGTCCTGATGCCAAGGGTGCTGGCAACACGCCATCGAGCCCCGTCGCACTCCGGACCGCACAACCACAGCTCTCGATCCAGCAGTACTTCCATGACAACCTGAACCTTGATGGTGATGATGTCGAACTGATCGCAATTGACCCCCAGTTGTTCGGTGGAACCAAGAATGGCTCGACCAAGGACGACTACGCCGAACGCCTCGCGATGGCCAACGGGATCCTCAACATGATCTCCGTTCGCTCCGATTACTACGCGGTCTGGTTCGTCGTCCATGCATACCAAGAGTCCGATGTGACCAACCTCCAGCCGGAGGACCCCCTGATCCCATCGCTCGCCAAGCGGTATGTCATGGTCGTGGACCGCTCCAATGTGACCGATCCGGGAGATACCCCCAAAGTCGTCTTCCTCCGCGAGGTTCCGATGTAAAGCCCTCCGGGACAATGGAAAGAGAATCTTCTCAGATTGTCCATACAAGTTGACTGGCAGTTGACCCGATATGGGTCTACACTACAGACCACCGCAGGGTGTAGCTCAGCTTGGTAGAGCGTCTGGTTTGGGACCAGAAGGTCGCAGGTTCAAATCCTGTCTCCCTGATTATGACAGAAGATGACAAGTCATGCCCCGTAAGGGGTTTGCGGCTTGCCTCTTCTGTTTTTTTATGATCGCAGTTTGTGACAGGCGATGCCTCATATTGCCCTAAACCGCCTCTCAAAAGCGGCCTATGAGCGGCCGGATTTTCTTCGTCGCTTACTCGCTCGCTGCCTACGGATGGCTGATTCGCTTCTTGTTCAAGTATTTTGTTCTGAGAAATACTTGGCAGCGTGTTGATGGCTGCTGCAATGGGGAGTGCCTCAGCATCGGTATAGGTCATCGCAGTGAGCTTGGGATCGGTGTGACGCATGTGGGCCTGGGCGATGCGTTGGCCAACACCTTGGCTTGCCAAGAATGTGGTGAGTGATACACGAATCGCGTGCATGTCAAAGTGCCGATCATTTTCAACCGCATCAATGCCTGCGGCTTCAAGGTCTTTCTTGAATGTGTTGCGGTTTGGTATTGTGGAGAATACTGGATCAGAATCGCAAACATCTGGATCGCGTGCAGCTTTCAGCTCTGCAAGTCGTGTAACCAGTTCAGTGTGAAGGGCGAGCACATCAGAACGCTTTGCCTTTGTGGTGTGTCCTCTGAGCCTGAGCAGTGGCTGTTCGCTGTTCAATACGAGATCACCCCATTGCAAAGACTTTGCTTCGGAGCGGCGTAGCCCTGTCCAGAACAGTGTGAGGTAGAGTGTTGCCCGCTCTTTGCCTTTCGCAACGAGGAAGGGGATTCGATCCTCAGTGATTTTGGCACCGAGTTGCCCTTTGCGTGGCCCACGATTGATAGTTTTTGCAGCGATGAGCGGTCTGGCTTCTGCGGCTTCTAGCAAGTTCGCAAACTGGTCTGGGGTGATCGACCGTCGGACATGGGTTCGTTGATTGTGGAGGTTTGATGTGCGGCGAGTTCCCAAGTCTTTGAGTGGATCGCTGCTGACTCTCTTAGTCCGTTCAGCCCACGCGGTGAACATGGTCAGGTTTCTGATAAATGCATTGATGGAGTGCCCGCTGTAGGGTTTCTGCTTCCCTGTGGGTGTTGTCCAGCCGTGTGTCTCAAGGTCATCTGCCCAAGCGATTGATCTTTCCAGAGTGATTTCTCTGAGGGTGTTGACGGGCTTCGGAAAACGCGGCCCAGTCCACTGGATGAATCGGACAACATTTTCGATTACACCCTGTACATATTTTTCTGATGGCTTTGATCGACGCCCATTGCCTATCCCTACAAGGGCAAGTTGCTGCTCAAATGATTTCAGATGGGTAGAGATACAGGTCGTGCTGTGTTCATGGATTGCTTCTTGCTCTGGCTGAATCAGCCCGGTCTTGATTGCCCTTGATCGCTCTCGTTGATCCAGTTCAAAACGGGTTGCTGCGTTCTTATCCGTGAAAGCCAATCGTTGGCAGCGTTTACCATGCTCATCAGTCCAAGTGCATAGGTAGCGGGGACGTCGTCCGGCTTGCTTTGCTTTTTGCCGCTCGCGTGTTGTAATCCTTGGCATTGGTACGCTCCTCGTTTAGATAATTGGCTGATGAAAACGGAATCTCAAATCTCTTCGATGGGGTTCAGCAATCGGTGGACATCACTCAATCGCCATCGGGTCAGCGGTCGTGTTCTTCCAGGCATACGCAAGCGTGTTGGCTCAAGGATTGGTGGTGATCTCCCATCGCTTTGGGCTAGACGCCAGACCTGGCGTTCAGAGACAGCCAATAGCTGGGCAACTTCACGGCATCTGAGCCAGCGGTCGTTGGTGTTTACGGGAGGGGTTTGGTTGGCATCGTATTGCATGGCGTGCTCCGGCTGTTCGCATCTGTGCGAACACTGTGTCTGTGAAAAATCAATCCAATGGATCGTCCAAGGTTTACGGCTTGGGTGGTTTGGTATTCTTACGGGCGACTTTGTCGGCCATTGTGCGGGCCTGAGAGATCAAAGCGTCCCATTGACCCGCATCAAGATCCTTTGCGGCCCTGAGCAACTCAGGAGCTTTGGCGGCATTGGTGGCGTTGCTGGATGCAATCTCTCCGACATCCGATTCAGCCTTGCCCCATCCTGCACGGAGAGTCGCCTCGTCTAACTTGTACTGGGTCGCTATACGAAGAAGGAGGGCTTCTGATGGTGAACGACGTCCCTTTTCAATGTCCGTGAGATGGGCTGGGGCAATATCGAGCAGTTTGGCCATATCACGCAGGCCAACAGTGAGCACTTGGGTGCGGTGGTGACGGAGAGTCTCGCCGATGGGTTGGGATGGCTTTGGGGGCATGGTGTATTCTCAAGCGAAATTGCTTGTTCGCATACATGCTAACGAGTAGTGGGGCGAGATCAAGACCCACATCCGTAAAAAGATGAAATTATTCTGTGAGCACTGGCACGCCATCATGCACGGATATCCGGTCAAGCGGCAATTTTATCAATGCTTTTTCTGGAGCAACCATGAGAGAGATCATTGATGGTTTGAGAATACGCCGTTGACCTGGGAGCCGGAGTTCGCGGAATCGGTATGCCATCGCTGCCCGTGAAACCCCATAGGTGTCACAGAGTGCAGGCAGGATGCACCGCCGCCAGATCCACACGGTGCGAACATCATCCCCCCTCAGTACCTCCACGCATGAACTACTCAAGTGGTGGTCTTGCATTACCTTTGCAAGCTGTCCGGTAAGTGTGTTCAGAGGCATCAAGATGGATGAAGCAAAGCGATCGGCTTCATGTTCGATTTTAGAGGTCTTGCCACTGCGTGGAAGTTCGGCGTCTGACAGTTCTTCAGCGATTGCTTTATGGAGTATGCAGTGTCCCAACTCATGGGCACAGGTGAACCGAAAACGCCCTTCGTGTTCGAGCAATGATTCGTGAATCAGGATTTGATTCAAAGTTGGGCGGGCTAATCCCAGTACATCAGAATCTAGCTCGTTATTTCCAACGATTGAGAAATCGTATCCGAGGGGTGTTTCAATCCACTGATCGATGGGGAGTGGGAGGGGGAGTTCAGAAATTGAAAGCTTGTGGCGAATTTTGTCAAGTAGTGTCGATGCGGCCAGTTCTATTTGTGCGTCCGCTGACCGAACGGACAAGCGAAGTAGAAATGGTGTGCGGTCGTATGCCGTCATGTCTAATTCTCGAAAGTGATGGCACGCAACCCAAGCTATATGCGGGGACTGGGTTCTACACCAATGACTGGTACGCTATGACAATTGGATGAAGTTAGCAGATTATATGTACCAAACAGGCATGACTCCTGGACAGCTCCGAGTAATGCTTGAAGTGAAAAGCCGAAGCACGGTGCTTCGGTACATCAGCGGAGAACGGGTACCCAACGGTACGATCTTGGCCAAGATAAAGAAACTCAGCGGTGGTCGAGTGACATTGCGAGATTTTTATGATGAATCTCCGCCCAAATGCCTCCGCATTCTTATTGATCGTCATGGTGAAGAGCACGAAGTGTATCCGTGGACCAATATCGAGCGGCGGCAACGATTTCCGGCCAATGATAACCATCCCCCCGATTCCATTAGTTTGGGGGAGGAACAGAGAGAGGCAGCACAGCCAACGGCGGATTGGCCTAGGCCTTCTTCTAGTGAGTTTGTCGATCCTTGGCCCTCTCGCCCACTGGCAATGGCTGTTGATGAACTTGGCAGCCGCGTAAAGCCTTCCAAGCGTCGAGATTTCCTATTGGATGGTCGCCTTGTCGATGCGAGACGGATAGTTGCTGAGGCGAATCGAAGTCGTCAGGAACGAGGGTTACCGCCGATTCCGTATCCAGGTGTGGAGCGTTTGGAATGAGTGAGAGCGCGGAATCGGCGCAACAGCCGGATGAATTTCATCAAGAACAACGGATGAATCAGTTGAATTCAAACGCTGAGCGCGTGATGGATGATGACAAGTTCAATAAGAAACAGGAATGCTCTTCGAATCGGTATGGGGTGCCAGTGGTTTGGACGACACAGGAGGTTGCTTCGATGTTGCGGGTTCACCGCAACACAGTGCACCGAGAGCGTGTAGCAGGTCGCCTCATGCATCTCCGAATTGGGAGACGAGTGTTGTATACGCCTGAGCATGTGCGTGCGTACCTTGTACAGCAGGCAGAGGGAGGAAAGAAATGTTCTACGAACCAGTCTGGGAATATGAAGAGCACACACTTGTCAGTAGGCCAGATACACCAAACTACTTCATCTATTGGAAACCAAAGTCTGTCAGCGGAAAACCGAGCAGATCTCGCCGCAAAAGTACCGGCACAAATGATCTTGGAGAAGCAAAGCGACGACTGATCGCATTTGTCAAAGAGTATGAAGAACTGCACCCAAAGAAGCGACGGCCAGAAGATGTTCTGCTTCTTGATGTGCTGACAGACTATGCCGAAGGGATGAACAGGCGTGTCAAACATTACTATCCGGCCAGTCGAACAAGTCTCAAGCATTTTACGGAGTTTGTAAGCCGGTCCGGTGTGCACCTAGTTTCAGATTTCGGTCTTGATGCCCAGCAGTCATACATACTGTGGCGACAGCGAACCATGCTTGAGCAAGGGCATACTGCTTCCAATGGGACCTTGAATAGAGAGCTCGGTGTGATGAAGGCGGCTCTTCGGCTGGCATGGAAACGGGGGAGGTTGGAGTCCTATCCCCATGTTGAGCTACTTCCATCTCCGCCACCAAGGGACCGGTTTCTCCGCTCGCATGAGGTGCGTCGTTTGATCGGAGCTTGTGAGCATTCGCACTTGCATCTGTTCGTGATGTTGGCGTTGCACACATTGCAACGGCCAATCGCAATCTTCTCGCTTCGTGTTGAGCAAGTGGATTTGGAATGGAACCGCATTGATTTCCTTCCACCTGGAAGTATGCAATCCAATAAGCGTCGCCCGGTGGTTCCTATCACGCCAAGTCTTCGCCCAATGCTTGAGCAAGCAATGGATGAATCCGAGGGCGGGTACATATTGGAATACCAGGGCCATCCAGTATCCACGGTAAAGAAATCATTTCGTGGAGCCTGTAAACGGGCAGGGCTCGATGATGTGACTCCCTACACACTCCGTCACACGGGAGCGACGCTTATGGCCGCATCGGGTGTTCCGCTTCGTCAAATAGCGGGGATGCTCGGGCATACCGAATCGCGGACAACAGAAATTTATGCTAAGCACCATCCTGATTATCTCATGGATGCCGCTCGGACTATCGAGCGGTTGTTCGGAGACTCGGCCCCAACTGTCCAAGACTCTGCTGGCTTTACTCTGCCACATTCCAATCGATTGATTGTTTAGCTATTTGGAGAGCTATGAGGGCGGTATCTACTGCTCGACTGTGGCGTATGGGGGCTTCAGAATGGTCATTTATGGGCTTGAAATTGGATTTTGGCATTTAAATTTGCTCAATAAGCAGAAATAAGTAGACAAAATTGGCAAATTATAGCAAAATAGACGATAAAGTAGACAGAAATGGCTAATAAAGAAAAGGTCAATCAGATGACAGATTCAACAGTGCTTGTAGAGCTTGGCGAGCGGCTGGCCCAGTATCGCCTCAAGCAGAATCTCACTCAAGCTGAGCTTGCAAGTGAGGCGGGGGTTTCCAAACGCACGCTTGGACGGCTTGAGGCCGGAGAGTCTACCCAGTTGACTAACCTAATTCGCATTCTCCGAGTACTCGGTTTGTTAGAGAATCTCGATAGCTTCGTGCCTCCGTCGCCCTCTAGTCCGGTCGAGTTGCTTCGGATGCAGGGGAAGGAACGCAAACGGGCATCACGCAGATCAACTCCATCAAAGGAAAATGAGGAAGACTGGACCTGGGGAAGTGAAGATGAAGGAGAGGGTGAAGTATGAGCACGATAGCAGAAGTACGAATGTGGGGGCGTCAGATCGGGGCGGTGACGGTTGAGGGGCCAGGGCAGATTGCTTCGTTTCAATACACCGATGCGTTTGTGGGGAGCGGGATTGAGATTGCTCCCTTGATGATGCCGTTATCCAACCAAGTCTACCGTTTTCCTGATCTAGCGATGAAATCCTTTCATGGATTGCCGGGGTTGCTTGCTGATGCATTGCCCGACAAGTTCGGGAATGCGGTTATTAACACATGGCTCTCCGCACAAGGACGGCTGCCTGGAGAGATTGATGCAGTGGAGCGGCTCTGCTATACGGGTATGCGTGGGATGGGGGCATTGGAGTTTCGTCCAGCCAAGGGATTGCAAGCAGATCAGTCGATGCTGGTGCATGTGGACGAGCTTGTAAATCTCGCGACAGAAGTTTTACAAGGACGAGAGGGCTTTGAGGCATCTTTCGCGGATGAAAACAAAGAGAATGCTCTGCGAGAGATTCTTCGCGTTGGAGCATCTGCGGGCGGTGCTCGTGCGAAGGCAGTGATCGCATGGAACCCTAAAACGAACGAAGTGCGGTCTGGGCAGGTAAAGGCACCAGAGGGCTTTGAGTACTGGTTGTTTAAGTTTGACGGGGTTGATGGCAACAGCGATAAAGAGTTAGCTGACCCGGTGGGGTTCGGTGCGATTGAGTATGCATACTCATTGATGGCAAAAGCGGCAGGAATCCGCATGGCAAAATGCAGATTGTTTGAAGAGAACGGGCGTCGCCATTTTATGACTCAGCGTTTTGATCGCATGGCAAATGGCGAAAAACTCCACATGCAATCATTGGGGGCAATGGCTCATTTTGATTTCAATGAAGCCGGAGCCCATTCATATGAGCAGGCATTGCTTGTAATCCGTCGGCTAGGGTTGTCAATGAAAGAGATTGAAGAACAGTTTCGTAGAATGGCGTTCAATGTCATAGCACGCAACCAAGACGATCATGTTAAAAACATCGCGTTCTTGATGGACAAGCAAGGCAAGTGGTCACTGTCTCCGGCATTTGATGTGATGTACAGCTACAACCCGTCGGGCCGTTGGACTTCCAAGCACCAAATGAGTTTGAATGGGAAGCGTTCTGGATTCACGATGGATGATTTCAAAGCCGTTGCAGAAACTGTGTCCATGAAGCGAGGCTTGGCTGAAAAAATTGTGAACGAGGTAAAGGAAGCTGTCGAGCAATGGAATGAGTTCGCTTCACAAGCGGGTGTCTCTACAAAGCTGAAAGACCAAGTCGCTTCAGTTCATCGTTTGTAGGAGTTACTGTGACATTATCCGAGTAAAGTGTTCCCAAAATGAGTTGGGCATCAGTGTATTGTGGAGGAGTTTCGCGCCAAACTCGCGCCAAACGCAAAAAAGGTGTACATGTCGGTTTTAGAAGAATGGCGGAAACCTGAGGGGTACCAATGGTGGGCCTGGGCTGACTCGAACAGCCGACCTCACCCTTATCAGCGCCTTTCCGTGACTCCAGGCCATTGATTTCAAACACTTTTTAGCACTTCGAAAAACATGGCTGCTTGGGTTTGCACTCCGTCGCTGCGCCAGTTCGCGCCAAATGAATAGTTGAAGGTTTTGCTGCCTGATTGGGGACTTGAATAGGCTCTCGAATGTAAATCCGGTTGTTTAGGGATATGATTGGGCACGGGCTGTGAGTGCGAGTTGATTTGTGGATAGCCCTTACTTTTCGCGAATAGATCTTCTTGACATGGAAGTGGCGTTCGAGTGTGATGCGGGGTGATATGACGCAAGATTTTTTTCAACAACCAATTCTGAATTCTCCATACGACTATCCGGCTAGACACTGGAAGTTGGAAGACGAGAGTGGGCAACCGACAAATGATGTGGTGTCCAACAGGCGAAGAGCTGAATATTTCACTCCCATTCCGAAGCCGAAAAAACGCAAAAGAGAAGAGCCAGAGTTGGTGTTTGCAGACGAACACGGGCTATCAACTGCGGATCAGCAATATGACCCGACACCAATTATCAATGAAGTTCGCAGATTAGTCGGTCACTGGAGAGCAATTCCAAACCCGAGCGATTGGAAGGTGACACCAGAAACAGCACGATTGCTTCAGCACTGGCGTCATTATGAATTTGAAGGGATACGTCCTTTTTTCTGTCAAGTAGAAGCTGTGGAAACTGCTATCTGGCTGACGGAGGTTGCTCCTAGGCTTGGGAAAGAGTGCAAGAAAATTCTAAAACACCTGAGCGATGCGAATGACGCAGCAAACGGTGGGATGTCTAGATTGGCATTGAAGCTTGCTACTGGTGCGGGGAAGACAACTGTTATGGCGATGATTATCGCATGGCAAACAGTTAATGCAGTGCGTAGGCCGAACAGCAAGAAGTTCACTCGTGGTTTTTTGGTTGTAGCACCTGGGATTACGATTCGTGATCGACTAAAGGTGTTACTGCCAAATGATCCGTACAGCTACTACAAGAGCAGAGAGATTGTTCCAAGTGATATGCTCCCTGATATTGATCGAGCGAAAATCGTCATTACCAACTATCACGCATTCAAACTACGCGAAACAATGGATATTTCCAAGGGCGGAAGAGCATTATTGCAAGGTCGTGGGGAGGAACTCACAACAACCGAGAGCGTCGGCCAAATGATCCAAAGAGTCATGCCTGATTTGATGGGCATGAAACAGATTGCTGTTTTGAATGATGAGGCCCATCACTGTTATTCAGAGAAACCAGGCGAATCAAACGAAATGGATCTCAAGGGGGATGATGCGGATGAAGCGAAAGAGAATCAAGAGGCTGCCAGAATGTGGTTCCGAGGAATTGAGGCTGTCCAATCAAAGCTAGGTGTGCTGAAAGTATTCGATTTGTCTGCTACGCCATTCTTTCTTCGTGGCTCTGGCTATGCAGAAGGAACCCTGTTTCCATGGACAATGTGTGATTTCTCGCTCATGGATGCGATCGAGTGTGGAATCGTAAAATTGCCCCGTGTACCCATCTCGGACAACATTCCGCATGGCGAAATGCCAATGTATCGCGAGCTTTGGTCTCGTATCCGAACCCATATGCCAAAGAAGCGAAGGACCAAGGATGCAATTAACGATCCGCTAGACTTGCCAACACAGTTGCAAACAGCGTTGGCCGCTTTATATGGGCACTATAAACAGACATTTGAACTATGGGAAAAAGCAGGAGTAGGAGTTCCGCCATGCTTTATCATTGTTTGCAACAATACTGCTTCATCCAAGCTGGTTTATGATTATGTGTCCGGTTTCTTGCGTGAAAAAGAGGATGGTTCAAGCACACTTGAGCATGGGAGGCTTGAGTTATTCAGAAATCATGATGAACATGGTAACGCACTTGCTCGCCCAAATACGCTGTTGATTGACAGCAGCCAGTTAGAGTCCGGTGATGCTCTGGACAAGAATTTTCGTGCAATGGCATCCGAAGAGATTGAGCTGTTCCGCAGAGAGATTATTGAACGCACAGGTGATAAGCGACAGGCTGAGAATATTAGCGATCAAGACCTTCTCAGGGAGGTCATGAACACGGTTGGAAAGAAAGGTAGGCTTGGAGAAGCGATCCGTTGTGTAGTATCTGTTTCGATGCTCACAGAAGGCTGGGATGCAAATACGGTGACTCATGTTCTGGGGGTTCGTGCGTTTAGTACACAGCTCTTGTGCGAGCAAGTCATCGGGCGAGCACTCAGGCGACAGTCGTACGATTTGAACGAGGATGGCTTGTTCAATGTTGAGTACGCTGATGTTCTTGGTATCCCGTTCGATTTCACTGCTAAGCCAGTTGTTGCACCGCCACAGCCACCTAGGGAAACTATTCATGTAAAGGCGATGAGGCCTGAGCGAGATGAACTTTGTATCGAGTTCCCAAGAGTCGCAGGATACAGGGTGGATTTGCCTGAAGAGAAGTTGACTGCAAAATTTGATTCTGATGCGATCTTGGTTTTAACTCCAGAGTTAATCGGGGCTACAGAAACCAAAAACGCTGGGATCATTGGTGAGACAGCAAGCCTGACGCTTGAGCACACAAAGGATTTGCGACAATCGACTCTGTCGTTCAAAATCACGCAGCGTCTTATTGAAACACATTGGCGTGATCCAGGCGATGATCCTAAATATTATCTGTTCGGGCAACTCAAGAGAATTACACGACAATGGTTGAACACTTGTCTTGAATGCAAGGGGGGGACATACCCTGCCCAGTTGCAGTATCAGAATCTGGCTGATATGGCCTGTGAGAAAATCACTCGCGGAATAACGCAAAGTCTTGTGGGCAGGAACCCCGTAAAGGCAGTGCTTGATCCATATAACCAGACGGGTTCTACTGCAAATGTGAACTTCCATACTTCCAAGCGAGATCGTTGGGAAACCGCTCTAGACAAGTCGCATGTGAACTGGGTAATTCTGGATAGTGATTGGGAATCAGAGTTCTGCCGAGTCGCAGAGAATCATCCGAGAGTAAAGGCATATGTCAAAAATCATAGTCTTGGCTTAGAAGTCCCGTATCAGTTCGGCTCAGTGTCTCGCCGGTACATACCAGATTTTATTGTACTTGTTGATGATGGGCATGGGGAAGAAGACTTGTTGCATCTTATCGTTGAGATTAAGGGGTATCGCGGTGAAGATGCCAAAGAGAAAGCTAGCACGATGAAGACCTACTGGATTCCTAGTGTGAATAACCACGAACGATTCGGGCGATGGGCCTTTGCTGAGTTTACTGATGTCTACGAGATGCAGCAAGATTTCGAGCAAAAAGTAGAAGTCCACTTTAATGAGATGATTGACGCCGCGACGGCGAAACCAACGGCGTAGGAAATTTGCATTATGGCGAAGAAGAAGAGATCAACAAAGAAGTCCGTCGAAACGATCGTCCATGACGAGGCGAAGCGGCCGAACATCCCAACGGCTGAGTTTCAGTCTGTGATGTCCAAGGATGATCAGACACCGATTCAGGTGGCGTATGAGCGACGGAATCGGGATCTAGACCCGCAGTTGGTGTGGCGGGGGAAGGATGAGCAGGATTGGTCGGACCTGGTGGTCAATGCGCCGCCGTTGTTTATTCAGGAGAAGGTCCATCCCAAGGTGCTCGTTGATGATCTGCTCCGCAGGACGCACAAGCAGGAGCAAGCCATAGAGGAAGATGCGGCTCCGATGCTCTTTGCCGATCACTACGCCGACTTCAACGGCTTGCCCGATGACGATGCACGCACCGAGTTCTATCAGCACGATACCAACTGGACCAACCGCATGATTCTTGGCGACTCGCTCCAAGTCATGGCTTCGCTTGCCGAGCGGGAAGGTTTGCGTGGAAAGGTGCAGTGTATATATATTGACCCGCCATACGGCATTAAGTTCAACTCTAACTTTCAGTGGTCAACAACATGCCGCGATGTCAAGGATGGAAGGGCAGATCATATCACTCGTGATCCGGAGCAAGTGAAAGCATTTCGGGATACATGGCGAGATGGGATACACAGCTATCTAACCTATTTGCGTGACCGGCTTACAGTTGCACGCGACCTTCTCACAGACTCAGGTTCGATCTTCGTCCAGATTGGGGATGAAAATGTCCATCGTGTCCGCATGCTACTTGACGAAGTTTTTGGTGATGGGCAATTTGTCGAGCAAATTTCCTATCGAACGAAGAATATGACACTTGGCGGCCGGTATTTGGAAGGCGTTTGCGACACTATCCTATGGTATTCAAAAAATACTGAATCACTAAAATTCCGCAGGCTTTACAAAAAAACAAATGTTGAGAATGATTCTCATTGGAATCAAATCCTCAGTCCTGATGGGTCATCAAGAAAATTAGTCGCCAGTGAAATTAGAAATCATGCGTCTTTGCCTGATGACGCACTCATTTATCAACTTGCAGCGTTGTACCCGACTGGAGCATTCGCTACTGGTGTATACCCCTTTGATTTTCAAGGCAAGACATTTAATCCACCAAGCGGAAGATCGTGGAAGTCACCAATACACGGTATGCAGAGGCTCAAGTATGCAAATCGGATTGAACCGTATAGTGGCGGGAAGACAATCCGCTATCGTCTGAGGCTAGATGATTACCCCGTATCACCAATTCACAATATTTGGCTAGACACTGCTCCACCATCTGGGAAAACATATGTCGTTCAGACTGGCCGCCGTGCAGTTGAGCGTTGCATTTTAATGGCCTCTGACCCAGGTGATCTTGTACTAGATCCAACATGTGGTTCAGGAACTGCTGCATTTGTAGCTGAGCAATGGGGGCGACGATGGATTACCGTTGATACTTCCCGAGTAGCTCTAGCACTTGCACGAGCAAGAATAATGGGCGCAAGATATCCCTATTATGTTTTAGCGGATAGTAAAGAAGGACAAGTCAAAGAAGCATCAGTCTCTCGCTCAACTCCATCTACTAATGCCACAAACGGAAATATTCGACATGGATTCGTGCATGAACGAGTTCCACATATAACACTTAAATCCATTGCCAACAATGCGGAAATCGATGTCATCTGGGACAAGTTCCAAGAGACTCTCGAGCAACTCCGTGATCAACTCAACAAGTCCGTGAAGCAGAAGTGGGAAGAATGGGAGATTCCACGCGAGGCAGAAGACAAATGGCCAGATGCCGCCAAGAAACTGCACGCCCAATGGTGGGCACAACGGATCGCTCGGCAGAAGGAGATCGATGCGTCCATCGCGGCCAAGGCGGACTTTGAGTATCTCTATGACAAGCCATACGAGGACAAGAAGAAGGTGCGTGTCGCCGGGCCGTTCACGGTCGAGAGTCTGTCGCCGCACCGCACGCTCGGCGTGGATGAAGATGACGAGCTGATCGACCCTGCCAAACAGCCCTCACGCACCGATAGCGAGGTGGACTTCGGGCAGATGATCTTGGAGAATCTCAAGACATCCGGCGTGCAGCAGGCCCACAAGGAAGGTCGCATCAAGTTCTCATCGCTCACCCCTTGGCCTGGGACCTATATCTGTGCCGAGGGTCGATACATGGAAGGCGACGACGAGACCGGCACCGAGAAACGAGCCGGGCTCTTCATCGGTCCTGAGTTTGGGACGGTTTCAAGGCAGGATCTCGTCACCGCCGCGCGTGAAGCAGGCGATGCCGACTTCGATGTCCTGATCGCTTGTGCATTCAACTACGAAGCCCACGCAAGCGAGTTCAATAAACTCGGTCGAATCCCTGTACTTAAAGCACGGATGAATGCCGATTTGCACATGGCCGACGATCTCAAAAACACCGGCAAGGGCAACCTGTTCGTCATCTTCGGCGAGCCGGACATTGACATTCTCGAAGCCGAGGACGGCAAGATCCAAGTCAAGATCAACGGCGTTGATGTCTTCCATCCACAGACTGGTGAAGTTCATGCCGACAGCACCGACGGCATCGCGTGTTGGTTTATTGATACGGAATACAATGAAGAAAGCTTCTTCGTCCGTCAGGCGTACTTCCTCGGAGCGAACGATCCGTATAAATCACTCAAGACCACACTCAAAACCGAGATCAACGCCGATGCTTGGGCGACACTCAATAGTGACCTTTCAAGACCATTCAGCAAGCCTGAGAATGGGCGGATTGCTGTGAAGGTGATTAATCATCTCGGTGATGAGGTGATGAAAGTGTTTAGGGTGGACTAATGGAGTTTCGGATTGCTGACACATTTACGGCTAGCCTGACGAAGCTCAATGGCGAAGAGCAGAAGGCGATCAAGCAAACTGCGTTTGATCTTCAGCTTAATCCTGCAAATCCGGGAATGAGTTTTCACAAGCTTGATCGAGCAAAGGATAAGAATTTTTGGTCTATTCGTGTCAGCCGCGATATTCGGATCATTGTCCATAAGACAAAGAGCAGTCTGATGCTCTGCTATGTCGATCACCATGACGATGCTTATTTATGGGCTCAGCGACGGAAGATAGAAGTGCATCCTAAGACAGGGGCTGCTCAACTCGTTGAGGTTCGCGAGACTGTTCGGGACATTGAAATCCCGAACTATTGCAAGACTCCCATCCAAACTGCACGGCCTGAGCCAGCAAACGAGCAAGCACTTCTCTTCGAGGCGATAAATGATGATGAACTGATGGGTTTTGGTGTTCCTGAAGAGTGGCTTATTGATGTGAAATCAGCTAATGAAGACAAGCTTATGGAGCTAGTTGATCACTTGCCCGGAGAAGCAGCGGAGGCGCTCTTAGAGCTTGCCACTGGTGGCATACCAACCCCTTCACCAGAAGTATCAACTGAGCTGGACCCGTTTGAGCATCCTGATGCTCAGCGTCGATTCAAATTATTTACGGATTCAGATGAGCTTGAACAGGCTTTGACTTATCCATGGGAGAAATGGGCGGTTTTTTTACACCCTGATCAACGTCACATCGTTGAACGAGATTTTAATGGCCCAGCTCGTGTTTCTGGGTCTGCTGGTACTGGGAAGACAGTTGTTGCACTTCATCGTGCAGTGAACTTGGCGAAAAAAAATCCTGATTCAAATGTTTTTGTAACCACTTTTACATCGTTGCTCTCCAAGCAGCTAAAGCGTAAGTTGGGCTACATGGTGGGGAATAACATGCAGCTTGCTGAACGAATCGTTGTTCAATCAATAGATGAGTTTGGTATAGCCCTCTACGAAAAAGAGCTTGGGCAGCCAGTGGTTCCTACGCGTGCCATGATTAGAAAGCTACTAGCAGATTCTTCCGAACAGGTTGCAGGGCACAAGTTCACAGTTCAATTTTTAGAATCCGAATGGCATCAAGTTGTTGATGCTTGGCAATTGGATAGCTGGGAAGCTTACCGGGATGTAGCACGACTTGGTCGAAAGACTAGATTGGGCGAGAGCCATCGAAAATTGTTGTGGGAAATATTCAAAAATGTTCGTGATACTCTTGATGAGCGGGGTTTGGTTACCATTTCCTCAATATTTGGAAAACTAACCTCAGAATCATCCAGTTGGACTGCAGTACTCCCTGACTTTGTGGTTGTAGATGAGGCACAAGATATCACAGTACCGCAGCTACGGTTCTTGGCGACGGCAGTTGGTGATTCGCCGAATCGGATGTTCTTTGCAGGTGATCTTGGGCAAAGGATTTTTCAAACTCCATTTTCATGGAAATCTTTGGGTGTAGATATTCGCGGACGATCTCAGACACTCCATATTAACTACCGAACATCTCAGCAGATTCGTGAGCAAGCAGACCAACTTTTGCCTGAGGCAATGTCTGATGTTGATGGGATCAAAGAATCAAGGAGAGGGACGGTATCTGCATTCTCAGGGCCGCCACCTGTTGTTGCTGTGCTTGACTCGGAAGAGTCGGAGAGTAAACACATTGCTGATTGGTTGAGGGAACTGTTTGACAAGAATTACAAACCTGAAGATGTTTGTTTAATCGTTCGTTCAAATGATGAAGTACTGAGAGCACGAAGAGCGATAAATGTAGCGGGGAGTGAGTCATTTACTCTAGATGCAAATACGGGGCCGACAGAGGGCATGGTATCTGTTTGTACAATGCATTTGGCGAAGGGGCTTGAGTTCCGTGCGGTGGCTGTTGTTGCCTGTGATGATGAGATCATGCCCCTTCAGTCGAGGATTGAATCAATATCGGATGCAGCTGATCTTGAGGATGTCTATGAGACGGAAAGACACCTGCTTTATGTGGCATGTACGCGTGCGCGAGATAATTTGCTGGTGACTGGGGTAGAGCCTGCATCAGAGTTCCTAGATGATCTTCTCGGCGGTTGATTTCAAATCAACTACAAAGGTACGGGGAATGATTGGGGATATGCATAGTTCTTGAGTTAGCAAGGATGGTGCGTCAATACTGATTGGCAGACATTTGCCGCCAGCCACCATTGGCGAATTGGGGTGGCAACGCCAGCCCCGTAACCCCGCTTAGGGAAGATGTCTGATTTACTCTTGATAGTCCTGTGGGTTTGCTCTGATTCTGTACAGTTGGCGTATAGACGACAGGTATGGGCTTGGGGATGGATGGCTGAACGGTTGAAAGATCGGTTAATCTCAGGGACGATTTAGAGAGTACGGGTACAGGATGGGGACAGGGATTGGGGACACTGGAAACACCGTGTCACCGAATGGCTGAGGGGCGATCGCAACCCCCCGTCGCCCCAGCCGTTGATGGGCGGGCTTCGGGGGATTGGGATCGTTGAATTGGGGAGAATTGGTGAGCATGAAATCTGTTGGGATATGGTGCCTAGGCATCACCGGAATCCGTCTGAAACGGACTCCGGTGTTCGTTAGTATTTATCGCAATCGTTGCTTTGATTCCATCATGGCTATTTGTGATTGAGGTGTTGCATCGTCACCGAACATTGAAGTCTGAGCGGCTTTGCCAGGGATGAGTTTGACGGGTGGTCCACACAGGACGAGTTCCTGTTTCCCGCGATTAACGGTCATGCCGTCGTAGAACCCGTTAGGGTCTTGGCGTGCTGCTTCTCCACCATCTTCGCGGGTCCGTTTAGCGTAGGTTGTGGCCTGTCTTGGGAACGCGTCTGGGTGTACCAATCGGTAGGCTTCGATGCCTTCCCCTTTACCGCTGGTCATGATCCACGCTGGCCTTTCCATGAGAATGGGGTTCGGATGGTGTTGGCTAGGGCAATCTTGTCGGCACTGTAGGATGAGACAATGTCTCCCTCTCCGACGGTTCGTTCCCGTTTGTAGCAGAACTCGCCTGGTGCGAAGCGATCAGGCTCAAGCTTATGGACTTCCAACTCTGGTTTTGCAGCATTGGGAATAGACTGACTTGGAGACTTGGGTGTTGGGGTGCTAGGGCTTGGATCTGGCCCATCATTCCCAGCATGGGAATTGACGGCTTCGATGATGGTGCATGCGGTTTTCTGGATACGGTCGAGGGATGACGACAGGGTTTCGGCATCTCCTTGGTAGAGCTTGATGTAATCAGCCGATGCGGTGCCAACTTCAAGGTCTATGGCATGGCTCACCACAAAGGCGACGGCTTCGGCTTCAGTCTCACGGACGGTTTTGTTAGGCCGATCCTCTTTTTTATCAACTTGATGAAGAATCTCGTGTGCCCACTCATGAACAAGTGTGCTGAATCGTTCAGCAGGGTGTTGTCCGGTACGGAGTACGATGGTGCCACCTTTGGAGACGCCTTCAACTCCGCCAAGATCGTCACGGGTCTCTAGTATGATGCCAGAATTGGTGATAGCTGATTCGAGTGCGGTCAGGGCTTGGCCAGGATCACCTCCAACGCTGCTAGGTTCAGGGAGAGGATCGCCTTCGGTCTGGGAGATATCGAAGATGTGGACTGCTTTAAATCTAACGAATGGCTTCTCATCCTCTGTGCTCTCTTTAGACTTGATCAGCATGGGGGCGATGATGAAGATGCCTTTCTCTCCGCGTTTGACGGTGCGGCCCAGTGACCGCCAGGTATGGAACCCGGCGGTGTGTGTGGCATCAGGGCGTTGGCCCAGAATCAGTATCATGTTGCCGAAGCTGTATTGATGAAACCTGCTCATGGCATTGATGTAGGCATTGAGTTGGTCACTGTTGCCAGATTCAAGTTGTTTGGTGAGTGAGTCCAAGGCGTTGGCAGAGAGTTCTCGTGCTTGTTCAACCTTTGAAGGAGCATCGTTTGATTGCTCCGTCACAGCACTCATCGAGAGGCTCCGGCCAATGCTTTGGCCTTTACGGGGGCAGAAGCACCCCCGGTGCGAGGCACCGGGGGCTTGGGTTGTGTTTCTGCGATGGCGGCATCGCCGGAGTCATCTCTGCTCTGATTGCGTTCAAGGGTCTGGAGTTCATACACCCTTGAGTGTGCTTGATCGGCAACTTTGGCGATGATGAGAAGATCATCACGGTTGAAGCTTTGGGAAGACTTCCACTTGCCGGATTCCGGATCGCGGTAGAGTCTCTCAAAGGTGATGCCGTAGCGTGTTCCGCTATCGGTTTGGTTTGCCCAAATCGCGGCATTGATGGCCCCGAATCGGATGTGGTCGATTGGTGTAGGTTTGGTCATTGTGTGTTCCTTTCTTTGCTGGTTGACCATGTCGTTTCCCGGACAGCGGGCCGAGGCCCGAAGGGTTGGAACAACAATGGCAAGCCAAGCCGCCCGTAGATTGCGTTCTTGAGAGCAATCACGGGTTTGCCGGCTGCACACGCCCCTTCTTCTGGGGCACGGAAGCCGGACGGCGGCTTGTCCATTGCCGAGCACGGTGTCACGACATGTACAGGCTCAACCAGCCAGAGATTGGGCACGATGACAACGCCGTCCCCAGAACGGGAACAAGTTGAAGGGGGCGTGATGATGTGGGGTGAGAATAGACAGAGTTGGGCGTTGCAATAACACTGTCGTTGAGATCGGGTGATGGATAACTTCAGGTGTTATCGAGTGCGTTCAGTCTTCTTCGGTGGAGTTGGGGTTGGAGTGGGCTTTGGAAGGTCCAGCCCCAAGATGTTTAGTGTCATACAGACACTTGCGAGAGTCGCTGAGGGGTTGTAGTACTTCATGACAAAGGCGGTGATGTCCTCAAGAGTCATGCCCCCCTTACAGTTTTTGATGAGTTCTTCAAGCCCCTTAGCAACGACTGATAGAGAGTTGTACTTCATGGGGCTGGTAAAGGAATTTCCAAGAAGCCCCGGTAAACCGCCGTAGTTATAGTGCTGGATCCAGCCAAGGACCGTCTTTGTACTGACGCCGAGTTGTTCACCGATTTTGCTCAGAGAATGCCCTTGCATTGCCAGAAGCACACCTCTGAACCGCCTAGCGATACGGGGCGCAGTGTCTTTGCAGTTTGCAATAAGATCTACAACTTCTTCAGGTGTGTGGTGAGGTAATACATCCATACAGATGCGGTCAACTTCACCGTATGTGTATGAATACCCAGCATGTATGCCAAAGCGATACGGTTAAGTCAAGTGTAAATGTGTGGTGGGCACGGGATGGGGGGTGCATACATTTGAGCATATACTTCAGCATGCTGAGGATTTTCCAATGCCGAAGTGCGGAGGCGGCCCAGTCGTATTTCACGCAAGGGTTGGCACGCGAAGATTACTACACCGAGGGGCAGGAGATTGCTGGCCGCTGGGGTGGCAACGGCATCGATCTTTTGGGGCTAAGGCCGTCGGCTGAACGAGATGGGGTCACCCGTCATTCATTCGTAGCACTGACCAAGAACCTGCATCCGGTTATGGGGGGGCGGCTGACCCAACGTACTAAGCGGGATCGCACCATTGGCTACGACTTTAACTTCCATGCTCCCAAAGGGATCTCGGTGTTGCATGCCATTCATGGGGATGATCGGATCATGACCGCGTTCCGTGATGCTGTGAATGAGACGATGATGGAGATTGAATGCGATGCTGCTGCCAGGGTCAGGATCGGCGGTCGCCAAGAAGATCGGGTGACGGGGAATCTTGCTTGGGCAGAGTTCGTCCATCTCACCGCACGACCTACGGTGGTGAACGATGGACCGGACCCCCATTTACATGCTCATTGCTTTGTGTTCAACACGACCTTTGATCAAGAAGAGGATCGTTGGAAGGCGGCCCAGTTTCGCCAGCTTGTACGTGATGCTCCGTACTACGAGGCGGCGTTTCATGCAAGGTTGGCGATGTCCATGCGATCTAATGGGTACGAGATTGAACGAACGGCCACTGGCTGGGATGTTGCGGGCATACCGAGATCCTTGGTTGAGAAATTTTCAACTCGGACCAAAGAAATCGAAGCAATGGCTGAAGAGTTGGGTATATCTGATCCGGTGGCTAAGGGACAGCTTGGTGCCCGTACACGCAAGGGCAAGGATAAGGAAGCCCGTATATCTGATCTCCGGGCATCTTGGGATGGGAGGCTGAATGATTCTGAGCGTGCTTTGTTGCAACGCATCTCAGATGGTGAACAGGTGCCAGAGTGGGGAGATGACGATGATTCGCCGGGGCCCCTTGAAAACAGAGCGTCTGTGGTTGCTCGTTCAGTGGATTCTGGAGTTGCTCATTCCTTTGAACGCAAATCAACGATGCCTCTTCGCCGGGTTGCGGCTGAGGCGTTGAAGGTTGGGGTTGGGCATGTGGGGATTGATGAGATTTGGAAGGAGTTGGGTGAGCGAGATTTGCTCAAGCGAACCGTGCGTGGCCAGGTGTTAGCAACCACGCGGGAAGTGCTGGCGGAAGAGAGGGAGTTGCTGCGGTTTGCGGTAGATGGGAAAGGCACTTGCCCTTCAGTTCGGGATCGTGTGAAGCATCGCAAGGGAGAGGATTGGGAGATTCAGGACGAGCGTCTCTCGCCTGATCAACGCCGGGCGGTCGATCATATCCTTGATTCGTCTGATCGGGTGGTGGCGATACGTGGAGCGGCGGGTGTGGGTAAGACCACGATGATGGTTGAGGCGGTTGATGCTATCCGGGCTGGGGGGCAGTCGGTGGTTGTGGTGGCACCGACTGCAGAAGCGGCGAGGGGACAGGATTCATTGAGACAGAAGGGGTTTCCGAGTGCTGATACGGTGGCGAAGCTGTTGGGTGATGCGAGGATGCAAGAAGGATTGAAGAACAGAAATGGTGGGGGTGTGTTGTGGGTGGATGAGGCTGGATTGCTAGGTGTGGGAACGATGAAGCAGTTGTTTGAGTTGGCGGACAAGCATGGGGCGAGGGTGGTGTTGAGCGGGGATGAACGCCAGCATAAACCGGTGGAGCGGGGGGATGCGTTGCGTGTGCTTCAAAGGTTGGGAGGGATTGATCCGGTGGAGTTGACGACGATCCGCCGGCAACATGGTTTGTATCGAGAGGCGGTTTCGGCATTGTCAGAAAAAGAGATCGGGGCGGGCGTTGAGAAGTTGCGTGAGTTGGATGCATTTCGGGCGATTGAGGATGCGGGGGAGCGTGAACGGGAAGCTGCAAGGGACTATGTGGAGACGGTGGCTTCTGGGCGAAGCAGTGTAGTGGTTTCACCGACGCATGCCGAGGGGGGCAGGATCGCAGATGAGATCCGGCAGATGCAGCGGGAGACTGGTGTGCTCCGGGGGGAAGATCGGGAGGTGCTTCGCTTGCGTGATCTGGGATGGACTGAAGCACAACGCCAGGATGCCGCCCAGTATGAAGTGGGGCAGGTAGTGCATTTTCATCAGGGGGCGAAGGGGGCGGTAGCCGGTGATCGGTGTGTGGTGCTGGGAAGAGAGCAGGGGGAGGATGGGATGGAAGTGGTCCGGGCAAAGTCGCCGCGTGGAGCCGAGATTGATTTGCCGTTGGATAATGCTGATCGATTCCAAGTGTACCGGCAAGAGAACATGTCCCTGGCGGTGGGGGATCGCGTGCGGGTGACCAAGAACGGCTGGACCGCTGATCGAGAATCGAAGCTCACCAATGGCACAATGATGACTGTTGGTGGGTTTACAAAGCACGGCGGGATCAAGCTGGTGGGGGATAGGAAGGGCGTGCGACCGAAGATCATTCCGAAGAAGTATGGACATCTGACCTACGGTTCGGTGCTGACTTCCCATACAGCTCAGGGGAAAGATGTTGATCATGTGATTGTCGCCCAGAGTGCGTTTTCTGCGATGGCGGCATCGGCGGAGCAGTTCTATGTATCGGTAAGTCGGGGGAAGAAGTCGGTGCGTATCTATACGGATGATGTGGATGAGCTGGTCAATGCGGTGGAAAAATCTGCATCGCGATTGTCTGGTATGGAGTTAGAGTCTGGGATTGCGTTGGAGAAGAAGTCAATGGCGATTCCCCGTTCGTCTGAGAGAACAAACACGATCTCAAAGCAGGTTGGGCAACGCGATGCGACACGCCGACAGCGGGGGAGTGACAAGGAAGTTAAGCGGGATGGCCCGGATGGAATGAAGAAGCGGAGTCGGGGCCAGGGTAAGGGTATGGGTAAGGGCCGCAAGCCCCCGCCGTTTGAGAGAGGATTTGATCGTGAGCGTTGACCCCTTTGATCGATTACGCCGTCCGGTTTCTACAGCCCCACAGGAGGGGACTTCTGAATCTGAATCCCGAGTGAGAGGATCGGTGGCACCTGAGTTTATTGGGCCGTGTTTACGGTTGGCAGGAGATGCGGCCGTGCCTGCGTTGATTCTGCGAATGCGGGATGGGCGACTATCGGCGTTGTCATACAGCTATCTGACAGCGGTTCGGCTGGATCCTGCGGGGTCCGTAGAGTTGGACTTTGTCGGTCATGCGGTATCAGTCTCGGGCAAGCGACTCAGGCATGTGTTTGATGCGTTGGCTGGGCAGGTAGCGATGGAACTGCTTGAATCGTCGGGAGAGTTTGATGAGGGTGGGGATGTGCCGTTCATTGAGTCCATCGCGATTGTGGCGACACAAGAGCGATGAGATTGAACTTGTGAATAGAACGCTGCCGGATCGGAGTCGCCATCGGGGGTCACCAGACCCCGCCCCGATGGGACTCCGGGGAGGCTGCTCGTGTGCAACCCCGCTGCCGGACGGTTTGAGCTTGAGGGGGTCTTACGTTCAAGCCTGCAGACACTGTGCTTTCGATATAGAATAGAGTCATATGTTTGGATCCAAAAAGAAACAATCGAAAGTCAAAGTGGATCCTTGGTCGCTGGACCGGCCACTGCTGCATCTGTCCCGCGATGATGCATGGACAGTACGCGATGCCTGTGCGGGGACATTGATCTTTGGGGCGACCGGATCAGGCAAGACGACCGGGTCTGGTCAGTCCGTCGCCATGGCGATGCTTCGGGCTGGGTTTGGCGGGTTGGTGCTAACCGTAAAATCTGAGGAGACAGTCCGCTGGATGGAGTACATGGAACGGTGTGGGCGGTTGGATGATCTGATTGTATTTTCACCAGAGAGTGAGTATCGGTTCAATTTCCTTGAATACGAACGACAACGAACCACACGCGGTGGGGGAAACACCGAGAACCTGGTGGAGCTCTTTGTGACCGTGATGAGTGTTGGGCGAAAAAAAGCCTCTTCGGGGAGTGATGGCGCATTCTGGGAACAGGCGATGAGACAGTTGCTTCGGAACATGCTCGATGCTCTCAGGTTAGCAGGTAGGCCGATGACGCTGGACAATATGCGAATGCTCATTGTTTCGGCTCCACAGTCTAGAGAAGAAGCAGACTGTGAAGATTGGAAACGGGATTCGTTCCTGTTCGATACACTGGCAACCGCCGCCGAGCAGGTAGAGGGAGATGAGGATCGGCATGTTTTGAAGCAGACCGAGGGGTATTGGCTTGATGAGTATGCTGAGATTTTGGATGCTAAGACACGGGGCAACATCATTTCTACCTTCACCACCACGGCAGACGGGTTTATGCGGGGTAAGCTGCACACGCTCTTTGGGACTGAGCTGAACATCACGCCGGAACTGACCATGACCGAGGGCAAGGTTATCGTGATCGATCTACCCGAAAGACAGTTTCACGATCTTGGTAAGGTGGCTCAGTTGGTCTGGAAGACCTGCTGGCAGCGGGCGGTGGAGCAGGCTGAGCGGGATGCGTCAAGCCGACCTGTGATGCTATGGGTGGATGAGGCTCAAAACTTTATCACCAGCAAAGAGACAGCATTTGTTCAGACAGTTCGGGAAAAGAAGGGGTGCTGTGTGTACCTCACCCAGTCCAAGTCAAACTATCTGGATGCCTTGGGTCCGGGCCATGATGCCACGGCGGAGAGTTTCTTAGGCATTCCAGCAACCAAAATCTTTCATTGCAACGGCGACCCGGAGACCAACCACTGGGCCGAGCGGGTCATCAGTGACGACTGGACAATGAAGGCCAATCAGAATGTGACCAGGGGTGACAAATCTCAGCCGCAGGGGAAGGGGCGTGAGGATAAGTTTTCGACCGGGTACACCCGTGAACGGCAGGCCAATGTATTTGCAAGCGAGTTTGGGAAGCTGCGGTGTGGTGGACCACCTGAGTACACCGTTGATGCGATTCTATTTCAATCAGGCCGACAGTTTGTAGGGGGCAATGGAAGTAGCATACGGGTCGCATTCCCTCAGAAGCCGACGCTAAAATAGGATTATCAATACGCATTTTATAAAGTGAGATTCTGATGAGTCTGAATGAAGCACCGCGAAAACTCCCAACCAACTTCATAGCCATTGCTTGTTCGGTGTTGATTGCCTGTGGTGGCTACATGCTGTTCTCGGTCCGCTACGGGAAACCCGTGCGGGAAGCGAACAAGACCGCGACTAAGATGAGCAATATGGAGCGGGAGCTTCCTGGAATGATCCAAGACTCTGTCTCCGATGCGTATGAGAAAACAACCGCCGGAGTCAGTGGGGAGCTTGGAGCGATGCTCGCAGAAAGCGAAGCCTCCCGAGAGAGCCTTTCTCGCCGAGTGGTTCAGCTGGAACAAGAAATCGCGAGCATGCGAGTTGCGCTTCAGCAACTCGCCGCCGGATCCCCGGCTCAAGTAAGGGGTGCGGGGACCAGTCCCCAGCAGTCCCCGTCATCTATGGGGACAAACGATTCAAGTGTCCCCAGCAACGCATCGGGAACAGCTATCCAGCAGCCGGGGACAGTTCCCACTGTGAATATCAATCAGCCCCTCGCGACGGTAGAGAAGGGGGAGTTGCGGATCGATGTGTTGTCAGCAAGAGTTGCAGGAAAGCAGGTGTTGATTGAGATAACGGTTACCAAGCTCACTGCCGGGGACGGCTACTTTGCAATCACAAGCTCGATCAAGGACAAGCATCGGCTGGTGACCGCTGACGGAGATGTGATTGATAACCTGTATGTTGGTTCATCTCCGGGCAAACTAGGCGGTGGAGCAAGGAGCGTGGATCTAATTTCTGGTGCACCGATGCGATACTATCTGGCTTATAAAGGGAGCTCGCCCGCCGCTCCCTTCCTTGCTCGCCGGATTGAGTTCACTGCGTATGAAGACCGTGGAAGAGACATTCCCTTGCAGTTCCAGTTTGATAATGTGGCGGTGAGTGATTAGGAATTCACTCAATATCGACAGTCCAGAATTCCTGATTGTCTTGTTCACCGCTTTCACGCTTTGCGTTGATTTCCGCTGTCACGAAACCATCACGAGCTTGGATACGCTCGCTCCGATTTTGGATGCCTGCTACCCAGTATGTGAGCATGGCCCCGATGGATCCAATGAGGAATAGCAAGCCGACAGCCCACCCCGTTTCTGGAAATGCGATTAGGAAAACAAGCCCGAGTGTTGTTGTGATGAGAAAAGTGACAGTTTTGCTCTCAATACCAAGCGGAGACAATGCCATGAAACCTGGGTGGTCACCATGATCCGATTGTGGAGACCACTGACGAAATTGTGCCCAGATGTATTCTGCGATCCACTTGAGGGTGTATACCGCCCAGAGTAGAAAGACAGCATCACCAGCGGTATTTTGGAGTGCCTTGGAGATCACGAACAGAAATACACTGGTCAAGATGAAGGGGATAAAGGTGTATATATTGATGCCTCGCCCGGTGTGCATCAGGTGATCCACGACTTCCAGCGGCAGCCAAAATACTATCAGGAACAGTGGCTTGAGGATCACAAAGATCCCCTTCCAGAATCTTCCGTTCATCCCAATACTAAGAATGGTCTTGAGCAAGTCTTCTTGTTCGGGTGCTTGGTGCATGGTAAATGCTAGGGCCTTGTGAGATAGTACGAGGGCATGCATAGATACGGTTTGTCGTGCATTAAGCTTGCTTTAGCTCGGCTTCACGGGCATCCCTCTGATCCTTATGGCATTCTCTGAGTTGGACAAGCAAAGTATTTGTATCGTTAATACTCTTCATTAACTCAGCTGGATCTGGCGGTGTAGATGATTTGCCTTCTGCGGCATCGTGGGCATTTGTTGCATTATTACATATTTGGTGAAGCCTTTGAATTTCAGTGCAATGCTCGTCATTGAATACGAGGACCTGGTGCAAGTTGTGTGTTTTTACATACTCCCGATATCGAAACACTGTATCTCCAAAGACAACACGCTCAATAATTCGTTCGATTGTGGATCGTAGATCGCTATAGAGTGTGCTAATTGCTCTTGAGTTTTCTTCGGATGGTTGAGGTTGCCAGTTTGCTTGTAGGGCTCTACAGGATTTTTGAAGTGAGTCGATTCTATGTTCTGGTTTCATCGTGTCCCAAGGGACTCCATCGGTGATGGTTCCAGGCAATCCATTAGCCCATTCAATTTTTTGGCATGCGGGTTCAGTATTGAGATTTGCAGCTGCTTCACATAGCTCGTGAAGAAAAACATTATCATGGGTAAAGACGATAACCTGACGGATCGATGCCTCCTTAGCAAGCCGTGCGGCGATATTTTCACGGTGAGTATGATCTAAAGAGGAGACCGGGTCATCAAATACGAGTGCTGATTTGTGTGAAGCCTGCGAGAGTTCTGCGAAGAAAGCTGCTAAAGAAATACATCTTTGTTCACCTTCACTAGCAACTTCAACGATTTTTTCTGCTGGCTTATCTTTTAGCCGTAATCCGAACCGTAGCTGGGCTTTTTTGCCAGCGACGGGATGGAGTACTGGCTCTATTGTTTGCAGACCTAGTTCAGTGAGTTCTGAGTGGAATGCCGCCACAAATTCATCTGTGATAAACTGTTTGCATAGCTTCGTGCTGAACGTTGTGATTCGGGCAGACTTCATATCTGCGAGGCAGTTCGTCAGAGACTCAGATAGTTTTGATTGTTCAATAAACTCAAGGACACTTTGCAAATTCTCTGAGAGCCATTTTTGGGCTTGAAGCTCGTTTACTTCATCTTGTGTTTTTTGCCTTGCTTCTTTATTGACGAGTTCCCGTTGTTTTTTTTCTAACTCTTCTAGGCTCGCAGAACACGCTGTGAGCTTCTTGAGATCAGGGCCGATATCTTCAATGGCTTCAAGATCTACTTCTGAAGAAGATGTGAGGCAAGATTTTAATGCAGTCGATCTCTTGGATAGAATGTCGCAAATCTCTTTGATACGACCAGAGAGATCCGTGTCAAGTTCATCAAGGTCAGCCTTAGATTTTTTATAAGCGTCAGAGACATCATCTAGGTCATTCAACCGTGAAAGGATTGTTGAAATGGCGATGTTGGCAGAATCGAATTTGGTTTGAGCATCGCCCTCAACAAAAAGCCTGAAGCTTTGCATAGTTTTGCGGGTATCGTCATCGATAGAAGTTTGGCAAAGTAAGCATTTTTGAATGCCTTCGGCATCAGGAAAGATGTGGTCTGGGTATGCATTTTGGTTGGAAAAAAGCTTTGCGGCATCATACAGAGCTTTCCACGCCTCATTGCCAGTTCCGGTTAGCAGGTCATTGTCTAATTCGGTAGATTTTGATTTGCTAAGCAAGTTCTGGGCATCTTCTTGATCCTTCAAACGATCTCTGATTGTGCTCACTGCTTCATTATCGACTTCTCCCAAATAGGTCTTGACGAGGTTGGCAAGATCATCAAGACGAGTTTTTTTAGCTAGTGTTTGGTCAGCAATTTTGATCGGATCAGCGGATAAGCTATCGACCAATGTTGAAAGTTGTTGTTCCAACGCATCAGTAAACTCTGTAGCTTTTGATCGAATAGATTCTGGGTCTGTGCTGCCATCAATTCCAAGAAGTGTGCGACGAGTAGTGGTGTCGGGTTCAGGCCATGACGATTTGTAGGATGCGATGCTAGTATTTGCTTTGGATAGATCTTCATTGAGGTTTTTTGAGAGATAATCGCAGAGCCGTACAAGTCGGGGTAGAACATCCAAGCCAAATGGTGTAAATGATGCAGCATCATCGTCGCTGAGATAGTGCTGTGCTGAGGTAGTGTCAAACACAAAAATGTTCGATAGACCAGGATGAGTTGCCTCTCCATCAACCCATTCAAGATTCACAGAGGTTGCTTCGTTAGTTATTTGAATTTTTGCAGAAGCAGGTTCTGTCGGTTTTGGTGAAAAAACGTCAGCTTTGATGTTGGGTGCCTGTCCTCGCGTGCGACAAGCCTTTTTGAGGACTCTCGCATAACCTGATTTTCCCGTACCATTCTTTCCATAGACTACATTCAATCCTGCTTGGGGATCAAAGCTGAGCGTTTGATCGGATGGGAGTCGATTGACATGTTTGAGTTCTGAAATAGAACCAATGGTAATGCCCGCCTCTGTATTGCTTGTTGTTGTCGGAATATGCTCAACAGTCAGTGGTTCAGCTGTTGGCGTTTCAACACCATCGGGTAAAACATTGTGTTTATTCCGGGCGATGCATTCGAGTTCGAAAGCATCTGTTTTCGTCACGCTTTCTTGGGTTATGAGTCTGCGAAGTGCATCTTGCTGCCATTCAGGTATCTGAGAGGCTGTTGCCCAATCAAGAATAGCTTTCAACGCTGAGGGGGCGGATGGTTCCGCAGGAATCTCTGCAACAGAGTTAGTCATTCTCAGCACCCATTTCTGAATCTGGACCATCAAGCATTGGCATACTCAAGCCTTCGATCTCTTGAAGGCTACGCCCAGCGATACCCTGGAGATCGCCATACATTCCTGCAGTGGAATCGATAACGCCTGTTATTTGAGCATCTCGCTTCGCCCACATACGCATCATGGATTTGCGCTCTTTTTCTAAATCCTCACGCATCTCGCTGAATTTTTCTACAATGGCTTCGACCCTGTGTCGAAATCGTGGGCCTGTGAGATACTGGTAAACCAACTCGGTCTTGGTTTGCTGCCCTTCGCCTACTTGTCTCGCAGAAGCGTACTGGATTGTTGCGTGCCGCAATGTGATGGCAACGGGAATCGCTAGGTGAGGTGAGACCACCCACACGCCGTCAATCTGATCGAATGTGGTCACACCTGTTGGGAGGGCTTGGGAGACAATGATGGAAACATCTGCCTTGGCTCTCCGTTGGTCCTCACGAAGTTTTGTAAGCCAACCATCACTCCAATTTTTAGTGCGTTTTGATTCCCAGAGGATTGAGCCGCAGATTTTTCCGTCTTGGCTAACGACTCTTTGTAATACATCACCGCCAAACTCCCCCTTGGGAACTGGTTCAATTTGGTCCAGCGGAAACTTGGTACTGAGAAGAGATTCAAGCTCAAGTTCCTGGACTTCGCCTTGGAGTTGTTGCGAACCCTGTTCCGCACGGCGTTTGAGGTCTTCGATTTTCTTTTGCATCCCGGTGATGACTTGATCTTTCTCCATCACACGGAGCTTCATGCCTTCTTCAGCTTCTTTGCGTGCCTCGTCTCGTGTAGTGGCTAGAGATTCCTGAATGCGTTTTTCAATGGTCAGGTCCATCTCTCGTTTCTGATCGTTGAGTTCTCGTTCTTTACGAATTAATTCTACTTGGGCTTTTTGGGCCTCAGCGAGCTTTCCTTCTCGCTGTTTGAGAACTTCATGGAGTTCTTCGACTTCGCTCGCCTTGGCTTTGATCTCGTCGCCGACAGCTTCACGGGCTTTCTTTGCTTCCGCTTCGGCAATCGCAGCCCGTTCAGAATTAAGACGATCGCGGACTTGCTCCCCAATTGATTCACGCTCAGCAGCCAGTTTTTGTTTCTCCGATTCGATAAGTTGGATCTTTTCCTTCATCGACTCTTCTGAATCAGCAATCCGTTGTTCATACTTCAGTCTGGTTGCTTCAACCAAGGGGGCAGCAAGGGATTCTGTAAGCCGAATCTCGGTCTTACAGTTGGGGCAAGTGATTGTCGGTTCTTGTGTTGCCATTCGTATCTCTGTTCGTAACGGTTGTGTGTAGGATTATAACAGCACCCGAACCGATTCTAAAGAGATGCTCTTCGGATAAATCCACATATTCATATCCTGTGGGTTGTTTATGTGTGCACAAGCTTGATAAGAGCCCTCCTTTTGATGAATGGTCCGTTCTGGAGTTGTTCTTTTCTGAGAAAGCATGAGTAGTAAGTTGGAACCTGGACTGGATCAAGTATCCGAGTAGTGATGAGAATCGACAATGGCAAGGATCGCATCTTGGATAGCAGGGGGCAGGCTGGGCCATGCACCCAGTATCCTCTTTATACGGGAATCTTGACTGGCGTTGTCTGTGTCAGATTCTGCCTGATCGTGTCCAGCAATAGCGGCCAATGTGCGGCCACAATTCGACTCCTTGTCGCAAGTGCTGTTGGTAGAAGCACTTGGTTTTTTGGTGTCTCTGGTTTGGGACCAGAAGGTCGCAGGTTCAAATCCTGTCTCCCTGATTCGAAGATGAAAAACCGCAGGTAAATCCTGCGGTTTTTCTTTTGGTGTGTCAGCAAGTTCAGCCGAGATCGGTAAGCATCCAAGCCCCAAACCGGATAAGGTGCACCCATGCCCAGCGTGTCTGATCCACAACCCGATCCCGCCCCCGCACTCCGCGGCCCGGCGCGCCATCGCCACAACCCGATCACCCGCTCCAAACCCGCCTTACTCGGGTTCGCGTTCCTCGCCTTCATGTTCCTCGCGTGCCTCGGATCACTCCCCTGGACGCTCTCCGCTGCAAACCCAGCCGTGTCCGAAGTCCCTCGCTACGACTCGGGAGAACCCAAGTCAGGCCGGCTCCCCCCAGTGTGGTGGCCGTACGACCAGATCGATCAAGACCGAGCAATCGCAGCGATCGAACCGGCGACACTCACACAGATCGCAACCAGCCACGGAACCACCGTGGACGCGATCCTTGATGGTACAAGCGAACAAGGTGTCGAAGCCGCCCTCGACCAAGCCCCCTCATTCATCCTCGGCTCCGACACACTCGGACGCTCCCTCGCAATACGCCTGCTCACCGGGGGAGGCATCTCGCTCACCATCGGGATCTGTGCTGCTTTAATTTCAGTCGGAATCGGGACCGTCTACGGCGCCTTCGCGGCGTACATGGGGGGCAAGGTCGATTCCATCATGATGCGCATCGTCGATGTGCTCTACGGCCTCCCATACATCCTTCTGGTCGTCCTCCTCGCCGTAGCATCCAACGCGATGCTCGACGAATACCAATCCAGAGCAAGAACCAAAACAAGCTGGTCGATCAACCAGATCGTCGAGACCCAGTCCACAGCAACCGACCCGTTGACCAAGTCCGACGCGCGGATCATCTTTGAGAATAACCCAGAACTCCAAGACGACCTGATGCTCCAAGCCGCCCAGATCTATCCAAGGCGGGTCTTCTCCAACAGCACCCGAACCACCCTCGATGTGATGACCCTCCTGATCGCGATCGGAGGCGTCTCATGGTTGACGATGGCGCGTGTTATCCGGGGTCAGGTTCTCTCACTCAAGAATCAGCCGTTCATCGAAGCGGCTCGTGCACTGGGTTCACCCGGACACCGCGTCTTCATTCGGCACCTGCTCCCAAATCTCATCGGACCCATCGTCGTGTACGCGACGCTCGCCGTCCCGCAAGCAATTCTGCAAGAATCCTTCCTCAGTTTCCTCGGCATCGGTGTCAAACCGCCGCTCCCGAGTTGGGGAAATCTTGCCGCCGAAGGATTGAGCGAACTCAATACCTATCGAAGCCACTGGTGGCTGCTTTTCTTCCCTTGCGCCTTGCTTGGCATGACTTTACTCGCGATGAACTTCGTTGGTGAAGGACTCCGAGAAGCGTTCGATCCAAAGCGATCTCATTAACACAACCCCATTCATGACGCTAGAATGCCCCTCGGCATTCAAAGCCAAGAAGTATGTGACTCAAACCGGAATCCAATCTCATGCAAAACAAGTTCGGCCTCAAAGACTTCATCCTCATGCTCCTCGTCTCACTCGCTCTCGTGTTCTCCATCCTCGCGATGCGACAAGACGATCGACGCTGGAAACAAACCGAGAGCATGACCAAGAAAATTGGAACCATCGAACAACTGGTCACTCGTCTCGATGCCAAGCTCGAATCCGGGATTTCCATCTCAGGCACAAACAACGCCTCCAATAGCAATCGCCCGGTAAACCACGACGAATCATGGATCAAAGAAGAAGGCGTCCCAGTTCAGTGGTTCGATACCTACACCTTTGCCAGCGATCCCCGCAACGAACCAGACTACGCAATGGGTGGCACATTCAAAGAAACCTTCGAAGCCCAGCCATCCAAGCTCACCCCGGTCCTTGGTGAAGATGTCTACGCCCGCCGCATCGGTGACCAGGTCTGTGAAACCCTCGCGGATTACAACCCTGAGACCCTCGAGCTTGAAGGCGCCCTCGCAGTGGCATGGCAGTACGATCCAGAAGGAGAATGGATCCGAGTCAAAATACGCGACAACGCCCGCTTCTCCGACGGCGAGCCTGTCACCGCTGAAGATGTCCGCTGGTCCTATCACGACTACATCAACAACCCCCAACTCGAAACCGAATCGCTCCGCTCGATCATGACCAAACTCGATCGCATTGAAGTTGTTTCCGACAAAGTCGTTGACATCTACTTTGTTGAGCCCGACGCGTACAACCTGCAGATGGCGATGGGATTCTACATCCTCCCCAAGCACTTCTACTCCACCTTCACCACCACGCAGATCAACCAGTCCACCGCACTCACGATGGGCTCAGGCCCGTTCAAGTTCGAGAGTCTGAATCCTGAAGACCAATGGACTCCCGGGACCGACATCACGCTCGTCCGCAATGAACAGTACTGGGGACCCAAACCAGCACTCGCATCGATGCGGTTTGATGTCATCACCGAAGATGTATCCTTGCTCACCTCCTTCGTCAACGGCGAGACCCACATGATCCGTCCATCATCGCCGCAGTTTGTTGATAAATCAGCACAACCAGGCTGGGACGACAAGGCCTACTCCCTCAAATGGGTCAACATGCGTTCGGGATACTCCTTCATCGGTTGGCAGTGCGGCCCACGCAACGGCAAGCTCACCCCCTTCCACGACAAACGAGTCCGTCAAGCGATGACCCTCATCCTCGACCGCAAGCTCATGATCCGAGACATCTTCAGCGGGATTGGTGAGGTCGCCATCGGACCCAACAACCCGCCATCTCCAGCCGCAAACCCGGACCTTGAGCACTATCCATACGACCCCGCCCGCGCCCGCGAACTGCTCGCAGAAGCGGGATGGATCGACCGGGACGGCAACGGCGTCCTCGAAAACGAGAAAGGTGTCGAGTTCGTGTTTGAGTTCACCCGCGCCTCAGGCGGACAAACCATCGAACGCATGCAGAAATACCTCGTCGACCAGTGCGCCTCAGTCGGTATCCGCTGCAACCCGAAGGTCGTCGACTGGTCCCTCTACGACCAGATCCTCAAGACCCGCGACTTCGACGCCATCACCCTCGCGTGGTCCGCGTCCGCTCCAGAGTCCGACCCCAAGCAAATCTGGCACACCGATGCCATCCAGAACCAAGGCCACAACTTCATCCAGTGGGACGCGGGACAAGACCAGTACATCGACGCAATCAAAACCACACTCGATACAGAAGAACGGATGAAAATATTCCACAAGTTCCACGCACTCATGCATGACGAACAGCCTTACACCTTCCTCCGAGTCTCACCATGGCTCCGTTTCGTGTCCAAAGACTACGCCAATGTCCATACCTATCCAAAGGGTATCGAACAACGCGAGTACTACATGCCCGCCAACTGATCATCATCCGTTCCTGATCACCTGACGCGAGAAAGCGGGACCCATGGCCACCTATATCATCAGACGACTCCTCCTCATGATCCCAACCCTGATCGGGATCACTTTCCTTGTATTCATGATCATCGCCCTCGCTCCGGGTGGGATCGGTGCTTCCCTCAAAGTCGCCGGCGGACAAATGGAAGCAACCTCCGCGGCGGTCCGCGAAGCATACCTCGAGGACCGCTACGGCCTCGATGATTCGCCACCCGTCCAGTATGTCCGATGGTTAGGTCGTGTCTCCCCGATCAAGTTCGGAACACGCGACCAGATCGACCCGACAGGCGAGTTCATCCGCTCACCAAAGCTCCCCAAAGAGCCACCGCTATGGGAATGGTTCACCCCGAGCCTGACCGAGTACCCAGAATCATCCGGATTCGAGTTTGAATCTGACGCGACAGACCAAGAGAAAGTGCGGATTTTCCGCAGCCAAAACAACAAATACGCACAAGCTCGTGCCGGTCTGATTACCGCTAAGGCCTCTATGGATCAGCTCCTTGGCTACGCCGCTGGTCAAGCCGATCTCAATGGCTTCCGCGATTCCAAGGGCAAGATCAAGTACAAGGTCATCAATAGGAACCGCTCGGTATTCGAGAACTCGCCCTCATGGGACAAGATCCAAGCCGCGGGACACACCCTTGTCACCAACTACACCATCGCCCAGAGCGAATGGGTCAAACTCAAAGACATCTTCGACGCCCAGCCCTTCCCTCAAGCCGGGATTGGTCTTGTTGGTTCTGTCTCGATTTCGTCTCCAGACTTCGGACGCTCGTTCACCAAATCACGCCCCGTCGTTGACCTCATCAGCGACGCGCTCCCTATCACCATTCTGCTCAACCTGATCGCGCTCCCCATCATCTACTTCATCGCGATCCCCTGTGGTATGCTCGCAGCTGTCCGCGCAGGATCACTCTTTGACCGCCTCTCCGGCGCATTCTTCATTGGTCTCTGGTCTTTCCCCATCCCATTAGCAGGCGTCCTCTGCATCGGATACCTCGCCTCCAACGAATACCTCGGGATGTTCCCCGTCGCAGGACTCCACGACGCAGGCTCCGACGGCTTCACCTACCTCCCAACCTTCGCAGGCGGGTTCGAACGCGGATACCTCCTCGATCTGATCTGGCATGTCTGCCTCCCGATCCTCTGTCTCGTCTACGGCGGATTCGCGGTCCTCTCCAAACAAACCCGCGCCGCGATGCTCGACAACTTCAACATGGACTATGTCCGCACCGCCAAAGCAAAGGGGGTCTCGAGCAACAACATCATCTTCGCGCATGTCTTCCGCAACTCGCTGCTCCCACTCATCACCATGTTCGTCTCGATCTTCCCCGCGATGCTCGCGGGATCAGTCGTCATCGAACAAATCTTCACCGTCCCAGGAATGGGCCGCCTCACCCTCGAATCCATCAACCTCCGTGACCGCGAACTCCTGCTCGCCAACACCATGATGATCTCCGCCGTGAATCTCCTGGCGCTCCTGCTTGCCGATATTCTCTATGCCTTTGCCGACCCAAGGATCAGTTTCAAATGAGCAAGAACGCCGACCAACTCCAAGAAACACTCGACTCCGTCACCGGCGTTCAGCTTGCCCAAGGCATCGGACATACCGAAGTCAAAGGCTTCTGGGCTGACGCGTGGGGACATGTCCTCACCCGTCCCGCCGCTGTAGCCGGCATTGTCTGGGTCGCGATTGTCGCGTTCTTCGCAATCTTCGCGCCACTCCTCGCCTCAGGACACCCCCTGATGGCTTGGCCTCTGAACCCCGACGGCTCAACAGGATCCATGACCTCTCCTCTCCTCAGCACCCTCAAATCTTCTGATGTCGTCCTCATGTTCTGGGGATTGATGGCACCCGTTATTCTCCTTGCACCGATCAAAAACTTCCCGACCGGCCCGCGGTTGCGATTGATCATCGCCGCTGGAGCACAATCCGGGATCATGGTGATCCTCGCGCGTCTCACCGAATCATACTTCACCGCCCGTGACGCCTCGGACACAATCCGGGACCTCGCACAGTCCGACATGTTCATGCCCATCGCGGTGATCATCATCGCCGCGGTCAGCGCGATCCCGTTCATATTGATTTCGATTCTCGCCTACCAGAGCTGGGCGCGATCATTCTTCGTACTCGCTGGTGCCGTGGTGATGGGGCTCATCATCTCGTGGAAATGGTCACCAGAGCTCTACCGTTACGATTACCGCGAAAAAGAATCCGATGGCAAAATCCGTGTCGTCTACACAGTCATCCCGTTCTCGCCCGATCAATCCGAGACCGCGATGTTCAACAGAGCCCCAGGCGCGACCCCAATGGACGCGATGTGGGATCGACTCGAACTCTCCGAAAGACTCACCGCCAACCGAGCAGCGGTCTACGACGACAATGAACTCGCCGCGATCCCTGTTAGTGAAGACCATTACGAGCGACTCAGCGAGATCGCCACCTCAATCGAACCACTGACTTCTGAGCACATCTTCGACTATCTCGACACACTCCGATCCAGCTCCCCAGCAACACTGCTCGATCTCCGCGAGTCGATCAAGTCAAACCCCGCGCCGTCCCATTATCTCGGGACCGATACGCTCGGGCAAGATGTGTTCTCGCAGATGCTCCACGCGTGCCGACTCGCGATCTCCATCGGGTTCATCTCCACCGGGATCGCCGTCGTCATCGGTGTAACGATCGGATCACTGATGGGGTACTTCGGTGGTTGGGTCGACCTCGTTCTCTACCGCTTCGTCGAAATGTTCATGGCAATCCCGGTCCTCTTCCTCCTGATCGTCGCCGCGGGTGTGCTCCCAAGAAACACCTATGTCATGATGGCGATCATCGGATGCTTTACATGGACCGGTGCCGCCCGATTCATCCGCGCCGAGTTCATGAAACTCCGCGAGACGGATTACATCCAAGCCGCCAAAGCCATGGGGCTCCCCCTCTGGTCAATCCTCTTCAAGCACATGCTTCCCAACGGCGTCACCCCCGTGCTCGTCGAATCCTCATTCCTCATCGCCGCAGCAATCCTGATCGAAGCCACCCTCAGCTTCCTCGGACTCGGACCCACCGGCCAAGCAAGCTGGGGATCCCTCCTCCGCAACGCTTCAGGTGAGACCGGTTCCTTCGTCTGGTGGCTCGCCATCTTCCCAGGAGCCGCGATTTTCTTCACGACCCTCGCGTACAACCTCATCGGCGAGGCGCTCCGCGACGCGATTGATCCGAAACTCAAGAAAGCCCGCGTATAATCACGCCGTGTTCATATCCCAGGAACTCCCATGACCCAAACAGCAACCCATTCGACCATGAACACAAACACCAAAACTGATACGCCCCTGATGCAGGTCAAAAGCCTCGCTGTCTCCTTTGACAACGGCTCAGGCCCCCGCATCCAAGCAGTCGACGGCGTCAGCATGACCGTCTACCCCCGGCAAACCCTCGCCGTTGTCGGTGAGTCCGGGTGCGGCAAGTCCGTCACATCCATGAGCTCAATGCAACTCATCCCGCGACCACCAGGACGCTTCGATCGCGGTGAAATCACCTACCGCATGGAAAACGGCAAGCTGGTCAATCTCATGACCCTCACCGAACACCAGATGCGTTCCGTGCGAGGCAACGAGATCGCGATGATCTTCCAAGAGCCCATGACCTCCCTCAACCCCGTCTACACCGTCGGCGATCAGATCATCGAAGCAATCTCCCTTCACCAAGATGTCACCGCAAAAGAAGCATGGAAAATCGCGGTCCGCTCGATGGACGATGTCGGCATCCCCGATCCCGAAGGTCGAATGAAGGCTTACCCGCACCAGTTCTCAGGTGGTATGCGCCAGCGCGTCATGATCGCGATGGCCCTCGCGTGCCAGCCCCGTCTGCTCCTCGCCGACGAGCCAACCACCGCGCTCGATGTGACCATCCAAGCGCAGATCCTCGAACTCATCAAAGACCTCAAAGCAACCCGCGATATGGGTGTCATCCTCATTACCCACGACCTCGGAGTGGTTGCTGAAAATGCAGATGTCGTCTGCGTCATGTACGCCGGTCGCGTGGTGGAATACGCCAATGTCTACGACCTCTTCGACAACCCAAGACACCCCTACACCCGAGGCTTGCTCGCATCGATTCCCAAAATCGGTGTCGATCACGATCGCCTCATCACCATCGACGAGATCGTTGACAATCCTGAAGAGTTCAAGAAACTCCCAGGCGCAGAGAAGGGGGTCACCCCATGGTGGCCTTGGAACCAGCCGCCTCAAGATTTGGTCAAGCTCGACCAACCCGCGGGAGACTATCACCTACAGGAAGTCGCCAAGAATCACTGGGTCGGTGTCTGGCACACCAAAGGCGTTGTGGGCGATGAGTCGCCAGCGCCCCAGCTCAACTTCCGCGTAGTCGACAACGCCTAAGCCGTTCCGAGGACGCCCATGCGTGCATTGCTCATCGTCGATCGACTCTTTGCCCAGCACGAACGCGCGATGCTCGAACGCACATCCATTGGTCTTTTGGACGAAGGCATCGAGACCCGGCTCGTGGTTCCCGACCTCGGTATATTCAACACCACCAAACTTGGTATCCTCGCGCCACAAATCAAATACAAAGACCGCGGACTCGCCTTCACCCTCAAGATCCGCGCCGCCAACATCATCCGTGAACTCACCAGCGATCGCGGTTCCCCAGACTGGGATATCGTCCACGCATTCGGAGGCCAATCATGGGCTCTCGCCCATGAACTCGCCAAATCGCTCAACGCCGCGATGGTCCTCGAACTTTGGCGAGCCGGCCTCATCCCACGCGCCACCCAGTTCGTCAAAAACACGCCACTCAACTGCATGATCACCGCGCCAGACAAAACAATCGTGCGCGCCGCGATCGATTCGGGTGCAAGGCTCCCAATCCAGGTCGCGCCATGGGGCGTGCCCGTCCCCTCGGTCCCACGCAAGATCCTCCGCGAAGATCACGGCATCTCCATCGTCTTCCAATCCTCCGGACGCGCCAAGACCGAATGCACCGCAGCATTCGATGGCATCCTTGATGCAATCTCCGGAAACGACAACATCCACTTCTTCGTCAACCTCCACGCCGCCCAGCGATCCGCACTCTGGTCCCGCGCGAAGAAAGCCAACGCGCTCAGCCAGCTCACGCTCATCGATAAAATCGAAGAACAACGCGACCTCGCCCTCAATGCGGACTTCCTCATCTACCCCGACACCATCCACGAACACCGATCACTCTTGTACGAAGCAATGGGCAACGCGATGTGCGTCATCGCATCAACCGCTGAACAAAGCACGAGTTTGATCGAAAACGAAACCGCCGCGATTGTCCACCGTGCGAGCCCAACTCAGTGGTCCAACACCCTCAAGGATCTGATCTCCGACAAAGACCGTGCACGCACACTGGGAACCAACGCCTGGGCGCAGATCCGCGATCACCGCAAGGTCTCCACCCACATCGGCGCGACCGTCGATGCCTATTCTCAGCTCGTTCCGACCGCGGTTTAACGCAACACCCTCCGATAATCATCTTCAGCCACATCACTGAGCATCCAGCCAGTCCGCTAACCCTTGTATTCATGCAGTTTGTGCGGTTTGCGCCGACGATCCGCTTTGATCCGTCTGTTCCTGTGGTACATTCTATTTGGCGGTCCAGTCATCCACCGCGCCGTCACTCGGCTCATGACCGCCCAGCGCGATAACACATCGGAGTTCAAAGATGAAACCCAAACTCACCGCAGCCCTTCTCGCAATCCTCTGCGCCGCATCCGCACAAGCGCAGCACACCAGCGCCTCCATCCGTCCAACCAAGATCATCGAGATCAACCCAGCCGGATTCCCAACCACCCAAACCCGAGGCGTCCAAGTCCGCTTCAACCGCTACGAAACCGGAGACCTCGCAGGCACACAAACCGCCGACGGCTCCGTCACATGGAACGGATCACAACGCGAAGCAATGGGGGGGCAAGACGCACCAGCACGCATCCTGATCCGCGCATTCGACGGCGTCTTCTCCATCGATCCATTCGTCCCGCTCCCCGAAGGCAACGAGGACATCGCCAACCTCCTGTTCAACGGCGTCACACTCGAAACCAACCACATCATCTTCGGACACAACCGCATCGAACGCGTTGAAAAACTCATGAAGATCCTCGAAGTCGCACGCCACAACTGGCTCCGCAACAACGGATTCTACGGCGTCCAATCCGTCACCAGCTCACGCTCAACCGGTGAAGCACGAACCGAAGCATCGCTCCCAGAACCAGCCGCAAGCTTCCGCATCCCAGCCGATGTCCCCCGCGGCAAATCCAACGAGCAGGTCAACGCAGACGACTCAAACGCCCGCTCAATCGCAAGCAACCTTCTCAGTGGCGACGAACCCGTCCGCATCTCGCTCCCCTTCGGCACAGCACCCGATGTCGTCGCAAGTGTGGAAGCGCGAAACCAAGCCGTACCAGAAGCGACCACAGAGGAAGCAACCCAAGAACTCGCTTCCAACGACTGAACGCGTAAACTACAGGCGTGACCAACCGCCTTCCATTTGATCCCAGCAAAATGACCCGGAAAGACCGATCCCCGGCTGCCGATAGCAGCCGGGGTCTTTCTCCGTCTGGAGACAAACCGCTCACCGTCACCCAGCTCGCATCAACAATCGAATCCGCGATCAAGAACACCTTCCCAACCAAAGTTCGCGTCATCGCAGAAGTCAGCTCCGTCACCAACCGCACGCACTACTACTTCACCCTCAAAGACCAGAACGCGACCATCTCCGCCGTCTTCTTCGCATCCGCCGCCAAACGATCCCGCTCCATCCCAACCCACGGCCAACAAGTCATCGCAACAGGCAAACTCGACTACTATGCCCCGAGCGGCCGATTAAGCCTCATCGTTGACAAACTCGAACCCGTCGGAGAAGGCGATCTCGAACAACGCTACAAAGCACTCTGCGACGACCTCCGCGCGCGAGGATGGTTCGATCCGCTCACCAAAAAACCACTCCCGATCTTCCCACGCTCCATCGCCATCATCACCAGCGCGACCGGCGCCGCGCTCCAAGATGTTCTCGACACCGCAAACAAACGCTGCCCCGCCGTCAACATGCTCATCGTCGATGCGAGAGTCCAAGGCGACCAAGCCAAATCACAAATCGCCGCCGCGCTCAACCAGATTTCCAAACAACACAAACAACTCGGTATCGACGCGGTCATCCTCACCCGCGGCGGCGGATCGCTCGAAGACCTCTGGGCATTCAACGAACCCATCGTCGCCAAAGCGATCCACGATTGCCCCGTCCCCATCGTCGCCGCGATCGGTCACGAGACCGACACCACCATCGCCGAACTCGTCGCCGACGAACGAGCCGCAACCCCGACGCAAGCCGCGATGAAACTCGTCCCGGATCGCGCCGCGTTGTATGAACAGCTCGATGCACTCACCCGTCGTTTGAGCCGCGAACTCAGCACAACCCTCGCCCACCACACCAACCACCTCCGCCGTCTTTCAACCGCCGGCCCGCTCGCCAACCCCGCACGCCTGATCGAATCCTCAGCAAGCAAACTCCCAACGCTCATCCATCGCCTCACCTCCGCGATCTCCCAAACCCAATCAAGTTCATCACGCACGCTCGACACCCTCGCCCTCCGTCTCTCCAAGCACCAGCCCGCCGCCGTCCACGCCACCCGGCGCGAGCACATCGCAGGCCTCACCAAACTCCTCCACAACGCGATCCACACCCGCCTCAACCGACTCAATGCCCAGCTCTCAGCATCACAACGCGAGCTCAACGCGATCGGTCCCCGCCAAGTTCTCGCGCGCGGCTTCTCCCTGACCACCGCCGCCGATGGATCCCTCGTCCGCTCCACCAAAGACCTCAAGACCGGGGACCAACTCACCACCCATCTCCAAGACGGTCAGGTTCACTCGACCGTCTCCAACAAAGACGCGAAAGCAAAGCCGTCATCGAAAACCAAACCAAACAAACAACCACCTCCAGAACCCAACCTTTTCGGAGCCCCCAACCAATGAGCAAAAAACTAAAATCCGACCAACCCCGTTATGAGGACCTTGTCTCCCAGATCGAAACCCTCGTCGACAACATCGAATCCGGAGAACTCGGTCTCGAAGAGTCCATCAAGGGATACGAGCAAGGAACCAAGCTCATCAAGCAAGCGCGAGCGATCCTCGACCAAGCCCAGCAGCGCGTCGAAGCGATCGATCTGAATCAGTCCGAAGAATCGAGCGAATGAGCCCGCTGAGCCGATGAAAGTGACCCATGCCTGACGCACTGATCATGATCCTCCCCAAGCTCATCACCCTCGGCTTTGTCATGGCCTTCGGTGCCTCCATCGGTTCGCTCGTCAATGTCCTCGTCTACCGCCTCCCGCTCGGTCTGGATGTCGTCAGCCCGACATCACGCTGCCCAAAGTGCAACACCAAACTCACCTGGCGCGAGAACATCCCCATCTTCGGATGGATCATCCTCCGCGGCAAATGCCGATTCTGCAAAGACAAAATCTCACCCGAATACCCGATCGTCGAAACCATCGTCGCCGTGCTGTTCGGATTGCTCTACGCCATGTGCTTCATGGTCAATGACAACGCCACCCTCTTCGGATTTCATATCAAACCCGAGTGGGCACTCAACGGCCCAGCCATGACCTGGCCAACTCTCGTCATCCTCTTCGTCCTCATGGGTTCACTCGTCGCGATGACCATCATCGACGCACGAACCTACACCATCCCCCTCGTCCTCACCTGGGTTCCCGCGATCGTCGCGTTGATCTTCCACACCGGTCACGCCATCTGGTTCGAAATCTCGCGTGGATCACTCACCCAAGTCATCCCCGGCTACTGGAACTTCACCGACTCCAATAGCCGATGGTTCTCAGCAGAAGGATTCCTCTGGTCCATCCCAACCTCCGGACTCCACGGCTGGAGATTCATCGGGATCATGATCGGAGCCGCAGTGGGTCTCCTCATCGCCAACCTACTCCTCAAGTTCAAAGTCCTCGACAGAAGCTTCGGCGACTACGACCAATGGCTCGAAAAACACAACAGCGCCCTCGCTGAATCAATCAAAGACGATCCAGAATCTGATGAGCCGCCAGAACCAAAGCACTCCGACGCGCAGGAATGGATCATGTATCCCTACGCACGCCGCGAGATGGTCCGCGAGCTCGCGTTCCTCGCGCCCGTCGCCCTCTTCGCATTCTTCGGCGGCTGGCTCGCCGTCACCCTCATCACCAACATGGCAGGCCCCTACACGCTCAACCCAGTCACCGGCGCGATGATCCCACCGATCAACGCGCCACTCTGGCTCGCAGTCTTCTCAGGAGTCCTCGCCGGGTACCTCATCGGTGGGGGAGTCGTCTGGGCCGTGCGAATCCTCGGCTCAATCCTCTTCAACAAAGAAGCGATGGGACTCGGAGATGTCCACATGATGGCCGCCGTCGGCGCCTGCATGGGATGGATCGATTCCGTCCTCGCGTTCTTCCTCGCCGCCTTCGTCGCACTGGGGATCGCAGCACTGGGAGCCCTCGGCAAGGGCAAACTCTCCCGCGCCATGCCCTACGGCCCATCCCTCGCAATCGCCACCCTCCTCGTCCTCTTCGCCAAACCCATCATCGAATGGGGACTCGGACGAATCATGGGAATGGACACCCCCTTCAGTTTGCCCTAAACCTTGTAAGATCAGGGCGCAACCAACCATGCAAACCGGTTGTAAACCGGATACAGTACAGTGACAGAAAAATACACAGCAAACCCCAAGCCCCGGAGCTCACGAATGATCCGCTCATTGAACAGAAAACTTGGACTCACCATCCTCTCCGCAGTCGTCCTCACCGCCTTCGCAGGCTGTAAGACCGTCTCTCAGCGAGACTACGACGCCGCGATCGAAGAGAACACCACCCTCCGTGACCGCATCAACGCGCTCCAAGCGTCCGCAGACCAAGCCGGCAACGCCAACCAGTCCTACATCGACCAAAACAACGATCTCCGCAGCGAAAACCAACGCCTCAGCGACGCACTCGCCGCATCCCGCGCCAACCCAGCAACCGGATTCGAAGGCATCAATGGCGTCGACATCGGTCGCCGCTCCGGTGGAGAGATCGTCGTCGGAGTCGAAGCGGATGTTCTCTTCAACTCAGGGTCAGCAGACCTCCGCAACGACGCCAAAGCAACCCTCGACCGCGTCGCAGGCGTCCTCAAATCCACCTACGCCAACAACATGATCCGCATCGAAGGCTACACAGACTCCGATAAACTCGTCAAAACCAAAGCCAAGTGGCAGACCAACGAGAACCTCTCCGCGGCCCGTGCCCTCGCTGTGGAATCCTACCTGGTCGGGAAAGGCGTCGATAACGACAAGGCCTACTCCGCAGCATTCGGTCCCTCCAACGCCCGCGCGACCAAGAAAGACTCACGCCGAGTCGAAATCGTCATTCTTGGCAACTAAACAGGCCCCCAAAACATGACTATTTCGATTGAGCGGGTATAATCCCGCCGCTTCGGGCTATTGGCGCAGTTGGCTAGCGCACCAGTATGACACACTGGGGGTCACAGGTTCGAGTCCTGTATAGCCCATTCGAAAACACGGCCTCGCACCTCGCGAGGCCGTTGTTCTTCCAGAAGAACCACCATTCTCAAGGAAGAGCGACAACAAAATACGCCACCTTAGCTCAGTTGATAGAGCAGCTGATTTGTAATCTGCAGGTCCTCGGTTTGAGTCCGAGAGGTGGCTTTTGGGCATTCAAACGAATACCCTCACAGTCGATACACGGGCGTGTATCCAAGCGGCCAAAGGGCGGGGATTGTAAATCCTCTTGCATTAGCATTCGGTGGTTCGAATCCACCCGCGCCCACTTCTTCAAGAGCCTCCCCCCCAATCAAACGGGACAGGGAGGCTTTTTCACGCGCAAAAATTACCACTCTCAGTCCCAGACTTTCAGGACCTTCGCTTCATTCCCACCCCATAAAACCCGATCCGAACAGTGAAGTACCCAATTTCAGACTTCATGGAGGCACGCAATGCCCTTTCGGTTGGTTCAAAAATCCGCATCGCCACGCATCCCGAGTGTTGCGTCCATCTCCTCATCGATGCTCCTCGTCATCGCGGCGATCACGCTATCAGTGGGGGGCCTAACCTGGCTCACCCTCTCGGATCTCCGCACCGAATCCCGAGTGCAGTACACCACATCGATCTCGAAGAACATCGAACTCATCGCATCGCAAACAGAACTCGCTCTCCAAGACGGAGACCTCACCAGAATCCGCAGACTCCTCCTCGATGCCCAAGCAACAGGCCTCTACCACCGCCTCTCGATCCGATACGCCAACGACCAAACCCTTGTCTCGACCGATGTCGGTGATGCCTACCGCGAAACACTCCCGGAATCATGGGGAGAATCCGCGGTCCCCTTCCAGCGTGTATCCCGGTTCGATCCCGCGATCAATCAGTTGGTGATCCAAGAACCATTGCAGATCTCAAAGGCTGACAACGCTGTTCTCATCGCCGAGTCCATGCCCCTTGCGCAGCAGGCAATGCTCTGGAAGTTCGAACTCGCCGCGATGATCACAAGCTTCAGCGGCGTGCTCCTCGGACTACTCGCATGGCTCCAGTTTCGTCAGCGACCCGCGCCACTCGTCGCGATCCGCAACGCGCTGGGAACCTACGCACAAGGACAAAAAAGCACCCCGTCGCTCATGGTCTCCTCCAGTCTGGGCCCTGAAGCCCAAGCATTCAATGAACTTCTCGAAGAACGCGACACACTCAGCGAACGCATCGCGATGTTCGACTGCGAGCATTCAATCGGAAGCATCTCTTCAGATTCATTCGGTCTATCAAGCGTCTGCGCCTCGCTCTCGCAAGGCATGATCGTGCTCGACGCCAACATGAACATCCAGTTCATCAACGGCTCAGCAGCCGCATATCTCGGCGCCGACTCATCCATGTCGATCGGGAAATCAATCACCGATATCGATCCTGAGGCGATCCTCGTGCCAACAGCCAAGCGGATCCTCAATCCAGATGCACCGCGTCGACAGGTCATTGAAATCGAACTTCAAGAAAGCTCCGCAATCCTGAAAACCACATGCTCAAGGATCACCCGCGACGAGGACACACTCTGTCTCATTTTCCTCGAAGACATGACCCAGCAGCGTCACGCCGACGAATCGCTCAACGCGTTCATCGCCCAGACCACCCACGAACTCCGCACGCCGCTGACCAACATCCGCCTCTATGCCGAGGAAGCCATCGACGCCGGTGCGGGCGACGAAGAGTTCCGCTCCAACGCCTTCAACATGATCAACTCCGAGTCCCGCCGTCTCGAGCGTCTGGTCTCCGACATGCTCTGTGTTTCAGAGCTCGAAGCCGGGTCGATGCAGATCCGCAAAGACAGCGTCCGTCCAGAAGCGATGTTCGAGGAACTCGAACGCGACTACGCGCCGCAAGCGGAATCCAAAGAGATCAACCTGGTTTTCGACCTCCCACCAAAGTTCCCAACGCTCGAAGCCGACCGCGACCGTCTTGGTCAAGCGATCCACAACCTCATGGGCAACGCCCTCAAATACACCCCCTCCGGCGGAACCGTCACCGTCAAGGTCGAGTTCGACCCTTCAGACGCGATGACAGTCCGAGTCTCCGACACCGGTATAGGCATCTCGCTCGAAGACCAATCAAGAGTCTTCGAACGCTTCTGCCGAGCAAACGATCAACGCATCAACTCCATCTCAGGCACAGGCCTCGGACTCTCGATCACCCAAGAAATCGTCAAAATGCACGGCGGCCAGATCTCCGTTGAATCCGAACTCGATCACGGCTCCACCTTCATCATCACAATCCCATCAGGCCGAAACACCGCGAGCAAAGCCGCCTAATCAATCTCAACAAGGGAAGGAGCAGAACCATGATGACTTTCGAACAACAATCCATCGGCGCCGTCAGTGTTCTGCGCCCAATCGGTCCAATCGCAAACGCCGAAGATTCCGCACAGCTTTCCGATCAAGCCGTCCAACTCATCCGAAAGTCCCTAGGCCGTTTCGTTCTCGACGCTTCGGAACTCTCGTATGTCGATTCAACCGGCCTCGAAACATTGGTTGAGATCGCACAGCAACTCAACGCCTTTGGTCAGGCACTCAAAATCTGCAGCATGGGAGAAACCCTCTCCGAAACCATCCGTGTCACACACACGACTGAATCATTCGAACCTTTCCCGCAAGTCCAGGACGCGGTCCGGAGCTACCGCTAATGTCGTCCAACGAATCAAAATTTGATGCAGCATTCACGGATGTCAACGCCGTCATCGAACAGTCCGCGTCCCGCCCGCGACTCGTCGGTGAAGTACTGATCGCCGAAGGCCACCTGACCGAAGAACAACTCGAAAAAACCCTTACCGAGCAACGCACCAGCGGTAAAAAACTCGGCGAACTCCTCATCAGCTCAGGGACCGTCTCCGAATCCGTCCTCCTGCATTCGCTCGCACGCTGCCTCGGTGTCAAAGGTATCAAACTCCGCCACGGTCTCATCGACCCATCGCTCATCAGTGTCATCTCACCAGACGAGTGCGAACGATACAAAGTCCTCCCGATGTTCCGCGTCCACGGCAAACTCACCGTTGCGATGGCCGAACCCCAAAACCTTCCCCTCGTCGACCAACTCTCCACCAAAACCGGACTCCAGATCATCCCGGTCCTCGCGTTCGAGAACAACATCCTCGAGTTCGTCCGCAAATACTCCGCAGGTGATGTGGACATCGATGAGTTTTTGACCACCCTGACCGAAACAGATGTCGAAGTCGTCGAACGCGAAGCCATCGACGATGATCCAACCACCGACCTCTCCCAAATGGTCGAGGGGTCCCCGATCGTCAACCTCGTGAATGTCGCGATGCTCAGCGCCGTCAAGGACGGCGCGTCGGATATCCACATCGAACCCGACAAGGGCGGCACACGAATCCGCTACCGAATCGACGGCACACTCCGCGAACTGATGCACTCACCCATCGGTATGCACTCCGCGATCGTCTCACGCGTCAAAATCATCGGGAAGATGGACATCTCCGAAAAACGACTCCCCCAAGAAGGCCGCGTGCGGATCATCGCCGACGGTCGAGAAATTGACCTCCGCGTCTCCAGTCTCCCCACACTCCTCGGCGAAAAGCTCGTGATCCGTGTGCTCGACAAAGCAAACCTGAATGTCCGCATGGAAGAGCTCGGGTTCCGCCCAGAACTCCTCGAACGCTTCAAGAAAACACTCAAACTCCCGCACGGCATGCTCCTGGTCACCGGTCCTACAGGATCAGGAAAAACCACAACGCTGTACTCCGCGCTCGATCTCCTCCGCTCACCAGAAACAAACATCGTCACCGTCGAAGACCCCGTCGAATACCAACTCGATATGGTGAACCAGGTCCAGGTCCACGATGGGATCGGTCTGAACTTCGCACGCACCCTCCGCTCGATCCTCCGTCAAGATCCCGATGTCATCATGATCGGTGAAATCCGCGACGAGGAAACCGCAACAGTCGCAATCCAAGCATCACTCACCGGCCACGCGATGCTCGCGACCCTGCACACCAACGATGCGCCCGGAGCCATCTCCCGCATGGTCGACATGAATGTCGAGCCCTACCTCCTCTCCGCAGCACTCAACGGCGTCGTCGCCCAGCGGCTCGCAAGAACCGTCTGTCCAAGCTGCTCAACAAGCTACTACCCAAGCGAACAAGTCCTCGAAGACGCCGGCCTTTCGCACATGACCGGTCGGCCATTCCGCAGAGGCACAGGCTGCGCCACCTGCCACGACACCGGATGCAAAGGCCGAATGGGCATCTACGAGTTCATGGAAGTTACCCCCGAGGTCCGCCGTCTCATCTACGAAGGCGTACCCAAGAACAAGGTCCGCACGCTCCTCAAATCACAGAACCAGCTCTCCCTCCGAGAAGAGGGCGTCAAGCTCGCAATCGCGCACCACACCAGCCTCGAAGAAATCCTTTCGGTGACCAAGGTCGATGACGCCGAAGAAGCGGCACCGATCGACACCCCAAGGAGCGCCGCATGAAGTTCTCCTATGAAGCCTACACAAAATCCGGCGCACCCAAGAGCGGCTCTATCGAAGCCGCGGACCAGCGAGATGCCGAGGAAAAACTCCGCCGGAAAGACCTCCTCGTCACGAAAATCCATCGTGAAGGCGGTGCCGCAGGCAAGGCAAAGACGACCAACTCAAGTTCCAAGTCAAAGAGCGGAAACAAGAGCAACACAAAGATCTCCGTCAAGGTTGTTTCTGAGTTTGCGCGCGAGCTGTCCGTGCTCGTCTCTACGGGAACGCCGCTTGTTGATGCGATCCATTCCCTCGAAATGCAGGCAAAGGCCGAGAAATGGAAAGCAGTTCTCGAACGCCTCCGCTCCCGCCTCGAAGAGGGTGATTCACTCTCAGACGCGATGCAAATCCAGCACGAAATCTTCGGCCCAATCTTCTGCTCGCTCTCAGCAGCAGGGGAGTCCGGCGGAAACCTAGATGTCATGCTCAATCGCGTCAGCAAACTCCTCCGCCAAGAAGCCAAAATCCGCGCCAACATCGCCGGCGCCATGATGTACCCGATCCTGCTGACCGCAATCTCCGCGATCGTGCTCTCCGTGATGATCGGTCTCGTGCTCCCACGATTCGCCGACCTCTTCGCATCCCTCGACACAGAACTCCCCCCGACCACAGCGTTCCTGATGATGCTCTCCGACATCCTCCGCGCATACTGGTGGGCAATCTTCCCAGGCATCGCGATCGCCGCCGGGGGTCTCGTATTCTGGTTCCGTTCTGATAAGGGAAGAGCCGTCGCCGAGACATACATTCTCAAAGTACCAGTCCTCGGAAACACACTCTGTTCGATCCAAACCGCCAGAATTTTCCGCGTCCTCGGCTTGCTCGTCGAATCAAAGGTCCCCATCCTCGAATCCATCGAACTCACGCGCCGATCCGTCAGCAACACCCTCTACAAAAACCTACTCACCAAAGCCGAAGAGTCCGTCACAATCGGTGAACCCGTTTCCACAGCATTCTCAACCGGAAACCTCATCGTTCCCAGCGCGGTCGAAGCCGTGAGAAACGCGGAGCAGTCCGGCCGGATGGGCCCGGTGATGATCCAACTCGCCGACTACCTCGACGAAGAGAACGAAACCGTGATCAAATCAATCTCATCGCTCATCGAGCCGATCATCATGATCGGTTTGGGGATCATGGTCGCGTTCATCGCCATCAGCATGTTCCTCCCCCTCTTTGACCTCACAGCATCGGCGGGGCAATAACCATGAACCCAAAGCACTTCTCGCCCATCGGGATCGACTTCGACTACAACGAGTTCCGCGCCGTTCAGATGAACATCTCATCGCGTGAGAACCCCGCCACCACCGCGGTCGCCACGATCGCACGCCAGGGTTCACGCAACCTCGTCCCATCCACAGAAGAACTCAACACGCTCGCCCAAACCCTCGCTCAGCGAGGATTCGTCGGCAACCGGGTCTCCATCGCGGTACCAAAGGAATGCTCATCGTTCCACATCCTCGAGCTCCCACCCCAAGGCTCAGGCGCACCCATCACCCAGCTCGCGCTCCTCGAAGCCCAGCGATCCGGTGCACACAAAACCAAGGATCTTCAAATCGGGTACTGGACGCAGCCGTCCAAAAACCCACCATCCAAACACCCCTCGCCGTACTACACCATTGCATGCGAGACCGAGCCGCTCGATCATCTCATCGACCAGTTCGAGTCCGCGCAGCTCATGCCAGTAAAAGTCGAGCCGATTGAGACCGCCCTCGTCCGCACCGCAACTTCCCACAGCGAGTTTATTGAAGGCTCAATCCATTGCATCGTGGACATCGGATGGGATCACTCATGGGCCGTCATCACCCTCGGCAGCACCCCCGTCTACACACGAAAAATTGATCTCGGAGCTTCACGCATCCGCCGCCAGCTCATCGACGACCACGCGATGCCTGTCCACGCAATCAATGTACTGCTCAACCCGAGATCATCAACGCTCAATCGTGAATCAAAAGTCGATCGTATCCTCTCAACCCTGCTCACCCCCTTGCTCTCACAAACGATGGATCAACTCGATACCGCCCTGACCTATGTATCTCAGCAACACCGCTTCGCCCCCTTCGGCGTCGTGTTCCGTTCAGGCTACTACGCCCACCTCAACCAAGTCGCCCACGCCACCGCCCAACGGACCGGCATGCCCACCATCGCACTCTCAACCCACCCAGAATCCGATGGCACCAGCTACGAAACCGTCACGCCGTTCGAGTACACACTCTCCCCGCGACTCAACATCGCCGCCGGATTGGCAATGGGAGCCGCAGCATGAATCATTCCAGAACACCGGTCCACGGACCAAACCTGCTCCCGCTGTCAAGAATCACCGCTCGCCGCCGTGAATCCGCGACCCGAAACTGGACGCTCGCGCTGGTCGCTCTGGTGCTTCTGGTCGTCATGCCAGCGATCATCGTCTGCATCAACTTCCGGACCACAAAGCCCGCTGATACCGGGCATGTCACCCGCTTCGTCAACGATCTCCAGCAGCTCCAAAGCTCGCTCCCAGAACTCAAGCAGCAACTCGTCAAGCTCGAAATCCAATCCGAGTCACAACTCCGCGCGCAGACCCGAATTCAGTGGACCAGTGTTCTGGAGCATCTCGCCGGGATCGCACCGTCCCATGTCAGAATCCACACTTTCAACGCGTCGATCCAAACCAACGACGAGTTCGAGCGCATCGAGCTCAGCATCCAGGTCCACACCGCGAGTCTTTCGCAAGCCAGAGAGTTCCTCGTGGTCCTCGAGAACTCAGGCGTGTTCGATCAGGTCAGCATGCTCGATTCCCGTCGGACATCCTCAGGCGAGAACTCACCAGTCAACTCGACGATCCGCGCGGAGATCAAAACCAAGGCCGCCCCGGAGCCAACCCCATGAACTACAAATCAATCGCTCCATCACACATCCATGCCGCCGGATCAACCATCGCAATAGCCCTCGTCGCCATCAGCGGCTACAGCGTCTATACATCATGGCAATCCCGCCAATCCGGGATCGAGTCCTCGCAAATCAGACTCAGCCAAGTCTCCGAAGAACTCTCAAACGCCCAGCAAGAGCGTGGGAGACTCACAAACCAGATCTCGAATCTCCAATCCATGGTTGAAGAAGATCGTGAAGTCATCGTTCCAACCAGCATCAACGAACTCGCCGTCGAAATCGTCGCCCTCGCCGAGCAACACAAACTCGAGCTCGATCAGTTCGAGCCAAGGGCACCGATAACCATCGATGGCAACACACACCATCCGATCATCATCCGCTTGACATCACCCTACAAATCGCTCACCGATTGGCTCGATGAGATCCATGAGATCATGCCCGATATCCATGTCATGTCAATCGCGATCCGTTCCACCGGTGCGGAGCCACCCGTGGTCAGCTCGGATATTGAGTTCAACTGGTACAAACCCACCAAAGAACAACCCGATCCCTAAAGATTCTCGATAATCAACTTGCATCAGCCCAGTTGATTTTGAACCTTATCTACATGGGACTCACAACAGAACGCAAAATCTTTCTCGGCCTGATGATCATCGCAGGGACCTCCCTCATTGTTGATCAGGCGATCCTTTCACCAAAGAGCGCCTCAGCCGATTCGCTCGCTGCCGGTGACATCGATTCGCTGCCCAACCAGCAGCTCATCGCAAGCATCGCCGCACCGATCACCAAATCAGTGACCCAGGTGCTCAACGAACGCCTGAAGAACACCCAGCTGTCCGGTGAGGTCGATATCAATCCGGGGCAGCTCCAACAGTTGTTCAGCCCGCCCGCAAAGCCAGCACCAAAGCAACCACAAGCAACGCCAAAGACCACACTCGACCAGCCGGTCGTCGAAGCGATGCCAGCCCAAGTGACCCCAAACGATCTGCCGGTGCTCTCCGCAGTCATGCCCTCCCGCTCAGGTCAATCCGGAGCGATCCTCGATGGCACACTCTTCCGAATCGGTGAAACGACCCGGAATGGTTATAAGCTCATCAGCGTCGAGCAACGCCAAGTCGTTGTAGGACACGAAGGCAAAGAATACTGGGTTGTTTTACCCGCTTTTCATGAAGAATGAACTGTGTAAACCGCATAAACGGAACCCGCCCCAAATCTATGGGAATCTCTGATCATCAAGCCTGAACACCATCACGAGAATCACCGATCTTCTCCAAAACACCAAACCGCTTGCAGAGGCAAGTGAAGGAGAAAACATGCAAGCTATCGCAAAAATCAAGGCCAATCGTCACGCCTTCAGTCTCATCGAACTCGTAATCGTCGTCGTGATCATCGGAATCATCGGCGCGATCGCCATCCCACGCATGAGCCGCGGTGCTTCAGGTGCTGCAGACTCAGGCCTCGTCGCTGACCTCGCGGTACTCCGCAGTGCCGTCGACCTCTACAAAGCAGAGCACGGCGGAACACTCCCAGCGTTCGCAACCTTCGAAGACAAAATGACCACCTACACAGATGAGGCAGGCACCGCAAACGCCACCAAGTCGACCACCTACTACCTCGGCCCATACCTCCGCGAACTTCCAAAGCTCAAGGTTGGTACCAACAAAGGCCAGAGCGCCATCGTCGCAACCCAAGGCGGCACCACCGCTGGCTGGGTCTATGACGCATCGACAGGTGCGATCAGTGCAAACCTCCCAGACACCGAACTCGATGTCCGAGGCGTCCAGTACAACGCGTACTAAAGCACACAGTATGAAACCCTCAGTTTCACCCACTCTTTCACTCGCCCCGGTCTGCATCAGCAGATCGGGGCGTTCCCGATTCTGGAGCATCCCATGAACACCGCTCGCCGCAACACTGAACGCGGATTCTCCATGATCGAACTGGTCATCGTGGTCGCGGTGATGGGAATCATCGCCGCCATCGCTGTTCCAAAGTTTGCCGATGCAGCTTCAGGGCGAAAAATCCAAGCCGCAAAAAAACAACTCCTAGCCGACATCAAAGCCACAAAGCTCAGAGCACGAGCAACCTCGAAGCAACACACGCTCAAGTTCTTCCTCAACGAAAACATGTATGTCATCGTCGAAGGCAACGAAATCGATAAAAATGCCATCATCATCGCGAGAGATTTCGATGAAGACCCATACAACCTCGGAATCCAACGAACATCCCTCGGCGGAGATGAAGTCCTGGTCATCACACCATTCGGAGATCTCACTCCACCGACGACCGTCCGTCTCCAACTCGGAAGCCATACCCACGATGTCATACTCGATGGGATCGCCGATCCAGGATACGCACCGGTCGTCAGCGCAACCGCAGAGGAAGCGAAGGAAGCAGCAGACAGCCTGGTCGGGAGTCTGCTCAAACTCATCCTATGAAACTTCAACCGAAATCATCTAAGCGAGCGTTCACACTGATCGAGACGGTCATCAGTCTCTCGATTGTTTCCGTCCTCTTCGTCGGCCTAAGCGGCGCCGTCATGATCGGCGCGCACGCACTCCCAACCGCAAAGGACACCGGTCTCGCGGATCAAGCCGTCATCAATGCCCTGAACATGTTCCGCACCGATCTCAGACAATCCTCGGAAATCAGATACCGATCAGGCGCTTCCGGCATTGAACTCGTACTGAATCTCAAAGATTCCGGTACCAAGGGGGCGAGCGACTCCATCGCTTACAGCTACAAATCCAGTTCCAAGAGCTTTACAAGAAAGCCCCTGGCTGAAACCGAAGTCACACTCTTCGAAAGCATCAGCGGCTTCTCCGTCCAGTTCACAATGGACGGATCCGACGCCACCGTCGTCAAAGCCCTGATCGCAACCACCAACACCATCCAGCCAATCTACGAAGTCCACGCACTGCTCCCACTCAAACCGGAGGTCAAGTGATGACAATCAACTACAAATCACATCACGCCATCACGCTCGCAGAGACAGTCATCTCCATGCTCCTCGTCGGGTTTGTCATCGTCTCAACCCTCTCCATCGTCGGCCCAATCGCCCGCTCAACCACCGTCCACGCCGACAGACTCATCGCCGCAAACCTCGCCAATGAACTCTCCGAAGAAATCGCCTCCAAGCTCTGGACCAGTCCAATCAACGACGACATCGATTTCATCGGACCAGGTGCCGGTGAAACACGCTTGACCTACGACGACATCGATGACTTTCATGGATGGAGCTCCTCGCCACCAAAGAACTCGTACAACGGCCCCTACTCCACCATGAAAGAATGGACACGGTCAGTGAAAGTCGCCCATGTCCTCCTCGAAGACCCGACAATCGAATCCAAAACATACACAGGACTCAAACGGGTCATCGTAACCGTCAATAAAAACGGAACCGATCTCGCCTCGATCTCAACATACCACACCCAAGCCGCCGACGCACTCAGTTTCGTCGTGGGTCCCTAACCCAGTCTGTTCTCGATGCACCAATCTCCCAGAGATTCAACCATGCCCAACACATCACCAACCAACCGAGGATCAGTCTACTTAGTCACCCTCATCACCGTAGCCGCCATCGCCTCGATGGTCCTCATCGGCATGCGCCTCCGAACCGCATCCAACGATCAATCAGCACTCATCGAACAGATGGCCGAAACAAACAACGCCATCTTCGACGCCACCGAACTGGCACTCCAAACAATCCAGAACGATCCCGCGTGGGTACTCACCGCACAAAAAGGAATCGTGTACGAGAGTATTAAGCTGGGAGATACAACCTACGCCGCAACAGTCACCGACGCTGATACCAAAGCGCTTCCAGATGATGACACCAAAAACTATCGTCTCAGTCTTCAAGCGCAATCCAAGATCACCAATGCCCACGCAAATCTTGATCTCAATATCTCCACTGTTGACTACCTCGCATACCTCAAGAGTATGTCCGCAATGTTCTATTGGCAGCTCAACGAGACGGCTGGTTCATCAAGGGCTTCAGAACCAATCCAGAGTCAAAGAGGTTCCTACCTGTCTTCATCCGCGGCTGGGTTGGGTACAAACGACGAGGGGGCCCCGGTACCCGTCTTCACAAACTCGAACAGCATCGTCGGAGCAGATTGGGACAATGACTATGCACAGAATAACGGATCCGTCGCGATGTGGATCAAATACACCGGGCCAGCAAACTCCACAACACAAAGCCCATTCCTAGGACTCAACTATAAATACAACGGGCACCCGACGCTCAATCTTGCGGTATACGACAGCGGTATCTTTGCGTATGTGTGCGATGACGGATCGAGGAAAGGGGCGTGTATGCTGAGCACCCCAAACGGGACCATCAAGTCGAACCAATGGCATCACATCGTGCTGACATGGGGAGATGGCGGGCTAACGATATACATCGATGGTACGCGGCAAGCCTTCGACTCTTCAAACAGAAGTGGTGTTGATACGGCCAATATCCTCTTTGGTGGACATCAGCCGCTCTACATCGGAGGCGGATACGATGTCTTCTACCCAGACACGCCCTATGTCGGGTTCACCGGATCAGTCGCCCATGTCGCCTACTTCGATCCATACCTGAGGGCAGACCAAGTCGCCGAACTCGCTGCGATCAAACCAGACGAGATCACCATCACGCTGATCGATGATTCATGGACAGTACTGCAAGGCGATTGAACAGCGTTGGACAAAGCTCGATGAATACGGTTTACGCCGCCTCGCTCCGCACATCCTGAGCCGCATGATTCTTCACCGCTTCATCGTACTCGGTGAAGTCCAGTTTCAAAAACGCCTCAGCAAGCCGCGCTTCAAACTGCGAACCAGCACACTTCTCAATCTCCGCAAGCACCTTCTCGCGAGGCATCGCAGAGCGGTAAGCCCGGTTCGAACTCATCGCATCGAAGGTGTCCGCAAGCGCGAGGATCCGCCCAAGCTCCGGAATATTCTCCCCCGCAAGCCCCGCCGGATACCCACGCCCGTCCCAGCGTTCATGGTGATGCATCACCCCAGGCAAAATATCCTGCAAACTCGGGAGCTCCTTGAGCATGTTCGCTCCAATCTCAGGATGCAGCTTGATCATGTCAAACTCCTCATCCGTAAGCCGCCCGTTCTTACACAGCACCGCCTCAGGGACGCCGATCTTCCCAACATCATGCAAGATCCCACACAACCGAACGCGCTCAGCGTCTTCAGCGTTGTATCCGATCTCAAGGGCCAGTTGCTTTGAGAGCATCGCGACACGATCCGAGTGACCCCTGGTATACCGATCCTTCGCATCAATCGCCCCTGAGAGCGCCCGAACGGTCCCCACAAAGGTCCGCCGTTGTTCCTCGTATAAACGAGAGTTCTCAAGGAACGCCGCGAAAATACCAGTAATCGAATCAATCGTTTTGGTGTCGTGCGATGAAACATACGAATCATCACCCTGCTTCCCCCCAACAAGCAGCCAGCCATACTTCCGACCGTGCGCCTGCACCGGATGGATCATCACCTGCGGATCAAGTTCCGCAAAGAAACCCTCCGCCGGGTACACCGCGGTCTTATCCGAGACCGCGATCGGTTCACATTCAAGCAGTTTATCGATCTCGCCACGCAATACCGAGACTTCAAATGTATGGTCGCCATACTGCGAGAGCTTCTCGGAAACCAACGCGTCCCCCTCATCAATGTTCACCATAAACGCAACCCAGGCGTACCCAATGGTCACCCCAACCATCTCCAGCGTCTGCAGAATATACGAGCGAGGCTCCTCAACACTCCCCATATCACGCCCAAGCATGTGCAGCGCCGTCACGGTTTCGTACGACTCAGTCAGCTGGTCCGCATAGCTCTCGATCATCCCCTGAGAACCACGCATCTCGTCCCGATCACTGTGCATCCAACGCATCAGCCGCTCGATCTCATCACCCATCTCATCCCAAGGGCGGATCATCCCCGAAAGCGTGTGCTCAATCGCCGAGAGCGTCAACGGATCGCCGCCCGCCCCATCCTTGAGCATTGGAGTCGTCAGCACTTCCTCGGTAAACGCGATCATGATCCCGAATCCAGTCCGCCGACCATGATGCTCGATCGCAAACGGATAAATCCGAATCCCTTTCACAAACTCAACCATCGTGAGTGAATCCTGCGTAGACCAGTGCTGCGCACATTCAACCAGCATCGTCCGCATAGAACCACTCAATAGCCAGTTCTTCAATGAACCAGGACACACCGGGTCATTGACCGGCATCCCATTGACATCAAGACTCCATTCGACCAATCCCAGCTCCGCGCATCGCTGCGAAAAAACAGGAGGCAACTGAGGACGGCTTTCATCAGCGAGCTGGAGTCTCATGCGCAACGCTCCATCTCACCAGCACCGCCCGAAAGCGTCGTCGAGATCAAATCAATCAACGCCTTGGTCCCAAACGGCTTACTCAACAACGATTTGACATTCGTCAACTCCTGAATCTGCGCCTCAATCGCAAACCCGCGAGCAGTCAGCATAATCACCGGGATATGGTTCATCTTGGCAGAGTTGAACAACCGTGTCGCCAACTCAATCCCGCTCATGTATGGCATCTGAAGATCAGTCACCACCAGATCAGGCATCACTTCAAGAATCTTTGAAAGACCCTGCTGCCCATCCATCGCGGTATGCACCGTAAAGCCGCACTGCATCAGCTTGCGTGCAACCATGTGCGTGATGTGAGGCTCATCATCAACAAGCACCACTGTCAATCCGGAACCATTGGGGGTTTGAATATTGGCCATGCGACATCTATCGACTCCCCGTCCCCCCCGATTCGTTCAATCACCCGAATTAGCCCAACCAATCACGATTCGCCTGGGTCAAGCCGGAGATATCGGACCAAAAATCGTGTCCCCAGAACAAACGGCACCGTGTCAAGCAACGCCGCCACCAGCTTAAACGCATACCCCGTCCCAATAAATACCCACAACTGTACCCACAACTCCTGATCCGGATCAATCGGGAGCGCCCTCGCATAGAAATGCGTAATCAGGATCACCGCCGTCGTATCCACAAGTTGGCTCACCAAAGTCGAACCATTATTCCGCAGCCACAGATGCTTGCCATTGGTCAGCCGCTTCCAGAAATGGAACACCTGCACATCCACCAGCTGCGCCACCAGATACGCCACCATCGAAGCCGTCACCGCTCCAAACGCGAGCGTCCGCACCTCAAAGAACACAGGCACCCGTCCCGCCGCATCCGCAACAATCGCCCCGTCCGCCCCCACATTCTCAAACCCCGGCAGCGCTCCCCCAATCCACAAGATAAAGATCACCCACAGATTCAGCACCAACCCAACCCACACCACCGCGTTCGCCCGCCGTCGCCCATACAACTCCGAAATAAAGTCCGTGCACAAAAAAGTCATCGGATACGGAAGCACCCCAACCGCGACCGCAAACACCGTCGTCCCTGCTGTCGCGGTATCAAAGTCCATCTCAAACAGCTTGATAAACCGTGTGATCCCAAGGATATTGAGCATCGCCAGCGTACCGAGAAACAACCCAGACAACACCAGAAACACCCCTTCACGCCGACGATGCAACTCGTGTTCCGTCAACTCGTCAAGACCTTCAAACCGATACTGAGAGCTAGGCAATGGTTCATTGAGATGCTGCATCCCCCCAGCATATCAGAGAACCCCCAATTCTGCCCGCAATCCGCCCGAAACTGTGATACCATCAACCCATGACCACCACGACGACCCAACCAGAAACTAGACCAGAAAACGGGCCAGCTTCAGTGACCGAACCCTCAACCAAATCCGCAACCGAATCTTCTTCGACACCCTCCACTCCCCTGGACTCCAGCACCCGAGCCGCCCTCGAAGCGCTGCTGATGACCGCCGACCGCCCCATCAAAGCCCAAGCGATCATCGACCCCCTCAACCTACTCGAGCAATCCAAAGCCCAGATCACCCCAGAGTCCCTCGACGCCGCGATCGACACGCTCAACCAAGAATACGAATCAACCAACCGCTCCTTCCGCATCGAGCGCGTCGCCGCGGGATACCGCATCATGACGCTCCCCGAGTTCGCGCCCGTCGTCGCCGCGATGCACCGCGCCCGCGCCGGAACACGACTCACCCGCACCCAGCTCGAAACCCTCTCCATCATCGCCTACCGCCAGCCCGTCACCCGCGCCGAACTCGAAAACATCCGAGGCGTCGCCTGCGGCGACATCGTCCGCGCACTCATGGACAGACAACTCGTCAAGATTACAGGTAGAGCCGAAGTCCTCGGACGCCCGATGCTCTACGGCACAACCCCACGATTCCTCGACACCTTCGGTCTGGCAAACATCAAAGACCTCCCGAAGCCCGAAGAAGTCTTGGGTACGCTGGAACAGTAAACCACATCCACACGCATAGTGATGCAGACACGGAGCCGTCGCATGAATCTCGCTAAATCAATCCTTGCCAATTCAATCCTCGCAAAGTGCATCCTTCTCACAACCCTCCTCACCCTCACCGCCTGCGGCTCATCCCGCTATGTCGGAAAGGTCATCCCCGGCACCGTCGGAAGACCCATCATCGTCGAGTCCGGTGACGACCGAATCAACAACGAGCAAGGCATCCCAGGACTCGAAATCACCGTCTACAACGAGAGCAAATCGGGCAGAGCCCCCGCCCAACTCGCGCGCACTATGACAGACGAAGACGGAGAGTTTGCAATCTCCATCCCATCCGCAAAGACACCCAGAGGCAATGTCATCGTCCGAGTCACAGGCGACGAAATCTACTCCGCACGCTCAAAGACATTCCTCCCGCGCGGGAACCAGTTCATGCTCTACACCGTAGTCACAAGAGAACCAGCCTCTAACACAAACGCAAGCAGCACCATCGATCCAACAAAGTAGCCCACCCGGTATCCGTTCCATGCAAACCCCGAGCGCACTCGCCGCCAAACTCCCACAGCACCAACAATCCAGCGGCTCCACCCTTCCCGGCATCGCCCACTCCAAACGCTCCTCCAAACTCACCGCACCCGGTTTCCTCTTTGTCTTCGTCACCCTCTTCCTCGCCCTCGGCGCAATCAACGGCCAAAACAACCTCCTCTTCTGGCTTTTCGGTTTCTCCATCGCCGCCCTCATCGTCTCAGGAATCATCACCGGGACCGCCCTTGTCAACATCAAACTCGCCGCCCACCCGCTCCAAATCTCCGAACTCGGGTCCACCCTCAAAGCAAGCTACACCCTCTACAACCCATCAAAGCTCCTCCCAAACTTCGCACTCGAAATCATCGAACTCGACCACCCCCATGCACACTCCGCGCCGGGTGTGGTCCTCCATCTCAGACCAAACGCCGAAGCAACCGCCCACGCAAACCTCACCCCCCAAACCCGAGGCCAGCTCGCCCTCAACACCATCAGAGTCCGCACCCGCTTCCCCTTCGGCCTCTTCACCAAATCAGTGGACTTCCAGTTCCACCGCCAAACCCTCGTTCTCCCAAAGCCCATGGACACCGCCCAGCTCGATTGGAACAACCAGAACACCAACGCAGAATCCGAAACCCGTTCCCTCAACCGCAGAGGATCCGGCCTCGACTACTTCGCGCTCCGCCAATACCAGCCCGGAGACCCCCTCCGCAGAATCGCATGGAAACAATCTGCCCGAACCGACTCCCTCCTCGTCACCGAATACCCCGAAACCGCAAGCATCCAGCGCACCATCGAGCTCGCCGAACCAACATCACAAACCCCCGATGAACTCTTCGAACTCGCCATCTCCATCGCCTACACCCTCATCAAAGAAGCCCCACCCAATGCACGCATCTCCCTCTCCATCCCGTGGGACGGCACCGTCATCCCCCCAATGACCGGAAGAGCCCACACCGACCGCTGCGCCAAAGCACTCGCCATGCTCACGAGGCCCATCACGCCCACCGCATCCAATCCAACCAGCGCCCGCAATCAGCAACCCATCACCATCGGGTACACCCGCTCCGCGGATCCCTATCCATCATCAATCTACGCCGAGGATTTCATCAGCGACACACCACAATGACCGCCCTTCAATCCAATCAGCTCCCCACGCAATCCTCGAGGCTCTCGCGGATCTATCTGCGTTCCATGCTCCTGACCATGCTCGGATCGGTCACCATGTTCGCCATCGCAGATATCTCCCCATCGTTCTTCATCATCGGGATCGTCGGATGTTCCATCGGTTTCTGGTACGCCGCACAAGGCCCATCCACCATCTCCCGAATCGCCATCAACGCACTCCTCTCCATCGTCATCGTCCTCGGACTCATCAACGCACTCAAAGGCAACTTTTCCGTCAGCTCCTTCGCCTTCTTCTCACTCCTCCTCCTGATCCTCAAACTCTTTGATCTCCGAACCCCAAGAGACCACGGCCAAATCCTCGTCCTCTCCCTCGCGCTCCTCATTGCCGCCGCCCTCACTTCCAACTCCATGCCCACAGGCATCGGTGTCTTCATCATGGGATTCGTCTTCATCCGAGCCCTCATGCTCTTCCGCCTCTTCGCGCTCACCTCGCACCAAACCGCTGAGACCGCATTCACATCCAGATCAAGCACCGACCTCCGCTCGATTCAGGTCGTCACAGGTTTCATTTGCGTCATCGTCGCGACCATCATCTTCCTCATCATGCCAAGATCCCTCGGCAACAACACACTTGGACAGTGGGGGGGCGCGACCCAATCCCTCTCCACAGGTTTCGCCGAAGATGTCGAGCTCGGCCGACCCGGACGCATCACCAGTTCGCCCACCCCCGTCCTTCGCATGACCATCAGCGACCGCAACGACCAACCCCTCGGCTCCAAAAACTCACGCGCCATCTACCTCCGCGGCTCAGTCCTCACCCAGTACGAATCAGGACGATGGATCGCACACCACAACCAAAGCATCCCGACAACATTCCGCACCCGCATCGTAAAGCAAAACCAATCCGTCCCCATCGTCCACGACACTTCAAGAGCCGAGTGGACCCACGAGTACTCCATCACCTTCGATCGCGAGGATCAAAACTACGGATACCTCTTCACCCCCTGGAAACCACTCGAACTCAAAACCAACGCCAGCCAATCCCGTGTCGGGATCGACCCCGCCACCCGCATGATCCTGCTCTCTTCAAGCCCCGTCCAATCCTACCGCATCCGCGCCACCAACCCAGAGTTCCAAACCTACTCAACACCCGCCGACTTTGAGCGACCAGAAGTCAGCCAAGCCGGCGTCTCCCCGCAGATCGCCGCCCTCGCAAATCAAGTCCTCACCAACACAGGAATCGATCCAAACCCACAGACCCGCTCGCCAAACCTAGACACCCAAGCGGTCCGCGCCCTAGAAACCCACCTCCGAACCCAATACGAATACACCCTCCTCTCCGAACCCGTCCCACAAGGCCAAGACGCCACCGAGTGGTTCCTCTTCGAGCGCCGCCAAGGTCATTGCGAGTATTACGCCTCAGCCCTCACCCTCATGATCAGATCCGTAGGCATCCCCGCACGAGTCATCACCGGCTATGTCGCCGCCGAGTTCAACGATGTCAACAACAGCTTCATCGTCCGCGAGTCCAACGCCCACGCATGGGTCGAAGCCATGGTCGCCCCAAGCTTCTGGAGAACCTTCGACGGCACACCCCAAGAAGACTTCCACGATATCCACGAACCAGACCCCTCAATCTTCAGGACCATCTCCAAGTTCTACGAAGCCATCGAACACGCATGGGTCTCCGCAGTCATCGGCTACGACTCCGACTCCCGTGACGCCGTCTTCGGCGACCTCAACCCAAACCTAGGACTCGAAGGCGCTGCCAACACCCTCCAAGAACGCATCGCCACCGGTCGCACACAACTCCTCCGCCAAGCCCTCATCTTTGCAGGCACCATCTTCATCATCACCCTCACCTTTGGCCTCCTCCTCATCTACTTCTTCAGAGCAAAGTCACTCCAGTCCCTCCGCGCCCGCCTTCGCCTCTTCCTCCTGCTCAACACCCCAAGCCGGCCCAGCAAACGAGCCGAGCACATCGCCAACCAACTCGCGATCCTCATCCACGCCAAGCTCACCGCCATCGGTTCACCCTGTCCCGCAGGCCTCCCCCTCCGCACACATCTGGACACACTCATCGAACTCCCTGAACAATCAGAACTCACACCCAAAATCAACACCGCAACTTCCGCCCTCTACCAGTTCCACTTCGCAAATCACAAGGGGAGTACCACCCATTTGCCACACAGCGACCTCATTGAACCGCTCCTGAGCGCCATCGAAGAACTCCGATAACCCCGCCACACACCAAATACCCGGATTGAGGTCAACAAACCGCTCCAACACACCGATCCAACCATCTACAGCACTGTAGAAAGGCGATCATCATGCCCGCAAACCGTTCAAGAACAGACCGTTGGCGCCAGTCACTCGAAAAAATCCGCTCAAGAGGCGGCGGGCTCGAGTTCACCGTCAACTCTTCAAACGCCTCCACAGACTCCAAAAACCTCGTCTGGCGCGTACGCCTCATCGACTTCGACGACAACACCCTCACCCTCGAACACCCCGGCGCAATGGGCCTCTCCTTCCACATCGAGAACGACACCCCCCTCATCGGGATCCTCTCCGTCGGTCAAAACCGCTGGATGTTCCACACCAAAGCAATCAAATCAATCACCGACAACTCCACCCGAGGCGTCTTCAAAAAACTCATCGTCGAAATGCCAAAGGATGTCGAACGCTGCATGCGCCGAAACTTCGACCGCACCTCCACAGCACAAGTCGAACTCCCAACCGTCAACGCCTGGCCCCTCCTCAACCAGCACTCCGCAGGTCCCATCGAGATCGCCAATCGCCTCATGATCAGCCAACTCAGAGAGCAAGGCACATCCGCCTCAGCCGAGATCGATCCGCAAATGCTCCCCGAAGTCGGTCCGCATTTCGAAGCCAAACTCGCCAACATCGGTGGGGGTGGTGTGGGCCTCGTCGTCGATAAAGAAAACGGCACCGCTCTCGATTCCGTGCATCTCTTCTGGTTGTCCGTCAACCTGACCCCCGCCGTCCCAGCCCCATTAGGAATGGTCGCGCGCATGGCCCACACCCACATCGACTCCCAGCAGAACACCTACGCAGGACTCGCCTTCGACTTCTCACAGTCCGCAGACCACAAATCCTTCGTCGTAGGCGAAATCGACCGCTTCATCCGAGACTCACAGCTCGGTGCACGCAAAGCCGCCTAAACCCAACAGCATCCAGACCAAAGAAAACACCCGCAGCAATGCGGGTGTCTTTTTGAATCGATTGTGTTCGCCGTATCAAGGACGGTAGAACTGCGGCTGCTCAGTCACATACACCTCAGCATCACCATTGTCCGAGTGCAACGAAATCGCATTGGTCCCGTCGTTCCAGATCCCGGTCCAGCGTCCGCGCTCAGGCATCGAGTGATCGACATACCCAAACTTCGACGAGAACCGTGCATCACCGCGAGGAGCCGTGATCTCAAACACCCCAGCGTTCGAAGGCGATGCAACAAAGTGCACATCACCCTTGCTCGTGTACGCCATCACCTCTTCGATCGGATTCTCACCCGTCCGAATAATGATGTCGCCACCCTTGGTAAACTCGTCCCCATTCCGGAGCTCAAGTGTTCCTGTCACGCCGGTAATCATGATCCGACCGTTGCTCGTCGAGACCTTCGCCCCGTCACAACGCGGGATCGAGATCAGCACATCAATCGGAGGCCGAAACCCCTCAATCGACAAATCCGTCGGACGAACCACAAGCGTGCCCATCTGGTTCAATGAGCCCTCAGGCACAATGTACTCAGCCGTGAAGTAGTCACCAACCGGATTGAACTCGATGCCCTGATGGGCCATCCGCCAGCGTAACCACTGTTCTTTACGGATCTTAAACTCAACATATGCCTTCTCATGCTTCGAATGCGACCGGATCTCGACATCCCCGCTGGGGTTCTCGATATCCACCGCAGTAAACTGCCCAATGGTGATGGGGATGCCATCGATGGGGACCGTATGCGCAAGCTTCTTCGCCTGGAACCGGGCCTGCACCCCGCCCATCCGCTTGCGCTCTTTGCACCCGCTGATCCCACCAATCATGGTCGCCGAGAGCCCCGCCGCAATGATCATGCCCATCACGCGAGTCTTGTTATTCCGGCTGATCTGTCCGTTCGAATGCATATTCGCTTCTCCAAGGGAGTCTGGTAATCACTATTGTACGATTTTGAGCCCGCAAAGGTCGCCACGAGCACCAAAGAACTTGCTAAGATAGACATTAGTCGTCGAGTTGGACAACCGACTCGACTCAAACATACCCAAAACCGCCCGTTTGAGCCTCAATAATCGGCCCAGTCAGGTATCCATCAAGATCATCGGCAACCATGACCGGTTCCGTTCACAACAGTTTGCTTTCTCGTTCGACCAGATTTCACATGTTCAATCATCCAACCGTCACGAACTTCATCCCATAATTTCCGATAACCATCCCGTGACCTCAACGCAAACCACGCACTCTTGATCGCTACCCAACACCGACTAGACCAACGCCCAGACGCGCCCGACCGCCGAACTTCAAGCTGCTCTCCCCCCAGGCGATGAAAGCCAGCAGCTCGAACCCGGCACGGAGTCGATCGTGGACCATACATCCCCAATTCTCACACTCTCCCAAGCAGCAAGCACACCCCAAAGCAACATCACATTCTTCATCGTCGCACTCGTCGCGATCCTCGTCGGTGCCGGCCTCGGATTTTTCCTCGCGCCCATGATCGCTTCCAAAAAACTCCAAGCCCTCAAATCCGAATCCTCCCACCTCACCAAACGAGCCGAGGACGACGCCAAATCAGCAGGCGAAAAAATCATCATCGAAGCCGAACGCAAGGCCCTCACCCGCAAGGAAGAAGCCGACAAAGAACTCGAAGCCGCCCGCGCAGATTTTCGAGAGTCCGAACGCCGTCTCGCCAAACGGGAAGACCTCGTCGACCGCAAAGACGAAACCCTCTCCCAGCGTGAACAGTCCCTCTCCGACCGAGCCGAGAAACTCGACCAGCGCAAAGCCAAGCTCGAAGCCCGCAACGCCCAGCTCGACGAACTGATCGAAAAACAACAGCACGAACTCGAACGCGTCGCCCAGCTCGACCGCGCCCAAGCCAAAGAACTCCTCCTCGAACGCGTCGCCGACAGCACCCGAGGCGAAATGGGCAAGGTCACCCGCGAAATCATCGAAGAAGCCGAGGACGGCGCCAAGGACGAAGCCCGCGAGATCCTCATCAACGCGATCCAGCGATACGCCAACGAGCACTCCTCCGAAGCCACCGTCCGCACCGTCGCCATCCCCTCCGACGACCTCAAAGGCCGAATCATCGGCCGCGAAGGCCGAAACATCCGAGCCTTCGAAAAAGCCACCGGCGCCGACATCATCGTCGACGACACCCCCGGAGTCATCGTCGTCTCCTGCTTCGACAAGGTCCGCCAAGCCGTCGCCGTCGAAGCCCTCGAACGCCTCATCGCCGACGGCCGAATGCACCCCTCCCGCATCGAAGAAGTCACCGAAAAAGTCCGCTCCGAGATCGACGAAAAAGTCATCAAAGCCGGCAAAGACGCCGCGATGGAACTCAAACTCAAAGGCCTCCATCCAAAGATCATCGAAGCCATGGGCAAGCTCACCTACCGCACCTCCTACGGCCAAAATGTCCTCAAGCACTCCATCGAAGTCGCCTACCTCTCCCAGATCATCGCCGACCAACTCGGTCTCGACGGACGACTCGCACGCCGCGCCGGATTCCTCCACGACATCGGCAAAGCCATGGACCACGAAGCCGAAGGCGGTCACCCCAAGATCGGTATGGACTTCGCCGCCCAGTACGGCGAAAAAGACGAAGCCGTCCTCAACGCCATCGGTGGTCACCACGCCGACATCCCCGCAACCACGCACTACACCCCAATCATCATGGCCGCCGACGCCGTCTCCGCCGCAAGACCCGGCGCACGCCGCGAATCCATGGAACGCTACATCCAGCGCCTCCACGACCTCGAAGACATCGCCAAGTCCCAGCCCGGCGTCACCGAAGCCTTCGCCGTGCAAGCCGGCCGAGAAATCCGCGTCATGATCGACGCCAACCGAGTCTCCGACGACGAGGCCTACCTCGCCGCCCACGAGATCGCCAAGCGAGTCTCCAACGAGATGACCTTCCCCGGCGAAATCAAAGTCACCGTCCTCAGAGAAACCAGAGCCATCGAACTCGCACGCTAACACAACAATAAATCAACTCCAAGGAAGCCATCATGAACCGAGCAACCACCACTGCCCTCACACTCACCCTCGGCTTCCTCGCTTGCACAACCGCACTCGCCAAAACAACACTCATCATCCATTGCGGCACCCTCATCGCCATCCCGGGACAACCCCCAAAGCAAACCCAATCCATCCTCGTCATCAACGACAAAATCGTCTCCATCACCGACGGCTACACTGATCCAGACCAAGTCCAAACCGATGACGACACCGTCGAACTCATCGACCTCTCCAACCACTTCGTCCTCCCCGGACTCATCGACTGCCACACCCACCTCACCGGAGAGATCAAACCCGCCGCCGAACGCATGCGTTCCAGAATGCAAGAATCCGAAGCCCACTCAGCAATCGACGCCGTCGCCAACGCAAAGAAAACCGTCGAAGCCGGATTCACCACCGTCCGCAATGTCGGCTCCCCCGGCTCAGTCGGTCTCGCACTCCGCGACCGCATCAACGCCGGAGTCGTCCCCGGACCACGCATGTTCGTCTCAGGACCACCCGTCTCAGTCACCGGAGGACACGGCGACCCCACCAACTCCCTCTCGCCAATCCTCCGCCCGGATCTCCCCGATCACCAAATCGCCGTTGACGGCCCATCCGAAGCACGCAAAGCCGTCCGCGCCCGAATCCGCGAAGGCGTAGACCTCATCAAAATCACCGCGACCGGCGGCGTCCTCTCCCCAACCGCAGCGGGAGTCGATCAGCAGTTCTTCGACGACGAACTCGAATCCATCGTTGAAGCCGCCCGCATGATGGGACGCAAAGTCGCCGCACACGCCCACGGTACAGACGGCATCAACTCAGCACTCCGCGCCGGTGTCTCTTCCATCGAGCACGGCACATACCTTGAAGACTCATCCATCGAACTCTTCCTTGAAACCGGCGCCTACCTCGTTCCCACAATCCACGCCGGGAAGTTCGTCGAAGACAAAGCCAAAATCGACGGCTACTTCCCCGAATCCATCCGCGCCAAAGCCGCCGCCGTCGGACCACATATCCAAGACTCCTTCGCCCGCGCTCATAAAGCCGGCGTCAACATCGCCTTCGGAACGGATGTCGGAGTCGGAGCCCACGGCACAAACGCCCAAGAGTTTATCTACATGCACGAAGCAGGAATGTCCAACCAAGACTGCCTTATCTCTGCAACCATCAACGCATCCAAACTCATCGGTGCCGAGGACCGCATCGGAACCATCGAAGCAGGCAAAGCCGCCGACATCATCGCCGTCAATGACAACCCCCTCCAAGACCTCGCCACACTCCTCGATGTTCAGTTCGTCATCGCCAACGGCAGGGTCATCCCGATCTCCCAGTAAAATCCCCCAGATAACTGGCATTCCAATAAAAACAGTGCACATTCTCAGAGAACACACCATTTCTCTGAGGGATATCAATATGCACCGCACAGCAATCGCCGCCGCTCTCCTGACTACATCCATCGCCACAGCCGATGTCGTCGATTACGCAGACTTCTCCGACACCACCGGACTCGCAATCAACGGCTCAGCAGGCACCGCCTCCACCAGCGATGGCGAGGTCATGCGACTCACGCCCGCCACCTCAGGTCAAGCAGGCAGCATTTTCTCAGATACCCAAGTCGACGCAAGCGACTTCTCCACCAAGTTCTCATTCCGAATCTCAGATCCAGGCGGGTCAATCTTCGACGGCAACACAGAAAGCGGCGCAGACGGATTCGTCTTCGTCGTCCAACCCATCGACAGTTCCCTCGGAAGCATCGGACAAGGCATCGGGTACGCAGGAATCGGAACCTCCCTCGGTGTCGAGTTTGATACCTGGCACAACTCCGCCAACAACGACCCAAGCCAGTCCCATGTCGGTGTCAACCTCAACGGCTCCGTCAACCACAACTCCGGTCTCCCAACCGCCGACATCACCGGACCAGAACTCGATGACGGAGACCAATGGTTCGCATGGATCGACTACGACGGCACAAGCCTCGAAGTCCGCCTCTCGCTCATCGACGCACGACCAATCGACGCATTGATTTCCTACGAACTCGATCTCGTATCAGTCCTCGGCCAAGAAACCGCATTCGTCGGATTCACCTCCGCGACCGGAGCCGCATGGGCAAACCACGACATCCTCAACTGGAGCTACACCGGATTCGTCCCCGCCCCAAGCTCCGCCGCACTCCTCGCACTCGCCGGACTCGCTTCGATCCGCCGCCGGCGATAACAGGTAGAGCACGAATCATAAAAAACCCAGGCAAGCAATCAAGCCACACCTGGGTGAGAGACGCATCGAGTTGATGCGTGAGATTTTATCGTCTGCGCCGTACGGCAACCAAGCCACCAAGCCCGAGTGCCATGACGCTCCCCGGCGCCGGAACGACCTGGAACGAAATCCGATAGATCGCATCGTCCCCGCCAAACTGACGATCAAACTCGTACCCTGCGCCGGTCATCAAGCCGTTGAAGACATCCAGCCCCTCATAGTTCAACGACACGGTCCCGTTCTCCGCAACCCGATCGTCATTCATCGAACCCGCCAAGAACGCCGCGCCAAACGCGCCATTGACCTCCGAGCCCGCATCCCAAACATCACGCCCATACTGCGTAATCTCTGAGATCAAAAGATTCCCGCTCGCGTCAAACAACTGGTACGCCGTCGAAGAATCGTTCCCAATAAAGAAGTCGTTGCTGGGAACAATCATCGACCCAAAGCTGAAGAACTGATTCGCAGAAGGATCAATGTTGAACACCGCACTCCCTGTCCCGCCCGCGAGCAAAGGTCCACCCGCATCAGCGGCAACTGTCCCAAGTGTCGCTGTCGGATCCGCGGCTCCAAACGCCGGGAACCATTCCGAACCAGATCCACCCTCAGCAATCGACACGATCGCATCCGACGCTGTCGCACCATTGTCAAACGAGTCGTAAGTCCCGTTGTGGAACCCGACACGCAACGGCGCAAACGCAACGCTATTCGTCGGCGCAAGATTCTCAACATTCACCTGAATCTGAACCGTTCCAGCCGCAGCAACCGATCCCGCCATCGCGATCATTGCCATGGCGCCCAATGCGATTCGGTTCATGTTGTTGATATCAGTTTTCATTTCACTACTCCTCGCTTCATCCTCGAAGCTTTAGAAGCCAGTCAGATTCACACGCGCTGCACACGCAACGATCGCGCAGGCTTGCACTGGCACGCAAACCCTCCGAACCCTCTTGATGTTTAAAACGAACGCCGAGCCCGCAAAGAACGAGATCAGTCAACACGCTCAAAGAGCAAGCAAACCAATCACAACCTCCGCGATCTCATCGCCATATGCCTGAGCGGGTCCATCAAGAACCCCCTCGTTGATCAGCCTTGGAATATTGAGCACGCACCCCGTAAAGAGTGCATACCCCAGACCAAGATCCATTTTTTTCGCTTCCCCGCGTTTCTGAGCATCAGCCAAGAAGCTGCGGAAAATCTCGCCTTGTTTTTTGTATACATCCCCGAGTGCGCCCGCCATCTGATGAGGCATCAAGAGCACATACGAGAACGCATCCCGGTTCCCATCGAAGTATTCGAAGGTCAGCTTCACCCACGCCCGAAGCGCATGCTTGAAAGGCAGATCCGCACGAAGCAGCACCAACTTATCCCGCGCCATCTCATCAACAATCGCGGTATACGCCTCCCGAATCAGCTCATCCTTATTCCCAAAGTGTTTATACACCGCCCCCTCAGAGACCCCCGCCTCACGAGCAATCGTACGGATCGATGCACCCTGAACCCCATCCCGAGCCCCAAGCCGAACCGCAGCATCCTGCAGCTCAAGCCGAGTGTTCCGCCGAGGTTGATCCTGTTCCATCATCACCAGTGACTCCCTAAAGTAAACGATCGTTTACCATACGGGTGACAATGCTGTACAAAACGGAACTATTCCAATAAAATCATCATTTTTATCATGAAATGGGTCAATAAATCAGAATCGTTCCAGCGGCCACCGCCAGCATCCGCCCATCAATCCAGTCCCGCCGCCCCCCCAAGATCGATCCCCCACGCAGGATTCCGAGACCGCTGACCACAACCATCGCGGCAAACACCATGCGTAATTGAAGACCACTCCCGCCGATCCCACCCACAA
>TARA_R110000737_G_scaffold120671_4_pt1 | contig 179271 bp, 145 predicted proteins | sample TARA_R110000737 | Tara Oceans TARA_R110000737 (sample SAMEA4398027) | marine metagenome | biome: Polar Biome; feature: [SRF] surface water layer (ENVO:00010504); material: water (ENVO:00002006), including particulate matter (ENVO:01000060) such as... | depth 5 m | reverse complement strand
GAGATTGAATTTGTTCTCGATAACAAAAAATTCGCTCACTGTATTTCTCTGTTAGTCGCTGAAAAAATAGTTGAGATCGCTGAGCCATCAACAATGGGAGAAGCCACGAAGTACCGGATTCACTGCGTAAAAAATTAGAAAAGGAGTAAAGAGTTCTTTGTCTACATGATGGAGGCCGTTGGGTATCTGATTCTGATCTCAGAAATCGATATCAGTGAATCATCACCGAATCCAATCAGTTTCAGTTGTTGAATGACAGGTTGCAGAATGTTGATCATTCAAGCCGCCGGAAAAAAACGGGAAGGAGGAAAAGAAAGTCAGGTTGAGGTGTGGCTTGGGCTTTGTCGAAAATGGCTACATGAAAAGAGAGCCAGAATCGGATTGCTCCGAACTGGCCCTCATAGAACATGCTAAACATTTTCTCTTAGCCAACCAACTCGGGATTCTTCTCAATCAAACGGCGAGTCCGTTCATACCCAAGAGCGTAGTTTACCTCGTTTGTTTCAGAGTAGATCCAGTTCCGCTGGAGTTCAAGGCACGCCTCAACCATGACCCCGGTACAACCGCAGCAGTCCCAAATCAGTCCGCCCGGCTTTGTCAACTTGTCTACGAATCCGGCGCAGATTTCGAGGGGTTTCTCGTAAATGCTTCGGTCTCCAGGTTCAGCTTCGCCCTTCCGGATTTCAGCGCCGAAGCCCATCGTGACGGATTTGATTTTTCCTTCTTCCATTCTCTCGATGAAGGCGTCGCCGAGTTTGGAAACGCTCTGTCCACGAGGGAGTTCTGGGTTGTTGTCAAACAAGTCTTCACGCTTCCTAGCGAGAATGAGAATGCGTTCGCTGCTTGGACCGTATCCTCTGTACTGATGACCAGCTTGCGTTCTCTTACCCCAGTTCAATGGGAAGACATATTCAAATCCTGCTTCGTACGCCGCCTTGACAACTTCGGGATCATCCGGTGCTCCTCCCGCCCCCCATAGTACAATAACTCCAGACTCAGACAGGTATTCTGGCATGGCACGAATCATGTCAAGATGCAGCTTTAGAGCGTCCTCGTACTTTACATTATCCGCTCTTTCCGACAACCCAGATTCTGAAAGGCATGGCGTTGCTCTTCCGCCATTGCGGTACAGGTATGGTGGATCGAACCAGCATAGATCAACTGTGCCTGGTTTGATGACAGTTCCGAGCAGGTCTCTACAATCTTCTCTGAGAAACTGTTTGTGCCACCATTCTTCAGGCCTCGATTTTAGATCCTCTTGATATTCGGCTATCCGATTCTCATCTCTGGTCGACTTGATCTTCAATGCGATCTCTTTTGCAATCGATTTGGATGAGTTCCTTTTGCTCTTTCGGATTTGCTCGACAACGTCACATGGTGGAGTAGATTCTGGTAGTTGCCTCTTTGAGATCAATCGTGAACAGAGATTGATCGCCATGTAACAATCTGAGAACGAAGCTCCTGTTTCACGGATCTTTGCTCTCTCTTCCGTTGAGTATGCTGCGGCTGTTGTTCTCAGCTTACAAATCTGACTCAAGGTGTACCGTGAGAAATAGGCATTATGCAGATCCTTGAGTTCAGGTTTCTTGCCGCTCTTCGATTCCATCAATGCTTGCACTTCAAGAATGATGTCGCCCTTCTCAAACTGGGCATCAAATGTTTTCTTGAAGGCATTCGAAAACTGGCTCAGAAGTGCCTCGATCTTGGCGTCAATAAATAACTTGGGGTCTTCCTCCTTTCCGTTCATTTGGGATGTAATGGACAGGCATGGACGGTTGGTTTTGTCTGTTTTCATGACCGACAGCGAGGGCTGCCAGTTTTCGGTGAATTTGAGAGTCGATAAGGCCGTCAAGAGATGTCTCCCTTCTGATAGGGTTCGTGGCGTCGATTTCCTAGAGGAAATCGGCGTTTAGGGATCAAATCGGCAACTTGGGCTCTGATGCAGGAGAAATGGATCTATCACGGCCAGCCTGTACTGTATATGACCTGGTATTGGCGATTAGCTTGTAAACTAGCCGTATTGAGAGCAAGTGCCCAGTCTGTAGTCAGATAATGCGAAAATGCCGTATTGAGATCATTTCTCAGCGTTATCTTGCCCTTCAGAGAATAAATGACGATTGACAAGTGTCAGAAATAATAGTATTATTTACTGACACCATGAAAGGGCTCTCCATGAATACGACTCAAGCACAGATTATGAATCGCATCCGTCATCGATATGGCGGGCGTGGTGCTGTCGTGACGGCCAAGGATTTCTTGGACCTAGCGAGTCGGGATGCGGTTGATCAGTCTCTGGTGCGGCTCACAAATCGAAGCGCCCTCAATCGGGTGGGTCGGGGGTTGTATCACTACCCAAGGGTCAATCAGAAACTCGGGATTGCCGTGCCGCCTGACGCTGATCTTGTGGCGCAGGCGTTGGGCCGCCAGACCGGTAGCCGAGTGGTTGCTTCTTCAGCAATGGCGGCAAACCGCCTCGGACTTTCGACGCAGATCCCGGCGAAGCATGTTTACTTCACGGATGGCCAAAGCCGGAACGTGAAAGTGGGGAATCAGGTCTTTCGTCTCAAGCATGTGGCACCCAACAAGATGCCTTCGAGCGATCCGGTTGTCGGGCGAACGCTCTCCGCTTTAGATGGACTGGGTCCCAATCCCGACGAGCAAGTCATCGAACTCATTCGGCAGATGCTAACAGCCAAGCAGCGAAAAGAACTTCTCAAGAAGGCTCAGTACGCTACCGGTTGGATCACGGACATTGCCCGGCGAGTTGACTCCGAAAGTCACGAGATGGGAATGGCTATCTGATGAATACTGTTGCTCAACTGTCTGCCTCCGACCGCTCAGATTTATTCCGGGCTGTTGCGGATCAGAAGGGCGTGACGGTTCAGATCATCGAGAAAGACTTCTGGGTATGCTGGGCGCTCCTGCAACTCTCGTCGATTGATTCATTGCCCGCAGAGATATTCTTCAAGGGCGGGACATCGCTCTCGAAAGTGTTTCATGTTATCGAGCGGATGTCGGAGGATATCGATCTAGTTATTGATCGCAAGGCGCTGGGATTTGTAGGTGATCGTGATCCGATGCAAGAGGGTCTTTCGGGAAAAGCGCGAGATCGTTTGATTGATACGCTCAAAGTTGAAGCTACCAACTTCGTTGAGGGTCCGCTCTTGAATGCTTTGCAAGAGCGTTTTTCCGAAGTGCTTGGTGATTCAGACGAATGGTCCCTCAGAGCAGATGTTGAGAACCCGGACAACGCCAACATCTTCTTCAGCTACCCAACGGCGGAAGCGTCTTCGCCTTACCTTCGAACAGATGTTCTTCTAGAACTTGGAGCCCGTGGGGATACATGGCCAACAGTGGATGGTTCAGTGCGTCCGTATGCTGCGGATATCTTCCCAGATCAGTTTGAAGTCACTGATGCACCGGTGAAAGCGATCACCGCTCAGCGGACATTCTGGGAAAAGGTGACGCTGCTGCATTCGCTGGTTCATCTCGGTGAGGAACGGATGGTCAGGGCGAATCCTGCTCGCCATTTGTATGATGTTTACCAGCTTGCCAACAATGATCTTGGGCGTGAAGCAATTCTCGATACTGATTTGCTAGCCAGCGTCGTGGAGCATAAGAAGGTGTTCTACAAGAGGGCCGCATCAAAGTACGAACTCGCTGTGCCTGGCACGCTCCAGATTCTTTCCTCGAAAGAGTTTGCTGAGGTTCTTCGCCCTGAGTACGAAGAGATGGCAGGGATCATGATCTTTGGTGATGCACCGGGCTTTGATGTAGTAGTTGATTCGCTGTTGGAACTTCAATCCAACTTCAATAGCTGACAAGAGCAAAGCAAACAATTCCAAAGGCAGCTTTTGAATCAATTAGTCGTGGCGTTAGGTACGGCTAAGATTTGGAACCAGATCAATTCTGAATGAGGGCATGTGCATGAAAGCTACCGCAGCAAACTTGTTGAAATTTCTTGAGAAATCGTCTCAATTCATCATTCCGATTTATCAAAGAACATACTCATGGCAGATGAGCGAGTGTCAGCAGCTTTGGGATGACATTATTCAAACTGGCGGAAACGACGATGTGTCAGCGCACTTTGTTGGATCAGTCGTGTATGTCGAGAAAGGACTCTACTCGGTCAGTCTCCAAACACCGCTTCTTGTCATAGACGGCCAGCAACGGCTTACGACTGTTTCCATTCTGCTTGAAGCACTGGCACGGGCTATCGATAATGACAGTCAAGTCTGCGGATTTACACCAAACAAAATTCGCAACTACTACCTCATCAACGAGCATGAAACCGGCGATGATCGATTCAAGGTTGTGTTGACACAAACAGACAAGGACAGTCTCATCTCTCTCGTACAGCAGAAGAACTATCCTGTGGAATTTTCTGTACGAATCAAAGAGAACTTTGAGTTCTTCTGTGAGCAAATCAAACACCTAAATGGCAATCTCGAACCTCTTTGCAAAGGGCTGGCGAAATTAGTTGTGGTTGACATATCGCTCGATCGTGACCAGGACAATGCGCAACTCATCTTCGAAAGCATGAACTCAACAGGTCGTGAACTTTCGCAGGCGGATCTGATTCGCAACTACATTCTCATGGGACTTGAGCCAGAACTGCAAACATCGCTGTATACAGACCACTGGCGTCCAATGGAACGAGCTTTTGGACAAGACAACTACGGCGAGCATTTTGATAGCTTTATGAGACACTATCTCACACTCAAGACCGGCGACATCCCAAGGAAGAAAGAAGTTTATGTAGCATTCAGAGAATACGCCAGACAACCCGAAAGCCAGAAAGGTGGCGTAGAGAGTTTGGTTGCTGATATCCATGCTTTCGCAGACCACTACTGTGCAATGGCGCTTGGAAAGGAGACTGATAGCGGCCTTGCAAGAGCTTTCAGAAATCTACGAGAACTCAAGGTGGATGTCGCATATCCATTTCTACTGGAACTCTATAGGGATTACAAGGAGAGGATTCTCTCAAATGATGATTTCATCGAAGCCCTGATGATTACAGAGAGCTATGTGTTTAGGAGGGCAATCAGTGAAATCCCAACCAACTCCCACAATAAAACCTTTGCCAACTTCACCAAGACGATCGATAAAGAAAACTACCTAGAAAACATCAAGGCTAACTTTCTTCTCATGCGTTCGTATAGACGATTTCCGAGTGATGATGAGTTTCGCCGGGAGATCAAAGTGCGAAATCTTTATTCCTCCCGCATTCGGAGTTACTGGCTCCGTCGTTTAGAGAACGCAGACCGCAAAGAGTTTGTCCCTGTCAATGACTACACAATAGAGCACATCATGCCTCAGAATGAGGATCTCTCGGAGACATGGAAGGAATCGCTCGGCCCAAACTGGAAGGAGGTTCAAGAGACCTGGCTCCACACTTTAGGAAACCTGACGCTCACTGGATACAACTCCGAGTACAGTGATCGCCCATTCAATCAAAAGCGGGACATGGAAGGCGGATTCAAAGAGAGTCCAATCAGGCTCAACGAGAAACTTGGAACACTAGAGAACTGGAATGAAGAAGCCATCAAGCAAAGAGCAGATCGCTTGGCAGGGAAAGCAGCAGTTGTCTGGGCGTCTCCGAAGATCTCCTCAAAGCGTCTTCAGCACTACCAATCCATCTTGAAGCCGAAGCCTGTCTACTCGATTGAGGATCATCCGAAGGTACTTACCGATAAACCAATGGGTCCTGTATTCGCAGCGTTGCGAAACGAAATACTCGCCCTTGATGAGTGCGTGACCGAGGACTATCTCAAGAAGGTGATCACTTACCGTGCGGAGGACATTTTTGTATCCATCATCCCCCAACTTCGGAAGCTAAGGCTGTCACTGAATATGCCGTTTCATGAGATCAATGATCCAAATGGGAAGTGCAAAGACATCACGGTTGAAGAAAGATGGGGGAGCGATCGAGGGGATGTCATGTTCAGGATTCAGACTATTGAAGAGATTCAATACGCAATGGGACTCATCCGACAAGCGTTTGAGCGACAGATGGATTCGAGAGAAGTCATTGAATAGTTCCTGACCCGCTCGCTGACCTGCTTTGAGTCCAATGAGCCCACCACAGTTTGAATTATATTCCAAGCTTGGCAGCCTGATGTGACAAGAACACGCCATTGCCCTAATGCAGGATATAGTACAAAAAGCAGGGCAGCGATTGTCCGCATAGAAGTCTATTCCCCATTAATTATGATTCTATAAATCGTTCAGATTTCGCAATGGCTTGTGTTTTTTGTAAAATTCCATAAATTTTCTCATAACTATGGCGAAGTGTTGAACTGGAGATAAAATTCTGATATCCTCGTTCTAGTAATGAACTGCCTGCCTTAAAACATAGGTTCCGGTGGAAAAATTAAAATATAATTGCATGGAATCCATGCAATTTTGATGTTTACAACAAAAAGATACTCGTATTATTGGAAAAAATATTAGAATGCAACACAAACCACAAATTCTCGGAGCTTGCCTAGCCGGCCTTGTCGCAATTACAGCATCTGCTGGTGAAAATATATTTGGACTCTACGACGAGGTTTTTGATTCAGGCTTCCTCCAACTTGATGGGTGTTTAAGGTATGTGCAGGTATCTCCTTCATTTGATACTGATCTTACCAGTCACTACGAGGACGTTGGGTATGACGATCAGTATGAGGAGGGGCAGGTTTTTCCGCCTCCGCATGTGCAACCCTGGCCTGAATCACCCGTCATTGAAAATTCAAGACTTCATCCACGAGTGAAAATTCGTCTAGTTAATGACACGCCTTGTTTGGAGGATCACAAATCCGGGGCTATTCATGGGCGTGATGTCGTGGATGCGAACTTGACATACACAAAAAGAGAGTCGAATGGGCTTCCATGGCCATTTAATTGTACTGTTAGCCCTAATCAAAATTATACGGAGTTTGATATAGGCAATTTTACTGACCGATTACTGGGCGGAACTGGATTGGGTCTCGATTTAGAGATCGAAAATGAGCGAGACATTTTTGCATACGTCATGGTGGATGAGGGTGGTGGGCATGATCTCGAGATGTTAGATTATGAAAACTTTGATTATACATTAGATAAATGTGAATCCAGGAGCGTGTACCTAAGGGTAACAGAAGTCACGAGTTCGCAGGGAGAAGACAGTCTTCGCACATTATTTTTTGCAAGGGGCCCCATGTTGAATGAAGTCACTGGCCAAGATGTAGACTACCCCGACTGGCAGATCATCGGCAAAGACTTTAAGCGGATATATGGAACCGCGACATGGTCGGTTGGTTGGGAAATAGAGGCTGGCCCAGTATGGGTCAATAGTCAGTGTATCCTAAACTGTGACGGTAATGGCGGAGGTGGTGATGATGGAGATATGGACGAGGATGGTATTCCAGACTCAGAAGACCCCGACATAGATGGGGATGGTATTGATAATCAGTACGACAGTGATATTGATAACGACGGTATTCCCAATAGTATCGATAATGACGACGATAATGACGGAATTCCAGATGCCCAAGACAGCAATCCTTCAGGTTCTGATGGAAGTGATGACTACGATGGCGACGGGAAGCCTAATGAAGAGGATGAGGACATTGACGGAGATGGCATTCCAAATGTGTTTGAGACTGGAGATGAAGACGATTTGGATGGAGATGGGGTTATAAACTCTGAAGATGGCGATATGGACGGGGATGGAGTTCCAAATTCGGAAGATGATACTCCCTACGGGTCTGGTGTGCCAACATTGCTAATATGGATTGACGGGAGAGTATATCTGACCCCGCTTTTTGGATAAATTTAGACACTTTTATAGTACATATAGATAGCATGCTGCTAGAAGGATGCAAAAATGAAAATAAATACAAAGTGCGTATTGATCATGTTTATATCAAATATGATTGTGTCGCCTATGGCATATTCACAAGTTGATGAAAATATTAGTAATAATATCTCCAAATCAGAAACGCTGAGATGGAAAACAGAACGAGATCTTTTGCTCATGTTGGAAAGCAGTGAGGATCGCGTCATTTTTGCCATGGCGATTAAATCTATAGCCCAGGATACAGAAGAGCAACTGTCTGACCGGCAGCGATATGATGGTCTTAAAGTCGCAGGATCTGCCTTATTTAATGAGGGTGCATTGAGTGACGCCGCAGATTCATTTCTTTCTTCGGTTCCCTTCAGCAATAATCCATACTCAACTGCTCAGATGCTTGCTTCGACTGCTGAATGTTACCGGCTGCAGGGTAGTTCGAATCAGTCTTATGAAACCTATAAGGATGCAATGGACTCTTACTTGATCGCATACCAGTCAGGTCAGGAAGTAGAATATCCAAACCTTTCCGCGATCAAGTTGTTTTTACGACAATGCACTGAGCTAGGGAAGTATGACGTTGGGATCGAGTATGCAGAAGAATTTTACAACATAGCGATCAACTCAAACGATGCCATATCGTATGAGTTGGGAAGCTTCGCTTGTTATACGGCAGGCCATTTTGCTGATGTCAAAGGCGATGTGGCTAAGGCTATATTGTACTATCAAGTCCTTGTGGATAATTATTCAACTTATGAGAATCGCAAACCAATTATGGGGATCATGCCGTATGTAAGAACTCAGTTGGCAGTCCTTGGAGGAGATTCGTGGGAATCTCCGGGTCATGATCTTGTCGTTGAGGTAATGGCAATAATTGATACCCCAGAGTATCAAAGGATGCCAATTCGCCCACTTCTAGCAGATAAACTGGCTAGTGCGTGGGAGCAAAAAGGACTGTATAGACAGGCCATGGCTCTGCGTAAGGATGTCGCGAATAGCACTAAGGAAGCAATTGCCGAACTAGCGTTGGTTGAAGGCTCACAAAGATTGGCGAATGAGTTGAAGAGGGTTCGCTCACTTTGCCTCATGAATGCGGCGATGACTGCACATGTTTATCTTAATGATGATTCTGAAACTATTGTCATCTTGAATGAAATACTGAATGAACCGGAGTTTACACGTTCGTCTTACGCCGAGGATGCCAATGAGCTCAAAATGCAGATTATCGAAAATTAATTAACCCGATTTTCATTCCAGTTCATACTCTATACGCATATTTGAAAGAGGCATTTCAATTTGCAGTTGTCATATTGAAACTAATCGTGTTCTGACCCGCTTGCTGACCCGCTTTGAGTCCAAACGAGTCCACCACAGCCCCTCGGAATCCTCAATTGCAGCATTTAAACGCTGTAAGGAGGGGAAGTGCATTGCATGGCATGCAAGAGGTCGAGAGTTCGAATCTCTTCGTCTCCACTTGTTTCAGGAAGAATAGAGAACGCCGCTGGCATTGAGCCAGCGGCGTTTTTTTGATGGTTTGAATCTTTCGCTCGCCTCCCAATCACAAACCTAGCAACAGACTTTGACAGACATTGTCAGAAAATCATTCTTCGATTCGGCACCTTTCATGTATGATTGAGCAACACCATGAACCCGGCCCTGAGCGGGCTGGCTATGTTCTAACCACGCTCAGAGGGAACCACATGAATAACCAAGCATCGCACACGAGTCTGTTTCAATCACGCCCGGCCATCGATCCCAAAGCCAGCGTCCGCGTGATGGCACTGGGATTGGCCCTGTCGATCTCGGGCGCCAGCGCCCAAAGCTACCGCGGGTTTATCTCATCGGCTCAGCAGATGGATGGATTCCGAGCGATCGGGGTCGATCTCGCTGATTTTGACCACGATGGAGATCTTGACGCGGTCATGACGAGGTCCACCGGCGAGCTCCAGCTCTTCCGCAATGACGGATCTGGGCAGTTCACGCCCTGGAACGGGATCACTTTGTCATCCAGCCAACTGGGGCACCCCGTGGTCGGCGATTTCAACAACGACGGGAACATGGACATCGTTTGTGCGGCCAGAACCTCGGATGTGGTCATGGTCGTCAAAACCAACGCCAACGGCACATTACAATCGCCGCAGGTATTACCCTTTGGAGCGACCCCCTTTGAGGTTGAAGTTGCAGACTTTGATTCCAATGGATTCCTGGATATCGTCGCGATTTCGAGGGAGACCAATGCAGTGAAAGTGTACCTTGGGAACGGGACTTCGTTCCCAACCGTCAGGTCATTTTCCACGAGTCACGGCTCGCTGCTCGGCCAAGAGCCGTTCGGCGTTGCAGCCGGAGATCTCAACAACGACGGCAAGCCCGATATCGTGATCACCCACCTCACTTCACAAGATGTTGGGGTGTACTACGCGTCGGGCAACGGATTCTTCTTCAGCGGCGATTTCGCGTATTACCTGCCTCAACCATCCGCACCGTACGCCGTCGAACTCGTTGATATGAACAACGACGGAGACAAAGACATCGTGTTCTCTCGCGGACTTGGTGATGCGGACATCGTATGGATGAAGAACGGGTACAACGGCGGGGTCGAGACTTTTCCAGATTTTAATGACGGCGTGTGGACGACCAATGTCGGCGGGCGCGTCACTGATATCGCGATCGGTGTTTTTACATGCAACAGCTCGCTCCCCGATGTAGTCGGCGCGAATGAAGGGAATGTTCCTGAGGATATAGACGCCATCGATATACTCACCAATCCAGGGATTGGCGCGCTCACCGCTCGCTCATCAATTCCCAACGATGGCCAAGTCCCGAATAGTGTGGCGACCGGCGACTTTGACAACGATGGCGATATCGATATCTTCGAAGCAGATCTCTACTCGGGTTACCGTGTGCATCTCAACCGGTGCATCGAGACCCCATGCCCGGCTGATCTCACCGACGACCGCATCCTGAATTTTTTGGATGTCTCCGCCTTCCTTGATGCATACGCCGCCAATGACCCCGCCGCGGATATTACAGGCGATGGTGTGTTTAACTTCTTCGATGTGAGCGCGTTCCTTAAAGCCTTTGGCGCAGGTTGTCCATGATCAATAATTGACCCGCTCGCTGACCCGTTCGGAGTGTCATTGAAGGTGGTTGGTACCGCTACTGCCATATCACACGGAGTGGTACGGAATATCTGGACGGGTCAGTATTCCTGAAACACAAGTAATGCAAAGGAATGTCTTATGACTCCAACACCTCGTACATTTTCACATATTGGCCTATCGGTTCCAAACCTCGATGCTGCTGTCAAGTTCTACACAGAAGTTCTAGGGTTTTATGTCATCATGCAGCCTACAGAAATCATTGAGGATGACTCCGATATTGGTCAAATGTGTACCGATGTCTTCGGTGCCGATTGGAAAAAACTACGGATCGCACACCTCGCTACAGCCGATCGGATTGGGTTTGAGCTTTTCGAGTTCGACGGCAACCAACAGCCCGACGAAAATCTAGACTTCCGGAAGCACGGCACCTTTCATTTTGCAATCCAAGACCCCGATGTCGAAGGACTACTCGAGAAGATTGTTGCAGCGGGCGGGAAGCAGCGAATGTCAATCCGAGAGTATTTCCCAAATGAAAAGCCATATCGCATGGTGTATGTCGAAGACCCGTTCGGTATCGTTTTCGAGATTTACAGCCACAGTTATGAACTGACCTATTCAGGCGGTGCGTATACCTAAACCTCTCTTCATCAAAGAACCAACTTCAAAGTACAGGCACAAATTTCGAAGTTAGATCGACAATGCTGGCTGACCTGCTAGAGGATGGAAAATTGGGCAACCATGTCTGGGTGATGGTCCATCCTGTAAAATCAAGCTGTTTATGACGATGGCAGTTACTCTACGAAAAGTATGGCCGAGTTTTATTCGCAAAGGCAACGAGCGAAAGCATGACCGGTACTTCTACCAATACCCCGACCACTGTTGCGAGTGCTGCGCCAGAGTGCAACCCAAACAAGCTGATGGCGACTGCTACGGCCAGTTCGAAGAAGTTGGAGGTTCCGATCAACGCTGCTGGAGCGGCAATCGGATGCGGAACTTTCCATAGATAAGACCAGCCATACGCAATCGCAAAGATGCCATAGCTTTGTATCAGTAATGGCACAGCGATCAGGGCTATCACAAGTGGTTGTTCAAGAATAGTCTGCGCCTGAAATCCAAACAACAGCACTACGGTCGCCAGGAGTCCGATGATTGAAAACGGCTCAAGGCGATGTGCGAATCTGTTTAGAGTGTCTCCATCAGGATTTCTTTTGATGAGATAGTGACGGGTGAAGTATCCCGCTGACATAGGAATTACCACATAGAGAACAACAGAGAGCAGTAAGGTTTCCCACGGTACGACAATATCAGTTACGCCGAGTAAAAATGCTGCTATAGGGGCAAAGGCAAACACCATGATGAGATCGTTGATTGAGACCTGCACGAGTGTATAGCTTGGGTCACCACGGGTGAGTTGGCTCCACACGAAGACCATTGCTGTGCAGGGTGCAACACCGAGCAGAATCATTCCGGCGATGTATTCCTTTGCTGTTTCCGGCTCAATCAACCCTGCAAAGATATGTTCAAAGAACAAGATGCCTAAAGCTGCCATTGTGAAGGGTTTAATCAACCAGTTGACAACCAGTGTGATGCACAATCCTCGCGGCCTGCTCCCAAGATTTTTCAGGCTGGAAAAATCGACTTGGGTCATCATCGGGTAAATCATCACCCAGATCAGCACTGCAACCACGAAGTTGACATTGGCATATTCGAGTGCGGCTACTTGCTCAAAGAGTGACGGAAAAACATAGCCCAAGCCGACTCCGCCAATGATGCAGAGGCCAACCCACAGACTCAGGTAGCGACCAAAGAAGCCAAGAGGTGAGTTTTTGCTCATTACAGTTACTCCATCCCGATACAACTCTTTGCGATTGTAGGTGTTTTATATGGATTTACTTGTTCTTCTCTGATTTCAGCTTTTCACCCACCCAGCAAAATCTAGTTCATTTGTTATACGAGTCCGTTCCGTGACTGACCTCATCCTGAACTCAGAAATCAATGTTTCAGACTTGGAAGCCGTATGGAAACCGGGCGCGTTCGCTGACCCGCTTTGAGTCCAAACGAATCCAGCACAGTCCCTCCGAATCTTCACTAACAGTATTCAAATGCTGACCGCTGGGTATGTGCCTTGCATGGCATGCAAGAGGTCGAGAGTTCGAATCTCTTCGTCTCTATTTGTTTTCGGATGAAGAAAACGCCGCTGGTGATAAACCAGTGGCGTTTTTGATGGGGTGAGGGGGTTGGTGGATTTGGGATATGGAAGAACGAACAGTTTATGTAGCGGGGTAGTCGGGGAAGTTGATGTCTTGGATGTGGGATTTGTAGTTGTTGTGTCGTCCGGAGCTGGTTGTATAGAGCGGGCGGTTGACCTGGTCGTAGCTGAGTGTGCGGACGGTTCGTTTGGATTTGTGGAAGTCGTAGCACGATGGGTCGAAGTCGAGACCGAGGAACTCGATCAAGCGGGGGAACTCGCTTTGAGGATCGGCGACGAGGCGTTCGTAGTGGACATCGAGGATCGGGATGTCGAGCGTGGCCTTCCAGTGGTTCATCATGCGGTCGGAGAGGGCCCATGTGTGTGATGCCCAATCAACACGGGAAGTCCATGGGTGCATGTTGTTGTTGAATCCGCCCATATAGCAGCTGATCGCGACATCGCGCGGGTCGCGGATCGCGTGGATGATTTTGGTCTTGGGGAAAAGGCGGGCGATGAGCCCGACGAGTTTGTTGTTGCCCAGCGCTTTGTTGACGACGCGCTCAGAGCCATCGGGTGAAACGCTGAGGATGTGCTTGATGTACGCATCGGCGGTTTCTTGCCATGCCGACTGGCCCATCTTCCCGAAGCGTTCGCTTGGCGGGGCGTCCGGCTGATAGTGCTTTGAGAGCTGCATCGCGAAGGTCTCGATCGCGCTGAGCTCGCCGACACCTGAAGCTTTCGGGTGGGCGTCGATGATCTGGTCAATCAGACTCGTGCCCGAGCGGGGCATCCCGGCGACAAACACCGGGACGATGCTCTCGCAGTTGGTGATCGGGAAGTCGGCGGTGTTTTCCTTTGACCAGATCTCGATCAACGCATCAACCTGCTGGGTGTGCAGGTCCGGGTCGTACTCGAGTCGTGTAGGTGCATTGGCGAGTTCGGCGGCTTCCCATGCGAGGTCATACTGTTTGCTCCGGTCGCAGGCTTTCGCTTTGAGATGGTGCAGTCCCGCCTTCGCTTTATCGTCAGGTAATTTGGCAATCACTTGATCAATGAGTTCGATCGCTTGGGTGTATTCCTTGCGCTGGACGAGGATGCGAGCCCAGATATCCTGAATCTGAGTACTCAATGAAGAGAGATCGCCGTCGTTGCTTTCGACCAGTGGCCGAAGCGTGGACTCGGCGTCGTCGATTCGGCCCGCTTCCTCGAATGCCCCGGCTTTAAAGGCGAGGCACATCTGATTGTCGGGAGATTTTTTCAGCATCTGATCGATCAATGCGACGCATTCGTCGGTCTTCCCCAGCGCTCGATGCGCCCTCGCGATGATCAGCTTGGAGGCGTCGCTGGGCTTCGCTCGATCGGCGCGCTTCGCAAACTCGATTGCTTTGGAGGGTTGGCGTTGCTGATCAAAGATCACCGCCATCAGATGGAGTGCGCCCGCGTCGGGTTTTTTTTTCTTGAGGAGGGGTCCAAGGGTTGCTACGGCTTGGGGGTAGTGTTTGGCTTTGACCTGCTTGTGTGCTTTGAGCAGCCGGTCTCGTGTGGAGAGTGGGGGAGTTGTTGCCGGCTTTGAGTTCGGTTGACGCATCGGTTGATGCGTCGGATTGACGCCGCCAACATCCGAAAGAGAAAATGGCTGATCTGAGGGGTTCTTCATAGGGTATTGAACTTTAGCAATCAAGAAAGACCCCGCCAACAGGGTGGCGGGGTCTTTGTGTATCGAGTTGGTTATGGGATCAAACGCAGGTTATCGTCTGCGACGACCGGCGGCGAGGCCACCGAGTCCGAGGAGTGCGAGAGCACCGGGCGCTGGGACGACATTGCCGATGATGTCGAGTTGGTATTCACCAGATGTCGGGACGAAGCCGCCAATTCCAGCAACCGTACCGACGCCAAACCCTGCTTCTGCATCGTCTGTGGTGTATTCCCATGCTCCGACGGTTACGGTGTAGTCACCGGCGGTCAGGAAGATGGTCATGAACGAATCGAGTGAACCCAGAGATCCGTTGGTGTCTGAGCCGGTCGTGTTGTCATCATTGACTTCAACGAGATTGCTGTCGGAAAGCGGGTTGCCGTCATTCTGGAACAACATGATCACCGGGTCGATCCATGTATCGAAAATCTGGTAGGACAGCATATCGAAAGTGACATCTGAATCGGAGAGGACGGTGAAGTTGATGCTGTCGATTTCGACTTGGCCGTAGTTGTAGGCGCCGTAGTTGGCTCCGAAGTCATACGCAAAGTCTGAGGCTTGTACTTCGATCGTTCCGCTGTTGACGATGTCGGCGGCGGCTGCGTTGCTTAGGCCGGCTCCCAGTAGAGCGCCTCCGAATAAGCATTTAGAAACGGTGTTCATCTTTCTTCTCTCTTTCTTGAATGGGAAGGGTTTCTCAGGCCCTAGGTCTCTCTTGATTTCACTCGCCCGAGGGGCGGTGATCCGTAGCATACTACCCCGATTTAATGGCTTTTAATGCATAAAATCCGGAGAATACCTGAGAAGAGTTCGTTTCCAGTTGAGAACAACGCCGTGGGTACTGATCTATGGGCCTTCTTCTGATGGATTGGGGAAATGGGCAGTTTGGGCTTGAACGCTTTGGTCCGATTTTGTATCTGCTGGATCCTTGTTCTACCCGTTTCCATGCGCGTGTTTGGCTTTGCAGGCAAGTGGTTTAAATGGAGATTTCGATTGTTTGAGGTGCGGCCTTGCGGTAGAGTTTGCTTTTATGGAGTTCAGTTTGAAAACGAAATATTTTTCAGTATATAAGAGCGTGCTCATCTGTGCGATCGCTGGGTTTTCACAGGTAGCGGTTGCCGGGGATTTCACCCGCTGGCTTAGTCCGGTGGATGGGAACTGGGAAGCGGGCATTTTTTGGGATACAGGGGTTGTGCCTGGGATCAATGATGATGTCGTTCTTGGACATGCGGGTGGGTACCTCGTCAGTGTCAACTCGTTGTCGTCGGTTGCATCCGTGAGCATCACCAATGAGCATGCCGCATTGGCAATCAGCAACTCGAGTTCACTGTACTTGTACGGCGATGTATTCAATCAAGGAGAAATACTCGTCAGCGATCTGAACGGACCCTCTCCTACCTATTTCTATATACGAGAATCCATTTCGCTAAACGGCGAAGGCATTCTCAGACTCCCGGCGCTCTCGGGGAATTCTCGTATCAACTCGCTTGCCCAAGCGGTGTTGACACATGGACCGATGCACACGATCGAGGGGCAGGGGTTCATCATGTGCAATATTCTGAATCAGGGGACAATCCGATCAAATGTTCCTGGAAAGGAGCTCACATTCTTAGTGAATCCAATACAGAATGAAGGGCGGATCGAAGCGGTCAACCAGGGCATCTTGACCCTGTTCGGATCGGTCGAGCAGTCTGGGTCGGGCATCATCTCTGCAAGCGGTGTCGGATCTGAGATCCGTCTCGGCGGCTCTGTTTACAAACGCGGCGTGATCAGCGCAACGGCTGGAGCTGAAGCTGTGGTCATCACAACTAGTGATATTGAAGACATGACGATCGAGGGACGGTTCATCATCAATCCCTTTAGGTCAGTCGAGGTCACTGGGCCGCTGACCAACAATGGAGAGATTGTCCTTGATGAGGTTTTTCAAACGGTACTGGGCTCATTGATCTTTCAGAGCGATTCGTTGATTCAGGGTTCCGGTGAGATTCTTCTCGGCACAGACCATGTCGGTGTCATGGCCGCCGTGGATGAGGGCACGATTCTCACCAACGGCTCGGGCCACACGATCAGGGGGAACGGGCGGATTTTGAGCTCACTTGTGAACGACGGATTGATCCATGCTGATGTTTCGGGAGGGAGCCTGAGTGTTGGTGGGAACAGGCCGGTTGTCAACAACTCCATTATCAAGGCATCAAATCAAAGCGCTGTGAATGTTGCGGGTGGAAATCTTGTTCAAGGGATCGACGGCATCGTTCTGGCTGATGGCACAGATTCAGTTGCCCGCATAAGTGGCGGTGTTTTTGGCGGTCGGGTTCAATCTCTCAATGGCGGTCTGATTGACATTCGCAGTTCCACGGTGCTTGACGGCGTCGAGATCGTTGACGGATCGGAGGTCGTCATCAACTGGTCCACCGAAGTTCGGAACCGGCTTACAAACAACGGCGCTGTCCAGATTGACTCGAGTAACCGGATAAATGCCTTGAACAACACTCTTCTGGACGGTTCTGGAGAAGTGAATCTGATCAGTCCTTGGGCAAGCATCCACACGGCTCCGGGTGCAAGTTTGATTCAGGCTTCTGATCACACCATTCGCGGGCACGGCGTTGTGAGCGGTTCGTTGGTGAACAATGGGCGTATCGTGGCCGATGCTGCAGGGCAGACTCTGGAGCTGTCATTCTATTTCAAGTCAAACAATGGAAGCATCGAAGCGGTGAACGGTGGGACGCTGTACTTTGAGGAGGTCCATATTGATCAAGGTGCTGCGGGAGTGATCGGGGCGACGGGCAAGGGCAGCGTGCTTCGCCTTGATGAAACCGAGATCACGGGTGGAACACTGGCGGTGGCTGATGGCGCTGTTTTCGAGTATGGCGATGCGTCAACCTTTGGTGGTGTGACTCTCTATGGGGAGCTGGATCTGGTGAACACGATGCTGACTGTTGCGGACTCGCTTACCAATCAGGGACGAATCACAGTCCGAAGGGATGAGAATCTTCCTGGAATCTTGCCCAAGATCCGGTTTGTGAGCGAGGAAATTTTGTTGGATGGTGTTGGTGCTGTCGTGCTCGACGATGTACAGACAGATAGTCCGCTGATCGAAACTGTTAATTATGGGGTCATCATCAATGGCGTTGGGCACACGATTGAAGGACGGGGGCGTATCGCCGCTCTCTTGGAGAATGGTGGTCTGCTGAGCGCGAATGTTCCTGGTGGGCGGCTCAGCATTACGGGGAACAGCGCGTGGAGCGGGGTCAGAACGGTGAATGATTCGGTTGTTGAGGCCATCAATGGTGCAGAGTTGCATATTGATTCGATGACGCAAACTGCGAACGGAGTCATCCGTGCTGATGGGGCGGGTTCGGTTGTTTCTATGAATGGTTCGTTTGTGCTTGGCCGTCTTGAATCTACCAACGGCGGGTTGGTATCGGTGGACTCTGAATGCACCCTTACGAGCGTCGCAATGCAAGCTCAGATTCAGATACAGAGCGGGGTCCGCATGAAAATGCTCGGGGACATCACGAACAATGGTGTCATCCAGGTCAACCCGCTCGCGGGAGATGAAATCACAACTCTCCAATGGGGGAGCTGGGCCAATCCGCAGATGTCCATCGGCGGGGAGGGTGTCATTCGGTTAGCTGCTTCCGGTGATCGGGCTCGTATTTTCGGGCTTGATGGGGTTGAATGCGAACTGGGTCCGAACCAGCGGCTTGAGGGGGTTGGGCAGATCAGCATGAGCCTGTTCCATGCGGGGACGATTGCTCCCGGGCTCGGGATTGGGACGATGACCGCTGTGCGTCCCGTTGAATTTTTGCCCACCGCTCGGTTCGAGGCTGAAATCGCTGCGGATTCAAACGATCTGTTTGAGAGCACGCAGTCGGTTGTGCTTGATGGTGTTCTCAATGTTGACTTGGTTGATGGATTTTCAAACTCAACTGGTTACTGGGCACGAACGATTCTCTCTGCATCATCAATCACGGGTGAGTTTACGGAGATTCATATTCCTGAGGCCGCGGAAGGCTTTCGTACACGGTACTACAACACGGGCACTGAGTTCGTGGTAGGGCAAGGGTGCCTTTCGGATTTGAGCTTTGATGGCAGCCTGAACTTCTTGGATGTTGCTGCGTTTCTTGTTCTCTTCGGGGAATTGGATGCAGATGCCGATCTGAATGATGATGGGCAATGGAACTTCATTGACATCTCATTGTTCCTGCAGGATTTAAGCGGTGGGTGTGCGATCTAGTTTTCTCCGGATGATTGCTCTTGGTCGGTTGATGTCTTTGGGTCATTGTTTGATTTTTTTACAGGGTTCAAAAATTATGGATATTCGAAATCTCTATTCAAAGTTATTTGCGGTGGCTGTTGTACTCGGTAGCTTTCAGGCAACCGCGCAAGACTCGTGCGCCGGATCTGATCTCTTCCAAACTCAGGAGCGGATATCCAGCGGAGATCTTCCTCGAACTATTCAGACCGAAGATATCAATGGGGATGGGTTTCTTGATTTGGTGGTGCTCAATGATGGCGAGCAAACTGGTGATCCGAGTTTGGCGGTTGTGCTTGGTTTGGGTGGAGGGGGCTTTGCAGACCCGGTGTTTTATATCCTTGAGAGCTCTGATGTTATCGAGTTTGAAATTCAGGATATGGATTCTGACGGCGATTTTGATGTTGTCGTTTTGAGTGAATCCTTTGTGTTGATATTCCTCAACGATGGCCAGGGCGGATTGTCGGAGCCGGTGTATTCATCCTTTGGTCCCGGAATCGATTGGCGAGCGAGACGATTCGCTGTCGGGGATGTGAACAATGACGGGAATCTTGATGTTGTCACTTCCATGCTGGGGACTTCGCCCAATGGTTTGGAATGGGTGGGGGTGTTTTTGTTTGGTGATGATCTGGCGTATGAAACTCGCACTGGGTTCGATGTTTCGGGGAGTTCGGTCACGCCGTCGGGTATTTCTTTAGGGGATCTCGACGGTGACGGCGATCTTGATATGGTTGTCGCAAACAGGAATGACAACAGTGTGGGCGTTCGGTACAACGATGGGAGTGGGGGGTTCAGCGGAGAGAAGGTGTATGCGATTGAAGGGGGAATATTTACGAATGCAAGCCCGATCGATGTTGAACTGGCGGATATCGATGGGGACGATGATCTTGATATTCTTGTCGCGAACAGTAACAGTGGGTATGTCAGTGTTCTTGAGAACTTTGGCAGCGGGGTCTTTCTCCCGCCTTTGTACTACCCGGTGTTGAACGGATTGTTGCTCGGTGTTCGGGTTGCTGATTTCGACCATGATGGGAGTCTTGATCTGGTCACTGCGAACGGGTCGAATCGTGATCCGAGTATCTTATTCAACAGTGGTGACGGTACATTTGAAGATTCGATTATCCCAGCGGCAACCGAGGGGTCATTCGATATCGCGGTCGGAGATTTCGATCAAGATGGGGACATTGATATTGCATCTTTAAGCCGATCGAATCAGGAAACAACGGTGCTGTTCAATAGGGGGAACGGGACCTTTGAACCAGAGTTCAGGACAGCGGTTGGGGATGGGCCTAGAAAAATGTCGGTTGGTGATTTCAACGGTGACGGTGTGCCTGATCTTGTCGTATGCAACGATCAGAGTGATGATGTGAGTGTCCTGCTCGGGATGGCAAACGGAAGGTTTGAGGAGGAGCTGCGATATCCTGTTGGCAATGGACCAACCGATGTGTATGTTGGGGACATCGATAACGATTCTGATATTGATCTTGTCGTGTGCAACTTGTACAGCAGCGATGCGAGTGTGCTCCTGAACAATGGCGACGGCACATTCGGGATGCAAACTACTTACCCGGCAGGCGATGATCCGCAGGGCATTGTTCTGGGCGATCTCGATCAAGATGGCGATCTGGATATGATTGTTTCTCGGAACGGTTCGGGCGTCGGGCTGAGCATGTTTCTTGGAAATGGTGATGGTACATTTCAGCAATACACCACGATCGGCACGGGCGACGATTATTGGGGAATCACACTCGGAGATGTTACCAACAACGGCATTCTCGACATTGTCGTTACGAATGGAACTGAGGATGACATGAGTGTCTTCCATGGGAATGGGGATGCCACCTTTGGGCCTGAGATACACTTTAATTCAGAAGATACCCCGACCGATGTTGAGCTGGGGGATATTGATAACGATGGGTTCCTTGATGTGATTGTCTCGACGGGAAGCGTTGATAGTGTGAATGTGATTCTGAACCGTGGGGATGGGACCTTCTTTTACAAGGGTCACATCGAGCTTGTAGGGCGAGCGGTTGATATCGCAACCGGTGATCTTGATCATGATGGCGATCTTGATATTGTCGCGGTTTCAAATCAGAAGTATGCAAGCCTGTTGCTCAATCGGGGCGATGGGATCTTTGAGCCAGAGATTCGGGTTCGTTTGGGTGACGCTCATTCAGGAGTGGTGCTGGCGGACTTTGATGCCGATGGCGATCTTGACTTTGGTGTGTCAAACTACAACCTTGGTGATATCAGCGTCATGCTGAATCAGTGCAATCCGGCGCTTTGTGTCGCTGATCTGACGAATGACGGCGTGCTCAACTTCCTTGATGTCTCAGCATTTTTGGTTGCGTTCGGGAATCAGGATCCGGTTGCTGAGTTTTCTGGTGATGAGTTTATCAATTTCCTTGATGTCTCAGCATTCCTTCAGGCCTTTGGTGCTGGATGCCCGTGATGGATCGCGGACTCCTTTGCTGATCCGCTTTGTGTCCTCATGGGTCTATGAGAGTCCTTTTGAACTCCGAGCAACCGTCTTTGGATCGGTGGTTTTTGTCCAGGAAGGCGTTTGGAGTGCTTGATAGTGGTTTGGTATGCGTATTGATTTCAAGTTTGAATTCGCTAAACTCATGGTCGGTATGACTCGATCTCGTTTCACATTCTGGATGACTTGGGTTCTCATTGCCGCTCAGGCGTGTGTGCTTGCTGTCGGATATGGGCGAGTGGTGATGTGCTATGACGATAATGGGACTTCCCACATCGAGATCATCGATGAGAAGTCGTGTTCGCCTCGGGTTGACGAGGGCTGTACCCAGCCGGTTTCGACACAGACTGATGTACAGACCTTGACGGACTGTTCTGAGTTCGCGTGTGTAGATGAGCCGTTTGGTTTGTTGGCAACACTTCCCGTTGTTCGTACAACGGATAATGGCAAGCAACTCGATGTCCAACCGAATCCATCGCTGGTCATTGTTTCTTGGTTGCTCAAGCAGAATCCGATCGATGCGCAGGTTTCTTCTGCGAGTCTGAACGATCAGTACGCGATATATGAATTTCATCGCTCAAACCGATCAACTGTTTTAGTGCTGTAAATCCCTTGAGATTGTTCGTGATATCGATGCCACATCCGTGGCGGTATTTCTGTATACACATTCTCAAGGATTTCAAATGAACACACTACATTGGTTCCTGCCCATACTCGGGACAGGATTGGTTGCCGGTTGCGCGGGGCCGCTGGATCAACGGTGGGAGAACCCCACTTATCAAACGCAGCAAAGCCGATATATGGAGCGTGATCTTCGTGTCGCGGACGCTCCGGTATCGGATCAGTCGTCCCCGGCCTTTGGATTTGATTCACTCGACGCACTGAGTGTCGAGGATGCCATTCGGCTCGCGATCGAACACAACCCTCGGCTTCGCGCTGCAGGCTACCGCGTCGATGCCGCATCAGGGCGCGTGCTGCAAGCCGGGCTGTATCCCAACCCGTCGTTGAGTTTCAGTGGCGAGTCCATCGGCGCGGATGCCGGTGGTGGCGGGGAAACCGCGTATGTGATCGAGCAGGAGATTGTGCTTGGGGGCAAGCTCCGCCGGGCGCGGGATGTCGCAGAATCAGATCGGCATGCGGCACAAGCGGAGTTTGTCGCACAGGAGTTCGCGCTGGCCACGAAGGTCTCGCGTGCGTACTTCAGCGTGGTGACAGCTCGCACCCAGCTCGCGGACCGGCAAGGGCTCGCGGGTCTTTCATCGGATCTTCTGGAAGCGGTGCGGGCGCGGGTGGATGCCGGGTCGGCGACTGAAACGGATCGGCTCCGGGCCGAGGTTGTGCATGAACAGGCGCAGATCAGTCTTGAAGCGGCTCGGTACGCTGCGAGGTCTGCGTTGCAATCGCTTGCTTCCGCGATCGGGGTTGAGGAGATGACGGAACTGCCGTTGAGTTCATCGGTGGATCAGTTCCCCGAACTTCCCGCGTACGAGCAGATCGTAGCGTCCACGCTGGAAGCAAACAGCCGAATGTCGATGGCAAGGATTTCGGTGGTGCGTGCGCGTCAGGCGCACAAGCTTGCGCAGGCGAACTCATCACCGATGCTCACCGCATCGGTTGGGCCTCGCTATTCGGATATCGATGGCGAGACGACCATGGATGTCGGCTTGAATCTTGAGATCCCGCTCTTTGATCGGAACCAGGGCGAGATCGGGGCGATGCTTTCAGAGCGGTTGTCCGCGTCGGCGGAACTCCGGAATGTCCAGCTTGAGCTGCTTGCGGAGGTTGCCGATGCGTGGTCGGTGTACCAGTCTTCGTTCTCTGCCGTCGAGCGGTATCAGCAGCAGCTTCTTCCAAAGGCTGAGCGGACGCTTGACCTCACGCGACAAGCGTACCAGAGCGGGAAAGCGGATTATCTCCGGCTCCTCGATGCGCAGCAGGTCTTGATTGAATCTCGTCTTTCGTATGTCAACGCCGCCGAGCAGCTGCATTCAGCGGCGGCGCTTCTCAATGAACTGTCACACACACACGCCCAATGGCGGAATCCTCGCGATGAGGATCAGGCCAACTCGGAGGTGAACCCATGAAACCACAGAATGTATTTGTATTGCTCGTCCTTGCATCCATGATGACCGCGTTCGGCGGGTGTGGAGGCGGTGGGCATGACGAGCACGACTCGGATGGACACGCGGCCGAAGAAGCCGGGGGTGGGCACAGTAATGAACACGGCGATGAACATGAGGACGAGCACGGCGACGATGTGGTCTCACTCACCGATGCACAACTCATGGCATCGGGGGTGGTGATCGAACCACTGGGCGGGGGCGAAATCGCGACGCACATCATGCTCCCGGCTGAGGTCGGGTTGAATCAGGACACGGTGCTGCATGTCACGCCTCGGGTGACCGGGATTGTTTCAGAGGTGCAGGGGTTTCTTGGGCTAGAGGTTGAAGAACGCGAGCTGCTCGCGGTGATCGAGAGCCCGGAGCTTGGGGAAGCGAAGATCCACTTCCTCCAGATGATCCAAGAGCAATCCATTGCGGACGCTGAGCTTGTTCGTCAAGAAACGATCAGCGCGAACACGAAGAAACTCCTTGCGTTGCTCAGTCAAGACCCGACGCCGACGGAACTCCGGACGCAAGCGGATTCACTCCGGATCGGGATCAACAAGGGACGATTGCTTTCCGCGTACGCGCAGATGAAAGCGGGGAGCGCGAACTACGACCGGGAACGCGGGCTCAACGACAAGGGGTTGTCAACACAAGCGGACCTCCTCGCATCACAAGAGATGTTCTACACCGCACAAGCGGAATACATGGCGGCGTATGAAGACATCGAGTTCTCCTACCTGCTCACGCTCCAGGGGGCGCAGCAATCAGCGATGGTCGCCTCGTCGCGCGTGGACAATGCGGAGCGCCGACTGCATCTGCTCGGGCTCACGCAAGCGGGCGTCGAGCGGATCACGACCGAAGACGATGCTGACATCGCACGCTACGAACTCACGGCTCCGCGCAAGGGGCAGATCGTCGTCAAGCACATCGCGCCGGGTGAACGGGTCGGTCCTGATGAACCGGTGTACACGATTGCGGATCTGAGCACGGTGTGGCTGAATATCGCGGTGTACTCGCAGTACTCCGATGCGATCCAGCAGGGGCAGCGGGTGACGGTCCGTGTTGGCGATCGGACCGCTTCGGGTGTTGTGGAGTATGTCAGCTCGATGATTGAGGAGTCGTCAAGGACGATCGGCGCTCGGGTTGTGCTTGAAAATCCGGGCCGGTCGTGGCGACCGGGTGAGTTTGTCACCGTTCGGGTTGAGACCGAGAAATCGTTCGCTGATCGGATTGTTCCGATCGATGCGATCCAGACCTTTGAAGGGCACGAGGTGGTCTTTATCCAAGATGAAGACGGCATCGAGCCTGTGCAGGTGACGACCGGACGCAGGAACGACGAGTTTGTTGAGCTGATCGGCGAAGACATCGCCCTCGGCACACCGGTTGTTGTTGTCAACAGCTTTCTCATCAAAGCCGAGCTCGGGAAGAGCGCGGCTGGGCACGACCACTAAAGGAGGACGAGATGCTCGAACGAATTATTGAGTTTTCAATCCGTCAACGGGTCCTCGTGCTCTTGGCGACGATCGCGACTGCAGGAATTGGTATCTACAGCTTCACGAAGCTCCCGATTGATGCGGTGCCTGACATTACCAATGTGCAGGTGCAGATCAATACGAATGTCCCCGCGCTGTCGCCGGTGGAGGTGGAACAGCAGATCACCTTCCCGATCGAATGGTCGATGGGGGGGCTGCCAAAGGTGGAGCAGGTTCGATCCATCTCGCGGTATGGTCTCTCGCAGGTGACCGTGGTCTTTGAGGACGGGGTCGATATCTACTGGGCGCGTCAGCTTGTCGGCGAACGCTTAACCGAGGCGCGTGAGTCGCTGCCCGCAGGTCTTGCCGATCCGCAGATGGGACCGGTCTCGACCGGGCTGGGCGAGATTTATATGTGGTCGGTCGAAGCAACCGGACCCAAGCCCGACGGCACTGAATACACACAGCAAGATCTCCGAACGGTGCAAGACTGGATCATCCGCCCGCAGCTGCGGACGGTCGATGGGGTCACGGAGGTCAACAGCATCGGGGGGTACGAGAAGCAGTACCACATCAATCCGGACATGGCCAAGCTCATGTCGCACGGACTGACGCTCCGCGATTTGATGCAAGCGATTGCGGAGAACAACGCGAACGCGGGTGGTGGGTACATCGAGCACGCCGGGGAGGCGTACCTTGTTCGTTCGACGGGGTTGATTGAAAGCGTGGAGGACATCGAGCGCATCAAGGTCAAGAGTATCGACGGCGTGGCGGTGTATGTCCGTGATGTGTCCGAGATTGTGATCGGTAAGGAACTCCGTACCGGCGCGGGCACGCATGATGGTCGAGAGGTGGTCATCGGGACATCGATGATGCTGCTGGGCGCGAACAGCCGGACGGTTTCAGAGGGCGTTCACGCGCGGATGGGCGAGATCCAGAAGACCCTTCCTGAGAATATTGAAGTCAAGACGCTGTATAACCGGACCTATCTGGTTGATGCGACGCTCCACACGATCGAGAAGAACCTCGTCGAGGGCGCGATCTTGGTGATCGTGATTCTTCTGCTCTTGCTGGGGAACTTCCGCGCCGCGTTGATTGTTGCGTGCGCGATCCCGCTGTCGATGCTTCTTGCGGTCACGGGGATGGTCGAGAACAAGGTGAGTGCGAACTTGCTGAGTCTTGGGGCCGTGGACTTTGGGATTATTGTCGATGGTGCGGTGGTGTTTGTTGAAAACATTGTTCGGCGCGCCTCCGAAGAGCAGGAAAAGAAAGCTCGACGACTGACCAACGAGGAACGGCTGGCGGTGATTGCCGATGCGGGCAAGCAGGTCGCTAAGCCCACGCTGTTCGGAATTCTGATCATCATGATCGTGTATCTCCCGATCCTGACGCTGACGGGGATCGAGGGCAAGATGTTCAGGCCGATGTCTTTGGTGGTGCTGATGGCGCTGGCGGGCGCGTTGGTGTTGACCTTCACCTTTGTTCCCGCAGCGTGCGCTGTCTTTCTACGCGGTCGTTTCTCTGAGAAGGAGAGCTTCGTGATTCGCGCGGTCAAATCGTTGTATCGACCGGCACTCGGCACCGCGATCCGGATGCGATGGATCACAACGGGGGTTGCGGTGGTGATCCTTGTCTTCTCGGGGTTGATCGCAACGCGGCTCGGCAGCGAGTTTGTGCCTCAGCTCGGCGAAGGGGCGCTGGCGATTCAGCCCGCGCGGATTCCGAGCATCGGGATCACGACGAGTATCGAGATGCAGAAAGACCTCGAGCGTGCACTCGCAGACGAGTTCCCCGACGAGATCCAGAGCATCTTCGCGCGGACCGGGACCGCGGAGGTCGCGACGGATCCGATGGGGCCCAATGTCAGCGACACCTATCTGATGCTGTATCCGCGCGATCAATGGACCAGAGCGGATACGCAGGAGGAGCTTGCCGAAGAAATCGAAGCGTTTATCAGCACGATCCCGGGTCAGAACTTCGAGATTTCACAGCCGATCGAGCTCCGGTTCAACGAGCTCATCAGCGGCGTGCGCAGTGACCTTGCGGTTAAAGTCTTCGGCGATGATCTGGATCTGTTGCTTCAATCCGGCAACGAGATCGCCGCGGTGCTCAGTCAGGTGCAGGGCGCTTCGGATGTCAAGGTCGAACAAGTCAGCGGGCTCTCGGTGCTCACGATTGATATTGATCGCGAGAAGATCGCACGCTATGGACTCAATGTGAGCGATGTGCAAGATGTCGTGTCCATCGCGTTCGGCGGCGAGGAAGCGGGAACACTCTATCAGGGTGATCGCCGATTCCCGATCGTCGTTCGTTTGCCAGAGGAGATCCGGGGAAAGGTGGATCTGGTTCGTCAGGTGCCCATCCCGCTTCCAGAGCACATCGATTCTGGTGAGGTGATGGCTGATGAACTGGTGACCAATCCATCGTCCTCAATCCGATACATCCCGCTCGAAGCGGTTGCCAATGTGAAAATCGCGGAAGGTCCGAATCAGATCAGCCGAGAGAATGCCAAACGGCGGATCGTGGTGCAAGCGAACATCCGTGGGCGAGACATGGGCTCGTTTGTAGCCGAAGCACAAGAGATGCTTGGTGCACAGGTGACACTCCCCGAGGGATACTTCGTCACTTGGGGAGGGCAGTTTGAGAACCTGGCCAAAGCACGGAAACGGTTGCTGATTGTGGTTCCCGTGGCGCTTTCGCTCATCTTTGTCATGCTCTTTACAGCGTTCGGCAATGTTCGTCATGCCGTGCTTGTGTACACCGGTGTCCCGCTCGCGCTGACGGGTGGGATTCTTGGGTTGTGGCTGCGCGGGATGCCGTTCAGTATCAGTGCGGGCGTTGGGTTTATTGCGCTGTCGGGTGTCGCGGTGCTCAACGGGGTTGTGATGATCACCTTTATTAACGAGCTCGCGGAGTCCGGGAAATCGACGCTCGATGCGGTGATTGATGGGAGTCTGTCGCGACTGCGTCCGGTGTTGATGACGGCGCTGGTCGCGTCGCTCGGTTTCGTCCCCATGGCACTCAACACGGGGATGGGCGCGGAGGTGCAGCGTCCGCTGGCGACGGTGGTCATCGGTGGTCTGGTGAGCTCGACGATCCTGACCTTGTTCGTGCTCCCGACGCTCTACTCATGGTTCGGAGGGCGGAAGTCATGAGCGGGTCTTGAACTCAGGGATCGATGTGTTCAGAAACGCGATGGTCGCATTGGCGGCGCACATGGGTGCGCCGCTTGTTTGGGATTCGCGAGCTATTTGATGGCCGCGTATGCTTCGAGTGCTTTGATGCGGGCTTGTGCGTGGTTTACGACGGGGTGGGGGTAGTGCTCGCCGAGCGTGATTCCGGCGCTGAGCAGTTCGATAGGCGATGCTTCCCATGGTTCATGGATCAACGGGTTTGGGAGTTGCGCGAGTTCTGGAATCCATGTTCGGACATACGCGCCCTGCGGATCAAACTTCTTGCCTTGGCTGATCGGGTTGAAGACCCTGAAGTATGGTGCCGCATCGGCTCCGCACCCGGCGGTCCATTGCCAACCGAAGTTGTTGTTGGCGAGGTCCGCATCGACGAGGGTATCCCAGAACCACGCAGCTCCATCCTTCCACGAGATCAAGAGGTCTTTGCATAAGAACGAGGCGACGATCATCCTCGCGCGGTTGGGCATCCAACCTTGCGCCCATAGCTGGCGCATCGCGGCGTCGACGATGGGGTATCCGGTCATGCCACGCTTCCATTTTGAGAAGTACTCGTCATTGGGGACCCATGGGAACGCGTCGAACTGTGGTCGGAAAGACTGGTGGACTGTGTGCGGAAAATGATTCATGAGATGAATCGCAAAGTCATGCCATCCGAGTTGTCGGAGGTATGCGGCGATGCCGGGGTTTGTGTTTGATCCCGAAACTGTTGAGAGTGTGCTCCACATTCGGCGGACAGAGAGTTCCCCGAAATGGATCGGCGCGGAGAGGGCGGACCAGCCCGGCTCATTGAGTTGGTCGCGGGTCAGGTGGTAGTGGTCGATTTTTGTGTCAATGAACTGTTTGAACGACACCATTGCGTTGGGCTCGCCGGGTAACCAGTGGTCTCGGAATCCAGAAGCCCAGTCGATGGTGTCGAGCAGCCCCAGTTTACTGAGATCCGTATGGCGGGGTGTGGTTCGAGGCGGAGAAATGCGTTCTGGCGGGTTGGCCGGCTCATCAATCGGGGTCTGGTATGCCCGGTTCCAAAACGGGGTGAAGACTTGGTACGGCTTTGCAGCAGCGGTGAGCACGGAACCGACGGGCCAAAGGAGATCGGGTTGGAATCGGACAAGTTCGATACCGGATCGATGGAGTTGGTCGTCGAGCGAGTCATCTTGTGATTGCACGCGTGGATCGGTTGATTCGTGCATAGCCACTTGATCGGCACCAACTTCATCGCAGAGTTCTTTGAGCACGATCTTCGGATCCCCAACACGGAATACGAGCGGAGATCCCAAGTCGTTGAGTGTTTCGGAGAGGGCTTGCAAGGAATGGTGCAGCCACCATTTAGAAGCTTGGCCGGTTCCGTTGTTGAACTCTGTGTCCGTGTCTGTATCTGTATCGTGTATGTAGACCGGGACCACCGGTCCTCGCTTGGCAGCGTGGAGTAATGGTTGATGGTCGTCGGTTCTCAGATCAAGGCGGTACCAGACGACGGTTGTGGGGTTGGAGTTCGCGGCAGTGTCCATGACGGATCTTAGCGATTCCGAACAGCTGGTGACTTATGTGCGTGATCCTGAACTCTCCGCGAGTACGCGGGATGGATTGATCAGGGGCGGGGTTCGAGACGGGCGAGACGGGCGGCTGCGAAATCGATCTCGTGGATATTGATTGCTCCACTCTGGGCGCAGCGGGTGTAGCACTCTTTGGCCAGTTCTGTTTCGTGGTTGAGTTGGTGGAAAACACCGATGTAGTACAGCGCTTCGATCCTGCTCGATTCATTTGAGGCCATGGCGAGGAGTTGGTCGGGGCTGATCCGGTTTTCGAAGAGTTCGACGATCGAGGCGATCCATGAATCGGGTTGCGCGTCAGCGCGGGCCTTCGCGAGAATCTGCACGCCGTTGGGATCATCATGCAGCAGCATCAGCAGTCCCGACCATACCTGCGCGTAGGGCGCGACCTGCGGATGTTTCTCGGCTTGTGCGTAGTCTTCGAGTGCGAGTGAGTCTTCTCCGATGAGTTCGTAGACCATTCCGCGTCGCATACGAGCGAGATTCGCGTTATCCCCGAGGGCGACCCAGTGTGTGAGGTCCGCGATGGATTCTTGATACCGGTTGATGCGGAGGAATGACATCGCTCGGTATTCGTAGCTGCCGTAGAAGTTGGGGAGCATCGCGATGGAGTTGTCGAAGGATTCGATGGCCTCTTCGTACCGGCCTGCGTGGAAGAAGAGTCCGCCTCGGAGTCGGTGGACGGTTTCTTCATTGGGTTGGATTGATTCACAGGTGTCCAGGTCTGCGAGCGCTTTATCCCATTCTTTGAGCATGAGATAAGTAGAGACGCGTCGTTGGTATCCTCGGATCTGGTTGGGTTCGAGTGAGATAAGCGTGTTGGCGTCTTTGAGTGACGCGTCGTAGTCTTGGAGAAGCCAGTAGAGTTGTCCGCGCTCGACATAGATGTCGCCGTTACTCGGGTCGATTTCGATGGCTGCTGCAAAGTCGTTGAGTGCTTCGGTGGGTCGGTTGGTCGCGGTGTAGGCACGGGCGCGGACCATGTACGCTCCGGCGTAGTTCGGATCGAGCTTGATGGTCTGATTGGCATCGGCGATGGTCCGGGCATGCAGACCGAGATACGAATACGCGACGGCGCGGTCGTACCACCAGTCGCTGTTGTACGCGTACCGGTCGATCGCATCGGTGAGTGCTTCGACGGCTTTGCCGTACATTCCCAGCTGATAAAACGAGAGGCCCCGGAGTGCGTGGACACGATGCCCGCCGTGACCACGATCAATCGCGGTGTCGAGGAGTTCAAGGGCTTGCTGGTAGTCTCCAGCGAATCCGACCCTGAGCGCTTTTTCGACGATCGCGGTGGTGAGTGTTGGATCCAGTTTGATCGATTGGTCGAGCAGCTCAATGGCTTTGGATTGGCTTGGTTCAACGCAGGATTTCAGGCATAGAAGTTCTGCGGATCCCGGATTGATTCGTTCGATTTCGGTGATGTAGCCGCCGACAAGTGCTGAGACTTGGATAGAACTGTTCGAAATATTGTTGTGCGATTCTGCCAGGTGTGGTCCGTCGTGTTTGTTGTTCGAGTGGGTGCCGTGATCGGTATGCATCGCCATGCCGTGGATGAAGCGGGATTTCCAGTCGGACGGGTCACGCGCGATGGCTTCAGCGAGGAGTTCGTTGGATGCGTCGGATTCACCCATCCGGTGGAGTGCAATCGCTTTGGCATGGATGGCGCTCTGGAAGTTTGGGATGATTTCCATTGCTTTGTCTGCATTGGCGATCGCTTCTTCAAAGCGTTCATCAGCGATCAGACTCTGTGCTTGGCGGGTGAGGTTGTCGGATCGTTCGAGCGCAGCGGTATCAATCGCTTGTTGGGCGCTGTTGTGTGCGGACATGATCCGGAGGTACTGCATGCCTGCGGTTCCCGCAAGAGCGATGGATGCGATGGAGAGTGCTGTGGTGAGTTTGCGTCGTTTGACAAACCGAACCATCCGCTCGGGGGCTGTCTGCCGGCGAGCATGAATCGGCATATCCAGCGCCCACCTGCGGAGATCGTCGGCGAACTCCGCGGCGGACGCGTACCGGTCCTTGCGGTCGCGGGAGATCGCTTTGAGACACACGGTTTCAAGCTCGGTAGGGATCTGGCGGACATATCGCGATGGGGGGACGATGTCGTTGTTCTGGATCTGGTGGACAATCTGGCGATCGTCAGACGCGGAGAAGACGGGTCTGAACGCGAGCATCTCGTAGAGGGTCGCGCCCAGCGCGTAGACATCGACGAGGTGGAGATCGATTCGGGATTGTTTGATGTCTGCTGAGAACTGTTCGGGCGCCATGTAGCGCGCGGTGCCAAGGAGGGAGTTGGACGCGGTGATGCCTTGGATTCCGGTTGGGCGAGCGAGTCCGAAGTCGGAGATCATCAGTCGTCCGTCTTTGGTGAGAAGAAGGTTGGATGGTTTGATGTCCCGGTGGATGACGCCGTGATCGTGGGCGTACTGCATCGCGTCGGCGACTTCGGAGATCCAGTGGGCGACCTTTCGGTAGTACGCGAGCCCGACCTCTGGGACTCCGGTTTTGTTCTTGAGCCGTGTTGAGGATCGGCTGATTGATCGCGTGGTGTTTGAGGTGTCGGGTCCGACGACGCAGTCGACCGCGCCGGTGTCTTCGATCTCGGTGAGGATGGCGCGGAGGGATCGGCCGTCGATGAGCTGCATGGTGTAGTACATGGTGCCGTCGGCTTCACCGAAGTCGTAGACGGAGATGATGTTGGTGTGGTCGAGTCCCGCGGCGAGTTCCGCTTCTCTGCGGAAGCGGGCTTTGAACTCGGGACGGACGACCCCGATGAGCGCGGGGAGGACCTTGATCGCGACCATCCGGTGGAGCTTGGGCTGCTCGGCTTTGTACACGATGCCCATCCCGCCGCGTCCGATCTCGCGGATGAGGTTGTACTCTGGAAGGATCGTGGAGAGGCGGTGGAGGGGGTCTTCGATCGAGACGGTGGTCTGCTCGCGGACCTCGGTTGCCCAGTGGAGATCGGATTCGAGGGTTGCTTGTTGCCCGATGGATTCGGCGCGGCGCCGGCAGGATTCGCAGGAATCCAGGTGGTCAGCGAGCGCTTGGAGTTGTTCCTCCGAAGCATCAGAGAGCAGGAGCTGCTCGATGGTCTCGGTGCTGGGACAGGTTGTGTCTGTTTTTTTCATGTGTGGTTGTTATTGGATGCCGTCTTCGGGACGAATGTCTGGGGCGGCGTTCATAATCCCCAGTATAGATGCTTCGGTATCCAGATCGCGGTCGAGCTGGAGCGCTTTATCGCGGATGCGGTTGAGGATGACATGGCGGGTCACATAGACATTCCCGGTGGTCATGTTCATTTCCTCAGCGACCTGTTTGGCGGGCATCCCATTGAGTGCGTACTTCTTGAACGCTTCCATTTTTCGTGGGGAGACATCCTTGGCGACCTGATCCAGACACCAGAGGAGGTCTTGGATGCGCCACTCCTGGACCCAGAGATCGTCGATTGAGGGTTCATCGCAGGCTTTGTTGCGGATGTGGTCGGTGTTCGCGTTGGGCATCGACCGTTTGCGCCAGAGGGCTTTGATCTTGTTTTCGGCGATGGTCTGGACCCAGTTGCGGAACTTGCCCCGGTCGCGGTCGTATTCGAAGTCGCCAATATGCGCGGAGATCGAGATCATGGTTTGCTGCACGATGTCGTCGGCGTCCTCATGCGCCAGCCCCCTCATCCGGGAGACCCGGTAGATCGCGGGGGTGTAGCGTTCAAAGAACTCGCGCCACGCGGCTTGGCCGTGGGGTCCATTGGAGAGCGTGTCGAGCAGCGAGACTCTGGTTTCAGGGAACTTCGTAGAACGGATCACTGGGATACCTCTTGGAGCAGCGTCAGAAGCTGGATTGATCCAGTCTGGCTTTGGCAATGGTACACGATCTTCACGGTTCTTCATAGCGATTTTCCGAGCAGGTATTCGACTTGATCTCTCAGCAGAACAATCGCAAAGGGGACCCCGTCGTCTGCTCTATGCGAGCCAACCCTCATTTCTTACTCGAAATCGGGGAGAGAACATCAAAAAGATGGACTCGTTCGATTGATACGAAAGATTCGCGGGTTTGGCGCATATTCGGTGTAGGGACCGGTCCTGGGCTGGTCTCTGTTGAACATTTCGTACACGACAGACGACTTTGATTTGGAGCGATCGATGAAGCAGTTCTTGAGTAGTCCACGAACCGGTACCTTGTCAGCATGTCTGATGATCACGATGATTTCTGGATTGGCGATTCCTGTCTTTGCACAATCCTCTAAGCCATCGGAGAAGCCAACCAAAAGAATCAAATGGAACTCTGGGGTGACTGAGACTCCAAAGCGGATGAGCGTCTCGCAGGTGTCGCAGGAACTTGGGAGACTTTCAAGCCGAGATGAGAAGTCACATGTTGTTGTGTATTTCCAAGGTCCGATCTCCAAAGTGGATCGTGATCGGCTCTCAGAGAACGGGATGGAGCTGCAGAGTCCGCTGGGTGGGAACGCGTATTTCGCGAGCGTGACGCGTGGTATGAAGACCGATGCGGTATCCGGGATTGTATCGGTGTCTTCGATTTCCAAGAATCACAAGCTGCATCTGGATCTTGCGGTGGGCATCGTTCGGCCTTGGATGGTTCAGAAGAATGCTGCGCGCGGGGATCATGAACTCCAGATGATGCTCGACGGCGGATTGACCTCGTCGGAAGCGTTTTCAGAGCGGGGGATGGATCCGACTGTTGCTGTGCTGGTGATGTTCCACAAAGACGAGAAGTACCAAGAGCAATCGAAACGGCTTGCGGATCAACTCGGTGGCACCGTGGTTTCTGAGATGTACTCCGTGAACAGTGTGACGATGCACTTGCCACTGTCTCGGATTGGTGATCTTGCTGCGGATGATTCGGTGCAATGGGTAGAGCCGCCGTTGCCCCCGATGGAGGATTTGAATGCGGAGAACCGGGTGCTGGTGGGGGCAAATACGCTCAATGCTTCGCCGTATGCTCTTGATGGGAGCGGGGTCAATGTGCTTGTGTACGATGGGGGGCAAGTTCGTCCGCATGCGGACTTTGGAGCAAGGTTGACCGTCGGAGCATCGGATACCGACAGCACGAGCAACCATGCGACACATGTCGCGGGGACAATCGGTGGCGACGGTACGGTTGAGTATGCGAACAGGGGGATGGCGCCGGGAGTTTCATTATTCTCCTATGGGTTTGAGGTTGAGGGAGGATTACAGCCAGGGTTTTTGTATTCCGATCCCGGTGATATTGAATCGGACTACACCGAAGCGCTCGCGCTCTACAGCGTTGACATCGCAAACAACTCGATCGGGACCAACATCGAACCCAACGGGTATCCCTGTGAGTGGACCGGAAACTACGGCATTACAAGTTCCTTGATCGATTCGATCGTGCGGGGTTCGCTCGGTGAACCGATGCGGATCGTCTGGGCAAACGGGAACGAGCGATCGCGCAGTCGGTGCTTGGGGGACGACTTTGGGAATCATGGCGAGTTCTATTCTACAGCACCTCCTGCAAACGCGAAGAACCACATCACGGTGGGGTCGGTGGATTCGGATACGGATCTGATTTCATACTTCTCGTCGTGGGGTCCAACCGATGATGGTCGGATCAAACCTGATATCTCGGCACCGGGGTGCGAATCGGTTTCGGGTGTGGGTGTGATCTCAACAACAGTCAATAGCTCCACGGGCGATTCTCAATATTCAACCGCATGCGGAACTTCAATGGCGGCACCAACCGTGACCGGAGTGTGCGCGTTGATTCTTGAACAATACCGAATGTCATTCCCAACGCGGAATGATCCGATGAACGCGACGCTCAAAGCATTGCTCGCCAACACCGCGGTTGATCGCGGGAATGTCGGTCCCGATTACTCCTACGGCTACGGCTCAATCCGCGGCGTTGATGCGGTCAATACAATTCTCAAGCGGGATGTGATCGAGGGCGAGGTCGGGCAAGGCGGGGTCTACCGCTTCCAGGTGACGGTCAATCCGGGCGAACTTGAACTTCGTGTGACCATCGCGTGGGACGACATCCCGGGTGCGCCCAATGTGTCTCAGTCGTTGATCAACGATCTTGATCTTCGGGTTCTGGACTGGAACGGCGCGGCGTACCTGCCTTGGACGCTTGACCCATCGGATCCGGGAGCGCCAGCGGTGCAGACGCAATCGGATCACCTGAACAACATCGAGCAGGTCCACATCGCCAACCCGGTTGCGGGGGTGTACACGGTTGAAGTGACGGGGACCTCGATCGCGGATGCGGGCACGCAAACATTTGGCGCCGTGGCGTCGGGGAAGATCACGGATTGTTCATCCGAGGGGTATGTGTCGATGAGCGAATCGGTGGTGCCTTGTGGTGATGGAACTGTGGACATCCGTGTCACCGATTGTGATTTGAATGCTTCTGATCTTGATGCAGAGTTTGTTAATGTGCTGGTGACCAGCGAGACGCAACCCGGCGGCGTGGTGCTGACCCTCGAAGAAACCGAGCCAAACTCGGCGGTCTTTGTGGGGACGCTCGCGTACAACACCGTCGGTGGTGCGGATCTGCAGGTGAGCGATGGGGACACGATCACCGCATCGTATGACGATCTGGATACCGGATCTGGTTCCGGTGCTGTTTCGTCAGCGATGTTGGTGGTCGATTGCTCACCTCCGGTTGTGATGGATCGATCGGTTGATCGCTGGTACAACTCCGCGACCGTTCATGTGGAGACCGATGATCTGGTGAGCTGCCGAATCATGTACGGCCAAGCAGAGAGCGGCCTGACCGATACGCTTGATTCCCATGCGATGCTCAGCACGACGCATGCGATCGTGATCCCGAATCTCACTGAACTGAGCGGGTATGTGTACTCGATCGAGGTGACCGATGTGGTTGGGAATGTCACAGTCTTGGACAACGGCGGGGCAGGGTTTGCATTCACCACCATCCGTGGACCGATTGCTGTCCAGGAATATCTGGTGGACGACACCGATCCGGGCTGGGACCGGACCGGGGACTGGGAGTTTGGTCATCCGACGGGGCTCAAGGATAATCCATCAGAAGCGCCGACGGGCGAGAACATCTTCGGATACGACCTCGACAACTGGTTTCCGTGGCACATGGATGAGGAATACCTCACGACCGATCCGATCGATTTGACCGGTGTGTACGAGGTCCGTCTGGACTTTGAACGCTGGCTCGGGATGATTCCTGATGTCTACGGCAATGCTGCGATCCGTTTCCGTGTTGGTGATGGTGAGTGGGAAACGATCTGGGAGTTTGTTGGTGGTCGCATGGCTCCGACTGAGTGGTCGCATATGTCGTACCTGCTTCCGAGCAGCGTGGACAACCAGAGCTCGGTTCAGATTCGTTGGGTGATGGGTACTTCGGAAATCCATATCGATGAATGCGGCTGGAATATCGATGACATCGTGTTGACGGGAGTGGTTCCGCCGCCGCCTTGTATTGCAGACTTGAATGAGGATAGCAGTCTCAACTTCTTCGATGTCAGCTTGTTCCTGAGTCTGTATGGAGATCAAGACCCACTCGCGGACTTCTCGGGAGATGGCGTATTCAACTTCTTTGATGTCTCCGAGTTCTTGGCTTTGTTCGGGAGCGGGTGCCCTTGATGTTATGGAGGGCTTGTTTCCAAGCGCGGCGTGCATTTTGGGAGCTTCCGACTCAGGTACTGGATTCTGAATTTGTTTCGAAATCTCAGAGAAATCCTTTAAGATTGATTGAACCGGCGCATATCTCAAACGGGAGTATTCAGAAAGTGGTTGAGGTGTTGTTTGAGAGACAACCCATCATGCACCCGATGACCCAGCCGGGAACTGACCTGCACCGGCACGAGAGAGATATCGCAGGGAACAATGTTTGAATTCATCTACAGAAAGAGAGAAACACAATGAAGACAGTAATCGCAATCGCAGCCCTCGCAGGCATGAGCACAGCAGCACTCGCAGGCGTTCCATCGACCGTCGCAGACTTTGGTCTGGTGGTTGGTTCGGCAAACGCATCGGCAACAATCCCAGCATTCGATGTTGATGTGTTCTGGGTCAGCTTTGAGGTCGGCGGATCAGAAACCTACCTTGACATCACCACCTCGTTCAACTCCGGATTCACGGACACCGAGATCGGTCTCTTTGATGCCACGGGCAACTTCATTGATTCGGATGACGATGAGGGGATCGCGACCGCGAGCACCCTGTCTTTCGGGACCGGTTCGGGACTGGAACTCGGTGATGTGGGCAACCTGACCGGCGGCATTGCGACCGGGAACAACGGCGCGATGCTCGCTGCGGGGACTTACTATGTTGCGTTCGGTGGGTTTGATACCACCTTCAGCAACGGCTTCGGTGCATCGAGCACCTACTTTGATTTCGATGACGCACCGATGACACTGACCGTGTACGCCGGCGTTCCAACTCCAGCATCCGCTTCATTGCTGGCTCTGGGTGGGTTTGCCGCGACCCGTCGTCGCCGGGCATAAAGCATTTTGATATTGATGATTCGACGCCGTCGGGTAGACCACCCGGCGGCGTTTTTGTGCATTGGAAGCCTGGGAGGATGGTCCAGGTCAATTGACATTGGGGTCCGGCGGCTGGGTCTGTTCGGGAGAGATTTTTAAAATAAGTATCGCAATTTTCAGTTTTCTGTTAGAGTGTACCGTTGGTGAGCCAATCTGTAGGTTGGCTGATTCGGTCTATCTTGTGAGGGGTTCTCATGATGGATATGGATTATGGGACGAAATGCGCTTTGATTTCGGGGATCTGTGTTTGGTTGTCTTCCGGGATGAGTTCGCATGCGGTTGCTGGACCGATCGACTTTGTCGAGCAGGCTGGTGTTGTGGGTCTCTCGCACTCGCACGCGACGGTTTCCGCCGCACCCGACATGGAGTTCATGTGTGGCGGCGGCGTGGTCGGGGACTTTGATCGTGATGGCGATCAGGACCTCTTTGTCATCGGTGGCTCGGGTGGGATTGATCTTCTGTACTGGAACGACGGGAACGGTAACTTTACCGAGGGTGGAGTAGCGGCGGGGGTTGCTCGCTCGCATCGTGGATCTGGCGCCGCGGCTGGGGATTACGACAACGATGGCGATCTGGATTTGATGGTGACCTCTACTGGGACTGTCGCAAACGGGATGCTCCCGGGTCAGAATATCTTCTACCGGAACAACGGTGACGGGACCTTCACCGATGTCACCGCGATCGCGGGTGTTGCCATGAACAACCCAAACAATGGCGATGCGTTCTCCCCAGCATTCGGTGACTATGACCTTGACGGCGATCTTGATCTGGCAGTCGCTGGATGGCTCGGCGGGAACCGACTCTACAAGAACAATGGCGATGGGACCTTCACCGATGTCACTGTGGCGTCCATTGATGTGGACATGACTGTGGTGCGTGGGTTCACCCCACAGTTTGTGGATATGGACGGAGACCTGTATCCCGAGATCCTTTGGGTGTCAGATTTCTATACATCCAAATATCTCGTGAATAACGGCGACGGGACCTTTACAAACCAGACGGCAAGCTCCGGGACCGGTCTGGATTCCAACGGGATGGGGAACACCTTTGGCGATCTGAACAACGATGGATTGCTGGATTGGTACGCGACGAGCCGAATTAGTGGCGACGGTGCTGGATCGGGGAATATGTTCTATCGCGCGACGGGGGTCCCTCATGTGTACGACGAGGTATCGGTCGAGACGGGGTGCAACTACGGATACTGGGGTTGGGGCGCTACGGCGATTGACTTTGATCAAGACGGGTGGCTCGACATTATCGCGACCAATGGGTTCACTGGTTCCTTTGAGACAGATCCAACGGTATTGTTCATCAACGATGGGAAGGGAAACTTTGTCGAGAGCGCCACGGTGAGCGGGATTACTGACACCAGACAGGGCCGGGGCTTGCTGCATGTTGATCTGGAGAATGATGGGGATCAGGATGTGCTGATTTTCAACAACCGCCAGCCGATGGTGTGCTTGCGCAACGATTCGGTGGGTGGGGAAGCGATCACGCTTGAGTTCAATACCAATGCGGTCGCTGGTCTTGCGCCCGACGGGTTCGGGACGCGCGTGGAACTGACCGCTGGCGGGATGACCCAGGTTCGCTACCTCAGCGGCGGGTCCAACTACCTTGCTCAGTCCGAACTGAGTGTGCATTTCGGGATCGGGAACGAGACCGAAGCGGACATCGAGATTTTCTACGCCAATGGCAGCACCGAATCACTCGTGGGGGTCTCCTCCGGTCGGTACACGATCACCGCACGCGAGTGCTTTGCGGACTTTGCTCCGAGCGGGAACCTCAACTTCCTTGATGTTTCAGCATATTTGGGACTTTTTGCGAGCCGGCATCCGCAAGCGGATCTGACGGTTGATGGGAGCCTCAACTTCCTGGACATCTCTGCATTCCTGTCCGCGTATGGGTATGGTTGCAACTGAAGAGCTTGTAGAACAAACTTTGCAATGCCAATAAGCCAATAAAAAGAAAGAGCCGCGAACTGTTGGGTTCGCGGCTCTTTCTTTGAGAAGAAGCAAGTTGTTACCGATTAGGCTGCTTTGTTCGTTTGGCTGATGAGCTGGTGCAGGTCATCCGCGTTGTGTCCCTGCGCGATGAGTTCCAGGAGCTGGTTGGCATCCGCGGCGGGGAGGAGTGACTCGATGGTCATGGAGACCGATCGTTCAACAATCCGTGGTTTGTTGTTGCCGGTTGGTTCTGGGATGGAGTTTGTGTGGTCCATGCTCCGGTGATCGGTGATTGTGGTTGCTGGGTTGAGTGATTGAGAACTCGGCGCGCAAGATTGCGAACAAAGTTTTGCAGGGTCCGATTTGGGTGTGGGTTGGGTGATGAGAACGAGGGGATTAGGGCGTGGTCCAGATGCCAGATCCGGGGTGGTAGGGGGTGACGCCTTCTCTTGCTTTGGCGCGGTTTTTGTCGCTGAGGATTTTGGGATCGGTGTTCCACTCGACCTTTGCTTGTCCGAGGAGGGTTCCGGATGCGACGGCGAGGTCGATCTGGGCGATCTGGTAGTCGACGATTGCACGGATCTCTGCGAGACGGGCGTTGGCGAGGTTGGTGTCGGCATCAAGGACGATGGTGGAGGTGGAGCGTCCGACATCGAACTGGCGTTTTTCAGCCGCGAGGAGGCGTGCATTGAGCAGGACCGAGTCGCGGGACGCAAGGATGCGGTGCCAGGTGCTTTGGAGGTTGTCCACAGCGTTGTGGATTTCGGTGGTGATCGCTTGTTCGCGCGCTTCGCGGGTCGCGAGGGACTGGAGCCGGCTCAGAATCGCTTGGGCGAGGGAGGCTTTGGCGGCTTCGTTCCCGAGCGGGAACTCGGCGTTGAGACCGACGGACCAGTCCTCGAACTCGTTTTGAGCGAGGACATCGACCGAGTTTCCGAGCGATCCGGCGAGGCCGTTGACTCGGTAGGTGTAGTTGAGCGCGACGAGGGGGAGTTTCTGGTTCTCGGCGAATCCAATCGCGGCGGCTTGGCGCGCCAGCTGGATCTCGAGTTCAAGCATCTCCATCCGGTTGTGAACCGCGGCGGTGGTGAGGGTGTCGAGGTCGTAGATGTACTCAACGGGATCGGGCGTGGACTCAGTGAGAATCCGGGTGCTGGTGTCGACGGTCAATCCCGGCATGTTGATGAGCTGCTTGAGGGTGCGCTGCTGGAGCTTGACATCGTTCTGCGCGAGGATGATGGACTCGACTCGGTCAGCAAGTCCGGACTGAGCACGGACGATATCGACCTCGGTCCCGGTCCCAGCGTTTTCTCTGCGTTGTGCGGATTCGAGCTGGGACTGAGCGACGGTGTACTGCTGTTCGACGACTTCGAGCGCTTTGGTGGATGCGTAGAGGCGCCAGTACGCGCGGTCGACATCGGCGAGGACGCGGATCACCTCGAGCTTGGTTTGGGCGAGCGAGGTCTGGCGGTCGAGATCAGCGAGACGGAGTGCGTGGGTGGTGGCGCGTCGTCCCGCGCCGCGGAGGAGGTTGTGGGAGAGGGAAATTTCGAGGTCTGAGGTCCACGCGGGATCGAGTGTGGAGAAGGAGTTGTTAGTGGAAGATCGGTTGATGGGGGTGGAGACGGTGATGTTGCCTCCGGTCATGAGGGGGATGCGGACGCCGGGGGTGATGGATTGGTTGCGTGCTTGGGAACCGACGAGGGTCGACGCGGTCGGCGCATCGGTTTCGTTCCATCCGGCGCTGAGTGTGAAGACGGACTCGAACGCGGCGCGTTCCTGATCGACACGCTGGGCGGCGATTTCTGGTGCGATGAGCGTTGCGGAGAGTCCGAGGTTGCTCGAGAGTGCGGAGGTTCGCGCTTCGCTTAGGGAGAGGTCCATTTTCTCGACATTCGTGTAGTCGGTCTGCGCTTGGACGAGCTGGGCATGGGTGTCTCGGGAAGCGTCGTCGGGGGCACGCTCGAGTTGGAACACGCCGATGTTGTGGAGGCGGTCTTTGGTTGCGACGGTTGTCGTGTCGAGCGGTCCTGCTTTGAAGGGATTGGACATGCAGCCCGTCAGTCCGATGGTGAGGAGCGGGGCTGCGGTGAATGCAGCGGAGAGGAGGAGCGAGCGGACGGTGTGCGTGTGGTGTGGTTTGGTCATTGTGGTGGTCGTGTGCTGTGCGTGTGATGAATGACTGAACCCTGCGAGGGCATGGTGTGCAACTGTGTTTATTCGTGACGGAGTGCGTCGATCGGGTTGAGTCGTGATGCTTTGATCGCGGGGCCCATGCCGAAGACGACGCCGACGAGTGCGGAGAATCCGATGGCGAGGACGACGGCAAACTTCGAGATTTCGGTGTTCTCAAGTGCGGACATGGCGGGGAGATTGGTCATGACCCCGACGGTTCCGATCGCGAAGAGCAGACCGACGAGCCCGCCGATCACACACAGGACCACGGCTTCGACGAGGAACTGGCAGAGGACAATCGGCGGCTTGGCGCCCATTGCTTTGCGGAGACCGATCTCACGGGTGCGCTCGGAGACTGAGACGAGCATGATGTTCATGATCCCGATGCCGCCGACGATGAGGGAGATGGCAACGACACCGAACGCGATCGCGCCGATGACTCCTGCAACAGCGTTGAACTGCTGGATCTCGTCTTGCATGACGAACATGTTGAAGGTGTCTTCGTCTTCGGGTTGGAGATCGCGGTGCTTGCGGAGGATGATCCGGATCTCGGCTTGTGCGTCTGCGGAAGCGTCTGGAGAATCCATCTGGACCATGAAGTTGGTCCATGTGTAGGGGTTCATCATTTTGTGCGTTGCGAAGGGGATGAGGAGTTCGGTGCGTGCTTGACCACCACCGAATCCGCCGGCGTCTTTGGTTTCGACGACGCCGACGATGAGGAAGCGTCGTCCTGAGAGGAGGATGTAGTCTCCGGTGGGATCGGTGTCGAGACCGAGTTCTTCGATACCTTGGTCGTTGATGAGGCAGACCTGTCGGCGTTCGTCATCGTCGATGCGTGAGAAGGGTCTGCCGAAGATCACTTGACGGTCTTCGATGACATGCCACTCAGGCCAGATACCGGTGGTGCGGACGGAGGGAAGGCGTTTCTTTTCTGCGGTGACGGGCCAGGAGTTGTCGCAGACGGGGGTGAGTGCTTCGACGGAAGGCGCTTGATCGAGGAGCAGGTTCGCTTCGTAGACGGAGAGTTTGACATCCGACCATGACATCACGGCTCGTTTTTCGTCGGGGACATCTCCCCAGACCCACATTTTGCGTGCGCCGAATTTTTCGAACTCGCCGAGGACGAAGCCGCGCATGCCGTTGAGTCCGGACATGACGGAGATGACGGCCCAGACGCCGATGATGATGCCCAGCGCGGTGAGGATCGAGCGGAACTTGTTGCTCCAGATCTGCGCCAGCGCGAGGAAGACGGTTTGCCAGAGGAAGCGGGTTATGAACGCGAATGGGGCGAGGAGGAAACTGATCATGACTGGATCTCGCTTTCGATCTCGCTCTGGTTCGGAGTCTCTTTGGAGGAGCCGAAGATTCGTTTGCGGGGTTTGTTCTTTGCTTCTTCGATGAGTGCTTGCTGGCGTGCTCGGTCCGCGGCGGCGTTGAGTTCGTGTTCAGCTTCGGTGACCTCAGCGAGTGAGCCCCGGCCTTTGGCCATGCGTTCAACCCAGTCGTTGTGGATCGGATCGGACTCGGTCGCGTGGTCGGAGATCACGCGTCCGTCGCGGAGACGGACGATGCGGTCCGCGTGTCCCGCGACATCTTCTTCGTGCGTGACGACGATGATGGTTTGTCCGGTTTTGTGGAGGTCCTTGAAGAGCTGGATGATCTCGACGGTGGTCTTGGAATCCAGGTTTCCTGTCGGCTCGTCTGCGAGGAGGATGCTGGGATCGTTGACCAGGGCGCGAGCGATCGCGACGCGTTGGCGCTGGCCGCCTGAGAGTTGGTTGGGTCTGTGGTGGATGCGGTCGGAGAGGGAGACTTGTCCGAGTGCTTTCTTGGCGCGTTTGCGGGCGCTGAAGATGTTGGTGCTTGAGTAGAGCATGGGGAGCATGACATTGCGGAGGGCGCTGGCGCGGTTGAGGAGTTCGAAGGTCTGGAAGATGAACCCAATTTCTTCGTTGCGGACTTTCGCGAGTGCGGACATGCCGAGCTTGTGGGTGGGCTTGTTGTTGAGGACATACGCGCCGGAGGTTGGTTTGTCGAGACAGCCGAGGATGTTCATGAGGGTCGATTTGCCTGATCCGGACGCTCCCATGATCGCGACGAACTCGTTTTCGTGGATGTCGAGGTCCACGCCGTCAAGTGCGCGGACGATTTCCTCGCCGACTTTGTAGTACTTCTTGAGCCGGCGGATCTGGATGACGGGGCGCGTCCCGTTTGAAGCTGGATTTGAAGGGGTCTTTGTGCTCACGAATCATCCTCTTCGGATGGCTCTTCGGATTGTTCGTCGTCGGACTCCTTGGTTGAGTCGGATGGTTCGTCGGTCGATGCTGGAGCATCCATTTCTTCTACGGCTTCTTCTGTGGCTTCGTCGGATGTTTCGTCTGCAGAATCGGTTTCGGTTTCTGCGTTCATATCGCGGACGGCCATGTCGTGGCGGAGGTTGAGGAGCTCGCGGTATGGGCCGACGATGACCAGGTCGCCTTCTTCGAGCCCTGCGGTGATGACGGAGCTTGTGAGGTCCGATGCGCCGACAAGGACTGGGGTTGCGATGGCTTTGCCATCAACGACCTTGTAGACCACGCGGGCGAATGTTTTGTTTGGATCGATGTTCGCGTTGTTCTTGCGGACATCTTCGGGAAGGTCTTCGATCCGGCGATCGAGCACGGCTTGCGAAGGAACCAGCATGGCGTCGTAGAAATGCTCGACGACGATGTCCGTCGATGCGGTCAGGCCTGTATATAAGGTTTCACCTTCGGCGAGGTCGATGGGGATCTCGACTTCGAAAGTGCCCGTCCCGTCGCTCGCGACTTGGCGCTTGCGCGCGATGTTGGAAACGGTTCCGGTGTAGGTGCGATCGGTGTATGCGTTGATGAAGATCGTCGTGTCCTGACCGATCTTAACAGGCGCGATGTTTGCTTCATCGACGGCGGCTTTGAGGAGCATCTCGGAGAGGTCCGCGATCTCCATGATGATCGAGCCGGGGTTGTTGGTGGTGCCCACGATGACGGTTTCGCCGACTTCGGTGGAGAGCGAGATCACCAAGCCGGTGATGGACGAGGTGATGTTGGTGTTGTCGAGGTCTTTCTCGGCTTGTTCGATGCGAGCTTCAGCCTGTTCGATGGACGCTTCGTTGAACGCGATGGTGGACTGGGCTCTGAGGAACTCGGCTTCAGCGGAATCGAGTTCTGATTTGGTCGCGTCCCCGGTTTCGTAGAGCGATTGGAGGCGTTCGTATTGCAAGCGCGTGTTGATGAGTGTTGCTTGTGAGCCGAGGAGGGAGGCCTGTTGTTGCTTGAGTCCCGCTTTGGCGCTGTCGAGGGCGGCGACGAGGTTCTGGGGATCGAGCCGGACGACGACATCGCCTTCGTGGACGAGGTCGCCTTCGCGGAACGGGAGCGCGAGGACCTTTGCGGAAACCTGCGAAGAGATGTTGACGAGGGTTTTGGGTTCGATGGATCCGGGCGCGGAGACGGTGCGCTGGAGATCGCCCCGCTCGACGGCTTGGAGGCGAACTGGAGTCCCGAAGGGTTCGTTGCTGGTCGATTGACCGGTGAACTTCTGACCGATTGGAGACTTGACGATCATGAAGCCGACGGCACCCATGATGCCAATGCCGACGACGGTGATACCGATGATCTTTCCGAAACCCATAAAGATGCCCCTGCGAAATGGTTGGGAGGAATAGCTGTGCGTGTGGTTTTATGGGGAGAAGCGTCTACAAGTTTCGCGAATTGGGATCAATTCCGAGAAACGGTCGCTGAAAAACTAAATTTCCAGTTGCGTAGGGAAGTTTCAGCTCATGGCTTGGTCAGCGAGATGATCAGAGACCGAGCTTCTCAGCGAGGAAATCGCCGACCTTGTCGAGCGCGATGCGTTCTTGGTCCAGCGTGTCGCGGTGGCGGACGGTGACGGTGTGGTCGGTCAGTGTCTCCGAGTCGATGGTGAAGCAGAACGGGCATCCCGCTTCGTCCATGCGCGCGTAGCGTTTGCCGATGGATTGTTTTTCGTCGTAGTCGATGGTTCCCAGGTGTCCGAAGCGTTTGCGGAGTTCCTTATATAAAGGTTCTGCGATCTCGGGCATGCCGTCCTTTTTGACGAGCGGGAAGACCGCGGCTTTGATGGGCGCGAGTCTTGGGTGGAACTTCATGTAGACACCCGACGCGCGGTCTGGGTCTGGGGTGTAGGCCTCGCACAGGATCGCGAGGACGCCGCGGTCCAATCCCGCCGAGGGTTCGATGACATGGGGGAGGTAGCGTTCGCCTTTGGGTTGACCGTTCTTCGCGAGCTCGCCTCGGGTGTTGTCGAAGTAGTCGAGCTTGGTTTTGGAATGCAGCGCGTGCTGGGTGAGGTCGAAGTTGGTGCGGTCTGCGATGCCTTCGAGCTCGCCGTATCCTGGAGCGGTGAAGGGGAACATGTATTCGATGTCCGAGGTTCCCGCGCCTTCTTTGGCGTAGTGGGCGAGTTCGTCCTTGTCGTGGTCGCGCAGGATGAGGTTCTCGCCCTTGAGTCCGAGGTCTTGCCACCATTGGAAGCGCCAGTCGCGCCAGAAGGTGTACCACGCTTTGGAATCGTCGGGATGGCAGAAGAACTCGATCTCCATCTGCTCAAACTCGCGCGAGCGGAAGGTGAAGTTCCGGGGGGTGACCTCGTTTCGAAATGCTTTGCCGGTCTGCGCGATCCCAAAGGGGACACCGACGCGGGTGGTGTCGACGACATTCTTGAAGTTGATGAAGATGCCTTGCGCTGTCTCGGGGCGGAGGTAGGCGGCGTTGTCTTCCATGTTCCCGGTCGCGCCGAGGACGGTTTTGAACATGAGGTTGAACGCGCGGGGCTCAGTGAGGGTACCGACTTCTTTCGCGTCCGGGCCGACGGTGATTGCGATTTCATCGGCACCGAGTTCAGTGAATGGGCAGATATCGACGCCATCTTTCGCGAGGTCTTTCTTCTTGTACTTGCTGAGTTTTTTCAGAGCGGCATCGAAGGATTTATCGTCGTTTTCGATGAACGCGTAGATCTGTCCGGTTGAGTCGCCTTTTTCACCCATGCACATGATGTGGTCGGCGCGGTAGCGGGATTTGGTTTCGCGGCAATCGACCATCGGATCGTTAAACCCGCCGACATGCCCTGACGCTTCCCAGACTTTGGGGTTCTGGATGATGGAACTGTCCAAGGGGACGATTTCGACGGGATTGCCGTCGGGGCCGTCTTGTCCGTTGCATCCCATCATGACGACATCGGTCCACCACGCGTCGCGGAGGTTCTTTTTGAGTTGGGCGCCGAGCGGGCCGTAGTCCCAGAAGCCGTTGACCCCGCCGTAGATTTCGGAGGCTTGGTAGATGAATCCTCGGCGTTTGCAGAGGGCCATGATGTCGTCCATGGATTTGACGGAAGTGGTTGCTGGGTCGGTCATTGGGTGGATCCTTTGCGTTGAGCAGTGAGTGTAGGAGGGGGGGTGCGTAGAGTGGTGGATGAATGCACACGAGATACGGGTTGGCGCGTTGATTGGGCAGCTTTTGGCCTCGGTCCGGGAGCCTTGGGAGTCGCTGAGGCAGACGCTCGACAAGCACGCGTGGGTCGAGATCGGGGATATTGATGAGGTCGGGAGCGGCGCGTGGCACCTGATGCACATCGCGGAGGTCTTCCGCATCCACGCCAAAGCGGCGATGGGGGAATGGGGCGCGGACGAGGTGGGGGGATGGCCGCCGATTGAGCAGTCGGTGGCGGGAGCTGGTCGGATGATCCGCGAGGATGTCGAGCGGTTCAGCGCGTGGTGCCTTGAGCATCCCGAGCGGTGCGGGGATGTCCATCACGGCGAGGACATGCAGTTTGACGAGATGATCGGGGTCATGCTCCGGCACATCGTCTGGCACGCGGCGGCGGTGCATTACTGGTGTCTGTGGAAAGGTTGAAGAAAGAAGAAGACCCTCACCCCGGCCCTCTCCCCGAGGGAGAGGGTGGAAGAGTTAGTTGGTGAAAACGGATGCGAACGCGTCGCGCCAGGTGATCTTGTTGACTTTCTCGTCGACCTGCGATTGGACCTCTTTGTAGCTCTTGATGGTGGGGGGCGGGGAGAGGTTGACGATCTGGTCTTCCGGGACTTTGGTCAGCGCGAGCGCACCATCCCCCGCGGCGTTGACGATCCAGCGTCCTTCATCGAGCTGGCGGTACACCGCTTGGCCGACGAGCGCACCTTCGGAGTCCCAATCGACATTCGCGAGCTTTGGATTGATCAGCGTCGCTTGTGAAGGTGGGGTGTCGGCGTCGAAGACTCTCCGTATCCAGAGGCGTCCGGCGATGAGCGCGAAGTCGACATAGATTTCTTTGTCCGCGTTGCAGGGGGTTTGGATGGTTTCTTGTTCGCCTTCGATGGTGCGGATCTCGACGGTGACCTTGCGGTCCTTGACGATCAGCTCAGTGACCGCGGTTTGGCGCACGGCTTGGTTGTACTGCGCCGCGAGCGATTCGTAGTCTTTGGAGAGGTCCGCGATGCGGCTCTGGTACACCTGATTGGCGGCTTGTGCTTTGGCGATTTTGAGACCAACGATCGCGGTCAAGCTGACCGCGCTGAGGATCGCAAGGGAGGTGATGGTGGTCTGGATGGCGCCGAGTTTGGACATGAGAAGTAGATCGTCCGGATCGGGGTTTGGGAATCAGAATCGCGTCAAAATGCCAGTCCGATAAGGGAAATGGGGGTCCGGGGCGTTTGCGGGGAAGTGCAAAGAAAGTGTTGGATTGTCAAAACAGCGCTTGTAGTCGATGGGAAGATTTGTATGATGCACCCATGACACGGATCGATCTCAATACCAATACCAACGCGCAGAACGCCAACGGTTCAAATAACCGGTCGGGCGGGGTTGCTGGTATGTGTTGAGCGTGATTCCACGAAAGACACCAGCGGGCCCCGTCGATGACGGGGCCTTTTTCATTCCATTGTCTGGAATGGATCGGGTCTGGTCAGCGGGGCTCCGATAGAGAAGAACCATCGAACGGAGCGGACCATGTGCGGATTTTTGGCAATCTTGGAAACAGTGACCGAATCAGACACCAAGAGCATCGGCGCTCGCGGCTTAGGACAGCGCGGCGACGCGCTGCTCGATCTGCTGGCGCATCGGGGACCAGACCAACGCGGGGTGTGGTCGAGCGATCACGCGTGGCTGGGACATCGGCGCTTATCGATCATGGCGCCGGAGGACGGGAAGCAGCCTTTGGATGATGGGGTTGGGGTGTGGGTGAGCAACTCGGAGATCTACAACGCGGAAGCGTTGATCGAGGAGCTTGGGGTTGTGGACCCGGTCTGTCATGCGGATTCCAAGGCGATCGGGCCGACGATGGCGCGGTTCGGGGTTGAGGGGCTTGCAAAGCTCGACGGGCAGTACGCGATCGTGTATCTGGATCACGCGACGGGTCACTGGATCGCGGGGCGCGATCACATGGGGATCTGTCCGATGTATATCGGTTGGCACGCGTCGGGAACGGTGTGGTTTGCATCGGAGATGAAGGCGCTGGTTGCGGACTGCGAGCGTGTGGAACTCGTTGAGCCGGGGACGGCGTGGGTTCGGGACGATGAGGGTGTGCGCTGCGTGCGTTGGTATGCGCCATCGTGGAAGGATGAGATCCCGACGACCCCTGCGGACCCTTCGCTGGTGCAGGCGTGGTTGATCGAAGCGGTCGAGAAGCGGATGCAGAGCGATGCGCCGTGGGGGGTGCTGCTGTCGGGGGGGTTGGACTCGTCGCTCGTCGCGTCGATTGCGTCGCGGATCCAGATGGAGCGGAAGGGGACACCGATCCATACCTTCTCGATCGGGCTTGATGATTCGAGCGATCTCGTCAAAGCGCGAGCGGTCGCGGCTCATATCGGTTCGATTCACCACGAGTTCCGGTTCACGATTCAGGAAGCGATGGATGCGATCGAGACTGTTGCGGAGCATCTGGAGAGCGATCAGCAGGTCCGGACCGGGGTCCCGACTTATCTGCTCGGGAAATGCGTTTCTGAGCTTGGATTCAAGATGGTGCTGAGCGGCGAGGGCGCGGATGAAATTTTCGGGGGATACCTGTACTTCCACAAAGCACCCTCGCGTGAAGCATTCCACGAGGAGTGCGTGCGGAAGGTCGAGCGTCTGCACCAGTATGATGTGATGCGCGCCAACAAAGCGCCGATGGCGTCGGGATTGGAGTTGCGGTTCCCGATGCTGGATCGCGCGTTTGTGGACCGGAGCATGTCGATCGAGCCGAGGGATCGGATGATTCCGAAAGATGGACAATGGGCGGGGGTGGAGAAAGCGATCCTGCGCCGCGCGTTCGAGCATGGGGGGTGGTTGCCCGATTCGGTTCTGCATCGTCAGAAGGAGCAGTTCTCTGATGGCGTGGGGTACGGCTGGGTCGATGCGCTGCGCGATTGCGCGGAGGAGCTGGTGAGTGATGCGGAGCTCGCGTCGGCGCCGGTGCGGTTCCCTGAGCTGACTCCGAGCAACAAGGAGATGTACTGGATGCGCGCCATGTTCGAGTCGCGATTTGTTGAGGGTCGTGCGAGTGGTCGGAGTGCGCTGGGGACATTGGGGTCTGGTCGATCGGTCGCGTGCTGCACTCCCGAAGCGATCGTGTGGGATCCAGCGTGGGAATCGATGGCGGGGGATATTTCTGGCCGCACGGTTGGGGATGTCCATGCCGCGAAGGATGCACCGCTTGGGAAGGGGCCTGCGGTGGCTTGATCCGGTTGATTCAGTTGGTGATTAGTCGCGGTATCGGGTGAGACAGACGCAGTCGTTCTGTCCACCGAATCCGAAGGAGTTCGACAGGGTGGTGTTGACGCCGCCGGTTGGGTTGCAGTCGCGTGCTTTGCCTGGGATGTGGTCGAGGCCGCAGAGTGGGTCGACTTCGTTGAGGTTCGCGGTGGGGGGAATCATGCCTGTTTCAATCGCTTTGAGACAGGTGATGAACTCGACGGCTCCCGCGGCTTGGATCAGGTGGCCGAGCATGGATTTGACTGAGGTGAACGGGACCTGCATCGCGTTGTCTTTGAAGACTGCTCGGACGGCGTTGGATTCGGTCTTGTCGTTTTCTTGTGTGGATGTGCCGTGGGCGTTGATCCATTGGACGAGCGGGCGTCCGGCGTCGTCGAGTTGTGCGGGATCGATCCCCGCTTGGTCGAGCGCCATTTGCATAGCACCCGCGCCACCTTGTCCGTCGGGGTGGATGTCGGTGATGCGGTACGCGTCGGCGGTGGATCCGAACCCGGCGACTTCCGCGAGGATGTTGGCGCCGCGTGCCTTTGCCGATGCGAGTGATTCGAGGATGACGATCCCAGCGCCTTCTCCCATGACGAATCCGTTGCGGGTGACATCGAATGGTCGTGATGCGGTTGCGGGATCATCGCGGCGGGTGGACATTGCGGTGAGTCGGATGAATCCGGTGATGCCGAGGGTGTGGATCATCGCGTGGCAGCCGCCTGCGATCATGATGTCGGCTTCGCCTTGTCGGATGAGCTCGGCGGCTTCCCCGATCGCTTGGGTCGATGCGGCGCACGCGGTCATGCAGTTGAGGTTGGGTCCCAGCGCGTTGAAGCGTTTGGCAAGGTGGAGCGCGGTGAGCTGGGGTTCTTGTTCGAGCTCGGGCGCGGCGGCCATGCCTTTGTAGGCGGACTCCGCCCATCTCGTGGAGTTGAATGCGCGTTCGTCTTGATCCCACGCGGCGACATTGGCTGCCATATAGGGTTCGTAGTCGAGGACACCCTCGCCCGCGCCGAGGTAGATGCCGATCCGGGTGGGATCGACCGGGGTTGTGTCGAGACCGGCGTGCTTGAACGCGTTGTGGCATGCCGCGAGTGCGTACTGGGTTGAGAGTCCCGCGGTCTGGTGGACGCCTTGGTCGTCAAAGAAATCGCTGAGCGCGAAATCTTTGACCTCTGCGGCGAAGTTGGTCGCGAAGGTGGACGCGTCGAAATGCGTGATGGGCGCGACGGCGCTCTCCCCGTTGAGGAGACGGTCCCAGACGGTGTCGATATCGCTGCCGAGGGGTGTGACCCAGCCGGCACCGGTGACGACTACGCGTTGGTCATCGGGGAGCTTGGAGTTGTGGTTGCCCATTGGCGTTGCTTTTCAGGTTTGTAGTGCGATGAGGTTTGAAGATTTAGTCTTCGTTGTCGTCTTCGTACTCGCCGTCATCGCCCTCGTCGTCCTTGCGGAGCGCGTCTGGGTTGAGGACGCGGACGAGCCCGTCCTTGAGTCGGCGTTGTCCGAAGTTGATGATGAGTCCGAGTTCGAGGTCCGCGGCGCGGAGGGTGGCGCGGAGCGCGTTGCGGTCGCCTCCGGAGACATCGTTGTATTCTGCGATGACATTGAGGAGGAATCGTTCTTCGATGAAGAAGTCGGCGCTGACGGTGCCGATGACTTCTTCGTCGAACTCGACATCGATTTTATGGTCGGTGGTGTGCGCGACTTCTTCGATTTCGAGCTCTTTGATCAGTGCCTTCTTGTAGATTTCGATCGGGTAACCCGGGCCGAGTTCTTTATGGACTTCGATGGCGCATCCGATCAAGCGACGGCTTGATTCGGTCAGCACTGGGTCGAGATCTGACAATGGAGTGGAGCGACCGCGACGGCGTTCTTGGGTGTTGTGTGTCATAATGTAAATTATATTCCTACGAACAGAAATTTGTAGCGGCTTAGAAACAGCACGCCGGATTCATACCCCACAGTCGGTACGAATAGGTGAGTGCCCATATTGTTGCGTCAAACCTTGCTCAGGACAAGGGCAGCGCATTGTCCAGCGAGAGAACTTGTACAGATTAAGATATTGTTCAGCCCAGCTTCTGGGTCTGGGGCAAAGAACCCACGGCCATCAAGGGACTTGCAACTCATAGGGAGTTTCTGGTGATGGAGCATCAAAGCCCCTGCAGCGGTCATCATTCCTGCATGTGCAGAAAGTGTGTTGCCGATCCGGTTGGAGAGTGTCACGATTGGCAAGGACTCGGCAAACTTACCCAAGGAATCCCGCAGTGCGTTGGCTTCGCGCGTGTCGAGTTTGGATTGCCCGATCCCCAGAGGAAGCACGGCATTGAGGTCACTCGGCTCGATTCCGGCTTGTTTTAAAGCAATTGAGATCGCTCGGCTCAGCGCGGTGTCGGTCGTTGAGGACTCTTGGTCGGGGGTATTGAAGATCGGGAGGACCGGATCGATGGATTGGGTCGTCGCGTAGCCTGTGATACGAGCGTACGAGCGGGCGCCTCTGGCTCTGGCGTGTTGTTCTTCTTCGGCCACGAGCATGCCCCCCGCTTCACCCATGATGGATCCGGCTGAAGTGGGATCAAATGGTTTGAGGATGTCGTCGGCGTTGGTTTGTCCATCGGTGTGCGCGAGTCGTCCGGCGAGGTCCCAGCGGAGGAGCCCGAGCGGGTTGAGTCTGGATTCGGCGCCGCCGGTCAGGCACATGTCGGCGGCGTCGCGCTGGATGACGCGGGTCGATTCGATGATCGACAAGAGCGCGCCCGCTTCGGCACCCATGATGGTGTTGGACGGACCTTTCAATCCATGGATGATCGTGACATGGCACGCGGGCATATTGGGGAGGTACTTGAGGAGCCAGAGCGGGGGGAGGTTGTTCATTCCGCCGTCGCCGGTTTCTTCGGTGCCCCACTTGTTGGTGCTGAAAGTTCCGGAGTCATCGGTTGCGGTGACGACGGCGCGCGACATCTCTGAGGTGTCGGCGGCGATGAGTCCCGCGCCGATGTGACACCCGGTGCGTTGTGGATTGATTTGAAATCCGGTGTCTGAATCTTCTGACCCTGTTGTCAGGAGTCCCGCATCGTCCGCGGCGAGTTTGGCGGCGATCACCGCGAGTTCGGTATCACGCGCCATCACTTTGGTGGCTTTGCGGTACGACTTGGGCACCCAGTCGCGGACACTCTCGGAAACCTGTCCCGCGATTGGGCAGGTGAATCCAGAGGCATCGAATGTGTCGATTGGAGTGATGGAAGTGGTGCCGGCTTGGAGGGACTCCCAAAAGCCAACCGCTGAGTTAGAAATTGAGGAGAGCGGGCCTAGGCCTGTGATGACAACGGATCGGTTCATGGGTGAATAGTATCTATACCCAGCGGCCAGGGTGTTCTCGGGCGTGTGATTGATTCAACAGAGCGTATTGATTGGGAATACGAGTGCATTTTGGTCGAAAAGCTGATACAGTGGGGTGTTCTCAATTGACGGTGCCGATCGTGGCACGGGTAGTTCAAGCCCATCTACCGATCTGGCGGCTTTGGCCGCCTCTTCGAATGCAAGGACTGACACATGATTTCGAGTGAGGAACGCGACGCGAAGATGTTGATCCGTTTTGTACGGATTGGTTTTGTTGGACTGATGATGGTGGTGATGATGCTCTATGTGCTGAGCATCAATCAGGCCGACGGTGACTTTGAAGTCGGATTTGCCAAACGATGGTGGGTCCCTGTGCTGACATCGTTGATTCTTGCAGGTGTATTCCTGTGCGTGGACATGCTCACGCCTCGGAAGAAGATCGCCACGATCACGGGTGTGATGTTCGGGTTGATGGCGGGATTGGCCGCGACTTGGGTGCTCTCGATGATGGTTGATCTGGTGATGCAGTCATGGGATCTGCAGTCCAACGCGATTATCTCTGCGATCAAAGTGTTGATGGGTGTGTCGTTGGCGTTTATTGGGATTACAACGGTGCTGCAGACGCAAGACGAGTTCCGGTTGGTGATCCCGTATGTTGAGTTTGCCAAACAGATCCGTGGACCTCGCCCGTTGCTTTTGGACACCTCGGTGCTGATCGACGCGCGGATCGTGGACATCGCGGCGACCGGATTGATCCAGCAAGCGGTGGTGATCCCTGAGTTCGTGCTCGCTGAGCTTCAGACGATGGCGGACTCGCATGACCGCATGAAACGGAACAAAGGACGGCGCGGGCTCGACATGGTCAGCAAGCTCCAACGGATGGGGACTGTTGAGCTGGTGATTGATTCGACGGCTGTTCGGAAAAAGGCGGTTGATCTGGCGCTTGTTGAACTCGCTGAAACCATCAAGGCGTTGCTGGTGACCTTGGATACCGGACTGGCGCGGATCGCATCGATCCAGCGGATCCCGGTGCTGGACATCAACACGCTGAGCAACGCGCTCAAGCCGACGGTGATCCCTGGGAAGCTGATCCGTGTGGATCTCATCAAGCCGGGTGAGCAAGCGGGGCAGGCGGTTGGGTATCTTGATGATGGGACGATGGTTGTTGCTGAGGACGGGTTTGAGTATGTCGGGCAGACGCGTGATCTGGTGATTACCAGCTCGATGCAGACCGCTGCGGGTCGATTGTTGTTTGCTCGCGTGGATATGGCTGACCCAGCGTACGAGGGTGATCTTCCCGGCGATGCTGGGTTTGGACATGGTCATGGGCAGAACCAGTCGAAATCGGGTCATGACGAGCATCAGGATACGGATGATCACGAGGACGATCATGATGAAGCGCATCATGGTGTGCGACCTGCGGAGATCAAGGGGCCTCGCGTGGTGGGTTCTCCCAACGCGAAGGGCACGCCGAGGAATCCGAGACGGTAAACTCGTTGTATGAGAATCCGTGTTGGAATGAGTCGGGCTTCGGATGTTGTGGGCAGTGAGGGGAGTCTCCCGAACTACACTCCGATCAGCAAGTCTTCTCTCTCGGGTGGTTCTGCTTTTTTCTTTGGTCTGATGACGCTGCTTGCTGGATCTTGGATCGGGCTGGCCGCGGCGGGTTATGCATCGGGGACGAAGCACGCGCCGGACTGGGTGCTGTGGGCGAGTTCGACGGTGTTTTTAGCTGCCGGGATCATCATGTGCTTGCAGGGGATCACCGATTTGAATCAGCGTCGGCGAGGTCGGCGTGATGCGATGCTGCATCCCGATGCGGTCTGGCGCGCGGACTATGTGTGGTCGGATGCGGATTCGTTGCATGGGATGAAGAGCCGAGACTCGGGCGGCTGGGGCGTGCATGTGATGGGGCTGACGATCGTCGTGTGTTTCACGATGGTCTCGACATGGGTTTCGGCGACTGCGTCTGGGTCTGATCCTTGGATATTTTTATGGTTGATGACCGGGGTGATGTATCTGGTTCAGGTGATTGTGTTGGTTTGGTTTGCGAAACTGGTGCTGCGCGCGATCCGGTATGGGTCGCCTCGGATGGTGTATGAGTCGGTCCCGGTGCGTCCCGGCGGGATGGTGACGGGGACGGTGGTGTGTCCGCGTGGGTTCCGGTTGCTTGATCGGGTTTCGATCACGCTTCGGTATGTGGTGGAGTCGTATCAGGCTTCACCTTCGTCAGGTCGGAAAGAGAAGAGCAGGGTTTCGTGCCGAGGGAAGGTGTATGACTCTTGGGTGATCGACGATGTGCCCGCTCAGTTGGGTGGTGTTGGGGCTGAGGGGCAGATCCCGATCGCGTTTCTGATTCCGGAGGACGCAGAAGACACTCGCGCGTCCGATCGTCCGGCGCGGTTCTGGGATTTGGAAGTACGCGGCGAAGCGAAAGGCGTGGACTTTGTGCACCGATTCGCGGTTCCGGTCTATTCAGAGGGATAAACAGGGGGATAAAGACCCGCCCCGTATGGTGGGCGGTTGGTCTCGGTGGTCTACGATTCGTCGACTTTGTCGCGTGGGTGCTGGTGAACATCGCTGATCCGCTGCGGCTTCTGACCTTGCAGGACCATTTTTAATGACAACAACAGATACTAAGATCGCCACCCCTGCGGGGTTGGGACGCTTTTCTTCTAAAGGATTCCTCGGGAGCGGGATCAAGACCGAGGTGCTCTCGGGATTGACGGTCGCGCTGGCGTTGGTTCCCGAAGCGGTCGCGTTCGCGATCATCGCGAATGTGAATCCGTTGGTGGGGTTGTATGCCGCGTTTATGGTGGGGTTGCTCGCGTCGATCTTTGGTGGTCGTCCCGGGATGATTTCTGGCGCGACGGGTGCGATGGCGGTGGTCATGGTGCATCTGGTTGCAGAGCACGGGGTTGAGTATCTCTTTGCGGCGATCGTACTGACCGGACTGATCCAGATCTGTGTCGGGGTGCTGCACCTTGGGAAGTTCATCCGCATCGTGCCCCATCCGGTGATGCTTGGGTTTGTGAACGGTCTTGCGATCGTGATTTTCTTGGCGCAGCTGTCGCAGTTCAAGGTGATGGGTGAAGACGGGCAGATGCAATGGATGAGCGGGACCCCGATGCTGGTGTTCTGTGGGTTTATTGCGCTGACGATGGCGGTGATGTTCTTTCTTCCCAAGATCACCAAGGCGTTTCCATCTGCGCTTGCGGGGATTCTGCTCGTATCGGTGCTCGTGATCGGGTTGAACATTGATACAAAGACGGTCGGTGATATCGCGTCGATTAAGGGTGGGTTCCCGAGCTTCCATCCGATCGCGGTGCCGTTCACGATTGAGACACTTCGGATTATTCTTCCATATGCGTTTATCCTCGCGGCAGTTGGTCTGATCGAATCGTTGCTGACGATGACGCTGATCGACGAGATGACCGACACACGCGGACGGGGGAACCGGGAGTGCGTGGGTCAGGGGATTGCCAACTCTGTCACGGGGTTGTTCGGCGGGATGGGTGGCTGCGCGATGATTGGTCAGAGCATGATCAACATCAACTCGGGTGGCCGAGGACGCTTGTCCGGGATCGCGGCGGCGTTGTTCCTGCTTGGGTTCATCCTGTTTGGATCAGGATTGATCGAGAAGATCCCGATGGCGGCGCTTGTCGGTGTGATGTTCATGGTTGTGATCGCGACCTTCGAATGGTCGAGCTTCCGGATCATGAAGAAGATCCCGCTCAAGGATGCGTTCGTGCTGATTCTGGTGTCAGCGGTCACCGTCGCGACAGATCTGGCGCTCGCGGTGATCGTCGGCGTGATCGTGTCCGTGTTGATCTTTGCGTGGGAACACGCGAAGCATCTGCATGTGGTGATGCGTGATGATGCGGATGGATCGCGTGTGTATGAGTTGAATGGGCCGTTGTTCTTTGGGTGTATTAAGGAGTTCCGCGAGTTCTTTGATCCCGCGAACGATCCCGACGATGTGGTGATCGAGTTCCGCAACTCGCGTGTGGTGGATCATTCTGCTATTGAAGCGATTGATACCCTTGCCGAGCGGTACCGGCAGGCGGGCAAGACCTTGCACCTGCGGCACCTGAGCGAGGACTGCCGGCTCCTGCTGCATAAAGCGGGGGATATGGTGGAGGTCAATGTGCTTGAAGACCCGCATTATGCGGTGGCGGATGATGAGCTGGCGTGATTTGGGGGTGGCCCGTAGGTGCCGTCTTCGGCTCCTGCGGGAGGGGTGTGTTGGTGGTTGAAGATCGTGGAGGAGTCGAAGACGACACCTCCACGCCACCCGGTCATGGATTTGGTTGAAAGTTTCAGAATTTATGATCCGATTGACCAGCCGAGTTTCTTGAACACACGGTGAAGGAATCGGATTTCTTGTTCTTCTTCATCGCTTACAAAGCCATCGGAAATGATTGCTTCAAGGGCGCGACTAAATAAGCTTGCATGGACAAAACGAATGTCCTCAATCTTTAGGTTGAACTCTTGGATGAGTTGTTTGATTTCTATGAACTCTAAAGCATCGACTGTGCCATCAGCAAGAGCATCGCAGATCATGTCCCGATACAACTTTCTAGGTTCTGTCCAGAATGACGATGGTTGATAACTGTGTTTGACTTCGGCTGTCGAGAGAGATTGCTTTCGTCTTGGGTCGTATTCAAAGTCCGTTGGTTGCACAGACTCGATTTTGTGGAGCATGAAGGTTCGCCAACCTTCTTCGGGCATTTGCTGGTAACAGCGAACGAGCGTGTCCTGCTTGCCGGTGACGAAGTGATATGGCTCTACCAGTCTCGGGAGGGTTGCTTCTCTCGCAACTGACTTTCGATAGAACATCTCGCAAAGCTGATTTGATTCGGCGCATTCAATGAGCACACCGATCACCTGCGATTGTTCCATTGGTTGTATGCTCATAGCTGTTTCAGCGCCTCAACAAGCTGGTCCACATGCTCCTCGGTATGGGCCGCGGACATCTGGATTCGGAGTCGGGCTTCGCCTTCGGGGACGACGGGGTAGCCGAAGCCGATGACGAAGATGTTGTGGTCGAGGAGTTTTTTAGACATTGCGATTGCGGTGGCGGTTTCTCCAACGATGATGGGGCAGATCGCGGTGGGGGATTCGAGGACATCGAAGCTGGTTTTGCTCTTGATCTGCTCTCGGCAGTACTTGGTGATGTCGCGGAGTTTCTGGACGCGCTGGGGTTCGTTCATCAGTGTCCGGATCGCGGCGTTGGCGCTCGCGGCGACGGTGACGGGGAGGGCGTTGGAGAAGAGGGTTGGTCGGCCGCGCTGGATGATGAGGTCGATGAGGTCTTGGGATGCGGCGATGAATCCGCCTGCGCCGCCTCCGAGTCCTTTGCCGAGGGTGCCGGTGAAGACATCGATTTGGGCCATTCCATCTGAGCCGATCATGTTGTAGTGTTCGTGTGTTCCGCGTCCGGTTTTGCCCATGACGCCGTGGCCGTGGGAGTCGTCGACGCAGAGGTACGCGCCGTATTCATCGCAGAGTTTGCGGAGTGCTGGGAGGTTGGCGATGTCGCCTTCCATGGAGAAGACGCCGTCGGTGATGAGCCAGATTTGTCCGGTGACTTCGGGGTCGTTCTTCGCTTTTTCGAGTGCGGCTTTGCACGCGTCCATGTCCGAGTGGGCGTAGATACCTTTCTTGACGCCTTTCTTGATGACCGGGGTCAGGCGCATGGAGTCCACGATGCACGCGTGGTTGAGGGAATCGGAGATGATGATGTCACCCGCTTCGCAGACGGTTGGGAAGAGTGCTTCAGTCGCGTTCCAGCAACTGACGAAGGTGTAGGCGGCTTGGGTTCCCATGAACTCAGCGATGGTTTTTTCGAGGGTGTGGTGAGGGGTGAAGGTGCCGCAGATGAAGCGGACGGAGGCGGTTCCCGCGCCGTATTTTTTGAGTGCTTCGATCCCCGCGTCGATGACAGCGGGGTGGTTGGCGAGTCCGAGGTAGTTGTTGGAGCACATGCAGATTCGGTCGTGGCGTGAGCCGTCGTCGTCGATCATGGTGACGAGTGCGTCCATCGGGGAGTCGAGGGTCTGGAGGACCTTGGTCTGACCGCTCGAAGCGAGCATGTCGAGGGTTTCCTTGGTGCGGACGGCGAACGGGGTATCGGTGGCGGTTGGCATGTGTGATTCCTGCTGAAAAAGGTTTCGGTTGTGGATCTTAGGTGGTGGATCCCGCGAATATCCCATACATACACACATCAATGAAGGGACACATTATGGATGGTTTGAATGGGCGGCGTGGGTTTACACTTATCGAAGTTGGGGTGTTGATCGCGGTTGCGGGGTCAATGGGGGCGGTTGTGATCCCCGGTGCGGATCGGCTTCAGAAAGCAAGTCTTGATACCAAGTCCCAGTGGGTACATCATGACCTGGCTCGTCGGCAGTTTGTGTATATGGGGGATCATCAGGGGGCGTTTACGGGACCGAATACTTCTGGTGCGGATTGGAATAGGGATTTGATCTCAGCATTTTCTAATCATGGGATCGATACCCTTGATTTTGATACGGCTGGAGGGAACCCGACTTCGCAGGGAGATTGGATAACGCCTTTGGTCGGGGATGCATATGGGTTCTCAGCCAACCGCGCTGTTCGGACACAGCAGAAGTTTGAAGTTGTGGCTGATCCCACGACTGACAGGATGGTCGATATTTTGTTTCTAAGTCCGGCGCCAGCGGACGCTGCGCAGTTCCAAGAGTTGTTACAGGAAAGCGGTTTTCGGCAGCGGAGTTTTCTACAGATACAGAGTTTTTCGCATTATTCGATAGAGCACGAGCAGAGGAATGTTGTCATAGATTCCAAAAATGACATTGGCTATTCCGAGTGGTTTGCGGTTCAAAGCAAGAGTGATCTGGCTCTGACACCTGTTGGATACTCGCCAAATGTTCATAATGTAGGAATGCAGCCTTCAAACAAAGTGTTATTTTCAGATGGGACGCGGTTCTATACCGATAGTTTGGGGCTTAACATCGATATTGGAACAGTGGCGATACTGAATTCGAGGGACTCGGATATTGGTCCAATGCTGCATGGCTCTGCTGCATATGGACGAGAGACGAGTGTGTCTCCAAGTCAAATGAATCTAGATCTGTCCTACCGAAAGAACGGTGGGGAGGGTATGTATGTCACCATGTTTGATGGATCACTTCAATACATGACTCGCGAGCAGTCGTGGACGGATCCGACGCCTTGGTACCCGAGCGGGAGCGTGTGGCAATCGAGTGAGAACGCGACACCCGAATCTCAGGCATGGGTGAAGAAGAATCTTCCAGATGGGATCATTCACTGAGCTTGATTGATCCGAGGCGTATCATTTATCGTTGAACAAGCACCAAAGAACCAAACTCGAAGGGATTCTGGAATCGCTCTCCAAGGCGGACCGGGATCGTGTGTACGAAACAGCACGGGATCAGCGATCCGCGGCGCAGAAGCGTCGGCGGTCCAAAGCGCGTGAAACCGAGGACGGCGAACGCCTCGGGGGGAAGCGTCGCGCTGACCCGTTGATCGACTGGGTGCTGCGGGTCGTCGAGAAGGAATACGGGCACGCGGAGAAGATCCGGGAGCGATCGGACTCGGATACAGATTCGGATCTTGGTGATGGGCTGGTGATCGAACTCACCCGCCGGCGAGCGACCGTGCTCCCGAGCGGGGAAACAGAAGTTGACAACGCGATGCACTGCCGGCTCAGCGCGGAACTCGCGGGTCGGCAGCAGTCCGGGATCGCGGTGGGGGATCAGGTGGTGTACACCAAGCTCGACGCGAAGGACGATGATGAGGATCTGTTTGAGATTGTGAGTGTGATGGAGCGCCGATCGAAGCTTGCGCGTCCTGATGCGCACGATCCGAGGCTGGAGCGTGTGGTCGCGGCAAATGTTGATGTGGTGGTTGTGGTGGTGTCGGTGGTGTCGCCTCCGCTGCATCCGAGGTTGATTGATCGGTATCTGGTTGCGATCGAATCTGGGGGGTGCGATGCGATCATCGCGGTTAACAAAGTGGATTTGCTCGATGATTCGAATCGAGATTCGGAGCTGAGCAAGCTTGATCCGTACCGCGAAGCGGGGATCCCGATCGCGGTGTGTGCGGCGGTGCCTGGGGATGATTCGTCTTCACGCGTAGATGAGTTGCGGTCGTTGCTCGCGGGAAAGACCTGCGCGTTTGTGGGGCACTCTGGTGTGGGCAAGAGCTCGCTTGCCAATGCGCTGCATCCGGGATTGATGATCGAGACGGGGCGCGTTCGTGAGCACGACCAGCGCGGTCGGCACACGACGACGGCGAGTGCGATGCATTTCATTGAACCCAACATCCGCGTGATTGATACGCCTGGGGTTCGGTTCTTTGGTCTTGCGGATGTGACTCCCGAGGAGCTGCGCTGGATGTTCCCGGAGTTTGTCGAGTACACGAACGATTGCAAGTTTAATGATTGCTCGCACGACCATGAGCCGGGGTGTGCGGTGGAGGCGGCGGTCGAAGCGGGGAAGGTTTCGGCGGTCCGGTACGAGACTTACCTGCGATTGCTTGAGGAGCTCCGGACTGGGGGCAAGCCGAAGGATGTGACGGAGCGGATTCGTCCGATGACTGATATGAACGAGTAAAAACCAACAGACGCTGTGCGAGTAGATCGTGTCAGCGTCTGTGGCTCGTGTGGCTCGGGATGTCGTCGCTCATTTATGGGTTTGTTGCCTGCCGGTAATCGTTCAAGAATGCGACGATGTCGAAGTAGTTGAGACGGGAGTCGCCATTGTGATCTGCGGCGAGGTCACGCTTTGTGAGCAGCTGCGCGAAGGCGAGCACATCTTCAAACTCGACAAGATCGTTGCTGTTGTAGTCTGCGGCATGCGCGGGGGCGCGGAAGGTGAAGACCTGGTCCGCGTCGAGATTGGTGTAGGTGTTGAAGCTGCCGTCGGGCCACGCGACTTGGATGGACTTGATTTCGGATTCGCTCGCAAGACCGATGTGGGCTTCGACGGGGGAGGTGCCGCAGTAGGTGTTGTTGTTGTGGATGGGGAGGAGGTAATCTTTGGTTGGGGTGGAGAGGGTGACCATCGCGCCGATGCCTTGGGGCGCGAGCGAGTCTCTGCTGTAGGTGTCGAGCTTGATGCGTGCCCAGTGTGTGTTGCTTTGTGTGGTTTTGGGTGTGATGAGGTCGTTTCGGTAGTACGCGTTTTGCTGTGTCCAGTTGAAGACCATGGTGTCGATGTCGCCGTCGTTGTCGGCGTCGAGTCGGACGAGCCCGCGACCTTGTGAGACGAGGTCGATGCCGCAGGACGCTGCGGATTCGGTGAACTGTGTTGCGTCCCCGTTGTTGAGGAAGAGGGTCATGGGGTCTCCACCGAAACCGAAGAGGTAGCCGTTGGTTTCAAGGATGTCTTTGTCTCCGTCGTGATCGAAGTCGTTGATGAGCGATCCCCATCCCCAGTGGCCATCAAAGCACCCGCTCAATCGTGCGGTGTTGTTGAAGGTGTTGTCTGGGTTCTGGATGAAGAGGACATTCCCGGGCCCGTTGGTGGTGTCGTAGGTGATGTTGGACATGAAGAAGTCCAGCAGGCCGTCTTCATTGATGTCGGCGACATCGATCCCCATCGCGTTGGCGATCCCGATGCTCTCGACATTGGTCGTCATGTTGGTGAAAGTGCCGTCGTGGTTGTTGATGTAGTACTTGGAGGTTCCGGTGTCGCCGACGATGATGAGGTCGGGGTATCGGTCGCGGTTCATATCCACGAATGATGGGAGAAATCCGGAGAGTCCGGTCTGTTCGAGTCCAGCTTCTGCGGTGACATCGGTGAAACGCCAAATGCCTTTGCTATCTTCACCGTCGTTGCGGAATAGGCGGTTGCTTGCGGCCAGCGGGTTATAGGCACAGACGAAGAGGTCGAGGTCCCCGTCGAGGTCGTAGTCGCCCCAGCCTGATCCGGTGCCTTCTTTGCGATTGGAACCGGGTTCAAGATGATTCACACCTGCTGAGACCGCGATGTCGGTGAACGACCACTGGCCTTTGGAGTCCGGGCCGTTGTTTTGCATCAATAAGAGCTTGCCCGCTTGGGGCGCGGATTCAGCGGGACCGAACGCGGAGATGAAGAGGTCCATGTACCCATCGTTGTTGAAGTCCGCGGCGGACGCTGCGAAGGAGTGGAATGGGCCTGCGATTCCCCAGTCGTCGGCTTGGTTGGTGAAGGTGCCGTCGTGGTTGTTGATGAAGAGACTGTTGGGATTGAGAGATCCAAGGTGGAAGATGTCGTCGAAGCCATCGTTGTTAAAATCAGCGGCGACCCCTGCACCGCTCATCGGTGTGTAGAGTTGGCTCCCTACGAACGCGTTGATCGAACTGAGACCCGCTTGGGTGGTCTGGTTGCTGAACTGGAGCGATGGCTCGCCGGCAATAGCGAGCGTGCTGAGTAGGCAGGTTGATGATACGAAGAAAACGAGGCGCGAAGAAATACGCATTTGCAGACCCCAGCAAGTCTGTGCTGACAATCCCGCTGAATGAATCAGGGCAGGACACGCACAAACCTCCACGCATACGAGAATGCGTGGAAAAACGGTCGCGGGTTGGCACACGACACCAATCCGGTTCTGCACGCTTGGAGTTGAGGAACCAAGCGGTCAGAGACAACGCGGTGGGGATTCGAAACTGTGAATGCGAGACCTGTGCATTCACTACCCAGAACAAATTGGCACTTCAAACACCCCCACGGCGTCCGAGTGAACTTGTCGAATCTACCAGAATACCCTCTGGGTTGCAAGAACATTCCTTCTGTTTTTATAAGGATCGAGGTCCACGATGGATTACAAGCACTGGATAGCGCAAACACCGATGGGCCGAGAATCACTCTCGCAGGGGATTGAGGGCGTTGTGGACTGGGCGCAGGCGTATCTTGAGTCGCTTGAGACACGGGATGTCTCGCCAGCGGTTGAGTGGGGGGAGGTGCTCGCGGGACTGGATATGAGCCCCCCAGAAAGTGGGTTGGGGATGGATGCGATCACTGGCTTGATCGCTCAAGCGGACACCGAGTTCGTTGATCGGCTCGTGCATTGGAACTCGCCGAGGTTCTTCGCGTTCTTCCCGTGCTCCAACTCGGTGCCTGCGATTCTGGGTGAGCTGATGAGCGCGGTGCTCAATGTCAATGGGATGCTGTGGTCCACATCCCCGGCGTGCACAGAGCTTGAAGTCCGTGTGATGGACTGGTGTGCGGAGTTGTTCGGGCTCGACGATGCGTTTGCGTTCAGTCGATCAACCACCGGCGGCGGGTGCATCCAAGGGACGGCATCAGAAGCGGTGCTCGCGGCACTCGTCGCGGCTCGTCGTCAGTGCACCAAACGCGGCGTCGATCGCTCCAAGGTGACGGTGTACACCAGCGATCAGGCGCACTCGTCGGCCGTCAAAGCGGCGATGGTCGCGGGGCTTGCGGATGATGCCGATGACCGGAGCCGGGTGCGTGTGCTGGAGACGGATGGGGACTTGCGGATCGATCCTGTGGTGCTTGAGCGGATGATGCGTGCAGATATCGAAGCGGGATTGGTTCCCGCGATGGTGGTTGCGACGATCGGTTCGACCTCGACAGGGGCCGTGGATCCGGTGCGCGCGATCGCGGATGTGATTGATCGTGTGAAAGTTGATGGGCATTCGTGCTGGTTGCATGTGGATGCGGCGTGGGCTGGAGCCGCGAGTGTGTGTCCTGAGTTTCGCGGGATGATGGATGGACATGATCGTGCGGATTCGATCTGCATCAATCCGCACAAGTGGTTGCTGACGAACTTCGATTGTGATTTATTTTGGGTTCGGGACCATCGCGTGCTGACCGAGTCGATGAGCATCCAGCCTGCGTATCTGAAGAACAAAGCGAGCGAGACCTCGGAGGTTGTGGATTTCCGGGATTGGCATGTGCCGCTGGGGAGGAAAATGCGGGCGCTGAAGTTATGGATGGTGATCCGGTGCTTTGGTGCTGAGGGATTGCGGGCGCATATCCGGGGTCATGTTGAGCTTGCGTCGTTGGTGGAGCGTTGGGTGGTGGATGATCCGCGCGTCGAGCTTGCGTGCGGCCGGATGCTTGGCTTGGTGTGCTTGACGGTGGTGGGGGATCTGGGGTTGACGAAACAGCTTGTGGACGATGTGAACGCTCGCGGTCGTGTGCTGATCACGCATTCGGTGGTGCCGTTGGGGGATGATGGTGCTGGCGGGCGACAAATGCATTCGATTGCTCGCGTGAGTGTGGGGTCTCCGGGGGTTGCTCGCGAGGATATTGAGGTGTTGCTCTCGGAGATCGGGCTGTGGTTGGATCGAGAGGTTGGCGAGCGATAAACTCGGTTATGCTTGAACTCTGCAACAAACTATGGCGTGCTGGTGTTTCGTGCGTGCTTGCGTGCGGGATGGTTGCGATCGTCGGATGCTCTAACTCAGCGGTGTACAACGGCGCGGAGTACCGCTTCGAAGCGTCGGATTCGGACCGGGATCGGGTGATTGAGGCCGTGCGTGAGGTGCTCACGGAGTACCGGTTTGTGATCGATCGTGTGGACGCTCGGCGTGGGGTGGTGACGACGGAGTACAAGTCCACGCAGGGGATTGTGTCGCCTTGGGATGGGGAGCAGAGCTCGCTCCGCGAGGAGTCGGCGGACTTTGTGAATCAGCACGAGCGTTCGGTCCGCGTGGAGATTGACGATGCGGGGGGGGTGATCGTGACGGTGATGGTCCAGCGGATTCATCAGCCTGGGAGACGGATCGAGACCGAAGCGATCTCGCGGTCATCGCGCATGACGATCATCGGGACCGATGGCAAGCGCGAACCAGCGCGACTCGTCACCCCGATTGGGATTGACGGGCGGCTTGCTCAGCGGATCGGTGAGCGAATCGATAAGCGGGTTCGTGTCATCGCGAGCAAATGAGCACGCGTGGTTGGTGACGAGTTTGGCAACGATCGACAACAAATAATGCCAAAAGCAGTCAACCAAGATCTTGTTTGCACCCCTTCAGGGGGTGTTTTACTGGGTATTTTACGGATATGGAGGGGGACTAATTTTGGCGAGATTGCTGGTTTGGAGGGGAAAATGGCGCATATTCAGGATGTCATCGCCCGATTTGGCGGCGTTGATTGCAGGGCAAGCCCTGTTTTGAGCGTTAAAACGACGATTAGAGGTTTTTAATGTCCGCAGTTCCGGGACATCAAGGGTTTGTGTTTGAGCCGATTACTTGGCAGCCCGAGGTGTTGGCTCGGCTCAATGATCGTCATCTTGTCGCGTGGGGCGATGAAATTTCGGTCCGGACCCGGTTTGCCGCGAGCTTCCAGCAGTATCTTTCGAGTATGCCTGACACGCAGGTGTGTGTGATTCACGGGCGTGCGATCCAGACTTTAGATGATCTGTGTGATCAGCTTGAGCGTTTGATTCCGGTGGACAAGCTCAGTCGATCGGTGGATGGGCCTTGGGGGATTTCATCGCTTCTGCGTCAACGGTCATCGGTACCGGGTCGTCGGAGCGAGCGGATGCGGGTCTTTGTGTGGCACGATGCGGATCTGCTGGTGCGCCGCGATCGCGGACTGTTCCAGGACATTGCTGAGGTGATGGCGGGGGTCAGCGCTGAGATGGAATACGCCGACGATGGCGCGGTACTGGTGCAACGCTGTGTGTATGTCGGGTCTTCATCGATCGAACGCGAAGCCCGTCGGGTCGATTCAAGGCTCAACTCATGGGGGAACTCGGTCTCTGGCGAGATCCCGTTCTGGGAGCTTGTGAGCGGGCAGGCAACCCCTCGGACGACGCTCTGTTCGATTGATCGACTGCTTGCTGATTCGGGGTATTGAACGAATCAGGCATCTGGGGATTGAACTGCGGCTCGATGGGCTTTTTTTTATGCGCCGATGGAGCGGGCGGGGTTTACTTTGGGGGGTGAGGGGGGCTTGATTGGTTATGAGAATCATCAGTGGAGAATACCGTCGTCGTCGTTTGCTCCCTTTGCCCAAGGGGGTGGAGACGCGTCCGATCCCGGACATGGTCAAAGAATCGTTGTTCAATCTGCTGCGTGGACACTTCGAGGATGTCGGTGTCATTGATGTGTTTTCTGGATCGGGTTCGGTAGGACTCGAGATGGCGAGCCAGGGCGCGAGCCGGGTGGTGTGTGTCGAGCGGGATCGACGGATGGCCAAGACGCTTGAAGACAACATCGAGATGCTCGGGTGCGGGGACCGGGTCGAGGTGGCGTGCTGTGATGCGCTGGGGCCGGCGACGCTTTCGCGGTGTCCCAAGCCGGTGCACATTGTGTTTATGGACCCGCCGTATCCGATGGTGCGTGATCCTGAGGGATGGCCTCGCGTGAAGAAGCAGTTTGAGCGTTTGATCGAGATGCTCGACGAGACGGGGTACGCGATCATTCGTACGCCTTGGCCTTTTTATCATCGCGAGTTGATTGATGATGACGGCGAAGTGGTGGCGGCTGAACCCGAAAAAGAAGACAAGAAGTACAAGGGGCGTCCGCCGCTGGAGCGGAAAGAGTTGATCGAAGGCGAAGAGATGGTCGAGATCGACATGGATGGGAACTGGGAAGCGGAGTGGGCGCGCGAAGCGGACGACAAGAAGGATGGCGGGACTCCGAACTATCGGACATGGGATATTTCGCTTGAGATGGAAGGGGCCGAGGGTCCTGAGACGCATGCGTATGGATCGACTGCGATTCACCTGTACATGCGAAAAACCTCCGACGACTAAGAATCTGCCTTGCGGCGTGTCCAGTGGGTGCGAGGGTGCATCGTCGGTGCTCAGAAGCGGTATATTCATATACTCGGCGGGTCTCTCATTGCCGAGATATGGAGTGGCACATTCGTGCAGTGGAATCGGATTCAGTTCTGTGTGGTGATTGCTTGCGTGTGCGGGGTGGTGCTCGGTGCGCTGGCGGGCGGGGGAGCGGATGCTCAAGCGACGGTCGATCGGGTGACCCTTGAGTGCGGTCTAGAGGTTGTGGTGTATTCCGAGCAAGGGATGAAGGGTGGGACGCAAGTGGTCGCGCGTTTGCATCGCGGATCGATGAGCGAACTTGATAGCGAACGCGGCGCTGCGATGATGGCGTCCCGCGCTGCGATGTATGGGATCGGTGGATATTCGCATGAGCGGATGCTTGGGTTGATGGGGATTGATGAGAGTGTGTCCGATTCGTGGGCCGCTGCTGGGCTTGGGCCGATGGTGACGCGGGACCATGTCGCGTTCATGCTTGGGAATGATGGAGACGATGCACGCGATGATGAACTGATCCGGGATGGGATGATGCTCGCGAATGCGCTTGTAAGTGGTTTTGCACCAAGTGATGATGTGATCGAGTCGGTGCGTGAGGGGATGCTCGCGGAAATTGACTCGATTGATTCGGATCAGGTTGAGCGATCGATGAGTCGTCGCTGGCTTCCGGAGTTGATGGATGGGAGTGGGTTTAGTAGGGGGCCTTTGGTGACTCGGGAGGAGTGCGAGCGTCTTGCGAATGATGCGGTGTGTGGGTATGTAGCGCGGTCGTGGAGCGCGGGACAGGCGAGTGTGCTGGTGGTGGGGGATGTGGATGCTGCTGAGGTGATCGCTGAAGCTCGGCGGGTGTTCGATGGGTGCGAGTCGGGGGAGGCAACGGTTGGGTGCGTGGTGCCTGTGCTCAAGACGGATCTTGGCGGTCGCGTGGTGGTGATGCATGAGCCGAAGATGGAAGGTTCATTGGTGGGGTTGGTGTGGTTTGGTGATGAGAGCGAGCGGGTCTGGGACGAGCGGGATTACCGGGACATGCTGGAGCTTGCGCTGTGCGGGGAAGCGATGCGGTACCGCTTGAACCGGTTGATGCGCCGGGATTGTGAAGGGGTGGAGATCGCGCGGGTTGAGGTGGGGGACTTGATGGGGCGGTACCGGTTTGGGCAGATGATCGCTGAACTGGCCGAGGATGATGATGGCGGGAAGGAAGGCGGGGCGTGGGAATCGGCACTTGCGGGTCTTGAGATAGAACGGCGGCGCATGATCCGGGACGGATTGAGCGCGTTTGAAATCGAGCGGGCGCGGGAGTGGGTGCTGCAGCAGTGGGAATATGAGACCGATCAATGGCGTGGCGCGACGACTCGCGAGCGGGCGCGGACATTGAGCTGGATGATGTCGATGGGGAGGCCTTTGAAAGACCTGCTCAAGTGGGAGCATCATGCGGAGGAGTGGCTTGATGCGATCGATGTTGATCGGGTCAACGAGGTGATCCGTGAGAACTTTGGTGCCCAAGACCCATCGGTGTTGGTGCTGCTGGATTCTGACGAGGGTGTTGATGCGTCAACAGTTGAGCGTGTGCTGGAGCGTGCACGCGGGGTCACTCCCGAGGTGCTTGCGTCGGATTGGATCAAGGATTTGCAGGGACCGATCCTGAATCGATCTGGCGGTGGTGGCGAGGTCGATGAGATTTCGGTGCATCAAGCATCGGGGACGGTCAGCGCGACGCTGGGCAATGGGGTGGTGGTTCATCATCGGGAGATGGTGGACAGTGAGCATCCGGGGCGTGTGTCGATGGTGGTTCGGATCGGGTTTGATTCGATCGAGGATGCATCCATGAGCGGCGCAGGGGATGTACTCGCGGCGGCGATCGAGCGTGGAACGATTCAGTCGCGGACGGAGCGGGAGCTTCGTGGGATTCTGGTGGAGCATGGGATTGAGGTTGGGGTGAGCCGAGGGGTGTGGGGGATTGAGATTCAGGTGTCGGTGCCTGCGGAGTCGTTCGAGCTTGGTGCTGAGTTTGTGCATGCGGTGCTGACGGATCTGCGCATTGAGGGCGGGTTGATTGCTGAGGTCTCCGGCGAGGGTGCGTCCGGGGCGCGAAGTCTTGGTGTGCCTGTGGATTCGATGGAGGTGGGGATTGGCCGGGTGTTTGGGGTTGGGTTTACGATCCGTGATCCGCGTGGATTGGGTGCTGGGGTTGATGCGCGATCAGCGCGCGATTGGATTGCTCGACAAGTGCAGGGGAAGCACATTGAGGTTGGAATCGCGGGGGAGATTGATGCTGAGGAAGCGATTCAGGTGTGCGCTCGGCAGCTTGGTGGGATTGATTCGGGGAAGGGGGCCTCGCGTGAGGTGCCGAGGGTGGAATCGGTGGGGGTTGGGCCGAAGGTTGTTCGCGTGCTTGCTGAGGGTGGTCGGGAAGGCGTGATGGTGGGATTCGGCGCGTGTGATGTGGATGATCTGGAAGGATTCCGGGCGCTGACGGTTGCGGGTCTCGTGCTTGATGACCGGATCAAGACTCGGATGGGGGAGATGGGTGAGGATCATTGGGTGCTTAGTGGCGCGATGACGGTGGATCTTGTGCCGGGTCGGGTGGTGATGTTCGCTCGGGTGGAGTGCGATTCGAGCGAGATCGGGGAATGGGCGGATGTGCTTGCGTCGGAAATCGAATCGATGGCGATCGAGGGGGTTTCAGATGGCGAGCTTGATGGGAAAATGAAAGTGATTGATTCGATGTTGAGCAAGGGGATTGATCGAACGGGTTTCTGGTCGGGTCGATTGGCGCGTCTTGGATACAAGGGCGGGGATGTGGAATCGGTGTGGTCGATCGGGGAGTCGTACCGCGCGTTGGATGCGGGGAGGGTCGGGGAGATCTTTGGGAAGTGGTATCGCGAGGGGGATCACTTCCGTCTTGAGATGGTCGACGGAGAACGGTGAGCGTGGCTGTTTGGAGTGCGCACGAAAAAACCCCGGGAGATTTCGGGGTCTTTGTGAATACAACGGTGTGCTTTGATTAGGCGGCTTGGTGTGTGTGACCCGCGGCTGGGTTGAAGCCGGTGAATGGGTTGAAACCGTATGGGGTGCCGTTGAAGTTTGGGGTGCCAGATTCTGACTGGGTGCCTTCAGCGTTCCACCAGTTGAAACCGAATGGGGTTTGTGGTGTTGGGAACTGACCAGCGAATGGGGTGTTGAAACCGTTCCATGCGTTGGTTGGTGCCCACTGGTTCCATGATGGGGTGCCTTGGAAACCCTGGAAGCCGTTGAAGTTGTTGAATGATGGGGTGTTCCAGTTCCATGGGGTGTTGGACCACTGGCTTTGGGTTGACCATGGGGTGGAGTTCCATGCATTGTTCGACCAGTTGTTGAAGCCTTGGAAGCCGGTGTTGAAGCCGGAGAATGGGGTGTTGAATCCTTGGTTCCATGATGGGTTGCCTTGGAAGCCCTGGAAACCTTGGAATCCTTGCTGACCTGGGAATGCGTTGAAGCCGTTGAATCCGAATGGTGTGTTGAACATGTGTGGTCCCTTATATGTGGGGGTGTTGGTTCGTAGATCGCGCCTGCGATCTGTGTGGTTCAGATCGGCGTGTCGAATGGGTGAGTTTTGTGGGAGTTGAACTGGGGTGTTAAACTCAGGACGCTGGTAAGGTCCGGCGCGTTATCTGCGCATCGAATCGTGAAGGGGGAGCGTTGGATCAGTCCCGCGTGTAGGTCGCGAGGCAGTTGGGGGCTTCGGTGATGGACACCGAGTGGACCTTCGCGTGGGGTGCCAGCGAGGAGTCCAAACGATCGGCGAGTTCGTCGGCGATGTGTTTGGCGATGTTCTCTGCCGTGGGATTGATGGTATCGAAGGGGGGTGTTTCGTTGAGGTTGTTGTTGGTGAAGGGGGTGCAGATCTCGATGAGCTGTGCTTGGACGGTGTGGAAGTCGCAGAGGAGTCCGTCGTCGTCGAGGGTTTGTCCGGCGATGTAGGCGGTGGTTTTGAAGTTGTGGCCGTGGATGGGTTCGTGGCTGCCAAGGATGGAGAGTGTGTGTGCGGCACAGAACTCGTGGGTGACCTGGATCGTAAACATGGTGGTGCTCCTGTTTGCTTCACCAGTATGATGGATTTTGGGATCGGGTGGGGCGGCAGAGTTTATAGATTGAGTTAAGGGGTTTTCGGTTGTGCGGACGCTGTCTTGGTGGAGGGGTGGGTCTTGGACCATGTCGAGAGGGAGCGGAAGGCCATGATCGCGATGACGACATTGGCGACGACTCCCGCGGCGGAGTGGGCGATGAGGTTGAAGGCGATCCAGCAGATCGAGGCGAGTGCGGCGTAGACGAAGCCGTCTTTGTGGTGCTTTCCGAGTCGGTACATGGAGAGGAACATGAAGACGGCCGCGGCCCAGTCGAGGCCGTAGTAGGAGAAGAGGAAGTTTTGGATGGATTCAGGCATAGGGGGAAGGGTAGGGGCGGAGATGGCTAGAGTGGTGGACTTGTAAAGGAGTGTTTGGAATGGGTGATTCGCCGTTGATTTTGGGTGTGAGTGGGCTACGCGGGATTGTTGGGGAGAGTCTGACCCCGGAGCTTGCGATGCGGTTTGCGGCGGCGTTCGGCGAGTGGCTCTGGCAAGGTCGAACCGAGGGCGATGCGATGGTGATCGCCGTGGGTCGCGATGGTCGGCGAGGCGGGGAAGTGATCGAAGAAGCGGCGATCGAGGGGTTGCTCCGGAGCGGGTGCGATGTGATCCGGATGGGTCCAGCGACGACGCCATCGGTTGGGGTTGCGGCGTCGGCGCCGTGCTGTGAAGCGGGGATGGTGATTACCGCGAGTCATAATCCGGCGGAGTGGAACGGGCTCAAGTGCATCGTGCTGGATCGTGATGATGGTGGGTCGGCGTCGCGTGCGCCGCTTGCATCGGAAGCGGACGAGATTATCGCGTTGTTCAAGAGCAGCGAAGGGGAACCGAAACAGACACGCGAGCGCGGGATTGTGGTGGCGCATTCGAGCGAGGTTGGCGTGCATATTTCGTGGGCGGTGGATTCGTTCTATCGGATTGCGGGCGAGAAGCCTGTGAAGAAGGTGGGGAAGATTTCGGTGGTGCTGGATTCGGTGAACTGCTCAGGATCGACGATGGCGGTGCCTTTCTTTGAGCGGATTGGTGTTCGGCTGTATCCGATCGCGTGCGATGGGTCTGGGGATTTTCCGCATACTCCGGAGCCGACGAAGGCGAACTTGTCGGGTAAGGGTGGGTTGTGTGATGTGGTGCCTGGGGTTGGGGCGAGTGTGGGGTTTGCGCAGGACCCCGATGCGGATCGGCTCGCGATTGTTGATGAGAATGGCGAGTACATTGGGGAGGAGTACACGCTGGTGTTGTGCGCGATGGCGTTGATGGAGGCTCGGTTGGGGGGTGAAGAGAAGAAACGGGCTGGAAGCCCGTTCTACCGGGATGGGAAACAGCCGGTGTTTGTGGTGAATCTTTCGACCTCGCGGATGATTGATGATGTCGCGGCTCACTACGGCGCGGAGGTTGTGCGCTCGGCGGTGGGGGAAGCGAATGTTGTTGAGGTGATGAAGTCACTTAAGTCGCAGGGTCGGGATGTGGTGATGGGTGGCGAGGGGAATGGTGGGGTGATCTGGGCGGAGGTGACTTATGTTCGGGATTCGCTCTCTGGGATGGCGTTGGTGCTGTCACTCATGGCTCGGACTGGGAAGACGGTGAGCGAGCTTGTGGAGATGGTGAACTCGTTTGGTCCAACGGATGCGGTGAAGGAGAACGGGTACACGATTCTTAAGGCGAAGTCGGCTCTGGCGTCCAAGGCGGATGCGGTGCCGGTCGTGGAGCATCTGAATGGGGTTTATGGTTCGCAGAAGGGGTGCCGCGTGGATTTGCAGGATGGGATCCGGATGGACTGGGATGATCGGGGGGTGTGGGCGCATGTGCGGGCGAGCAATACGGAGCCGATCATGCGGGTGATTGTGGAGGCGCCGAGCGGTGAGGAAGCTCAGCGGGTGGCGGGGGAGATTGATGGGCATATACTCGGGGCATGAGTGATACAGCGACAGATTACGAGATCAGTTCACGCGTCCGGGTGACGCAGCAGGTGATCATGAGCAACGAGGGGAAACTGACATCTGTTGAAGGTGTTGTGCTTCGCGTTGGTCAGCAGAAAACCGGGTCTTGGTTTGCGCACGGTCGGGACAAGAAGCTGTGGCTGGATCGGATTGAGCTTCGCAAGGATGATGGGGAGCTTGTGGTGGTGAATCTGGATCAGTACTCGCGGGTGGAAGTGATCGGGGCGTAAGAGAATCGAAGGAAGACATGGTTTGCCGAGGACGGTCAAACCATGGCACCCAGATCAGGCTGGTCATGAGCTTTGGTGATTGATGATGCGGCACTCTTTGCAGTGCTGTTTTTGTGCGCACAGTTTGTCGGATATTGATCTGAGAAAACTGGAAATTCTAAAAAATTTTGAGCCTTTGTTTTCAATGGTTTATGGGCGGTGGTTGTGGTGGGGTGACTGTCTTTGTGCGCACGCTGGTGTCCGAACGATCCATTGGGTGAGCGTGCGAATGGATGCATGCCGGGAAGTGGAGGCGGGACATGTCTGATCTGGGTTCGAGTGGGTTGTCGGGGAATGCTCAAAGGCGATGGGAGCTTGTGCGATCGTTGATCGATACGCACGAGAACGGGGTGTTGCCCCGACTTGAGCAGCTGTGGGCGTATTACCGCAACCCACTCGAGCTCGTCAGGCGGAGCGGGACCGTTTCGGGTTCGAATCAGACTGGTTGGTACCGGATGGCGCAGGAGCTGGGGCTTCCCGCTCGCGTGACGGGGACAAGCGTGGATGGGGTGAGCGCACCGAGCGGGCGGCGCGAGGTGGTGATCGAGAATGATATTGGATGGCGCGTCGGGACGATGGTGGACTTTATGTTTGGGTCTCCGGTGCGGATTGAATCGCTGACGGAGAAGGGGTCGTTGCGGGACGCGATTGAGGGCGTGCTTGAGCGGGTGTGGGAGCACAGCGGGGGGATCTCGCTGATGCAGGACATCGCGACGCTTGGGCATGTGTATGGGTATGTTGATTTGCTGGTGCGGGTGGATGAGGATCGGCTTGTCGGAGCGAGTCTTGAGACGGTGCACGAGGCGTTCTCGATTGAACCGATCGAGCCGCGGCGTGGGGTGCCGATTGTGAGTGACTCGGATTACCGTGTGCTTGATGGGTATGCGATTCACTTTGAGCGGGAACTCAATGAGCTGGAAGACGCGAGCGCGAAGAACACGATCCGGAATCGGTTCGGTCGATTGGTGGGTGGTGGTCAGGAGAGTGCTGCTCGCAAGCGTTCGACGGTGACGGAAGTGATTTCGACGGACGGCTGGGAGTTGTATGAGGATGGGGATCGGGTTTCTGCTGGTGCTCGGTCGGTGCTTGGGTCTGTGGTGCCTGTGGTGCATATTCAGAACATGAGTCAGCCGTTTGTATATGCGGGGCTTGGTGAGGTGGAGGCTTTGATCCCGCTTCAGGACGAGTTGAACACGCGGCTGAGTGATCGTGCGAACCGGGTGACTCTGCAGAGTTTCAAGATGTACCTTGCTCGCGGGATCGAGGGGTTTGATGGGAGCGGGGTTGGGCCTGGGACGGTGTGGAGCACGGACAATCCGGATGCATCGATCGTCGGGTTTGGTGGGGATGCGAGCAGTCCGAGCGAGGATCGGCATATTGCGGAGATCCGCGAGGCGATGGACAAGATTTCTGGGGTGCCTCCGCTTGCGGGTGGGGTGGTGAAAGCGAAGCTCGGGAACCTGAGCAGCGCCAACGCGCTTCGTGTGACGCTGATGGGGCTGATCGCGAAGACGATGCGGAAGCGGGTGACTTACGGGCGCGGGATTGAGCAGGTGAGCGGGATGGTGCTTCGCGCGCTTGATGAAGCGGGGGTGCTTCGTGTTCGTGACTCAGAGCGTGGGGTGCGGGTTGAGTGGGGTGTGCTTGGACCGATCGGGGACGAGGAGTCTTTGGATGCGGCGCAGGCGAAGGTGGCGCTCGGTGTGCCTGAGGATCAGGTTCTTGGCGAGCTTGGTTTGGATGATGCGGATCCGGGGATTGTGTAAACAGATTGAATGACAAGGAGAATAGCAATGGGATTGAAACGGGCTGGTGCAGAACTGATTGATCATGGCGAACCGGAAGTTGTTGAGGTTGATCAGATTGATCTGAGTGAAGAGGTGATCTGGAAGGCGCGTGCGGCGGAAGCGGAGGAAAAACTTGCGGTGTGTGAAGCGCGAGTTGCGGATCTTGAACGCGAGCTTGCTGAGGCGAATGACGCGGTGGTCTCGACGCAGCGGCGGGGGGATATTGAGCGGGAGCTGACGGCGGCGCGTGCGGTGGATCTGGAGACGGCGTGTTTGCTGACCGAAGCGACGATCGGTGAGATGGATGATCCGGATGTTGCGGTGGCGGTGCGGGAGTTGAAGTCGCGGAAGCCGTTTCTGTTCTCGTGTGCAACGCATGGGACGCGCGGCTCGGTGATGAGCTCGCAAGCGGTGAATGGTGGTGGTGATGGTTTGGGACGGATGGCGTCTTCTGCTCGCAGCAGCGGGGATCGGAACGAGCTGCTGCGGTACCTGCGCGCTCGACGCGGCGGATGAGTTTCGATTTGAGATAAATGGGACTTTGGGGTTTGTAAACGGAAACGATAAGGAGAATGGTTATGGCATTTACTGGTAAGGCGAGTTATTCGGGCGGCGCGGGGCTTCCTGAGTTGGTGGAAGATGTGAGCGACATCATCGGGATTGTGAGCCCGTTTGAGACGCCGTTGCTTGATCACCTTGGTGATGCGAAGCGGAGTGCGCTCTCGACGGTGCATGAGTGGATCGAGGATGCGTTGCTCCCCAACAAGGGGCAGATCAATCAGTCGAGTTTTTCACCGAGTCCACAAGCGGCGGTTGCGATTGTGGTCGATGAGCTGTCGATGTTCAGGGTCGGTGATCTTGTGCGTCCCGGCGGGACGGGTGAGGTGATGCTGATTGTTGGGATCAATGAGGGCGGGACGCAGATTGTCGTGACGCGTGGGTATGGATCGACAACAGCGGCGACGCTTGCGGACAACATGGAGCTTCATATTCTCGGGAACGCGGCACTGGAAGGTGATGATGCGCCGGAAGCGAGATTCAGCAATCGCGTACGCAAGAGCAACTACACGCAGATCTTTACATCTGGGATTGATGTCTCGGGTTCGCTTCAGGCGTCGAGGGCGTATGGGATTAGTGATGAGGTGGATTATCAGAAACAGGAGCGGATGCGTGAGTTGCTGCGTGATCTTGAGAACTGTGTGATCAATGGTGTCGCGCCGAGTGCGAATCAGCAGGGTACGGGGACGGTTCGCCGATCAATGAATGGGTTGATTCATTCGATGAATACGAACCTGTTTGAGCCTGGGATTGGAGCGATCCCGGATGGGGAGGGTGAGGGCGATGAGCTGAGCGAAGCGGTGCTCAATGCGGCGCTCAAGCAGATCTGGGATCAGTCGTCGGGTGGCGTGGACACGATTGTTGTGGGTGGTGCGCAGAAGCGGAAGATCAATGCGTTTGCGAGCGGGAGCCGGGCGTATCTGCCGGACGATCAGACCTACTCGGACATGATCAGTGTGTACGAGAGTGACTTTGGTGTGTGCCGGGTGATTCTTTCGCGCTGGGTTCCTACGGACACGGTGATGCTGCTGGATTCATCGCGGATTTCGGTGATGCCGATGCAGGGCCGGAGCTTCCACTACAAGCCATTGGCGGCGACGGGGGATTCGGTGTCGGGTCAGGTGATCGGTGAGTACACGATGGAGTTCAAGAACGAGAACGCGCACGGGTTGATCTCTGGTCTTGCGGTTTGAGTTGAAGTGATTGCGGGGTTCCGGTGGGGGCTGGAACGCTCGGGGCGGGTGGAAACATCCGTCCCGGGTTTTGGCGGGTTGTTGGTGCTTGTTGGTTCATGCTGGAGGAATGGTATGTTTGCGAAGGACAGGGATTTGTTGGTGATTGAGCCGGGGTTGTTCCGGGAGGTGATGTGGAACGGTCAGCGGCTGCTGAGCGGGACGGGTGATCTTGCTGGAGGGTTGTTGACGCTGACGAGTGGGTCGTTTATTGAAGGGGCGATCGGTCCGGGGCATGTGGTGCTGATTGATTCGGTTCCAATGGAAGTGGTGAGTGTGCAGAGCGCGACGGTGGCGATGGTGTCGATCATGCGTGGGGATACGAACTCGAGCTTTATTCCTGGGAAGTGGGTTGAGGGCGCTGTGGTGGAGATCTTTACCTTTGAGCCACAGGTTGCGATTGTGCACCGGCAGATACTGGCGATGATCGGGATTGATGTGGATGATCCTGATGGGCTTGGTGATTCGGCGGTGACGAATCCGGGCGCGATGGTGGTGCTTGAGGCGCTGGGGGCGTTGCACCTGATTTATGCGTCGGCTGGTGCGCCTGGGCGTGGTGGTGAGGGGTTTCTTGATCGCGCGAAGCGGTATCAGCAGCGGTTCTCGACGGAGCGGGGTTCGGTGGTTGCGATGATTGATTTGGATGGGGACGGGATCGCGGAGACGCGGCGTCATCCGAACTCGTTTGTGTTGACGCGTGGTTGAATCGATTGGGAGGGATTGGCGATGCTTGTAATGCGGCCGGCGGTGGTGATGTTTGGGTCTGTTCGATGGGACGGGGTGACCCGGGTTGCGGTGGAGACTTCGAGCGCTGAGATGACGCAGGACTGGGACGAGTCTGGACCGAATCTGGTGTTTGCGGATTCGACTCGGCGGGTGACGAATGTGCAGGTCTTTCAGGAGATTGATGGGGATGATGTTTCCGCGCCGGATGCTGGTGAGGAGTCGGTGCTGGTGGTTGAGGTGGGTTCGGGGAATGATGCGGGGCGACGAACGATCTCGATTGGGGTTGTGGTGGTGAGCGTGTCGTATTCGTTCTCTGGGTCTCGATCGACGCGATTGGTACAGATGGTTGCGGTGAGCACGGCTGGGAATGTTGATCCGGTGAGTGTGACTGGGGGTGGATGATGTCGTCGTTTAAAGGGTTGGATCTGTTTGGTTCGGGTGTGCATCGGTTTGTCAATCAGCGGCTTGGTCGACGGGTGGTGTCGTATTCGTCGTTGCTTGGTGATCCGGCGGCGCCGGGGACCTTTGATTCTGGGAACTGGGAGGTCTGGGTTGAGGTGCATGGGCGACTGGTCGCGTCATCTGATGCTGCGTTGTGGGATTTGCGGGACGATATTTTGACTCAAGCGGCGAGCGGGATGACGCATGGGGTGCTCGTTGATGAGCATGGGCACAGCTGGACGGGCATGAGTTTATTGACCTATGAAGAGTTTGGGCAGGTACGGCGCGGGCGCGAGGTCTCGGTGGGGTACACGGTGGTGTTTGGTCGATTGACCAACTGATTGGGGGAGACATGGAAACGGAAGTGCTGAGTGCGCTCACGCAGTTTGGGGTCGCGGGGATGGTGTGCGCGATGTGGCTGATCGAGCGGCGGGCTTCGTCGATTCGGGAGCGGCAGATCTCCGAAGCGCACGCGCGGTTGATCGGGCAGCTCGATGATCGGACTGCGTTGATTGCGGTGATCAAGGAGAACACGCGGGCGTTGTCGATGCTCGAAGCTGGGCAACGGGGGCTGATCGATGTGCTGGCGGGACGCGTTGGGGGAGGGCCGGGACTGGGGCGGCGATGAGGTGAGTGTGGTGCTAAACTTGGGTATGCGTAGAACGATGTCCAGAGTGCTTGGGGCCGCAGTCCTTCCGATTCTGATCCCGGTGGTTGGGTTGGGTGGTCTGTCTGGATGTCAGCGCGGGGTGGTGATCCGTGAAGAGGTGATCGAGGCAGAGGAGGGGATGGTGGTGCCGGGGCCGTTTGCGCCGACGACGATGCGGATTCACCCGTTGACACACACCGAAGCGGATGGGGATTCATCAAGACTTGTGCTGCATATCGAAGTCCGCGATGGGTGGGGCGACACGATCAAGGGGGTCGGCGATGTGCAGGTGCATCTGCGTCGATCTGGATCAGCGACGATCGGGGAGAGCGGGATCAAGTGGGATATTGATCTGCGTGATCTGACGACGAATGTGTCGTACTTTGATTCGGTGACGCGGACTTACCGGTTCGTGCTCAGCGGGATGCCGGACTGGTTTGCGGTTGAGGGGCGCGGGAAACTCCGCGTGCAGTTCCGTACGGCTCGCGGGGACGGGAGCATCGCGGTGTTCCAGGACGAGTTTGAGATTGAGCGCGTGGCAACCGAAGCGGGTTGAGATTCATACACGAGATGGATGTTCACTCGGATTTGATGAGTCCGAGTTGGCGGTATTTTTCTCGGTAGGTGTCGCGGAGTTCGGTTTGTTTGTTTCCCAGGTCGATTGATCGACCTTGGATGTAGGCGGCTTGGACGACGGTGGTGGTTTCGAGGATGTCGCCATCGGTGATGATGAGGGTGGCGAGTTTGCCTTTTTCGATTGATCCGAGGAGGTGATCGACGCCGAGGATTTGTGCAGCTCCGAGGGTGATGCCGTGGAGCGCGGCTTGTGGGGAGAGGCCGTGGGCGACGGCGATCGCGGCGGCGTCTGGGAGGTTGCGTTCGTGACCGAAGCGGGAGGACATGGTGAGGGACCATTGGACTCCGGCGTCATCGAGTTTTTGTGGGAGTGTGTAGCTTGCGTCGTATGGGGAGTCGGTCCGCTTGGGGAACTCGTAGGTGCCTCCGATGATGACGGGGGTGTTGGTGGATGCGAGGAGGTCTGTGCAGAGGTGTGCGTCGCGGCCGCCGACGATGATGGGGCGGAGGTTGCGGGACTGCGCCCAGTTGACTGAGTTGGTGATCTGGTCGAAGGTGTTGGCGAGCATGAAGACTGGGCTTTGTTGTTCACCTTCAAGTACGGTTGAGATCGCTTCGAGGCGTTGGTCGGCTTTTGAGTGCGCATGGCGGTAGGACTCGGCTTGGTCGAAGATTTCGTTGAGGTCGTCGGTGTTGTTGTCTCGGAGGGAGATGATGAGTCCGGCGTCGCGGACGAGGGCGAGGTCTTCGGTGGTCCATCCATCGGTGGAGAGGATGGAGGCGCGTCCTGGGATGGCGCCTCCGGTTGGGAAGACGCCGACGGTGAGGACGCCGTTGGTTCGTGCGACTGGGATAACGACGGAGTCTGGATTGACGGCGACATACGCGCGGACTTCGGGAGTCATCGGTCCGACTTCGTTGTGGTCGAGGGTGGCGCGGACGGCGGAGGTTTCTTCGAGTCCTAGGTTGGTGACCGAGTCGATGAGTCCGGGGTAGATGTGCATGCCTTTGAGGTTGATGATCTCGGAATCTGGTGACAGTGAAAGTGTCGGCATGATCTGGTCAGCGTCGCCGACGATCCAGATTTTGCCTTCGTTCATGGAGACGACGGCGTTCTCGATGGTTTCACCTGAGACGATGTGGGCGGTGGCGCCGACGAGGAAGATCGGGTGGTCTTGGGGAGGTGCGGAGGGCGCGAGGTCTTGGGCGCTTGCGGTTGAGAGGACCGACGCGATTGATGTTGCGGCGAGTGCGGCGATTCGTGTGGTGATGTTCATGGTGTGTGCTTTCGTGTGTGGTGGTTGGTAGAGGGTTTAGTAGTTGGTGTTCCACGCGGGGAGAAGTTGATTGCAGCCGCAGTCGCCGCGGGTGTCGTGGTTGTAGTCTGGTTCATCTTCTTCGTTTTCATCGTGGTCATGTAGTTCTTTCTTCTTCTCGCTTTTGTCCTTGGAATCCTTGGTGAGGATTTTTTGGATCAAGCGGGTCCGCTCGGCGTCGATCGCGGCGCGGTGGGCTTGGTCATCTTCGAGGGAGAAGTACTTGCGTCCATCAACGAAGGTCATCTCGCAGCGGGACATGGAGGAGAGGGGTGATCCGGACCACATGACGAGGTCCGCGTCTTTGCCTGTTTCAAGTGTTCCGACGCGGTCGATGATCCCGAGTTGGATGGCGGGGTTTGTGGTGACGAAGGCGAGGGCTTCTTGCTCGGTCATGGCGATGCCGGATGCGTTGGCGTACTTGAGGGCTTTGGCGGCTTCGACATTCATGCGGCGCGCGACATCGTCGGAGTCGGAGTTGAAGCTGGTGAGCAGGCCGACCTCGTGGTTGATGGGTCCTGCGTAGGGGATTGCGTCGGTGACTTCGACTTTGTAGGCCCACCAGTCGGAGAATATGGAGGCGCCGATGGCGTGCTCTTTGACGATCTCGGCAACCTTGTAGGTTTCGAGGCCGTGCTGGAAGGTGCCGATTTTGAAATCGAACTCTTCGGCGATGCGGCAGAGCATGAGGATTTCGTCTTGTCGGTAGGAGTGGCAGTGGACGAGGCGTTCTCCGGAGAGGATCTCGGCGAGGGTTTGGAGTTCAAGATCGATATCGCCTGAGCTGGTCTTCATTCCGCGATCGGCGTACTCGCGCGCTTTGGTGAAGCGGTCGCGCATGGTGGTTTCGACGCCCATGCGGGTTTGGGGGTAGCGGGTGGTGTTGTCGTCGCCCCAGTTGGATTGTTTGACATTTTCTCCCAGCGCGAACTTGATGCCGGGCGTTGAGCCTTCGAAGTACATGTCTTGTGGGCGATCCATTCCCCAGCGGAGCTTGACGGTTTTGGATTGTCCACCGATGGGGTTTGCGGAGCCGTGGAGGAGGTTGGCGGTGGTGAGTCCTCCGGCGAGCTCGCGGTAGAACCCGATGTATCCGGGGTCGAGCGAGTCTTCGATGCGGCACTCGGCGGTGACGGCTTGCCCGGTCTCGTTGACACCGAAGCGGAAGAGTCCGGTGTGGGAGTGGGCGTCGATGAGTCCTGGGGTGATGTGCTTGCCTTGGGCGTCGATGGTGACATCTGCGGCGAAGCGTGGTTGTCCTTGCTTGCCGACACCTTGGATTTTACCGTCTTGGATAGCGATCCATCCGCCTTCGATGATGCCTTGATCGGACTGGGTCCAGATGGTGGCGTTGTGGATCACGACGAGTTGTTGTGGTGGGATGTTGTCGAGGGCGTATGGGCCAAAGGCGGATGGTGGGTGGTCGGGGAGCGGATCGACTTTGGAGTTGTTGGACTTTTTATCGTCGGCTTTGGTTGCGGTGAGATCGAAGATCTGGTTGTCTGGACGGGTTCCGAGTCCGATGAGCGAGCCGTCGGTTGGTGGGGTGAGTGCGATGGAGAAGGTTCCCGGCATGCCGAAGGGGGTGTGGTCGAAGGTGAAGGTGAGGGTGCTGTCTTTGATCTGTGCGTTGTCTGCGGTTTGGGTGATGTCGTCCTTGTCTTTGACATGCTCGATGATGGTGACGGATTCGTCGGAGACTTTAAAGGTGAGTTCGAACCTGCTGGCGAGGGTTGCGTCCCAGGTGCCTTTGAAGGTGTTGAAGGAGATGGGTGCTTTGGTTTTCGTGGCGGTCCAGTTGAACGGGGTTTGGTTGACGCCGAGTCCGGTGCCTCGCATGGCGCCGTTGTTGAGGAGGGTTCCGGACATGATGTAGGAACCGGACCCGTCGTCTTCATCGTCGAGGATGAAGGAGATCGCGTTGTCGTTGTATTCGACTTTGCGTGCTTTGTTGGTCGCGATGTCGTCGTCCTCGCCTTCGTAGGCGGTGATTTCTTTGCCATCGATGTCGATCCACATGGTGAAGGGGGCACCGATGACGGAGATTTCCCAGTATCCATCGAAGGTGGTGGGGTCCATGTCGTTGATGTGGTGCTTTCGGCCGTCGATCCAGGTGTCGATGATCTTTGCGTCTGCATCGGGATCAAAGAGGTCGGCGGAGGTGACGACGAGGTTGGCGATGTTGCCTGATGCGATGGTGCCTTGGTTTTTAAGCCCGAGGATTTGGGCGGGGTTGGTGGTGAGCATCGCGAGGGCGTCGCTCGCGGGGAGTCCGGCTTGGATCGCGGTGTGGAGGTTGGTGAAGAAGCTTTCGTCGTCGCGGAGCTTGCTGGTGGTGAGGGCGACGGGGAGTCCGGCGGTGCTGAGCCAGCGGGCGTTTGCTGGGGCGCGTTCCCAGTGCTGGAGCGTCGAGAGGGTGACGGACTCGGCGTTGTTGATCGTCCAGACCTCGGGTTCTTTGGGGAAAGTCAGCGGGACGATGACGGGGTATCCCATCTCGGCGATGGGATCGAGCCTGCGGTGCTCGGAGCCTGAGCCGACGATGACGGTGTTGGGATGCTCAAACTCTGCGGTGATCTTCCCGGCGAGCAGCGCTTCGAGCTCGTGGCTGGTGTCGTAGAAGAAGGTGGTGTCGGAGGGTGAGACCTGCGAGAAGCATGATGGGGTCGATGAGTTGGTCGCGTGGTAATGTGCGGCATCAAGGAAGGTCTGGCGCATCAGCGCGATGACGCCCATATGACTCGTTGGGTACGCGGCTTCTCTCCAGCTTGTGCGGTCGAATCCCATCATCTGACCGGCATGAGATTGATAGATCGGGGGGAGTCCGAGGGAGGGGTCGTTGAAGTGCTCGGCGGTGGAGACGGTCGCGGTCCATCCGCGGAAGATGCCCGAGTCTGGCGCGATCATCGCGGTGGTGAATCCGAGCTCGCGGAGTGACTTGGCGTTTGAATCTGGGAGTCCAGAGCCGATGAGGGCGTCGCGCTGTGGGGTGATGTAGTTGTTCCAGTGGTTGCCTGCGGCGTTGGAGTCTGGCGCTGTTGTGTCAACCTCAACGAATGCGTCGATGAACCCGGCGTAGATGTGTTGGTTTGGGTCGAGCTGGTGGAACTGGAAACCGGGTTTGGGTCGGATGGTGTTGGCGGTCTCGAAGACGCCGACGATTTGGCCGTTCTCGATGAGGATCGCGGGGTTGTTTTTGGCGTCGTAGATCTCGGTGGGGGAGATGTGGATGGTTGCGCCGACGAGGATGTGGCTGGTGGGTCGGTCGATTGCCATGCCGTTGGGGCGTGGAGCGAGCGGGTCGCTGGCACTGGTGGCGAGTGGTGTGATGAGGGTTGTGGATGCGAGGGCGATGAGAACTGAAACCGATTTCATAGATTGAGACTCCTTGAGTGAAGATGGTACCGAAAATTTGGGATGAGGTGGCGGATAAATCAGAGATGTCTTGTGAAATGGAGTTGTGGGTTCAGTGGTGGGGAAGAGGTCCCACAAATTGATGGATGGTTGCTGTGATCGGGCAAGAATCGGTCATTTTCATGGTCTTGAGAATGCTTTGATGCGGGCGAGTCGCTACCGTCTAGTCCGGTGGAGAACATCGAGCACGAGGAGTTTTTGGAATGGCTGATCTGATCAAAGGGAATGCGGTTATTGGGCAATCTGGCGGGCCGACGGCGGTCATCAACCAGTCCCTCGTGGGCGTGATCGAAGGGTTGAGGAGCCAGGGGGCGGGGACCTCCGGGAATCCGATCAAGAAAGTCCTCGGGATGCGCCACGGCGTGACCGGGTTGATCAACGACGACCTCTACGACCTCACCGATTACCCGCACGATCGGCTCCAGCTGCTCGCGGCGACCCCCAGCGCGGGATTGGGCTCAACGCGCGACAAACCAGATGCGGCGTTCTGTGAGAAGATTTTCGAAGCGTGCCAGAAGCATGACATCCGGTACTTCTTTTATATCGGCGGGAACGATTCGAGCGACACCTGTCGCATCGTCAACGAGCTGTCCAACGAAAAGGGGTACGAGCTCCGGTGCTTCCATATTCCGAAAACCGTTGATAACGATTTGATGATCAACGACCACACCCCCGGGTTCCCCAGCGCGGCTCGGTTTGTTGCCAAGGCGTGTATGGCGGACTTCCTCGACAACATCTCGCTTCCCGGCATCAAGATCAATGTCATCATGGGTCGGCATGCTGGGTTCTTGACGGCGGCGTCGGCGCTTGCTCGCCGTGATGATCGGTATGAATATGAGGGGAGCTCGACGGACGGGCCTCAGCTGATTTATCTTCCCGAGGTTGCGTTTGATACGGATCGGTTCATCGACGATGTTGCCAGCATGTACGATCGGCACGGGCGCTGTCACATCGCGGTCTCTGAAGGCATCGCGGACAAGGACGGCAACTCGATCGGCGGACAGCTCATCAAGAACGGTCAGACCGATGCGCACGGCAATGTGCAGCTTTCAGGTTCCGGTGCGTTGGGTGATGCGTTGTCGGATCTGCTCAAGAGCAGGCTCTCGCCGGTGGGTGGGAAAGCGGTGCGTGTGCGTGCGGACACCTTTGGGTATGTCCAGCGGTGTTTCCCGGATCAGTCCCCTGTGGACATGAAAGAAGCTCGCGGGGTGGGTCGCTACGCGGCGCGTCTTGCGACGAGCGGCGATCTTGATGGATCGGTGGCGATCATCCGGACGAGCCCGATCGGGGAGGGGCAACCCTACGCGATCAAGTACGAGCGGATCGAGCTTCGCGATGTCGCGGCGAAGACCAAACACATGCCCGCGGAGTTTATTGAGGGGCATAACAATGTGAGCCAGAAGTTCCTGGACTACTGCCGGCCGTTGGTTGGTGATCTGCCGCTGTATGAGCGGATTTGAGACGGGTCAGTCGCGTGTATAGGTGATGGTTCCTGAGTTGAACCATGTGCCGTCGGGCATCTGGTCGTAGAACTTGTCGACCATTGTGCCGTCGTTGTTCTTGCTGGTGACGATTTTCATGGGGTTGTCGCCCATCGGGGTTGATGAGGTGCCGAGCATGACGATGTTGCCGTGCTCGTCTTTGTTGCCGGTCATGTAGGTGATTTTGGTGGACATGGAGTCCATCCACACGGAGTTGTATTCATCGTGTGCGTTGTCGTACCCCATGATGGAGTAGCCTTCGAATGGTTGACCCATGAAGTCCATTTTGAAGTGTGACATGACATGACGACCATCGAGCAGCGATTTGACGGTCATGCTCGCTGGGCCTTCGGTTGGTGGTGCGGCGGGGTCCATCACGAAACTGGTCTTGGCGGTCCAGTTGCCGACGGTTTCCATGAGTTCCGCGTGGTGCTCGTTGGGGGTGGAGAGTTTCATCATCCCCGCCATCATGTCTTCGGGAGACATTTCTGGTGTGTGGTTAATGCTTTCTTTATGCTTCGGGTTTTGATGGTCGCGGTGGTCTTTGTGTTCAGGTCCCGATGCGATGAGCAGTGCCGCCGACGCGGTGACGAGTGATCCAGCGGCAAAGGCGATCAGTGGTGTGCGGTTCATGGTGTTCTCCTGGTGTGGGATCGTGGTTCAAGGCGCGGTGGTGTCCATATGGGATCAGCATCCCATCCAGCCGCGATCGACCTGTATTGTCCCATGAAAGAGGAACTTTGTCACACCGGTATTGGGTCGTGATCAAAAATACTCAACAAAGTTCGATTTTGTGATGAAATCGGGTAGTTGTATTTTGATTTTTGATTCAAGAGTTATCAGGTGTCTTAGCGGGTTTTGCATTTGAGAGTCGCTTGGAGGATAATATTTTGGTTTGTGTGACTGATATGCGTGTTTAATGTGTTCAATATGGACAAAGATATCCGTTGTATGTATAAAACTGTTTCTTAAGTGGTTTACTCGATTCTTGCTGCTTGATACCCGAAGTATACATGGGCACAGTGCCTCTATAGAACGCAGGATTCATTCACGCATGACAGAATACAGCGCTAATCTAGAAACGGGTGTGCATTGCAGCGCAACCTACTTTCCAATTCCGATCGATGCCTTCCAATCGGATCAGTTGGCGATGGAACTGTATCTGATCCACGCGAAGGGCAACGCGGTGCTGTTCCGCAAGCCGGGGACTTCGTATTCGAGGAATGATTGCCAGAAGCTGATCGAACAGGGCATTACTCATCTTTATGTCCCAAAGACCCAGCATCGAATCTTCCAAGCGATGATCAACGAGCAGCTTGTTGATGCGTACCAGGACGAGAATATTTCTCGCGCTGAGCGTACACGGATTGTCCGCGCTTCGTGCGCGAAAATGATCGAAGAGTTTATGCTCGATCCAACAATCCCGGGGCTGAGCGAAACCCTCGGCGGGATGGCGACGCAGTTTTCTAACTGGTGCAATGAGGACGAATCCAAGTTCAGTCATCTGCTCAATATGTCCGAGCATGATTTCTACACAACCACGCATATGGTGAATGTCGGGGTCGGGTGTGGATTGCTTGGTGCCGAGCTGCTGGGAAGTGATGCACCAATGGTGCGAGACCTGATGCTCGGCGGGCTTGTGCATGATGTGGGCAAAAGCCAGATCCCACCTGAGATCCTGAACAAAGAAGGCAAGCTGACGGATGAGGAATGGACGCTCATCCGCGAGCATCCCAAGTCCGGATACGACATCCTCAAAAATCAGGAAGGGCAGAACGAAATCACGCTGGAGATGGCGCTCAGTCATCACGAGCGTCTGGATGGGAAGGGGTATCCAAACGGGGTCAGCGCCGGCGAGATCGGGTTCCATGCGAGGGTGTGTGCGGTTGTTGATATTTATGATGCGTTGACCTCGTCGCGTCCATATCGCGGCCCGATCCCGCCTCGGACGACACTAGATATGATGCGGAAAGATCTGGGGACGGCGATCGATGGCGAGATTTTCGCGGCGTGGGAGCGCGTGATCCACAGGATGCTCGCTGAAGACCCGGAGCGTGCGGTCCCGGAAGGCTCGGGGATGGCCGTTCCGAATCTGAGTGAGTTGATGCCCTCTCCAGCGACACTTGCGGAGGTTGAGCCGATGGAAAAACCGCAGATTGCTGAGGTCGGGATCCTGCGTTCAACCGGAGAGTCCTTGAGCGTGGAGCTTGTTTCGAAAGACTTTGATCAGATTCTGATCCGTTCGGATGTCCGGTTCAAAGCTTCGGAGAAGGTGCGGCTCGTGCTCGCGGGGGAATCGGAGCAGGGTGCGGTGTTCAGTTCGATGCGGTTCAGCAGTTGCGGCGAGATGCTCTCGGCATTCAAGTTTGAGGATGCGCACAAAGCGGCGTGAGTGCGTTGTTTTTCCGCACGATGTCGATCAGCCGGAAACTTTTACGCGCTCAGCGATGGTCAGCCCGAACGATTCGAGGTGGGGGTAGGACGCTTCGGAGTTGGTGATGAGTTTGAGGTTGGAGATGCCCAATGCTCGGAGGATTTGCGAACCGGTGCCGTACTCGACCATTTCTGGTGAGAGGGCTTCGGTGACCGCGTCTTCTTGGGAGTGTTGGTGCGGACGGGAGAGTCGGTCGGTGAGCGCATCGCCTACGCCGTGGGGCCGGAGGTAGATGATCGCGCCGCGTCCCTCGGCTTGGATCATTTTCATCGACGACTGAAGCGTTTGACCGGTTGAACTGCTTGAGTTGCTGTCGAAGGCGTTGAAGATGTCTCCCAGCAGATCGCGTTTATGGACGCGGACGAGGGTGGGTGCGTGGTTGGGGATGGGGTTGTGGTATTCGTCGAGGGTGCCGACATCGCCGACGGTGAGTGCGAGGTGGGGCATGGGGTCGGAGGGTGAGCGGAACGCGATGAGGTTGAAGTCGCCGTGGGGGGTGGAGATGGTGGTGCCTTGGATCGGGTCGAGCCGTTCGACGATTTTCGAGGTCGCGAGTCGGTACTCGATGATCTGTTTGATCGAGCACATCTTGATGGAGTTGGCTTTGCAGAAGACTTCGAGATCGGGGACGCGCATCATGCGTCCTTCTGGGTGGACGATCTCGATCCCGACGCAACCGGGGTTGAGTCCTGCGAGTCTGCACAGGTCGACGATGCCTTCGGTGTGACCGACGCGGACGAGGACGCCACCATCTCTAGAGCGCAATGGGTTGATGTGTCCGGGGCGGACAAAGTCGGTGGGGACGGTGGTGGGGTCGATGAGCATCTGGATGGTCTTGGCGCGTTCGTGCGCGGAGACGCCGGTGGTGAAGCCGTGCTTTGGGTGACCATCGACGGACACGGTCAACGGCGTTCCCCGCGCCGAAGTATTGACCGCGGACTGTCCATGCAGATCGAGGCGATCGCAGTCGGACTCTGGGAGCGAGACGAACATGTATCCTGAGGCTTCCTTGAGCATGAACATGATCGCTTCGGGAGAGATGAACTGAGCCGGGAGGATGAGGTCGCCCTCGTTCTCGCGTGATTCGTCGTCGGTGACGACGACCATGCGTCCGGCACGGAGTTCTTCGAGGATGTCCTCGATGGGGGAGAATGCGGTTGGGAGGGTGGAATCGGGCATGGTGGGGATTGTAGTGGGGGTGGTGGTCATGGGGGGAAATGATAGAACGGGAGGGGGGGATTGGCCGTAGAGTGGGGTATGCAAATCAAGCAGATAGCCGCCACTGTATTGCTTTTTCTCACAACCTTTGGAGTGATGTATCTGATACCAGTCTCGAAACAGGGTGATCGCACTCTCTACGGCGGCGTGGTTGAGTTGGAAACGCCCGGGGGGCCTTTACCTTTCAAGTTGAGTTATCACAGAAACCACTTCGATTCTCATGGTTTCACAGGTTGGATCAAATTTGGGTTCGCAGAAAGTACACCTGTTCAGATTGAGTCGCCTTCAGACGAAGCAGATGACATCATTGTGAGATTCCCTCACTACGACTCTGTTCTCGAACTGAAGTCAGTTGATGATGGTCCAATGTCTGGCACATGGCGAAAGAATCGTGGATCAAAGGGAACTGCGATCATGGATGCGAAACTAGTGGGTGATCGCCGTGATGAGTTGTTCGCATCACTCCCACATGCTGAAGAGGACGCTGATTTTGAAGGCCGCTGGTCCGTGAAGTTCGAGTCATCTGAAGGTCTTAGTGTTGGCCAGTTTTATACTATTGATCTTGATGAGTTTGTATCTGCTCAAGGCACCTTCATGACCACCACCGGAGACTACCGATTCCTCGCCGGTCGTGTTGATGGCAACCTCATGCGCCTCTCAACATTCGATGGCGCGCACGCGTTCCTCTTCCACGCACGCATGCAGGACGATGGCACGATCGAGGGCGATTTCTGGTCGGGGAACTGGCATCATGAAACTTGGACCGCGACGCGTGATGACGACGCGGCGCTTCCCGATGCGTTCGGGCAGACGGTGATCGCGGATGAAGATGCGCTCGACGACATGGTGTTCAAGAATCTTGATGGCGACCCGACGCGGGTGCTCGATGTGCTTGATGCATCGAATGCGAAGGCGCGGATCATTGAGATCTTCGGGACATGGTGCCCCAACTGCTTGGACGCTGCACGCGAGTTGGTCTCGCTCAAAGAGCACTATGGCGACGACCTCGCGGTGGTGGGGCTCGCGTTTGAGATCGTTGAGGACTTTGAACGATCCGTCCAACAAGTGAAGCGCCATCATGAGCACATCGGGACGGACTGGCCGATCCTCATCGCGGGGCTCAGCGACAAGGACAAGGCGTCGCAAGCACTTCCCGTACTCGACAAGGTCCGTTCGTACCCGACGCTCATCTTTCTTGATCGCAACAACGAGGTGCAGGGGGTGTACTCGGGATTCAGCGGCCCAGCGACCGGGGATGCGTACACTCAGCAGCGCGAACGCTTCGAAGCGTTGATTGATGCGATGGTAGAAGAGTAGAGACTCTGGATGGGAGCGAGTGAATGGAGCATGAAACGCGTTCGCTTCGGGACGGTCGATCGGTTCTGATTCGGGATGGTCAGGTGGGGGACGGGGCGTTATTCCATGACTATCTCGCTGAGCTTGGCGCATCGACTGAGTACATGCTGACGCATCCGGGTGATATGTCGATGGCGGGTGTGTACGAAAAGAGTCTTGAAAAGATCGAAGCCGGTGGGTTTTATGCGCTCAATGCGTTCGACACAGAATCCGGTGCGATGGTGGGCAACGCGGCGTTGTATTTCGGAGAACGGGTCAAGCTTTCGCATGTCGCGGGGCTCGCGATGGGGGTTCTTCCCGAATGGCAAGGTAATGGGCTCGGGATGTGGATGCTCGAGCGGGCAGTTCAAGATATCAAACGACAACCCAAGATTCAGCGGCTCCAACTCGTGGTCATGGAGGGGAACGAGCACGCCAAAAAGATGTATGAGCGAGCTGGATTTGTGCACGAAGGGCGAAAGGTGAAGGCGGTTCGGCAGCCAGACGGATCGTACCGGGATGAGTTTCTGATGGGGATGTGGGTTGGTGATTAAGTTTCGTTACCGAAACAAAATCTTGATGTGTTGACGGGTTTATGTTTGCAGAGCATCTCTGTGTTCATGATCTTACTCAGCACATCAGTTATCGTGAATCGGATTTGTATTCTTTCCTGCGTGCTCGCTCCGGCGTGGATGTTGGTTGGAGCGGGATGCTCATCGACTCAAGAGCGGACATCGGATTGGTCGCCGGAAGCTTATCATGCGGCACTCGATGCGATCATGGAATCCGATCAACGCTACCGATCTGCGATCGCGTGGGGGACGACCGATCCGGTCGAACTCGCAAAGCTCGAAGCGCTCGACGACGATGCGAATATGGAAGAATCGATCCGTCGGCACCAAGAAGGCATCGAGCTTGATCCAGAAGTCAAGAAAGCACTCTGGGACAAGCAGATCCCGATCGACCAAGCGAACACGCGAGAGCTGATGCGACTGGTGGATCTCTACGGCTGGCCGACGGATGAAACGGCTGGGGAGGGGTATGCGAGTCCGGTTCCGGTGTTGATCCACATGACTATGGAGGACGCGGAGTGGGTGCTGCCGAAGCTGCGAGCTGAAGTGGGCGCGGGTCGCATGGATCCTGGCCCGTATGCGATGATTTACGATCGCAAGCAGCAGCACGATTCGAAACCCCAGCTCTACGGCAAGATGCAGGCGTTCGATTCCAAAACCAGAACTGTGCTTCCTGCGGCGATTGTGGATATTGATGAAACCAATCGGGCGCGAGCGGAGATCGGGATGGAGCCGCTGGAGGAGTACCGGATCACGGATGCGAAGACCGCGTCGGGTCACTGATTCAGTTAGAGCAGCGTGCCGTGGAGGACGAGGGTGGCGACACCGAAGTAGATGGTGAGTCCGGACACATCCATGAGGGTCGCGACGAGGGGTGCGGATGACGCCGCGGGGTCCATGCCCAGTTTGTGGAGGAGGAGGGGGAGCATGGAACCGATGAGCGTCCCCCAGATGACGATGAAGAACACCGCGGCTCCGACGGTGAGTGCGAGCACATCGGCGTGCGGGGTGTGCGCGAAACCTGTCATCGAGAGAAGATGAACGGTCAGCATGCCCATGAGTCCGAGGATGGTTCCCAGCGCGAGTCCGGTCTGGATTTCTTTGCGGATGATGCGCCACCAGAGACCGATGTGCACTTCATCGACAGCAATCGCACGCACCAGCAGACTCGCGGCTTGGGTGCCTGTATTCCCGCCTGACGCGATGATCATCGGCACGAAGAGCGCGAGGACGACCGCTTTGTCGAGTTGCTCGTTGAAGATCCCCATGACCCCGATGCTCAGGAGCTGGAGGACGAAGAGTCCCGCGAGCCAGACGCCTCGCTTGCGGACCATGTCTTTGACGGAGGTGCTGGTGTAGGGCGCATCGAGCGCTTCCATACCGCCGAGCTTGTGGACATCCTCGGTGAACTCTTCCTCGGCGACATCCGCGATGTCGTCCGCGGTGACGATCCCGACGAGAAGTCCGAGCGAATCCACGACGGGGAGCGCGGTGCGGTTGTAGCGGGCCATCGCGCGGACCGCTTCTTCTCGGTCGTCTTTGGCGTTGAGGGCGATGAACTGGTCGTCCATGATCTCGGCGACAGTTGTTTGTGGATCAGCGAGGAGGATGGTGCGGATGTGGAGGTCGTCGATGAGTGTGCCATCGGATGAGATGACGAAGACCCAGTCCACTCGTTCGGCGTTCTGGCCGTACTCGCGGATGTGGTTGAGGGCGTGTTCAACGGTCCAGCTCTTGCGGATGCGGACATACCCCGGCGTCATGAGTCGACCGACGCTGTCGGCGGCGTAGCCGAGGATGGCTTGGGTGATGCGCCGGTTTTCTGGGCTCAGTCGTTTGATGATCTGGGTGGCGACCTCGACGGGAAGTTCGTCAAGGATCGCGGCCCGGTCGTCGGGCTCGAGTGCTTCAACAACGCGAGCGGAGCGTTCGTCCCCGAGTTCGTCGAGGAGCGACTCTTGCATCGATTGTTCGAGTTCAGAGAAGACATCCGAGGCCATCTGTCTGGGGAGGATGCGGAAGGCGATGCCTGCGGATTCTATTTTGAGCGATTCGATGAGGTCCGCGATGTCCGCGGGTTCGAGGATCGAGAGTGCATCGCGGACCTGCCGATAATCACGCGCTTCGAGCAGCTCGATGAGTTCGGGTTCAAGGAGATTGATGGTGGGGGACTTCACGCGTGGATGGTATCAGGGTGGCGCGTCCAAGAGTGGGTTATCCTCGCTTTGTCCGTTTCTTCGTTTCGTGGGTGACAGTTTTTGGGAGAGGACTGGACACGATGATGTGTTTTTCCGATAGATCTGAAGGATGCCGTATTCTTTGTGTTTTTGATGCGGTCGAAGATGTTTGATCTGGAGTTTAGAATGCAGAACCGCTTTGCGTTTACCTTGGTTGAGATGCTTGTTGTTGTGGTCGTGATCGGTATCCTTGCCGCGATGGTCACTCCCAAGTTCCTCCAGGCAAAGGAGGAGGCGTCGATCGCTGCGACAAGCGAGGACCTCCAAGCGATTGTCAATGCGCTCTCGATGTACATTTCCAAGCATGGGTCATACCCGCGGGATGTGAACCGCATGCAGGTGGTCTCGGCGCTGACGCCGTACTTCAAGTCCGAGAATCCGTTTGCCAAACCCGCGCCGATGGGCGGGGTGTACGACTACGAGGGTCCACCGAACTGGAACCCGCCTCAGATTTCGATCCGCAAGAACAACGGGAATAACTACACGGACAACATGGCGCTCAAGCTCGACGAGTACATTGATAACGGGGACCTGAGAACAGGCAAGCTGCGGAGCTTCGGGGATCGTCTCGGGTACTTCTTCGACGGTCAATAAACCAGATCAATCCCGGAACTGTTCGTGGCAGCTCTTGCAGGTCTGCTTGAACGCGGTCAGCGCGTCGATCGCAGTGGGCCATTGCTTGGATTCGATCGCGATTTCAAGCTCGCGTGCGGCGTCGATGCTCTGGTCCAGTTCATAAGTCATCATCGGACCCGCGTCCTTGACATACTTTGTCTCGCTCATGGAGCGCATGAGATCATGCATCCGCCCGCTGATCGCTTCGGGGGTGAGGTCGGGATGGTCTTCCGGTGTTTTCCAATCGTTCTTTGCGATCTCCCAGATTCGGTCGTTGAGGCGGTCGAGCGATCCCATCGCGCGGACGAAGCTCTCGACCGGCGCTTTGGATGGGAGTTCGGGTACGGCACGGAGGGTTGATTCGTCGATTGGGTGCGCCTCGGACGCGGCTTTCCACAGACCGGTGTAGTGCGCGGAAGTGCCGGTGACTTTCATGTAGTCGTTTGCTTGCTCGTTGGTGATGAGTCCCGCGCCGATCGCGCCGACACAGAGTGCCGCGGGACCGCGGTGCTTGCCGTGGTGGCAGTGGACATAGATTGGCTGTTCAGAGGCGTCGATCGCGGCGGCGAGTTCGACGGCGCGTTCATCGGAGATCCCGTCATACCCGATCGGGAGGTGGATGATTCGGATGCCGTAGGGCGCGGCGAGTTCCGGGTTTGGTGGGATCGCATCCACGCTGACCACTGTTCGGATTCCCATCTCCGCGAGCTGCGCGTAGTGGGATGCTTCTGGCGGTTCACCACCGGAGTAAAGACCCGGCTTGAGCTGGTGGAGGTTGTGGATCGGGCCGTCGTGGAGGGGGTGATCCGCGGCGGTCTCGATTGGACGATGCTGGGAGCACGCGATGGGGAGAGTTGGAATCAGTACGCACGCGATGAATAGGGCAAATCGTTTCATGACGCGAGTATAGAAGGACAGTCTTTGGGCCGCAAATGGCATACGATCGACCATGATTTATCGCGTTTGTAAGAGCTTTGAGATCGAGAGCGGGCACATGCTCTCTAAGCACCCCGGACGATGCAAATACCCGCACGGGCACTCACGCCGCGTGGATCTGGTCATCGCGTCGGGGCATCTCGGCGAGGGGGACATGGTTTGTGATTTCAAGTCACTCAAACTCGCGGTCGAGGACTACATCGATTCCTACGACCACGCGTTGATGGTCAACTCCAATGACCCGATCCTCGATCAGCTCTCTACGGAGAACCAATCGCGTTTAATTGTGTGCGAAGATGAGGATCCGACGACGGAAGTCCTCGCTCGGCGCATCTACGAATATGTGTCAGCACAGCTGGTGTCGGGCGGTACCTACGCAGACCGCAACGGCAAAGAGTTCGTCCTCCCAGCGGGGCTGACCCTCGAGCGGGTCCGGGTCACCGAGACCAGCAGTTCCTGGGCGGAATACGGGATTTCGTAATCTCAATCATCGGAATCCGAAGAACCGTACCGGGAAGGCAATAGACCTGCATCCGCGGGCGTTGTTGTGTTGTAGGTATGTATACGAAGGAGTCTCCCTATGTCCAGAATGAATCGTTCCTCCAAAGCTGTTTCTGTGATAGCAGCAGTTGTTTCCATGCTGGGATTGTGCGGCACAGCCACCGCGATGAACACCTGTGCCGGGATTGAGACCGCGCCGGACGACACACAGAAACACGCGATGTCCATGGCGATGGATCTCTCCGTCGCGTTCGAGTATGCGAGCGAAACGATCGAGGACTCGGTGGTGCATGTCATGACCGAAGACGAGAACCGGCGCGGATTCCGTCAGCAGACAGGGCTCGGTTCCGGGGTCATCGCTGATGCGCGTGGGTACATCCTGACCAACGCGCATGTGGTTGAAGCGGGGAAGTTTATCAATGTGCGTCTGAGTGATGGTCGTGAGATGCCTGCTGAACTCATCGGCACCTTCGCGGAAACCGATGTCGCGGTTATTAAGATCGATGCGGATGGACTGGTCCCCGCTGAGTTTGGCGATTCGGAAGGTCTGCGGGTTGGACAATGGGTGCTTGCGGTTGGTTCGCCGTTCGGGTTCCAGCAATCGGTCACCGCTGGGATCGTCAGCGCTAAGGGGCGCGGCTCAGTCAATATGTCCCCCGGCGAAGAGGGGAATGCGCCCCAGCGGTTTCAGGAGTTCATCCAGACGGACGCCGCGATCAATCCCGGGAACTCAGGTGGGCCACTGGTTGACCTGAATGGGCGAGTCATCGGGATCAACACCGCGATCTTGTCGCGGTCAGGCGGGAACAACGGGCTGGGGTTCGCGATCCCGATTGATATTGCCGGCGCGGTGATGTCGCGGATCATCGAGAACGGGCGCGTCGATCGGGGTTGGTTGGGTGTCGAGATGGCTGAGCTTGAGCCGACGGATGCGTACGACCTCAAGATTGATGGTGGTGTGGTGCTCAACCGCGTCATCCCCGGCGGTCCTGCGGATCAAGCGGGGCTTATGAAGGACGATGTGGTCGTCTCGCTCGGCGGACGCGCGACGGAGAATCTGGTCCGGATGGGCAACGCGATCATGCTCGCGCGTCCCGGTGTTCCAACCGAGGTCGAGTACCTACGCAATGGGAAGAAAATGCACGGGAAAGCGACCCTTCAGGATCGCGATGAGCAGCGCGCAATTGCCTACGGCGGTGCGTACATCGAGAGCTTGGGGTTTTCGGTGGTTCCTGATGAACGGGTGGTGACCAGCCGAGGACGCGTGGTGGATCGGATCGCGGGGTTTCAGGTGCTTGAGGTTTCACCCAACTCCAGCGCGGATCAAGCGGGACTCGAATCACGCGATTTCTTGTACGAGATCGATGGCCGATCGTTTGAAGATGCGGGTCAGCTCAAAACATTCTTCACAGATGTGGACTACCAAGACGGGGTTCGTCTCAAACTCATCCGAGGCAACATGCGTGGTTATATTGATCTGACCAACAAAGAATCGGATTAGTTCGGGTACGGAGTCTTGGGGCCCCCCGTGAAACCCTTGGCTTTGAGCTTCTTGATCTTTGCCAGGACCTTGTCGGCTTTGATCTGGAATCCCGCTTTGAGGCGTGATCGTTGGAGTTCGGCGCGGACCTTTCGGATTTCCTCACTCGTCGGGTCCATCGGCAGCAGCGCCATCGCGAGCCAGGTGCGGACGCGTTTGCGTGGGGAGTGCCGTGCGGCCCAGTAGATGACCGTGAAGAACACCAGCAGGATCGCGATTCCCGCGAAGATGATGGACATGTGCGAGCCGGTCTTGGTCCACGCGTAGTACCCCGCTGCCGCGACGATGAGCGAGACGATCAGGATCATGAGCCGAGCGATTGGAGTGAGGCGCTCGAAGGTGTCCTCGTCGTAGACACGCGCAAAGCAGAAGAGCGCGTGCCGAATCATCTCTTCGCGCTCGGCGGGTTTGAGTTTGCCCTCGCTCCGGGTCTGCTCCATCGCGGTGCAGGATTCAATTCTTTTGGAGACGATCGGGATCATTTCGGGTTCAAAGATCGCGGCGCTCTTGGGATCTGGGAGGATGGAGATCGGTCGTTCCTCAATCGGTCGCTCGACGCGGCAATCGCAGGTCATGCAGGTGAGTTCGTGGTGGGGATGGCCGTGGCGTCCCTTGTCCATGCAGAGGAAATACCGCTTGTGTTCCGCTTGAGCCAACCGGAACCGGCATTCCTTTCGGCAGACCGGGCAGTAGTCGGAGGTAACCCCGATTGGGCGAACACGCAGCACCGTCGCGCTGATAAGCGAGAATGGCATACCCAAGTATACTCGAAACTCGAAGTTTGGTGGCATCAAATCCGCAGTTCCACCGACCTACCGTTGTAAATGCCTGCAGAGACGGACAATTCAAGCACTCCATCAGCACCCGGATCCAAAGGGCATGCGGTGGTGCTGCTCTCGGGTGGGCTGGATTCAACGACGGTGCTTGCGATGGCGGTTTCTCAGGGATACACCTGCCACACCATCGCGTTCGACTACGGGCAGCGCCATCGCAACGAACTCGACGCGAGCGCCAAGCTCAGCACCAAACTCGGCGCGGCAACGCACCGGGTCTTCCCGATCAACATCGGCGCGTTCGGGGGATCGGCACTCACCGCGGATATCGAAGTCCCCAAAGGGCGCGACGAATCCGCGATGACGGACATCCCCATCACCTATGTCCCGGCGCGGAATCTGGTGTTCCTGTCGATCGCGATGGCACTCGCGGAAACCTTGGGCGCGAAGGATCTGTTTATTGGGGTCAACGCGGTGGACTACTCGGGGTACCCGGATTGTCGGCCGGAGTTTATTGAATCGTTTACCACGACTGCGAATCTTGCGACCAAACTTGGAGTTGATGGGAATGCGATCCGGGTGCACACGCCTTTGATGGAGATGACCAAAGCGGAGATTGTGCAAGCGGGTGTAGCGCTGGGAGTGGACTACGCGATGACGCATTCGTGCTACGACCCGATCAACGGCAAAGCGTGCGGCCAGTGCGACTCGTGCATCCTCCGAAGACGCGGGTTTGAACAAGCGGGGATCGAAGACCCAACGGTGTACGCACAATGAGCGCATCGCTTCCAATTTCAGAAACCTTTGTCTCCATCCAAGGCGAGGGCAAACTCACGGGAGTGCCGAGCTGGTTCTGCCGGGTCTCGGGGTGCAATCTTCGGTGTACCTGGTGTGATACGCCGTACGCGAGTTGGTCTCCTGAGAAGACGACGCGGACGATTGATGAGCTGGTCGAAGAGGCGGTCGCGAGCGGCGTGGGTCACGCTGTGTTGACGGGCGGGGAACCGATGATGTTCGCGGAGGTTGCCGAGCTGTCTTCAAGGTTGTCCAATGCAGGGATGCACATCACTGTGGAGACCGCGGGGACGCTTGTGCTGCCGGGGTTGGTGTGCAACCTGATGAGTCTTTCACCGAAGCTTGCCAACTCGACGCCGACGGATGATCCGAGGGATGCGTCGGGCGCGTGGGCGAAGCGGCACGAGGAGCGCAGGCTCGACTTTGACGCGATCAACGAGTTGATCGCGTCAACGCGGGATCGTCAGCTCAAGTTTGTGGTCAGTTCGCGCGAGGATCTTCCAGAGATCGAATCGGTGCTTGCGAATATCCGTGGCTATGCACCGAGCGATGTGATGCTGATGCCTGAGGGTGTGACGGTCCCTGATCCGAAGTCCATCGCGTGGGTGGTCGAGGAGTGTGTGTCGCGTGGATGGAGCTATTGCCCGCGCGTGCATGTGCAGTTGTTTGGTGATACACGCGGGACTTGATGGGATTGGTTGAAGACTGATTAGTCGCGCCATTTGTCGGTTGCGATGCCGTGGAGGAAGGTGATGTGGGCGCTTTCCTCGACATGCTTCTCGCTTGATCCCGCGAAGATGAGGAAGAGTGATCCTGAGCCTTGTTCTGTTTTGGTCCAGTTCCAGGTCCATGTCTCGCTGCCATCTTGATGCTCTTTGCGCATGGTGGGTTCGGAGAGGATGTTGAGGACATCGTCTTGGGTGCTCTTGTCGATCTTGACGCGGGAGAGAGCGCTCGGCTGCACATACGCGCCGCTGATGCTCGTGCTCTTGTCTTGGCTGAGCAGGCATCCGCCAAGCAGGGCGGGCGATGCGAGTACGGCGGCGGTTACGAGCGCGAGGGTGGTTCGTGATGACATCAATGAACTCCAGGGTGTGTATGTTCTCTTGGGAATGGTATGGCAACGGTTTCAGTGCATGCGTTCATTTTTTCCTGAGGGCCGCTTTGTTTTTCGTCGGCACCTTGTGAACCACGGCATTAGGTGCAATGTTCGCGTTCCGGGATGCCGGCTCAGTACGAGGGGGTGATATGGATGCATGTCCAATCGTGCTGGCGATCGCGGAGTGCTTCTCCAGCGTTGTCGCTGTGGCGATCGGTACGCGAGGGAAAGGGTCGTTGGTGTGATCTGGGTTCGTCGAGTCCGCCCATGGTGGTCTGTGACCTCGCGGGCCGTGATGATCGCCGTGGCCGTGATGTGGACGGTCGTTGTGGGGGCGATCACCGTGGTGCGGTCGATGGCCCTTGTGGGGACGATGCTTGTCGACGCTGAATGATTGACTGATTTCACAGCCGGTCAGCATGGTGGTGGCGAGAAGCAGTGCGAGTGCGAATGGAAGAATGCGTGTTGTTGGTTTCATGAGTGGTCTCCTATCGGTGGGGCAGATCCCCGAGAGCAGACCGCATCGGGGGAGCGTTGTTGACAGGTAAATTGAGAAAGAATCGGATCTATACTGCGCCCATGAGCAGATACGAAGAGTTTCAATCGTTCCGGACGGATCTCAATGAGAAGATTCTGAGCCGGGGTACCAAGACGACCAAGCGGTTCTTTACGCTCGATTCGAGCGCGTACGAACCGGGCGCGATCGACGCGAAGACCAAGGAGTTGCTGGGACTCAGCGCGTCGATGGTGTTGCGGTGCGACGACTGCATCGCGTACCACATCGACCAAGCGGTGGTCGCGGGCGCGAGCGACGAGGAGTTGTTCGAGGTCTTTGACATCGCGCTGATTGTGGGGGGCTCGATCGTGATCCCGCACCTGCGAAGAGCGGTTCAGTTCCTTGAGGAATGCCGATCGCGAGGGTGAGTTTTCCCTTGTGGTCGGGCGTGTGCTCTGGTAGCATGGGGATCGACCCGCACACAAAGGACACCCACCATGCACACACGCACGATTACGCTTCTCTCGCTTCTTTCACTCCATGCCGGGATGGCATCGGGCGCTGAGCCCGTCGCTCGCCCGCACATCGAGATTTCTGCGGATGGTCAGGAAACGGTCGAGCTTTCGCTCGCACCGGTTGGTCAGCTTGGTCATGCGCCTGCTGGGTCAGCATCCGCAGAAGCACCCTTCGGGACGACCCCGGATTTCATCGTCGAACTGCGTCGTCAAATCAGCGGCCTTGCGATCGGGGATCTCGACGGTGACGGTCGCAACGATCTCGCGGCGGTGTGTTACATTTCCAACTCGTTCCCGCCGTATGAAGATTGGCACGACATGATCTTCTTCAACTCCGAAAGCGGATTGGAGAGCACGCCTTCATGGGTCTCACTAGAGCAAACGCACACCGCTGATGTTCAGATCGGTGATGTGACCGGAGACCACAATCCCGACCTCGTCACCATCCATGGCGGCGGGCTCCGTACCGATTCGGTTCAGGTCCACTTCGGTCTGATCGGGGGCGGGGTACGCACAGCGGTCGAGTTTACTTCAGACACAACACCCAACGCGTGGGGAACCTCGGGACTCTTGGTGGACATGGACAACGATGGTGATCTTGATCTCGTGACGACCAATCAGGGGTCCGGGTCCGCTCAACCGACGCGCCCGATGTTCATGTTCCGGAATCACGGGTTCACGCTCGAGATTGATCCGTCATGGGAATCCGACACCTACGAAATCTCCAACGGGCTCGACGCACGCGACATCACCGGCGATGGGTTCCCGGATCTCGCGGTTGCCAAATGGGTCAACTTCTCCAGCGGCATCTATTACAACACCACCGGCACACCCGATGTCTTCCCGTCGCTCACCGTCCCCGGCACCGACGCGGACAAGGGCGCGGCGTTTACCGATCTCGAGGGCGACTTCACACCCGAGGTCGCCTTTGGTGGTGATCCAACCTCGGTCTATTCGATCGTTGGTGGTTCGCTGGTCGGGGTCGGGGTGACGAATCCGCCGTTCACCGGTCCGCAGGAAATCCGGTTCTTTGATGTCGATCTTGACGGCGACGATGATCTGGGTGAAGTCCACTTCTCCGATGGTCGCGCGCATCTCTACCTCAACCGCGATGGCGTGCTCGATACCGATCCCGCGTGGACCTACGACGCGTCGGAAGTCGGGACCGCGATGGCGTTCGGTGATCTCAACAACGACGGATGGCCCGATCTTGCGATCGGATATTCTGGCAACACCTGTATCCGCGTGTTCTACGGCCAAGCCCCGGCGTGTCCCGCGGACCTCACCGGCGAAGGCGACCTGAACTTCCTCGATGTCAGCGCATTCTTGAGTGCGTTTGGCGCAATGGACCCGGTCGCGGACTTTGAAGCGGATGGAAACTTCAACTTTCTTGATGTGAGTGCGTTCCTTGCCGCGTTCGGTGCGGGCTGCCCATAATACGGGATGCAACCTGAAACAGAACTGATCACGCTGCGCGATGGGAGATCCATCCGACTCGGACCCGTCGAACCTGAACACGCGGGGTTGTATCGCGCGTACATGATGGAACTCGCTGATGAATCCCCCTGGACCGGGACCCTGTCGCATGAGGTGAAGGACGAGAAGGGACAGCGCGAGCGTTTGGAGAAACTTCGCGAGAGTCCGACCGAATGGGTGATGGGGGCGTTCGATCCTGAGAGCAACCAACTCATCGCTGACTGCGGATGGCACAGCATCGACTACGACAAGTTCCGGCATGTCGCATCACTCGGCATCGGGATTCTGGAGCCTTGGCGGGGTGTCGGGCTTGGTCGGATTCTGATGGAGCGTGGGATTCAAGCCGCGCGTGAGAATGCGATTGTTCAGAAGGTTGAGCTTGGTGTAATCTCCGACAACCAGATCGCAAGGGATTTGTATGAATCTCTCGGATTTGGTGTCGAGGGAATCCGCAAGCGAGCGGTGAAGCAGCCGAGCGGGGAGTTCTGCGATGATGTGGTCATGGGATTGTGGATCGGGGGTCGCTCGTAATGCCTCCAGAATCGTTAACCCTCAAGGATGGGCGTCAGGTGCTCATCCGCAGCCTTCGTGCTGGTGACGGCGTGTTGTTGCAAACCTATATCAGGGCGCTGGGTGCATCGACGGATTTCATTCTGACTTTTGCAGGCGATGTCCCCGAGCTTTCGAGCATGGAAGATCGCGCGAAGAAAGCCGGGCTCGGCGAGCAGTATTCGATGTGTGCGATTGATGAAGGATCGGGCGCGATCATCGCGTGCACCTCGTTGGTGTTCCAGTCACGCGTCAAGCTCGCGCACGCCGCGACACTTGGGACTGGCGTGCTTCGGGAATGGCAAGGGGCGGGGCTCGGTTCATCCATGCTCAAGCGGTGCATTGGGGATATGCGTGCCGATCCTCGGATCGAGCGGATTGAGCTTTCTGTGGTTCGTGGCAACGACCTCGCGCACGGTATGTACCTGCGAGCAGGGTTTGTGGATGAAGGGTGCAAAGTCCGATCCATGCGACAACCAGACGGCTCATACTGCGATGAGATCATGATGGGGCTATGGGTTGGTCCATCGCGAAATGAATAAGTATTGAGAAAGAGTGATTTTCGACTTATCCAGCTTCTGATTTTCGAATAGAGTTTGGTATGGACCCACTTTCCCGCCGACATTTTTTGATGCGTTCTTCGTCTGTTGCGATCGGGTTTGCCTCGATCCAGTCCGCGCTCGCTCGCGGCGCGATCGGGTCGTTGATCCAGTCCGGTGCCGACGGCTCAATCTATGGCCCATTGCTCGCGGACCCCGATGGGATTCTCGATCTTCCCAAGGGTTTCTCGTACCGAATTATCAGCCCGATGTCCACTCCGATGGATGATGGGTTGATTGTCCCCGGAAAGCACGACGGGATGGCATCGTTCCCATACATGAAGGAGGATGGAGCGATCGATCCTGATCGTTGTATTCTGATTCGCAACCACGAAATCTCTGATGCGCACCGGACCATCTCGCCGTTCGGTGCTCGGAACGAATGGCTCGACAAGGTCGATCCAGATTCCATCTATGACATCGGGTTCGGCAGACCCTCCCGCGGCGGTTGCTCGACGGTGGTCTACAACCTCAAGACCGAGCGCGTCGAGAAGCATTGGCTCTCGCTTGCGGGAACCGAGCACAACTGCGCCGGTGGTGCGACGCCTTGGGGATCATGGATCAGCTGCGAAGAAGCGGTGTACACCAATGGCGATCGCTTTGAGCGCGATCACGGGTACTGCTTCGAGGTCCCCGTCACGCACGAACCCAAGCTCGCGGAACCCAAACCCATCAAAGGCATGGGACGCATGAACCACGAAGCGGTGTGCGTCGATCCCGAATCCGGGATCGTCTACCTGACCGAAGATCGGCACGACTCGCTGATCTACCGCTTCATCCCCAATGTCCCGGGAAAGCTCCACGAAGGTGGCAAACTCCAGGCGCTCCGTTTGCTGAGCACGGATTCAGCGGACACCCGCAACTGGGATGCGCAGCTGATCAAACCCAACCACCCGATCGCGTGCGGATGGATCACGATGGACGAGATCGACTCGCCGCTCGATGATCTGCGTCAGCGCGGGTTCGCGAAGGGCGCCGCTCGATTTGCGCGCGGCGAGGGTATGTGGTGGGGGAGCCAAACGAAGTCAGACGCTGGTGATTCGGACAACAGCGGCGCGTACTTCGCGTGCACCAACGGCGGCAAAGCGGGCGCGGGACAGATCTGGAAGCTCACCCCCAACGGTCTCGGTCATGGGATGGACGCGCTGGAACTGCTGATCGAACCCAACGACCCAAGCGTGCTGCAGAACGCGGACAACATCACCTTCTCGCCTTGGGGCGACATCTTCGTATGCGAAGACGGCGAAGAGCCCCAGTACCTCGTCGGGGTTACCCCTACTGGCGAGTTGTACCAGTTCGCAAAGAACGCGTACAACCGCTCCGAGTTCGCGGGTGTGTGTTTCAGTCCCGACGGATCGACGATGTTTGTCAATGTTCAATCGATGGGCTGGACCGTCGCGGTGACCGGGCCTTGGAAGAGTTGAGTTCAGCAGATTCGGCGGCGGCGTGTGCTTGTAAACACGCCGAATCCAAGTGCGGCCAGCGTGGACGGTGCGGGGATCGTGATCCCGAAGAGGCTTCCAGTGTGCCCTGTGATATTGCCGTAGAACTCCGTGGATCCGTTGGTGTAATCGAATGTGTAGAGATTTCCTCCATCGGACAGGATGTAGAGGTCGCCGTTGGATTCCACAAACGATCGGACATCAATGCCCAAAGAATAGGTAGACTCCAATACACCAGTCGATGGATCGAAGATGTCAACTTCATGCTGATCCCCCCTTGCACCAAGCATCCTATTGGGAGAGATTTCGTGATGATCAAAGTAGAGGTAGTTGATTGATGATCCTTCAATCAGATCAATGTCTTGCGTGCCCGGGTTATAGGTTGCGCCAGCAAAGTGTAATCCCGACGGGCCATGCAACATTGAAGTAAAGTACACATTCCCATCTGATTGAAGGGCAAGCCCGCTGACCAGGGGGATGCCGGATGGCTCGCTCTGCACATCTTGCGCAGAGAAGAGTGTTGCCTGTATATTTGTATTAAAATCATATGAGGCCACTCCGAAAGTGAGATTGGCGATCAGTTGACCGTTGCCCATGTACAGAATGTCGTTGATCGTGCCGGCGCCCTGGAGCTGGGCAACTTCTGTCGCGACGAGCGTGTCCGCGTCGAGATAAAAAATGGTTCCGGAGTCGTTGGTGAGATAGCTATTTTGAAGCTGTGCAATGGCGTTAGATTGCACAGCAACAACGGTCACGGCGATTGCCGCAATGTGTGTAAAATGATACATATTGATTTTCTTCTCTTTCTATAAATTGGCCGAGTTTCGGCGGTTTCTCTCTCGGTACCAGTATAAAGAAAAACCGAGGCCTGTAAAGCCTCGATTCGTGTATTCAATGATTAAGAATGGTTCGGGAGTATTGCGGTTAGCCCGACAGCAATTCAATCAGCGACGACGACGCAGGCCCATGCCCAGCCCACCGGTCAGCGCAAGCAGGGAAGCCGGGGACGGGATCAACGCGGCGGTTGATGACGCGATTGATGCGCCGAGGATGTTGCGTTCGAATCCGGTAATCTGTCCATAGAACTCGGTGGAACCATCGGTGAGATCGAAGGTGTACATCGAGCCGTCGGCAGCGACGACATAGAGGTCAGAGAATGACTGGACGAACGACACCGCGGTGACATCAAGATCGAAAGTTGCTTCGATGACACCGGTGTTCGGATTGAACAGGATGGACTGGTTGCCGGTGTTGAACCCAATCATGTTGCCATTCGCAAGCTCATAGAAGTCGAGAGCGCCAACGAACGGGACACCGCCGATTTGTGTCAATCCACCGGATTGCATGTCGTATGAGATGCCGTAGACATCTATTCCACTTGGATTGAAAAACTCGTTGACTTGAAAGTAAATGTCGCCGTTCGCTCTGCGTGCGAGGCCACTTGAGTACACAAATGAGGACGGGTCACCGAATGTGCCATTGGAGTTGAAGAGTGTTTCTTGAACGCCAGTGTTGAGGTTATAGGTTGCCATCGCGAATGTCAGGTTCGCGAGGATCTTGCCGTTTCCGATGTAGAGGATGTCGTTGATTGATCCCGCGTCTTGCAACTGCGCCACGGAGGTTGCTTGGAGGGTGTTGCCGTCAACGGAGTAGATTTCTCCAGCGCCGTTGGTGATGTACATGTTGCTGATGCCAGCGCTGGCCAATGTGGTGAGGGCGAGAGCGGGGGCGATCAAGGCGAGAGAGCGTACGGGATTCATAATATTCTCCTGTGGATGTTCAAAAAGACAATAAACCGTGCAGTTCTATTCGTGTATCCATCTGTGTGGATCTATCAATCGTGTAAAAATCGATGAATCGGATCGGTATTCAGTGATTGTTCATATAGATAGCCCGCGAATCGCTCTGGACATCAAAAAACCGAGGATCGAAACCCTCGGTTTGTGTATTCAAATCAACATCTGCGATTTATTCAGGCAGCTTGTCCAGTTCCAGCTGGACCCGATCAATCAAACGACCCACGGTCTCGGGACCGAAATCGAATGGGAGTCCGGCGGCGTTGAACAGTTCCGGGAGCGGGCGCGAGCCGCCGAGGGACATCGCTTTTTTGTACGCCGCGAGTGCCGCTTCTTCGGATTGTTCGAGACTGGTGAGCCAGATCCCGAGTGCACCGAGCTGGGCGATGCCGTACTCGATGTAGTAGAACGGCACGCCGAACAGGTGGCTCTGGCGCTGCCAGACGAACTTGCGTTCCTCGTCGAGACCGGTGAAGTCCACGCGGTGACCCATGTGCCCGAAGCGTGCTTCGAGGTCGAGCCAAGCTTGGGCGCGTTCCTCGCGTGAGTGTGTTGGGTTGAGGTAGACCCAGTGCTGGAACGCATCAATCGTCGCGATCCAAGGCAGCAGCGAGATCGACCCTTCGAGCTGCTTGCGGCGGGCGCGGTTCGCGTCCTCCGCGTTGGGGTAGAACTCGTCCCAGTACGGCATCGTCAGCAGTTCCATGCTCATCGAAGCAACCTCAGCGAACTCGATCGGTGCGCTGCGGTACCAAACCAACGGTTCTTGATCCGAGTACATCGAATGGAACGCGTGACCCGCTTCGTGGACCATCGTTTCCAGATCACGGTGCTGACCCGCGGCGTTCATAAAGATGAACGCTTTGCGCGAGCGGTCACGCATGTACTGGTATCCGCCTGGAGCTTTGCCCTTGCGGGAATCGAGGTCGAGGGACGCGTTGCCGTTGTCGGTGCCGTTGGTGTTGGCGCCGTCGCCCATGCTCGCCATCATCTTGCCAAGCTCGGGGCTGAGCTTCTTGAAGCACGCGTTGGTCTTGGTGATCAGGTCCACGCCATCGGTGAATGGCGTGAGCTGGTTTCGGCTCTTTGGATCGACATTCAGATCCCAAGGACGGAGCACATCGACCCCAAGCTCTTTCTTGCGGGTCGCGTCGAGGCGGGCAACGAATGGCATCGCATGCTTCTCGATCGCGTCGTGGAACGCGTACGCGTGGGTGGTGTCGTAATCGAAGCGGTGCTTCGCTTTGTACGCGTATTCGACATAGTTGTTGAATCCCGCGTTCTTGGCGCACTCGTCGCGTTTGGAAACCATTGTGTCGTAGATCGCGCTGATCGCTTCTTCATCTTCCAGGCGACGCGACGCGACCGCTTTCCATGCCGCTTCGCGCACAGAGCGGTCCGCGGATTCGGAGTACTTGCCCATCATCGGGAGGGTGCGTTCTTCGCCGTCAAACTCGACGGTCATCTTGCCGCAGATTTTGTCGTACTCTTGGTCGAGCTTCGCGAGTTCGGTTTCAAGGGGGACATTGTCATCGCGGAACAGATCGACATCCGCGGCGGTGTCGCGGTAGAGCACCTCGTGGTAGCCATCGGTCTTGTCAAACTTCTCTGCGAGTTCCTTGAGTTTCTTGTCGAGGATGAACCCGACAGGCTTGAACTTGGGCGCGACATTCTCAAGATACGAGGTCCACGCGGCTTGCTTCGCTTCATCCGAGGTATCGCAGGTCATGTTGATGTAGGTGTTCGCTGCGGATTCACCGATCGCCGCTTCAAGCTCCGAGCGGTCCATCAGCCATTGGTCATAGTCCTCAGCGGTGTTGATCTCGCGATCAACCAGCGCGTTGAGGAGCGGTTCGACGACGGACCAATCGGTGCCATTGAAGACGGCGGGGACAAAGTCGGTAGCGGGGAAGGTGGTCATGGGTGTGACTCCGTTGGGGTCTGAACCGCAGTTTGCGATCGACCAAGGAATTTACTGGTCAGATTTATCATATAATACAAACAGTTCTGAAGCAAGGTTGCATGCCGAATCAATTGAATCCACGCGTCCTTCGAGCTGGGCATCGTAGACGCGGTCCAAAACCTCTTTAAACGCCTGTCCGGGGGCATAATCCATCTCTATTAAGGTTTGACCGGTGATCAAGGGATCGGGGGCGAGACCGATCCCGTCGTTGGAGAGGGACTCGATCTGCGAGCAGATCGAATCGGTCGCTTCGGGATTGATGCACCGCGCGAGCATGATCGCGCCGCAGCAGTGGGGGCGGGTCGCGAGCCGTTTGTGCTGCGCGACTGACATGGATTTCCATTCATTGAGCAGGATGCCCGCGATTTCGAGCGTCGCGACAAACTGGTCGCGGTCGGTGTTGCTCATGTCGAGCCGCGCGGGCCAACCCGTTGATATGGCGGCTTTGCGAGAAAGCACTCCATCACCCAGCCGATCATGCGCCCATGCTGCAAGTGCGGTGCTGGAACTTGCTGAATCGTTGAGTGCGATCAACGCGTTGAGACTTGAAGCCGCTTTGTTGTCTTGGAAGATGACCGCGTCGAGGGTGAGTTCGTGGATCATCTTTGCCGCGATGGCGCGGGATGGGTGCGCCATCATGCGTTGGATCTCATGCCCGATCCGTTCGATGCTCACCCCAACCAGATCGGACGCATGCGATTTGATCGCGTCGTGGGTTTGGGGATCGATGGCCAATCCGTACCGAGCCGCGAATCGGACCGCGCGTAATGCGCGAAGGTGGTCTTCTTTGAGCCGAGCGTCGGGATCGCCGACGGCTCGCAAGACCTTTGCATCGATGTCCGCTTGCCCGTTCACGAAGTCGATGATCGTGTCGCCTTCGTCTGAGGGATCGAGGAAGAGCGCGTTGATCGTGAAGTCGCGCCGTTTCGCGTCTTCTTCTGGTGACGAGAAATGGACATGGTCCGGACGACGAGCATCAGAATACGGCCCATCGGATCGGAAGGTCGCCACTTCAATCGTGGGACCAAAGTCCCGGACCAACATCACCCCGAACGCCGCACCGACCGCGGCGGTTTTCTTGAACAATCCTGCGATGTGCTCGGGATGCGCATCGGTCGCGACATCGTAATCTTTCGGGGTTTCGCCGAGGAGTTGATCGCGGACGCACCCACCCGCGAGGTACGCTTTGTAGCCGTGCTTCCGCAGCTCCGCGATGATCTGGATCGCCGCGGCTCGCTCGTCAAGATGATTCTGGTGATCGGGCATCTGCGTTAGTCAACCTGCTCATCTTTGAGCTGCCGGCTCATCAGCATCGCGATCGCATCCACAGGGTCCATGTGTTCAAAGAGTACCGCATGAACCGCTGAAGCAATCGGGAGATCGACCTTGTACCGCTCCGCGAGGTCCATGACCGAACTGGTCGTCGCGATGCCTTCGACGACGCAGAGTGAGTCGCGGAGGTACTGGTCGAGTTTGACGCCTTTGCCCAGTGCTTCGCCGCAGGAGCGGTTGCGTCCTTCGGGACTGAAGCAGGTGGTCGCGAGGTCCCCCGCGCCCGCGATGCCATAGAAGGTTTTGGACTGCGCGCCCATCGCTTCACCGAGCCGGGTGGTTTCTGCGAGTCCACGCGCCAGCAGCGCGCTCTTCGCGTTGTACCCCGCGCCCAGTCCATCGATGATCCCCGCGGCGATCGCGATGACATTCTTCGTCGCGCCCGCGAGTTCAACACCGATCAGATCAGGATTGGTGTAGATGCGGAGCCAGCTTGTTGAAAACAGATTCTGGATGGTTTCTGAAAATCCGGGATGGTCGGACGCTGCTGCCATCGTCGCGGGGAGACACGCGGCGAGTTCCGTCGCGATAGCGGGACCCGACATGCACCCGAGCGCGCGAGGCTTGGCATCGGGATCGTCTTGCAACACATCCGCGATGATTTGGGTCGGTCGCATCAGTGTCTCGTTCTCGATGCCCTTGGCAACCGAGATCACCGCGGCGTTGATCGGAACAAGCGGCTTGATGCGTTCCCACACGCTCCGGATGAACTGCACCGGGATCGCGCTCACGATGATGTCCACATCCTGCATCGCCTCCGCGTCACTCATCGCGATCCGGACGCAGTCCGGGAGCGTGAATCCGGGGAGTCGGTCAGATTTGCGCGTTTGGGCGAGGATGCCGTTCTCGTTGTCGTCGTACCCCCACAGGGTGACATTGGCGCGGGGCGCGGCTCCAGCTCCCTGCGGATCAGGGATGGTCAGGGCACCGCTGCAGACCAATCCCATCTGTCCGATGCCGAGGATGCAGACCTTGGGAACATTCGGCGTCGGGCTGGGGTTGTTCTTGGACATCAGTTTCCTTTTCGAGCGACGCGAACCGTCGTATGACCCGGTGCGTACGGGTTTTGACCAAGGGACAACGGGGGGAGCCGTCGGGAAGCACCGTCTCGGGGTCTATCCTACAGTAGTGACCCCCACGCGGCTCGTCAGCAAACCAGAACAGAAACCGGATTCACATTCTATGAGCGACACGCATACACACGACCACAAGCACGACCACGACTCCCCGATCCAGTGCTGCTCGCACCACGATCTCCAAGGCGACCGCTGGATCTTCCTCTACCTCGCAGGCGGGGTCCTCGCGATGGTCTCCTGGATCGCCAACGCGACCGGATCGACCAACGAACTCGTTGCGACCATCCCAGCGGTCATCGCGGCTCTGCTCCTCGGATGGAAACTCTTCTACGCGTCCTTCCGCGAAGTCCTCAACAACCAGGTCTCCTCAAGCTCCCTCGCGGCACTCGCGATCCTCGCAGCCATGGCGGTCGGGAAGTACGGCACCGCCGCGTTCCTCGCGTTCATCCTGCTCGTCGCGGATCAGATCGTGTCCCGCACCGCAGATGGCGCGAAGCGCGCGATTGAACAACTCATCTCGCTGACCCCAGACGACGCACGCGTCGTCGACAGCGATGGCAACGAGACCATGGTCCCTGTCGGACAGGTTAGCGTCGGACAACGCGTCCGCATCCGTCCCGGCGAGAACCTCCCAGTTGACGGCCGCATCATCAACGGCGAGTCCACCATCAACCAAGCATCACTCACCGGTGAATCCATGCCGGTTGAAGTCCAAGATGGCTCCGCGGTCTACGCGGGCACAAGCAACCTGACGGGCGCGATCGAGATCGAGGTCACCCAGGTCGGTGCGGAAACCACCATCGGGAAAGTCTCGACGCTCATCCGCGAAGCGGAATCCACAAAGACCGAACGCCAGCTGCTCATCGAACAGGTCGCGCAGTTCTATGTTCCTGTTGCGATCTCCGTCGCGGCGGTCGTGTTCTTCCTGTTCTCACAGTCCGACATCGCATCCGTCCGCGAAGGCGCTGCGTTGCGTGCCGTGACCGTGCTTGTCGTGACCTGTCCTACAGCACTGTTGCTCTCATCCCCATCGGCGATGGTCGCCGCGTTCGCGTCCGCCGCTCGTCTGGGCGTGATGATCAAACGAACGACTTATCTAGAGGCCTCGGCCAATGTTGATGCCGTCGTGATGGACAAGACCGGTACATTGACCACCGGCTCGTTCGGTGTGTCCCGCCTCGCTCCAGCACCGGGTGTTGAGGGTGCGGACCTGCTCAAAGCCGCCGCGTTTGCTGAAGCACACTCCAACCACCCGCTCGGATTGTCGATCCTCCGCACCGCAAAGCAGGCACGCATCGAGGTCGATTCCAACGGCTCATACGAAGAAACCCACGGCGCAGGTGTAAAGGCCAAGACCTCCATCGGCGAGATCACCGCTGGCCGTGGATCGTGGATCAAGCAGCTCATGCCCCAAGCGACCGATGCCGTGACCGACATCGAGCACCGCACCGAAGGCATGTCGGGCGTGCATGTGATCAAGGACGGCGTGTACATGGGTGCCGTGGGTCTTGAAGACACCCCGCGTCCAAACGCCAAAGCGGTCGTTGATCGTCTCCGCGAGCTCGGAATCCGGTTCGTCGCGATCTTTACCGGCGATCGTCTGAGCGTGGGTAAACGCGTCGGACAAATCGCAGGCGTGGACAGCGTCGAAGCTGAGTGCCTCCCAGAAGAGAAGCACCAGCAGATCCGCCAGATGCGCGAGGATGGCTACCGCGTCATGATGATCGGTGACGGCATCAACGACGGCCCCGCACTCGCTGAAGCCGATGTCGGTGTCGCGATGGGTCTGTCGGGTTCGGACATCGCCGCAAACTCCGCAGGCGTCGCGCTGATGACCGACGAACTCAACCGCATCCCGTTCCTCATGGAACTGGCGCGTCGCACCAAAGTCATCATCACGCAGAACATCGTCGTGTCGATCCTGATGGCAATCGTCGGTCTCGTCCTCGCCGCGTCGGGCACCTTCCAAACCATCGGCGGCGCAAGCATCGGTGTCGGTTTCGCGGCCTTCTTCCACTTTGTCCCCGATGTGTTCGTGATCGGCAACTCCTTCCGCCTCTTCCGTTTCGGCGAGGACTTCCTCGAAGCGGAAACAAAGCAGAAGGAACAAGAGCAAGCCGCCCAACGCCGCGTGCGCCGAGATCACTCCGTGCGGATCGCCGCCGAGCCGGCGTAAGTTTGAATGGAAAATCCAATGAAGCCCGTCAGCAATGGCGGGCTTTTTTATGCTAGAAACTCACTCAGGTTTCGTCAGCACACCCGCATTGAAGCTCCGTCCCTCGATGCGGAACTTCCGCTCAAAGTTCGTGCCGACGAGTTCGCCCTCGCCCGCGGATTCCGGTGCTTCAAACCCGCCAAACACATATGGCAGCGCATCGCGCCCATCAAGAAACGCCTGCACCGCTGGCGGCGGCGCGGGGATCTTGGGTCGTGCGAATGCTTCGTTGGATTCTGATGAACCCGAAGCCCACAGATCGAAGTGCGAGAGATCCCACGCCCACAGATCGTCGTGATCGGTGACGACTCTTAACTCGCCGCCTTTTTTCAGGCAGCGCCAGATATCGAAGAGTGTCTGATGCTGGACGACTCGTTTCTTGTGGTGCTTGTTCTTTGGCCAAGGATCGGAAAAATACAGATGCAGCACATCGATTGATTCATCGGGACAGCGCCATTGGAGGAACTGCGCCGCGTCGGAGTTCAAAACCCGCACATTGGTGTGCGTTCCTTCGTTCTCGCGTTTGCGCCGGATGCGATCGGCGGTGTACGCCGCGAACTCCCCGGCCCATTCGATCCCCAAAAAATTCGTCTCAGGCTGCAGGTCCGCTTGTTGCACAAGGAACGCGCCCTTGCCCGATCCGATCTCGAGTTCAAACCGCCGCGAGGGCTGGGCGAACCATCCGCGCGGATCGAGCCGACCCGATTGGGGGTCTTGGAGCACCGTGTCGGGGAGTGGGGGGAGTTCTTCCGGTGAGATCCCCACCACGCCGGGGGCGCTGTCGAGAGGTTTGCCGTGTCCGAGTCCGAATGACATAGGGAGACAGTGTATGCGCGCTCAACGCCGACGGCCCTATGGTTCTGCATGACCGAAACCCACACCACCCCGCCGAGTTCAGGAACCCATCAACTCCGCGTGCGCTATGTCGAGTGCGACCCGATGGGGGTCGTGCACCATTCGAGCTACCTCCCCTGGATGGAGATCGGCCGGACGGAACTGCTGCGAGAAGTCGGCGAGAGCTACGCGACTCTGGAAGCATCGGGCGTGTTCATGGTCGTGACCAAGCTGGAAGTGAAGTATCGCCGCCCGATCAAGTACGACGATGTCATCGAGATCCGCACAAAGGTGGACAAAGCAAGCAAGGTCAAACTGAGCCATTCGTACGAGATGGTCTTGGTTGAACGGCTGGGCAAAGCACCAGACTTTACCGATCCGGCAGTTCCGAGCGATGGCGTTTGCGCGATCGCAACGACCGAACTCGCGTGCGTCGGGGGCGACGGCAGGCCAAAGGCGCTGCCGGAGTGGTTGATCGGATAATCTAAAAAATCTCCTCCCCCGGAGGCCCGGGGGAGGAGAGCTTTACATCAACCGTTCAATCGCCTGCGACACATTCTTCACCGGGATCAGTTCCATCCCCGAAATCTTCGCCAGCTTTTGTGATCCTGATGTTGGGATGATCGCGTGCGTGTATCCGAGCCGAGCGGATTCGCGGAGTCGTTGCTCGATCTGCGTCGCGGCACGGAGTTCGCCGCCGAGGCCGACTTCGCCGATCGCAATCGTCGTGGGGGGGAGTGAGCGTTTGTAGTGTGCGCCCGCGATCGACAGCGCGAGCGCCAAATCCGCGGCGGGTTCAACAATTTTCAATCCGCCGACAACAGAAGTGAACACATCCCGATCCGCGAGACGGAGCCCGCCGTGTTGTTCTAAAACAGCAATCAGCATCGCGAGTCGGCTGCTGTCAAGACCGGATGATTTTCGCTTTGCGCTCCCGACGAATCCCGTCGCGGTGAGCGCCTGGATCTCGACGCACACGCAGCGCGAGCCGTGCATCGCGGGGCAGACGATCGCGCCGGGTCGGTGCTCACCTCCCGATTGAATCGCGGCCACAGACATCCCTCCCGGAAGCTGCTGCAATCCCTGTCCGGTCATCTCGAAAATACCCAGTTCTTGCGTCGTGCCAAACCGGTTCTTGATCGCGCGGACGATCCGCGCCGAGTGGTAGCGATCCCCCTCGAAATACAGGACCGCATCGACCATATGCTCCAACATCCGAGGCCCAGCGAGCGTGCCTTCCTTCGTGACATGACCGACCAGTACAATCGAAATCCCGGTCGCTTTGGCAAAGTAGACCAGTTCGCTGCAACACCTTCGCAGCTGGGTGACCGATCCCGGCGACGCTTCGAGGTCCGCTTTGTAGATCATCTGGATCGAATCGATCACGCAGACATCGGGTTTGATCTTGCGTGCTTGTTCAAGGATCCGCGCGAGATTCGTATCCGCGAGTACGAACAGGCCATCAGCATCCGCGACCCCCAACCGATCCGCGCGGAGCTGGATCTGCTGCGCCGATTCCTCGCTCGACACATACAGCACTTTGCTCGTCCAGTCCGCTTGTTGCGAGTCCATATTGATCGGTGACGCCCACGCGCCCGCGGCTTGGAGCAGCAGCGTCGACTTGCCAATCCCAGGTTCACCCCCAACCAGCACGACCGATCCCGGGACCAATCCTCGGCATTCATCCGCTTCAGTCCCACCAAGCACGCGGTCGAGTTCGGTGATCCCGGTCGGGAGTCGCCGCATCGGTCCTGAAGAAGCAAGAATCTCGGTGATCGGGGTCGCGCCGGGATTGTCGTTGGTGCCTTTGGTTTCGACCCATGATGATCCGCGATGGGGATCGGATGCTGCGGATTTGTCGTACTGCGATTCTTCCAGCGAGTCCCAGGCGCCGCAATCGGTGCATTTACCCATCCAACTGGAGTGTGTGGAGCCGCAGGAGGTGCAGATGTAGATGGTGCGGGTCTTGCTCATATGGGCCAATCATAGCATGAAAAAAGGGATCTGTTCGGTGTTCGGCGTGCGTAGACTACCGTTGCACGATGCCAGACCCCTCTCCCACCCCGATCCAGACACCCCCGAAGCGGAAAAAACGACTCCGGATTGTACTGTGGTTGCTCAGCATCCCGCTCATTCTGGTCATCGCGGGCGTCATCCTCGTGGGCACGGGATCATTGTCCGGATTTGTCATCCCGATGATTGAGCGTGAGACCGGCTTGGCCGTGACCCGGGGAACGGTTGTCCTCAACGCGTCTGGTGAGATCGAGTTCCGCGATGCGGTGCTCCGTGCTCCGGATATCGATGGGCCGGGCGGTGAAGTGATTCGTATGGATCGCGCGACGATCTCGATGCGTTGGGCTTCGATCTTGTCGGGAGCCGACGCGATCAAGAGCGTGAAGATCGATCGCCCACGCCTCCGCGTGAGCCAGAACACCGAAACCGGGATCGTGAATCTCCAATCCCTCAAGCTCCAGCAATCCGATGGTGGTGGTGCCCTCACGCCAGCGATCTCCATCAACCAAGGCGTGATCGAAGTCGGCGAACACACCGGCAGCAACTACACCAAACTCAAAGACCTCTCCGTCGTCGGCGGACTCGATAAACCAAACAAAGACGGGGTTGCCAAGTTCGACCTTCTCGCAACCTCGACCGAATCCTCAATGTCCGGCGGTGAACACAACACCCAGGACGACTTCATGATCACGGGCACCGTCTCGGGAAAGGGCGTGCAGGGGGTCATGACCGGACTCACACTCGAAGACTGGCCAGCACAGATCGTCCCAACGCGCGTGCGCGCGATGTATGAATCGCTCGCGCTCAGCGGGAAACTCGCACCGACACGGTTCAGCGTCGGTCTCGATGGTCGTCCCCGCGTTGTCATGACGCTTGATGGTGTGGATATCAGTTTGCCGTTCATCCCGCCCGCACAGTTTTCGGGTCCCGAAAAATTTCTCCGGATGCGTTCAACCAAAGGCACCATCGCGTTTGGATATGGCGGTATGAGCGCAGACCTCACCGGCGACATCGATGAACTTTTGTACGATGTATCATTGGAATACAAGGGGTATAAAGAGTCCAGCCCGTTCACCTGTGACCTACAGACCCGCTTCAGGATCGAGCCCGGGTTCAGGCCCCTGCGGTTCTTGCCCGAACGGGTCACCGAAAAGCTCGACCGCTTTGTTGATCTCGTCGCCGACATCGATGCAACGGTCAATCTCGTCCGCGAGATCGACACGGACACCACCGACGGCATCGACTCGCCGATCCTGGTCTCGGGATCCGCGGATGTTTCCAACGGCTCGGCGAAATACAACAAGTTCATGTACCCCTTTGAGAATATCGAAGGCCGGGTGTCATTCGAACCCGATGGTGTCACCATCGACGGCATCACCGGCACCGGACCCACCGGCGCCAAGCTCCAAGCAAACGGCCAGTTCGTCGGTCTGGGATCTGATTCGGTCGTCGAAATCATCGTCGGCGTCCAAGACCTCCCGATCGATCACCTGCTGCTCAGCGCAATGGATAAAGATCAACAAGAACTCGTCGATACCCTCTTCTCACGATCGCAGTATGACAACCTGCTCGAATCTGAATACCTGCTCGAACCCGCACGCCGTGCCGAACTGACCCAGCAACGCAACGAGATGATCCGCACCATCGCATCACTCGATGACCAAACCCCAGAATCAGAACGCGGCAAGCTCTCCAGTCAACTCGCCTCAATGAACACCCTTCTCCGCGTTCCCGAGTTCGACTTCGGCGGACTCATCGGAGTCGAGGTCACACTCAAGCGGCACCCAGAGCGTCCAGAGGACGACCGGTGGACCACCGACATCAACGCGGTGATCCCCAGCGCGGGGATTGTTCCCAAGCAGTTCCCGCTTCCGATCGTCGCGCGGAATGTCCAGATCTCAATCATCGACAACTCTGTGTTTCTCAGCGGCGGTGTGTATCAGGGACTCAGCGGCGGAACAGCGAAAGTCGATGCGCGATTTGAGCCGCGTGAGGGCTTTGATGATCCACAGCCGTATGTCGAGATCAAAGCACGCGACATCCCGATCGACGACCGGTTGATCGCCGCCATCCCGGGGTACTACGACGCGCAACCAAACGATCCAAGCGAGATCACGCTCCGCCGCATCCTCGACCGTCTCCGTATGCAGGGGGTTGTGGGCGCGGATGCGAAAATCGGTCCGAGTGATGATGGCAGCATCAACTACTTTGTCGAAGCGGATGTCTTGTCAGGTTCCGCGCATCCGCTCGTGATGGGGATGCAACTGCTCGACGAAGAAACGATCCCAGATGGCTCAGAACTCGGACTGGATTCGGTCCAGCTCAAGGGCATGACCGGGACCATCGTGGTCAACAAGGAGCTGATCGTCGTAGACCTCAAGGGGATGATGGAATCCCCATCGCTCCCGATTGCGCCAACCCCGATCCAGATGCTCACACAGCTCACGCTCGCGCCCCAGCCCAAGGTTGAAAACATCAAGCGAACCAATGGTTTGCTTCCCTTCGAAGCGGGGCCACCCGTATCGGGGCCATTGATCTACACACGCGTCAAAGCGAACGGTCTGGATCTTGGGATGCCGCTGGAGCACGCGATCGCGGTGCTCTCGCCGAGCTTTGCCAAACGGGTGGCGCAATGGCGGAAGGATTTCGATCCCGACGGCGTGCTGGATCTCCAAGCGATCCTCGAAGGGCGCGTTGGAAGCTCGATGGACACCGCGCTGACGATCAATCAGATCAACGCGACCGGATTCACATTCGAGGATCACCGCTACGAGTTCGGGTCTTCGATCGGGTCCGTCGGTCTTCGGCTCGGATCCAAACCGAAGGTCGAGAGCCGCGGGTTCAGCGTCCCGTTCAGCATCGACCACGAACCGATGGGAGAGATCGGGCTCGCAGGATCACTCCGGCTCGCGCAGGGGGGGCAGCTCCTCGAACTCAACAACGAGCCATCGATGCGTCTATCGATGACCAGAGGCCGACTCGGTTCGCCCGGGGTTCGCGCGATCGTTGATCGCATGGGATCAGGTAATGAGCAGGGGGGAGCCAAAGACTTCTTCAACTACTACGGACTCGACGGCGAGTTCAATCTCCTCATCGACATCACCCCGATCGACGGAGCGCGGATCTCCAAAGCCTCCCCCGGTGAGCTCGGATTTCCCGCGATCGAAGTCGATGGTTCCATGATCCCTCGCTCGCTCACCATCAAGCGCGACGGGAACATTCTCGACTTCCAGAAAGATGAGATCCAAGGCTCGATCCGGTTCGATGGTCTCGATGGATACTTCGACGACATCCGCGCCAAGAACAACGACTACACGCTCGCGCTCGATGGAAAGTGGGCCGTGACTCCGGGACAGGGCGCGTGGATCGATCTGGTCATCGCGGCCCACGGCGACATCATCAACGGCCCGGTTCGCGCCATCCTCCCCGACACCCTTTCACGCGTCATCGACGAACTTGAGGTCAAATCCGGACGCGAGATCGACCTCGAACACCTCCACATCATCGCGGATCGACTCGGGACCGATTCCACAGCCTTCGCAATCGATGGCTCCGCAACGATGCTCGATGTCAGTGCCCTCGTCGGGGTCCCGATCACTGAACTCGATGGACGCGTGAACTTCAATGTCCAGTCCGGCGTGATGGGTGCTTCTGATCTGCATGAATCCGAGCCCATCCCCGATGAGATCGGAGGTCTCCGGTACCAGCTTGATATCGAAGCGTCGCGTCTCCGCGCCGGACTCCTCCGCGTGCACAACGCCCAAACGCGAATCTTCAATGATCCTGCGTCCCCCAGCGAGGTGCTCGTCCCAGAGTTCCGCGCCGGGATGCACGGCGGAATGGTCACAGGAAACGCACAGGTCCGCCCGCTCGAAGACGGAACACTTTGGTACGCGTCAGAAATCCGGTGCTCAGGAGTCCGAGCCGCACCGATCTTTGATGACCTCTTCCTCCCCATCGAGGGTCTGGAAGGGCCTCCCGCCCCCGGTTCATCGACCGTTCGGTCCGCGTGGAATGTCGATTCAGATGTCTCCAAAGGGTCAATGAATGCTGATCTCGCGATCAGCGGCCCGATCGGTTTGCCGAATGAACGCTACGGACGCGGATTTGTCAGGGTCTCGGGCGGGTCGATCGTCGCACTCCCGGGTCTGATCAACCTGATCGAAGCGAGCAACCTCAAACTCCCGATCGGTTCAAGATTGAACCTCGCGGAAGCGGAAATCTACATTGATGGCCCAACCATGTCCTTTGAACGCCTCAGCGCGTCCTCCGACACCATCGAGATCCTCGGCTACGGGACAATGGACTGGACTTCACGAGATATTGATCTACGCTTCCGGTCAAGGTCGATCAAACCGATTCCCGTCCTCTCGAGTCTCCTCGAAGGCATCCGGGATGAACTGATCACGATCCGGGTTGCGGGAGCACCGGGATCGATCACCTACTCTCCCGAACAGTTCGGGACCACCAAGCGTTTGCTGGACTCGATGTTCGGCTCCCGCGAGACCGAGCAGCAACGACGCTTGAGAGAGGTCGAGGGACGGACCCGCGTGGGTTCGGGTCGGCTCCGTCGCAAACAAGGCGATCAGGTCATCGAGCCAACTCCGGAGAAGAAGTCAGGTAGGAGATCAGATTCAGGCTCATCTCTGAACCCAACGCAAAGCACCTCGGCAACCGCCGATACACAAGACGACTGAATACAACAGACACACTGAGAACAAGTGAAAACCGGGACGCATAGGGCGTCCCAAAGACAGGAAAGACAAGAAGACTATGACAACAGATTCCAACCGCTCACCAGAACACAACCGGGTCGAGCTCGACCCACCCAAGAGCACGCAACCCAAAAACGAGCAAGCCGCTCCGCCCGAGACCCGGTCTGCGCAGCGTGCCGACGATGGTGAGATCCAAGAAGGCATCATCGATCTGATCAACAAGGTCGCCATCGGTTCGGGCGCAAGCGATTACGACGAGAAGCTCGTCCGCGAGCTCATCACTGCTGGACTCAAGCTGATCCCCGACGGTCGCGACACCGGCGAGCTCAAGCTCATGACCGCGACGATGAAAGAACTCCGCTACGCGTACCGCGTGTTCGGGGAATACCCAGAGCCGCACAAGGTGACGATCTTTGGTTCAGCACGAACCCCAGAAGACCACCCGGACTATCTCGCCGCTGTCGAGTTCTCCAAACTCATGGCCCAAGCGGGCTGGATGGCGATCACCGGCGCCGGCGACGGGATCATGAAAGCGGGACACGAAGGACCCGGACGCGAATCGAGCTTCGGCGTCGCGATTCGTCTCCCCTTCGAGACCAGCGCCAACACCGTCATCGCGGGCGATGAAAAACTCATCAACTTCCGCTACTTCTTTACCCGCAAACTGATGTTCCTCTCCCAAGCCGAAGCGGTCGTCTGTTTCCCCGGCGGATTCGGGACCCTCGACGAGTGCTTCGAAGCACTCACCCTCATCCAGACCGGTAAAGCGAGCATCGTTCCCGTCGTGTTCGTCGATGGCGACGCGCAATCCGACGAGCACGGCTCCTACTGGGACGGATGGATCCACTACACCAAGACCCAGCTCGAATCTCGCGGATGGATCAGTGAAGAAGATAACCACCTCTTCTACCACGCGAAGAACCCGCAAGACGCCGCGGATCATGTGATGAACTTCTACTCGGTGTACCACTCCTCGCGCTATGTCCGCGACGAGCTTTCCATCCGTGTAAAGAAAGTCCTCACCGACGACCAAATCAAAATTCTCAACGACGAGTTCTCGGTGCTCGTCAAGACAGGCGACATCCATATGTCAGCAGCGTTGCCAGGAGAGAAGGACCACCTCGATCTCCCACGCGTGGTCTTCACCCACACCCGCTACAAGTTCGGTCTGGTGCGTGCACTGATCGACAGGATCAACTCGTTCGCCGATGCGTAAACCGATGCGTCCAGTTTCAATGTTCAAGATCAGGCTGGCATTGCTCACGGCGACATTCGCCGCGGGTTTGTCCGCGTGTTCACCAAACACGAAAGGCTCACCACGCGATCCGCTCACACTCGAAACGAGCATCGAAGCGGGCCAGGCGACGAACGCCTCTCAGCGTGGTCTTGAACTCAGGGTGATGACCGTGGATGATTCGGAGAACCGGGTCGCGCGATCGCTCGCACGCTACGAGCAAAGCACCGGTTCCATGAGCAACGAAGACATCCAGCGATGGAGATCGTGGGGGCTTCGACTCATCGTCGTCCCAATCGACAAGCTCGATTCGATCCTCGGCAGTCAGGACCTTACCCAAGCGGCACAGGTCCGGTGGATGGGGGAGTTCCCGCAGTGGAGACCGATCATCCGAACCGGGGAGATCCACAGCAATACCGTCCGTGTACAAGATTCGGACGGCGCACGCTACCAAACACTCGTCGGTCGGCCGCGGTTGCTCGCGCGTGTCTGGACGGTTCCGGAAGTCACCGATGACGGACTCAAAGCAAGGCTGCACATGGACCTCGCGATCCAGATGACCCAGCCCCAACGCAGCAACCGCTGGGGAGAGATCCGGCTCCCGACCGCGCTCGACGAGGGCGACCTGATCAACGAACTCATGATCAGCCCGGTCTTCGATTCGTCCTCCGCGTTAATCCTCGTCGGCGAAGACCCGCTGGTTTCGTGGGGATTCACAGACGAGGACGAATCCTTCGATGCATCATCTGAAGAACGGACATCCATCGGCCCACGCACGCCGCAGGCGCGCACGCTGGGACAGCAGATGCTCTCCACCCCAGGCACCGGGTATGTCGCGCCGGGGGTTCGTTATGTTCCTCCCAAGAAGGTCCTGATCGTGCTGGTCCCCAAAGCCGACGGGCAGTACCGGCTGCTCGGCCCAACCACCACACGCAAGGACCAAGGTTCATGACCGAGTTCGTTTCCATCCTGATCCTGCTCGTTGGTCTCGCGATCCTGATCGTCGGCGCCGACGCGCTCGTGCGCGGCGCGGCTCAAATTGCCAAGCACCTCGGGCTCAGCCCGTTCGCGATCGGTGTCACCGTCGTCGCATTCGGGACCAGCGCTCCTGAACTGTTCGCGAGTGTCGGTGCTGCCCTCCAGGGACAGACCGAACTCGCGGTCGGGAATGTCGTCGGGTCCAACATCGCCAACATCGCATTGATCCTCGGCATCGGGGGATTGATGATCCCCATCGCGGTGGACAAAAGAATCCGGATGATCGAGATCCCACTTATGGTCCTGGTGACCGCTGGATCGATCGTCCTATTGATCGACGGCCATCTCACACGCGGCGAGGGCGGCGTCCTGTTTGCAGGACTCATCGCATATGTGGTCTACATCGTCCGCGCCCACAAAGAGAACATCGAGCATGGTCTCGAAGAAGCCGTCGCGGGAATCAAGCCGATCTGGATGGACTTCCTGTATGTCGTTCTGGGAATCGTCGGCTTGGCAATTGGCGCGAAAGTCCTTGTTTATGGCGCGACCGATCTTGCCGAATCCATCGGGATCCCAGCTGCGGTGATCGGGACGACGATTGTCGCGTTCGGGACGAGTGTCCCGGAACTCGCCGCGACGATCCGCGCCGCGATGGTCAAAGAAGCGGACATGGCGGTCGGGAACATTGTGGGATCCAATGTGTTCAATCTGCTCTCGGTGCTGGGGGTGACCGCGATTATCAAGCCGTTGAACTTGGATTCGTCTCTGAACTGGCACTTGTACGCGATGCTCGGAGTCGCGATCCTGTTGATGGTCTGGGCGCTTGTTCGTCCGGTAATCTCCAAGGGATCAGGGCTTGTGCTCCTCGCGGTGTACTTGCTCTACATTCTCGCCGCGTATGCCGTGAATCCCGGCGTTTCCTGAGGGTCCGCTTCATCGTTTCATCGGTTGAGCCGATAGCCCGGCAGCGGGACGCACATGTGTCCCGCTCAGGAGTGTCGAATGCTGCGCGTCCATATATCTGATGCCAAACCAGGAATGGTGCTGGCCCAACCCGTGTACCACCCACGGTCGAACTCAGGGACGGTTTTGCTGCGCGCCGAGGTATCGCTCAGTCAGAATACGATCGATCGGCTGATTGATATGAAAATCCCTGAGCTGTGGATCCAGTACCCCGGCATGGAGATGGTGGGGGAGTTTGTCAGCCCCAAGATCATGGCGTCACGCGCCATGGTTGCGGGCGATGTCTCCAAAGCATTTTTAGAAGCATCGAGCGGCGCACACGCAAAGCTCGACTTTCAGCAGTACAAAAGCTCGATGTCCAAGCTGCTCACCAACCTCATCGACGATCCCAAGAGCGCCGTATTTGTCGGCGAGCTCGTCGATTCTGGTGCGCCAGCGGTGCGCCACGGCGCCAATGTCGGATTCCTGAGTCTCCTGCTCGGGATGCGGCTCGGGTTCTACCTCATGCGAGAACGCAAGTATGTACCCTCACGCTACGCATCGGATGTCACCAACCTTGGTGTCGCGGGGATGCTCCACGACATCGGGATGATGCACCTCGACGAGAAAGTCATCAAACGCTGGGGCAAACACCACGACGCGAACGATGTGGAATGGCAAGAGCATGTCAATATCGGATACCAGTGTGTTCGCGGATCATTGCAAGCGTCCGCGGCCAGTGCCGTGCTCCATCACCACCAGCACTTCGACGGATCAGGATTTCCAACCAAAGAACGACACGGCTGCGAACCGAGTGGACTGATCGGCGATGAGATCCATGTGTTCTCACGGATCATCTGCGTCGCGGATCTATTCGATCGACTCAGCCACAATGCGTCCACCATCGGAGAGGGCGAAGGCGATGGACTCTCCAAGCCCGCCGTGTGCACGCTCAAAAAAATGATGGGCAAACCCTACGGCGATTGGATCGACCCGATTGTGTTCAAGGCGCTCCTCGCGGTCTGTCCCGCGTATCCACCGGGAACCGTAGTCAAGCTGAGCAACGGTGCCGAGGGTGTGGTCACGGACTGGGACCCCGCTGATCCGTGCCGTCCACAGGTTCACGAGTTCTCCCGCTTTGAGGATGAACAGTTCGCTGCAGTCTACAACCTCAAAGAAGACCGCTCCGTGACGATCGTCGAGTGCGGCGGGGTCGATGTCGAAAAATACAACTTCTATCCGGTCACCAAAGGACAGTTCGATCTCCGCGTCATGCAGCGAAACCTGAGCAACGGGTTGCACCTGTTTACCCCCGACGAAGCGGCGTAGCACACTCTCCGCTCACCCAAAAACCACGGGCTACGCTTCTGTATGGACTCTGGGATCACCAGCACAGCCCGATGCCTGCTCGTCGCCGCAGCTCCGAAGGAGTGCGACGCTGTGCTCGAAGCGTTTTTGTTGAAAGGATCGCCGATCCAGCTCGGACAGGTCATCCGTCTCGACGATCGCTTTGATCTGGTCCGCAGCGGGGTGGGCAAGTCGTCCGCCGCCGCCAGCACAGCGCGTGCGTTGACCATTCAGCCCTACCGCTCGGTCATTTCAGTCGGGATTGCGGGATCGCTCCCAAGCGATGAAGCCTTGGGCATCGGTGAATCAATCACTGCAACCCGATCCGTCTTTTCGGACGAAGGGATCGGCGCTCCTGATGGGTTCATCCCGATGAGCGAGATCGGGTTCGCGCCGTTTTCCAGCGGCGAGATGGGCATCGATCACAACCCAGACCTCGTCGCGTTCCTCGAATCGTTCACAGACACGACCGGACCTATCGCGACGGTTTCTTGGTGTTCCGGTGATGACGGCTGTGCCGATGGTGTCGTCTCGCGGACCGGCGCGATCGCTGAAGCGATGGAGGGGGCCGCCGTCGCACTCGCGGCCCAGCTCGTGGACCCCGCGATCCGGACCGGTGAACTCCGCGTGATCTCCAACACCACAGGCAATCGAGCGAAGCAAGTCTGGGACCTTGGCGCGTCGCTGACCACGCTCACGCGAGTTATCGGCTCGCTCCGTTCATAACGGACCCTCAACTTGCCGTTTGTGCGTTCTGCGCGATCTGATCCTGATGCGGCACGCCGAGCCTGTTGATTCGGATCACCACACCCACATTCTTCCCCATATCAGGCCGATTCTCTATTGATGCGATGATCGGCGCGGAACTTCCGCAGCGGTCATCAACGACGCCGGTTGGTGTAGGAATCGTGCTGGGACGCACGAAGGTAAGGATGTTATGGCGAAGCCAAGAGTATTCGACCAACTGAAAACGACGCTCAAATCGATGAACTCGATGCGTCCAACGGGATACCCCCTCGCGGTTGACTTCGGTGTCTCTGCGCTCCGCGTACTCCGCGTCTCTTCCGGTGATCCCGCATCCATCGAGAGCGCTGCTCAGATCAGCACCCCCGACGATCTGCTCGACAACCCATCCAAACGCATCCTCTTCCAGTTCGATGCGCTCCCCAAACTCATCAAGAGCGGCAAGCTCACCGGTCTCAGGGCCGCGTGCGTGATCCCAACCCAGCAGATGTCGTGCAAGCACCTGCAGATCACCCCCGTCCCAGGCGTGTCGCTCAACGAACTCGCCATCGGGCAGATGAGCGATCGTCTCGGGTGCGAACCCGGCGCGCTGCTCGTCCGCAGTATTCCGGTCGGGGAATCCAAACAGAACAACAAGCAAGAGGTCATCTGCTTCGGTGCATCCAAGTCGTTCGTCGGACGCATGATGGACTCGCTCAAGCGTGCCAAGCTCGAGCCGGTGGGGATCCACAACACCTTCGAGACCCTTCGCCAGATTGTCCCTACGGACTCAAAGGGCAACGGGGCGTCGCTGCTCATCGACCTCGGGAGCGCATGCACCGTGGTGATGATCGTGCACAATGGGCAGATCATGTTTGCGCGCACGATCGACCACGGCGCGATCTCGTTCGATCAATGCATCTGCCGCCAGTTCCGCTGCACCATGATGGAAGCCCGCTCGATGCGCGAGCGGATCCAGGAGATGGCCGCGGTGACTACTGGTGCCAAGCAAAGTGCGAACCCGCACCCCTCGATGGACGATCCCGATATTTCCGAGCCACTCGAAATCTTGATCGACGAGATCATGATGTGCCTGCGCTACTACCGCTCGTCGATCCAAGGCCCAGCGGTTGAGCGTGCCTATTTCGTCGGTGGCATGGCGGGACACAAAGCCATCAGCGAGCACCTAGCGCGCGTGCTCAACCTTGAAACACGGGTCATCGACCCATTGAGCACCTTAGGACGCGCGGGCAAAGTCCCGGTCTCCGGGGTCAACCTGAGTAAGCCACAGCCCGGTTGGGCAACCACGGTCGGGTGCGTGTTGTGCCCGACGGATCTTTGACCGTTCAGCGTTTATTTGACTGACGAATACCGGCATCCGCCGGGGATGACGAGGAGGATCGATGCGATCAAACAACAAGAATGACGGCGCCAGCTTCCTGCCTACGGACTATGTTCGTGGCAAAGGTCAGGCACGCGCCTCGATGTTCGCGATCCTGCTCTTCGTGCTTGTGCTCGCGGGTGTGATCGGTGCGTTCTTCGTCAACCACCAGCGTTGGAGCCGGGTCCGCGAGCAGCAGAGAATCGTCGCGGCGTCATTCAAAGAAGAAACCGCGAAAATCGAGCAGCTCAAGGTCCTCGAAGATCAACGCGTCGTCCTCACCGACAAAGCAGAGATCGTCACCGCACTCAAAGACCGTGTCCCACGCTCGGTCCTCATGGGCGAGATCATCCGAGGCATCGGGGACGGGATCACCCTGACCGAGATCCAGCTCGAAGGCGAGCGGGTCCGTCCGCCGGCCCCGCCGGCGGTCAAGAAGGGCGCGGTCAAATCCATCGGGGTGAGCGGCGTCGGGAACGGAAAAGATCAAAAAGCCGAGGAACCGAAGGTCCACCCACCCAAGTTCGTGTTCAGCATTTCGGTCGACGGTTTATCCGCAGACAACGACGACATCGCGGATTACCTCGCATCACTGAAGGGCTCGCCGTTGCTCTCCAATGTCGAGCTCCAGTACATCAACCAGACGATCATCGATTCGATCGAGTACCGCAAGTTCCGCATCACGATGTCGCTGTCATCGACCGCCGATGCGAGCAAGGTCGCCGGAACAATCTCGGTCGGGATTGATGGGCATGTTGTGGCAACCGCCACCGAAGACACAGAAGACTGAACCACTGATCGATCGATTGACTGACGACTTTCATTTGACGAATCCAAGGAGATTCTTATGCAGTTTGGTATCCGAGAACTTGTCCTCTTCCTCACGGTCCTGCTCCTGCCGGTTGTGAGCTACATGCTGGTGTTCCGCCCGCAGAGTGCCAATATTGAGAGCGCAAAGGTCGAGATCGCTCACAAGCAAGAAATGCTCGGCAAGCTCCGCGCAGAGACCGCACGCAACGACGACCTCCTGCTCATCAACCAGCAGATCACCGAACGGATCGACACGATGGAATCCATGCTCCCTTCCAATAAGGAAGTGGATCAGATCGTCCGTCAGGTCTCGGGCCTCGCGATCCAGGCTGGTCTGAGCTCGCCAACACTCAAGAGCACCAAGCCACAAGCGGCGGCCCAGTTCCTCGAGCAACCGCTGGAGATGAGCATCGAAGGTTCATGGTCCGGGTTCTACGCCTTCTTGCTCAAAGTCGAGCAGATGCCCCGCATCACCCGCATCATTGACATGAAAATCGAAGACACATCGAGCGAAGAAACCGAGATCAAAGCGAGCTTCACGCTCAGCATCTTCTTCCGAGACGAGGTGACATCATGAGCGAAATCAACCCATTCACGCCCAAGGACAACGATCAGGAACACGGCGAGTCCAATGTCTTCCTGAACCTCAACAAAGCCGACGAAGCGACCGGTGTCCCATCGGTTATCCCAGGGATGGGCAACGATGCCGCGGGCGGTGGCTCGAGCTTTAGCACCGGTTCCGCCGAACCATCAAAGTTCAACGGCCAGGTCATGCTCGCGGGTCTTGTGTTTGCCATCGGTGTCGGATCGATCTATGCGATGCGGTACATCGGTATGCAAGCGGGGATCAAGGAATCGGTGTCGATGGTGGACTACACCGCCTCGACAACCTCGCCGGACTTTGTCAAACGATTCGACAAGATCATGGATGATCTCGAAGAGGTCAGCGTGTCGGTCCAGTTCGACAATGACACCGTCCTCCCTCAAGAGCCTTTCACGATGGCCAAGCTTGATGATCCAACCGATGAGTACCTCGCGCCACCTGTGAATGAAGACGACATGAATGCGCAGATGGCCCGTTTGGCACGCCAGCGCGCCGAGCAGGAGCGTCTCGATCGAGAAGCCGTCATTCAAAGCTACGAAAAACTCGCATCCAAACTCAAACTCCAGAGTGTGATTGGTGGTTCGCGTCCGGTCGCTCGGATCTCGGGTGAACCCGTCGCTATTGGGATGACCGTTGCTGACACATTCAAGGTGCTGGCGATCAATGGATCGCAAGTCATCCTCGAAGTCGAAGGCATGAAGTACGAACTCGGACTCGGTGAAGGCGCCAAACGCATCAACTAACACCTCTCAAGGAACTCGGCAACATGGCGGATATCGACGACATCCTAAACGAACTCGGGGTAGATGAGAGCGATCATCGACCGCGCCGAGCGATGAAGCCCAAAGGCAAGGACCAGCATCGTCTCGATCAGCGCGCAGGGTCTTTCTCTCCGCTCCCCTCGATGCCATCGGGCCAGCGTCGGTACGGTCAAGAGGGCGGATCGAGTGTCGACGAAGACTCCGATGTGCTCGGGAATCAGATCGCCTCCGCGGGAGCATCGGTCGGCAGCGCGGTGCATGAAATCTATCGACCGAACCACTCAGAATCGATCGCGGACCCCGCCGATGGCGACTTTGCTCAGCAACTGATCGATTCGGGCGCGGTGACCTCCGAACAACTCACCGCGGCCAATCAGGTCCTCAAGCAAACCCCGGGGGCCCTCCTCGTGGACCTGCTCATCGAGCAGGGCGCCGACGAAGAAAAAATTCAATCCATCGTCGCCCAGCGTGCCGGGGTTCCGTTCGAGCGCGTCGATATTGAAGCTGGTCTCGACGGCGGTTTCGATGGCAAACTCCTCCAGCGTCTCACCCCAGAGTTCTGCAAATCACACCATGTCCTCCCCCTCCGCACCGAGGGCACGCGCGTGGTCATGGGTGTCGTCACGCCGGACGATGTGTTCATGATCGACGAAATCTCGTCACGCCTGCGTGTGTCGAGTGTCAAACTGGTGCTCGTCACGCCTGGCGATATCCGCGCCGCACTCGAGCTGATAGGTCACGATTCAGGCGATGATGTAGACCTCTCGGAAATCCTCGCGGATGTCGATGTCGGCGATGTCGAAGTCTCCCAGGCGCAACAAACCGAAGCGGTGGACCTTGAAGCACAAGCCGGCGAGTCTCCGGTCATCCGCTATGTGAACTACATCATCCAGAATGCGGTCAAAGAAGGCGCATCGGATATCCACATCGAACCGGGCGAGAAGAAAATCAAAGTCCGCCTCCGCATCGATGGCGTGCTCTACGAATCCATGAACCCACCGCCTTCAATGTCCGCCGCGATCACCTCGCGCCTCAAGATCATGGCCGATCTGGACATCGCCGAGCGACGCGTCCCGCAGGACGGCCGCATCCGCTGTACGGTTCAAGGTCGAAAGCTTGACCTTCGTGTGTCATCGCTCCCCACCGGATACGGCGAAAAGATCGTCATGCGTATCCTCGATACCAAATCCATCAATGTCCAACTCGAAGACCTCGGGTTCGATGACGATTCACTCGCGATCTGGAAGAACGAAATCAAGCAGCCCCACGGCATTGTGCTCGTCACCGGTCCGACCGGTTCTGGTAAAACGACCACGCTCTACTCATCGCTCCGCCAGATCGACAACAAGAAACTCAATGTCTCCACCGTCGAAGACCCGATCGAATACCACCTCGACGGCATCACCCAAACCCAGACGCACGCGAAGATCGACATGACCTTCGCCAAAGCACTCAAAGCACTTCTACGCCAAGACCCTGATGTCATCATGGTCGGTGAAATTCGAGACCACGAAACCGCGCACACCGCAGTCCAAGCCGCGCTTACTGGTCACTTGGTGCTGTCAACACTCCACACCAACGACGCGCCGAGTTCGGTCACGCGTCTGGTCAACATCGGACTCGAACCCTTCCTCGTCGGCGCCGCGCTCAACGGCGTACTCGCCCAGCGTCTGCTCCGCCGCTTGTGCGCTACTTGCAAAGCACAAGAAGCACCAAGCGAAGAAATGGCCGAGTTCCTCGAAATCAACGGACTTCCCGTCAACGAGATGTGGGTCCCCAAGGGATGCGACAAGTGCCGCAACACCGGATACTCCGGGCGCGTGGGTATCTACGAGATGCTCGCGGTCGATGACAACCTCCGCGATGTCATCGCGCGCAACCCCAATGTCTCCGAGTTCCGTCGTTTGTGCCTGGAGCGTGGAATGAACTCACTCCGCGCCGACGGGATCAACAAAACAAAGGCGGGCTTGACGAGTATCCAAGAAGTGCTCCGTGTGACTTCAGCGCACTAAGCCGACTCGCGAGCCAAAGTTTTGATCAATCCGATCTGGAATCCTCAATAAGTTTCCGCGCCATCGTCGTCGCTCGACGGATCACGATGGTGGGGGTCTGATCATTGTTGTCCACACTCCCTACGACATGAGCCGTGACGATTGAACCTTCAAGGATGAGGCTCAGTTGCTCGGCGAGCTCGCCCGGCTCATTGAGTCCCGCATTGGTGCACAGCTCACGAAGGTAGCGGACCACCCCGATTTTGTGATCCGCCGCAACCCGGCGCATCGGGCAATCGTGATCGCAATACTCCGCTGATGCATTGATGAACATGCAGCCTTGGAAGGTGTCCTGATTGAACCAGATCTCGTGGTATCCAAACACCGCGATGATCTTCTCGATCGAGTTTTTTGAGCATGAGTCCACATGCTTCATCAACTGATTTCGAAAGATCTCATCCCGACGACGAAGCGCCGCGAGGATCAGCTCGTCTTTGGACTTGAAGTGGTTGTAGAGGGTCATCTTGCTGATGCCGCTCTCGCGTTGGATCTGATCGAGCCCGGTATTGTGGAATCCGTTGCGATAAAAGATTTTCATGGCGGCATCGACAAGCTCGTCGCGTCTGCTCGGGGGCATGGTGGCCTCGCTTTCAATATTTATACTGACTAATAAGTATATATGAGAATGATCAAAATATCTGCGTAGATCGCTCAAATACGGCATAAATCACCAAATCAGAGAGTCAGAGTAAGAATTTAGTGAAAATAAACACTATGAGTTTGCAATAATCATACTGATCGGTAAGTATGTATAAGTGTCGAGGATGATTCCTATCCTCTTCTATCACACAAGGAGATACACAATGTCACGCATCGAACCACTCACCATCGAAAACGCACCACCCGCTGCAGCCGAGATCCTCGGAGCAATCAAGAACAAAATAGGGATGGTCCCCAACATCTACGGCGCTATGGCCCACTCCCCGGCCGCCCTTGGTGCCAAACTCGCCTTCGATCAAGCGATGGGTGAATCCGCACTGTCCCCGGCTGTCAAAGAGCAACTCGCGATGGTCATCGCAGGCACCAATGCGTGTGATTACTGTGCGTCAGCACACACCGCGATCGGCAAGGGTGCCGGCGTTGATGCTGATGAACTGAACAAAAACCTCTCAGGGAACGCAAGCGATCCGAAGGTCCAGGCGCTGCTCACCCTCGCCAGGTCCATCGTGACCGATCGTGGTCGCATCTCCGATATCGAGCTCAGCGACGCCCGCAACGCCGGCATCACCGAAGCGGAACTGGTCGAGGTCATCGCCGCCGTCGCGATCAATACCTTCACCAACTACTTCAACCACATCGCCGCGACGGAGATTGATTTCCCAGTCGTCCGCACCGCAGCAGCTGTTTCGTAAACACATACAACGCCCTTCGGGGCATCCACTCACGCAAAGGTAAGCATCATGAAAACTCACAAGGCCGTCATGGCCAGCGCCATCGTTGCGCTCGCAGGACTCTCGGTACACGCACACGCAGAACAGAATGATCGCGGCGGTCAATCTGATCACTCCATCACTGAATCAGTTCGGAGCTCGCAAGTCCGCTATGGCACAGAGAACATCAACGGGCTCGATATCTTCTACCGCGAAGCAGGTACAGTTGGACAGCCCGAACTCGTACTCCTTCATGGGTTCCCAACTTCTTCACACATGTACCGCGAGCTGATCGATGATCTCGGAGACGAGTTCCACATCATCGCTCCCGACTATCCAGGCTACGGCCTCAGCGATGCGCCGAGCACCGAGGAGTACGACTACACCTTCGATAACTTCGCAGGAGTCGTCAATGAACTCCTTCAGCGCAAGGGATTCAACGACTATGTTCTGTATGTCATGGACTACGGCGCCCCGGTCGGGTACCGAATCGCGACCGAGCACCCAGAGCGCGTTGCTGGTTTCGTAGTCCAGAACGGAAACGCGTATGTTGAAGGTCTTGAAGATTTTTGGAATCCGATCAAGAAGTACTGGGAATCCGGCGCATCCGAAGACCGCGACGCACTCCGTGGTCTTCTGACCATCGACGCGACCAAATGGCAATACCTCAACGGCGTCCGCGATGAATCCGTCATCTCTCCAGATAACTGGCTCGTGGTTCAGCCGCTGCTCGACCGCGAGGGTAACGATGCTGTTCAGCTCGATCTCTTCTACGACTACCGCACCAATGTCCCGCTCTACCCAAGCTGGCAGCAGTACTTCCGCGACAACCAGCCCCCGATGCTGATCACATGGGGCAGCGGTGACTATATCTTCCCAGAAGCGGGCGCCCATCCTTATCTTCGTGACCTCCCGAACGCGGAGTTGCATGTTCTCGAAACCGGTCACTTTGCGATCGAAGAAGACGGCAAGCTGATCGCTGCACTCATCCGCGACTTCATCCGTCGCTTGGACACTGTTTCCTTGAGTGATTAATCACTCCTCCTGCGGGCTGCGCCGGCGACAACCGGTGCAGTCCTTTTTATATCAAACAATCCACCTCATCAAGGAGTACGCTATGGCGTCCCCGACAGATATCCGTCCGCCCTTTACAAGAGAATCCGCGATTGCAAAGGTGCAAGCCGCGGAAGACGCGTGGAACTCGCGTGATCCAAAGAGGATCGCTCTCGCGTACTCTCCCGACTCAGAATGGCGTAACCGTGATCAGATCTTCTCCGGGCGCGATGCGATCGAGTCGTTCCTCACGGACAAATGGTCCAAAGAACTCGACTACCGTCTCATGAAAGAACTCTGGTCGTACACCGACAACCGGATTAGTGTCCGCTTCGAGTACGAATGGCACAACAACGCCGGTCATTGGTTCCGAACCCACGGCAACGAGCACTGGGAGTTCGACAGTTCAGGGCTCATGGCGCGTCGCGATATGAGCGCCAATGACATCGAGATCAACGAAACTGATCGGCGACACACACAAAGCTGAATCCCAAGAATGGATGCTCTCAAGATGCTCGGCGTATGAATTGCTAGAATACAGCATATCAATACAAGCTATCGATGAGGAGACAAGCATGACCGACAACTCAATCGAATCCGTCCTCCACGAAAACCGCATCTTCAACCCACCCGCCGCGTCTGATGTCGGCGCTTCCAAGTGGTTGGTTTCGTCGATGGATCAGTACAACGCGATGTACAAGGAATCGATCGAGTCTCCCGAAAAATTCTGGGCAGAGGTTGCCGAGGACTTTCACTGGTTCAAAAAATGGGACACCGTCCTTGAATGGAACGCCCCCGACGCCAAGTGGTTCAACGGCGGCAAAACCAATGTCTGTTACAACTGCGTCGATCGACAAGTCGAATCCGGTCACGGCGACCAACCCGCGATCATCTGGGAAGGCGAGCCTGTCGATGATTCCGGAAACCCAACCGACCAACAAACCCTCACCTACAAAGACCTCCAAACCGAAGTCTCCAAACTCGCCAATGTCCTCAAATCCAACGGCATCAAAAAGGGCGACATTGTCACGATCTACATGGGCATGGTCCCGCAGCTCGCGATCGCGATGCTCGCGTGCGCCCGCATCGGCGCACCACACTCCGTCATCTTCGGCGGCTTCAGCGCCCAAGCAATCGCGGACCGAGTGGAAGACGCAAACTCAAAGATGATCATCACCTGCGATGGATCATGGAGACGAGGCAAGGTCGTCCCACTCAAAGACAATGTCGACGAAGCAATCAAGATCCTCAAAGCCAACGGCAACCAACCCGTCGAGCATGTCCTCTGCTATGGACGCTGCCACAACGACATCAAATGGGGCGCACTCGACCTCTGCTGGAACGAGCAGATGGAACAAGCATCCGCAGACTGCCCATGCGAACAACTCGACGCCGAGGACATGCTCTTTCTGCTCTACACCTCCGGATCGACCGGAAAACCCAAGGGCATCGTCCACACCACCGCGGGATACATGGTCTTCACCGCGATGACCAGCAAGTACACCTTCAACCTCATCCCGGATTCCAACCAGACCTTCTGGTGCACCGCAGACTGCGGGTGGATCACCGGTCACTCCTACATCGTCTACGGCATCCTCCCCAACCGTGTCCCATCCGTCATGTTCGAGGGTGGTCCCGACTACCCAACCGCCGCACGATTCTGGCAGATCGTCGAGCGTCACAAGGTCACCCAGTTCTACACCGCACCCACCGCGATCCGCGCGTTCATGAAGTGGGGGGACGAGCATCCAGAATCCGCCGATCTCTCCTCTATCCAGGTCCTCGGCACAGTCGGCGAACCCATCAACCCCGAAGCGTGGATGTGGTACCGCAACAAGATCGGTCGAGGCATCTGCCCCATCGTCGACACCTACTGGCAAACCGAGACCGGCGGTCATGTCATCACCCCCCTCCCCGGCGCGACCCCGACCAAGCCCGGTTCCTGCACACTCCCGATGTTCGGGATCGACGCCGCGGTCACCGATGAAATCGGGAATGTCTCCAAACCAAACACCGGCGGCATCATGACCATCCGCAAACCATGGCCCGCGATGCTCCGCGGAATCTATGGCGACCGCGAGCGGTTCATCCACACCTACTGGTCCACCGTCGTCAAAGATGGAGAGCCGTACTACGCCGCCGGAGACGGCGCGCGACGCGACGAGCTCGGCAACTTCTGGATCATGGGACGCACCGACGATGTCATCAATGTCTCCGGACACCGCTTAGGAACGATGGAAGTCGAGTCCGCGCTGGTTTCCCACAAGAGCGTCGTCGAAGCCGCGGTGGTGGGGATGCCCCACGAGATCAAAGGCACCGGGATCGCCGCCTTCGTCACCCCGGGTCCGGGATACGAAGCGAGCGACGAGCTGATCAAAGAACTCCGCGAGCATGTCGCAACCGAGATCGGCGCGATCGCCAAGCCCGACATGATCCGCTTCACCGCCGCGCTACCCAAAACGCGTTCAGGGAAGATCATGCGAAGGTTGCTCCGCTCGATCGCCGCGGGAGACACCGAGATCACCCAAGACATCACGACCCTCGAAGACTTGTCTGTGGTTGCGAGGCTCGCCGGGAACGAAGAATAATCTCAGTGACGACTCGTACGGAGCCATGACCAAACAAGTGAATGAACTTAGAACCGTTCAAATATTGAACAGGTTATCAATATAATTGTGCATACTTGGATTCAGTTTTGTTGGCGTACCCATAGACCTCGTGTACATTATCGGGTGATCCCGATGGCAATCTGTCAGTCCAGCGAGTGATCACAGCCAATCTCTGGAGGTACACCAATGGAATTTGTTCACACGAGCGTTCTGTCAGTTCTCTTCGCGATCACCGCATCCAACGCATCGATTTTCGACTTTGAAGATCAGGCACAAACCACGATCGGTGGTGTCCGCTCCGGCGCGCATACCAATCTCACACTTGAGGATGACGGTTTGGAAATGACAATCTACCGATCGAGCGGAGCCGCGTTCGACATCTTCCCGAACAATACATTCGGTCCCGATCCGGTTTTCATGCCACCAGTGACTTGGATGAACAACTCGTGGGATCCATTCTGGGATGTATCACAGACCGATGACACCATCATCCTCAACTTCAGTTCGATGGTTTCCGATTTTTCGTTCCGATTCGGAGACTTCGGGGACGACGACGATGACATCTACATCGAAAGCTACGCCGGACTCGATGGCACTGGCGACCTCGTCGACTCCAACTACGAGTTCCTCGAAGGCAACGACACCTTCGAGTTTACATCAGGCGCGCTCTTGCTTACAGGTGCCCTGAGAAGCGTGGTCATCTTCACCGGCGGGGACTTCACAAACTCAATCTTCATCGACAACATCCGTGCTACAGGGGTACCATCGGCACCATCGCTCGCGATTCTGGGGATGGGCGCATTGGTTGGAACGCGCCGCCGAAGAGCATAATCAACTTCAAATACGCGACTTGATCGAGTTGGTGCCTGAGAGCGTCCAACGGATGTTGGTATACGCTATCATATCGCCATGAACCCTCGCCATTGGATCGCCGTTGTCATTCTGTTCTGCACACTCGGCGTCCACCACGCCCCCGCCCAATCGAGCGAGGCCGTGGATGACACAGCACAACAAGAAACTTCAGGCATCCTCGACCAAGGCAGCGATTCTCTCTTCGGAATCTTCGATTTCACCCAATACTCCTTCCGCGACCTCACCCTCTACTGGGAAAACGACGGCACGCTCCCCAACCTCATCGACGACACCGACCGCTTCTACACCAACGGCACAGGGATCGAAGTCTCCTTCGACCCCAACCTCACCCCAGCACTCGAATCTCGGCTCGCGATCTCCCGCGATCCAAACCAACGCTTCGGTGTCGGCATCGCGCTCAAGCAAAAAATCTTCACCCCCGCAGACATCACCCTCCCCAACCCACCAGCGCGGGACCATCCCTACGCCGGTCACCTTGAGTTCGTGTTTGCCTTCCAACGCGCCGACGACACCAAGCACGACCACTTCGGACTCTCCCTCGGCCTCACCGGACACTCCAGCGGCTCCGAAGGCATCCAGCAATGGATCCACAACACCTTCCCCGACGAGTTCGACCCCCTCGGATGGGGCACCCAACTCCCCGGCGAACCGACCATCAACTTCGCGTACACGCGGACATGGAAATCCAAAGCCGCGGATATCGGTGGACTCGAAATGGAGATGCTCCCCTCGCTCGGTTTCGATCTTGGAACGGTTTCGATCTCAGCCCGCTCCGCGATGACCCTCCGCATCGGCAAAAACCTCCCAACCGACTTCGGACCCGCTTCGCTGCTGGGACACAAAGACCACACCGTCCGCACCAGCCAATCCAGAATGCGACCCGACGGCACCGAACCCAACTGGTCCTTCTACTCCTACGCAAGAATCGGCGTCGACGCAATCGCACGCGACCTCTACCTCGACGGCACCGCCTTTGTCGGCTCCCGCTCCGCACAGCGCGAACCCCTCGTCGCCACCTTCACCTTCGGCATCGTCGCGCAGTACGAAAGCTTCTACCTCGGATGGGCACAGCACATCCAAACCGAACGCTTCGAGCTCCAACCCGACGAACAAACCTGGGGCTCCATCGTCTTCGGCAGCTCCTTCGAGTGGTAAACCTTTTGGGAGTATCCAATGGATCAACAACAACCACTCTCCGAGCACCAGTACCTTGAATCCAAAGCAAACCAAAGCCGTGGATCGGTCGCTTGGTACCTGCTCCCGTTCATAATCTTGATCCGACCCGGTCGCTTCATGCTCTCTTGGGGAATCCACGCAAACATTGTATGGATTTTATTCGCGGCATGGATTGTCGGTGCAGGACGGATATCAAACTGGGTCATCAACCAGCAACGCCTTGATGCCAATCCGCTTCCCTTCAAGATCGAATCTTGGACAACACTCTTTCTCGTACTGGGAGTGCTGGGTCTGCTCAGGGGTGCTTTCGAATACGGACTCGGGGGTGCATGGACATGGCTCAAACTCCGAATCTGCGGCATCCGGGGGAATGAATGGAATCGCAGCACGCGCATCTACCTCTTTGCTCGTCTTGTTGAGATGGTTCCGGCGTTGCTTCTTTTGATCTACTTTACTCAGCGATATACGGGGCTCCGCGAGTACATCAGCCAGCCGGTCGCTTGGCCAAACTATGTCGTGATGGCTTTTTTCTTTCTCTCGCCCATCATCGCCTATCTGGGAGTCAAGTCGTGCTACAGCATTCAAAAAGCGTGGGGCGTCGTCCTATTTCTCGTGTGGCCGTTGCTTTGGAGAGCCGTGATTTTCGGCGGAGCAATCATCTACACCAGCACCTCAAACCCTTTGGCCGGACCATACCCAGATACACAGCACCCGGTCGTTGCAGCCCGGGGTGTGCTGAAGTTTGAATATCCCGACGGTTGGAAGGCAAGCATCACAGACCCAGAGGGTCCAAGCTCAATCGAGGCGACGATCATTTCTGAAAACGAGATGGGGTCATTGGTGATCCGAGTCCAGCCGCGTGAAGAGGTGGATCTCATCCAATACGACCTCGGCTTGCTCGCAGAGCTCGGATACAAAATCATCAGCTCAACCCAAGCACCAAATATTCGATTCGAACAACAGCGCGGCGATGGCGTTGACTACATCATCAACGCGGGACCCAGCGAGAACAGCAAGCAATACAAAATGCTTCATCTCTTGGTGCACTTTGATGTCGATCACGATGTCCTCTTCCGCTTCATGGCAACCGAACGCTATTGGCGTGCCGCGCTCGAAGGCTGGAAACAAATCCTCGCCACACTGGAAATCGGTGATCTGTATCAGATTGCGCCGGATATCTCTGCGCCGATGGGAATCAATCGCGAGGTGTACTCTTTCAATGCCCCCGGCAACTGGAATCTCAGCGAATCCCAGCGCGACCCATTTACAAATCTAGAAATCAGCGCCAAGCAATATTCATGGTTTACGACCATGATTATTGATCGTGATATGACCGCCCAAGCCGAACTCGACTTGTATCTCAATCACTCGATCGACGACCAACTCGTCTCATTCACAACGATGACAACATGGATGGGTCTCCACGGCGTCGGGGTTCAAGGTCAACTCCGAGAATCTCTCGCAGGGTACCAACAGTTCAAAGCCTTCTACATCCCGTTGGCTGACGGCAGAATCTTCGTTGTCAAAATGTATCAGGCCGAATCATCCACAAACCTCACCAACCCCGGCTTCAACCTCATCGAATCCACCTTCAAACTCCTCGTCGAACCCGCAGAGGTTGATCCGTAAACCACACCGGATACCATCGCCCATGAGCACACCCTCCATCCCGTCGCCCCCCCTCGTCAGCGTCATCATGGGTTCGAAGTCCGATTGGCCCGATGTCATGGAGCACACCGGGACGATGCTTGATGAGCTGGGCATCCCTTACGAGGTCAAGGTCGTCTCCGCGCATCGCACTCCTGACCTGCTTGTCGAGCACGCCAAGGGCGCACGCGAGCGGGGCATCGAGGTCATCATCGCCGGCGCTGGTGGAGCGGCGCACCTGCCTGGGATGGTCGCATCCATGACCACCCTCCCCGTCATTGGGGTCCCCGTTATGAGCAAAGCACTCAAAGGCATGGACTCCCTGCTCTCGATCGCGCAGATGCCCGCAGGGATCCCCGTCGCGACCGTCGCGATCGGGAAAGCCGGTGCTGCCAACGCGGGACTGCTCGCGGGTTCGATCCTGAGCAACAAATATCCTGACATCCACAGCAAGCTCGAAGCGTTCCGAGCAAACCAAACCAAAGCCGTGCTCGACAACCCCGATCCGAGAACCGGATCATGACTCAGGGTGGCACAGGCAAGACCGTTGGCATCATCGGAGGCGGACAACTCGCGCAGATGCTCGCAAGCTCCGTCCATCACCTAGGGATCAAGTGCATCGTCCTTGATCCCAACCCGGACTGTTGCGCTACCAACGAGCTCGGCAAGTGCGAACAGATCGTCGCACAGTATGACGACGAACACGCACTCGTCAAGCTCGCCCAATCCTCCGATGTCGTGACTTACGAGTTCGAGAATGTCCCTGGACAGGGCGCCTCGCTCATCGCGGACCACTCAACGATCCATCCGAACCCCAAAGCATTGAGCGTCTCCCAAGACCGCCTCAGCGAACGCGCGATGTTCGCAGAGCTCAACATCCCCGTCCCTCCATTCGCGCAAGTCGATTCGCTCGATCAGCTCAACCAAGCCCTCGAACAACTCGGCGTCCCCGCGATCCTCAAAGCCCGAACCCTCGGCTACGACGGCAAAGGACAAGTCCTCATCAGCGACCCAACCAAAGCATCCAACGCGTGGGAAACGCTCGGCAAAGTCCCCGCGATCTTGGATGGATTCATCGAGTTCCATCGCGAGCTCTCCATCATCGCGACGCGCGCGGTCGATGGACACATCGAGTACTACCCCCTCAGCGAGAACATCCATCGCGGCGGGATCCTCCGTCTCTCCAAAGCACCCGCTCGCAATGTTGACGGCGCCGTCGCGGAGCAAGCACGATCCGCGATCCAGCGCATCCTCGAACACTTTGACTATGTCGGGACGCTCGCCGTGGAGTTCTTCCAGCTTGGGGACGGCCCAACCGCAACGCTCCTCGCCAACGAGATCGCGCCGCGCGTCCACAACACCGGACACTGGACCATCGAAGGCACCAAAACCAGCCAGTTCGAGAACCACATGCGAGCCGTGCTGGGGATGCAACTCGGAAGCACCCAGCCCATCGGGTGCAGCGCGATGGTCAACCTCATCGGGAACGAACCCCGACCCGGATCACTGGGCGCAATGCCCCAAGCCCATGTCCATCTCTACGGCAAAGAACCCCGAGCCGGACGCAAAATCGGACACATCACACTCAACGCACCCACCGAACAAGAACTCGACGCGATGCTCGAACGCTTCACACGCATCGTCGGATGATCTTGTACACCAATCTCAATCTTGTTCGAACACAAGTCCAAGCACCTTGCGTTGTGCGTTGGAAATCCCAAGCCGATTGATCTGCGTTTCCGACTTGTATCTGCGATCCGCAAGCTCGGTCATCGCGCATCGGTACACATCAAAACGCACAATCCGATGCGTCGTTTGATGCACAAACGAATCCACCAACTCCGCATCGTCACCAACTTCATCAACAGCAGTGGGGCGATCCTCCCGTTCAATCGTCGGCACCTGCCACATATTCGCCCACATCCCGCCGCTCCCGCGCTGTTCCATCAGCACGCGCCCATCATCATCCACGCTCAGCACGGAAGCGCAGAACAACTCTTTGCGCTTCGCGCGTGCCTTGGGAGGCGGGACGGACTCGGTTGTTCCCGCTTTGAACGCTTCGCACAACTTCGCAACAGGACACCGATCGCATTGGATCTTCTTGGGAGTGCACACCGTCGCGCCCAGTTCCATCAGCGATTCGTTGAGCACGCCGGGGTCTGTAGACGCTTCAACCAATCCCGTCGCGCGCTCCCACGCCCATTTGATCGTCGCGGGATCGGTCTGCTGCTGATCCACATTGTGGACGCGCTGCAGCACCCGCATCACATTCCCATCAACCAAAGGCTCCCGATCACCGAACACCATCGACGCCATCGCACCAGCCGTGTACCGACCAATCCCCGGCAGCGCCATCAGCGACTCCACATCACTCGGGATCACGCCGTTGTGATTCTCGACCACCGCTTTGGCACACGCATGAAGCATCCGCGCCCTCCGGTAGTACCCAAGCCCAGACCACTCACCAAGCACCTCTTCTTCATCCGCATCCGCGAGGTCTTTGATCGTCGGGAACCGCTCAACAAACGGCCCAAACTTCTCAAGCACCCTCGACACCTGTGTCTGCTGAAGCATGAACTCGCTCACAAGCGACCAGTACGGATCGCGAGGCGTGATCCGCCAGGGCATCTCCCGCGCCGCATCAACAAACCACGCTTCGAGTGCTCGAGCGATTTTGCGATCAGTCATCAACCCCGCCAATCGCTTTGCTGATCGCGCTCTTGAGCGTCGCCCACTTGGTCTCTTTGGTGAAGCAGACCGAGACGAACTCGGTATGGACCAAGACATTGCTTACGCCACTGCACGAAAGGATCGCCGCCGCGAGCGGATCGTCCGAACCTTTCGAGGCATCAAACACCGACACGATCCGTCCCGGCGCGGGATCAACAATGAGCTTCCGCGCCTGCGGGTTCGGGGTCGTCTCGATGTGCTTGATCGTGTATCCCATCCGTTCGCATCTCCGTCATCGACTTGCCAAACCGCTCATTCCATTCTCTGAGCGACGATTTCTGCGCATCATCTGTCCAGATCGGTTAGAATCAGACCACCAGAACGCCAGTTTCTCTAACTCCTGACCCACAAAGGGTAGCCCGTGGGATTGATGACCCGACTCCAAGACCTGTTTAGCCGACTCAGCGCGTACGACGCGTGGGAGGTGCTTGTTGAGTTGGCCATCATCTGGATCGTGGTCTATGTCATCCTCCGCTTCCTCCAAGGCACCCGCGCCGCTCGCGCCATCAAAGGACTCATCTTCGTCCTCATTGTTGGGACCCTCATCGTCCGAGTTCTCGGCGAAGACACCTTCGCGCGTCTCACCTACCTCTACGACCGCGTCCTCGCAGGCTTCGCCCTCGCCCTCGTCGTCATCTTCCAGCCCGAACTCCGTCGAGCGTTGATCCGTCTGGGCGAAACCCGATTCTTCGGGACCACCCAGCAAGGCGCCGCCGCGGTCGCGGCTCAGCTCTCGCCCGCGTGCGTGTTCCTCTCCAAAGCCCGCTTCGGCGCGATCATCGTGATCGAACGGCGCGTCGGACTCAAAGCGGTCATCGAGGGAGGGACGGATCTGGACGCGAAACTCACCTCCTCGCTCATTCAAACAATCTTCCATCCCGGTTCAGCACTCCACGACCTCGCGGTCGTGATCCGAGGCGACCGCATCCACTCTGCAGGTGTCCAGCTCCCCATGGCCAGCGCGACGGAGATCACCGATCAATCCTTTGGATCAAGACACCGCGCCGCGATCGGGGTCACCAGAGATTCCGATGCGCTCGTCATCGTCGTCTCCGAAGAATCCGGATTCATCCGCATCGCCCAGCGCGGCGTGCTCTCGAATCCAATCGACCGTGCGGATTTCGAAATCACACTCCGGGAACTCCTCGGACACCACGACGACCCAGACGCCGCCGTGACCATCGCCGATGAAAGCGCCGACGATCCAGAGTCGGGCTTTGTCGAGGAGGTCCGGAAGCCCGTTCCGACCGGGACGATGTCCGAGTCCACCCATCCGGTGAAGAAAGACTCCGCGGACAAGGGCGATCCGGACAAACCAACCGATCAAAGGGAGGCGTCGTAATGGCTTCCGCAACAACGGCACAGACCGCATCCACATTTTGGTCCACGATCCGGACGGTGATCTTGGTGACCTTTCTCGCCGTGCTGATCTGGCTGCTCGCTGAATCGCGGATGGTCCAGACCCGCGTCATCGAGCTGCAGGTTGTCCTTGTCGGCAACAGTCAGGACCCGCAACACCAGTTCGTTGTCCGTCCCGCGCTCAGCGAAGCGTGGTCCGCATCGGTGGATCTGGAACTCGAAGGATCGCTCGCATCCCTCGACGAAGTCTCCCGAGAACTCCGAGGCCGCGTCCAGCTGATGGTGGGGGACCAGATCCCGGCACGAGTCGGGGTCCACGAGCTTGATCTCCGATTGGCACTCAACCACCTGCCGACGCTGCGAACCCGAGGCGTCTCCATCCGCTCGCTCTCCAAAGACCTCGTCAAAATCGAGGTGGATCAGCTCATCGAGCTCGAACTCCCCGTCCGGGTCAATCTCCCAGAAAGCGTCGCGCTCGACGGTCCGCCCCGCGCCATCCCCCAAACCATCAGCATCAAAGGTCCATCCACGCTGATCTCCATCTACGAGGACCGCGATGTCACCGCCTCACCCTCTCCCAGCGCGATCTCCGCGCTGATCCCAGGTCGGCTCGAAACCATCCCAAGCGTCGCGATCAACCTGCCCTTTGCCTCCGAACCTCGATCCGCACAGGGATGGACCCCGATCCTGACCCCAAGCCGAGTCGATATTCGTCTCACCATCCGCTCCCTGACCCAAATTACCACGATCGATCGTCTCCCGGTCCAGATTCTCCTCGCACCAGCGGAAGTCGGCCGATGGAATGTCAAACTCAACTCGGGCAGCGAGGACCTCGTTTCGATCCAAATTTCGGGCCCCACAGACGCCCTCAACGCGATTAACTCGGGGTCGGTCGTCCCCGCAGCGGTTCTCTCCCTGTCCTTCCAAGACCTCGAACGCTCGATTTCATCCAAACAAATCGAAATCCTCGGGCTGCCCAACGGCGTCGAGGTCATGTCTGAAATCCCAGAGGTCGCCTTCACCATCTCACGGATCGCACAGCCCACGCAGGACCCCGCGACGGCCGGCCCCTAAAGCCCGTCTCAATTATCCGAAATTGCCCATTCCGAGGCGCGGAATCCATACCAATTCAATGACTTCCGTGAGTCAACGCCCTACCCTTCACTCCCCATTGTCGGCATCGGAGCCGACGATTGGTGACCAGTCAGTTCCGCTTTATTGACACGATAGAACCGTCCAAAATACGGACGATCCAGGGAGCCACCCGTGAAGATCAAGACCGACGAAATCGTCAGCGTCATCAAACAAGAAATCGAAAGCTTTTCCTCACAACTCGAGATCTCAGAGGTCGGTCGTGTTGTCGAGGTCGGCGACGGTATCGCTCGCATCTACGGGCTCTCCAAAGCCAAATCTTCCGAACTCATCGAGTTCCAGACCAAGACCGGTTCGGTCATGGGTCAGGTCATGAACCTCGAAGAAGACACCGTCGGTGCCGTGATCTTCGGCAACTACCTTGAGGTCAAAGAAGGCGACACCGTCAAAGCAACAGGCAACCTGCTCTCCGTACCAGTCGGTGAAGCCATGCTCGGCCGCGTCGTTAACCCGCTCGGTGTGCCCATCGACGGCGGCGCTGAAATCAACGCAACCGAAACCGCGATGGTCGACATCATCGCGCCAGGCATCGCAGCCCGTCAACCAGTGCACGAACCACTGCAGACCGGTATCAAAGCGATCGACGCGATGATCCCAGTTGGTCGCGGTCAGCGCGAACTCATCATTGGTGACCGCAAGACCGGCAAGACCGCAGTCGCGATCGACGCGATCATCAACCAGAAACAATACTGGGGCACCAAAGACGCGGTCGTCTGTGTCTATGTTGCGGTCGGTCAGAAAGAATCAACCGTCGCAGGCGTCGTCCAGGTTCTCCGCGACGCCGGCGCGATGGACTACACCATCGTCGTCAACGCGGGTTCATCGGACCCAGCTCCGCTCCAGTACATCGCGCCATACTCCGGTACCGCGATGGGTGAGCACTTCATGTGGTCGGGTAAAGAAGAAGGCAAGACCATGTCCAATGGCTCGCCTTACCCCAAGCATGTCCTCTGTGTCTACGACGACCTTTCCAAGCAAGCGGTCGCGTACCGCCAGCTCTCACTCCTGCTCCGTCGTCCACCAGGCCGCGAAGCATTCCCCGGCGATGTGTTCTACCTGCACTCCCGCCTCCTCGAGCGCTCCACCAAGCTCTCCGACGAGAACGGCGCTGGTTCACTCACCGCGCTCCCGATCATCGAAACCCAAGAAGGCGATGTTTCAGCGTACATCCCAACCAATGTGATCTCGATCACCGACGGCCAGATCTACCTCGAACCAGAACTCTTCTTCTCAGGTGTTCGCCCCGCGATCAATGTGGGTATCTCGGTCTCCCGCGTGGGTGGTGCCGCTCAGATCAAAGCAATGAAGAAGATCGCGGGTTCACTCCGCCTCGACCTCGCGGCGTACCGCGAACTCGAAGCGTTCGCCCAGCTCGGTACCGATCTCGACAAAGCAACCAAAGCACAGCTCGACCGCGGTGCACGCATGGTGGAGCTGCTCAAGCAGCCTCAGTATGTGCCGTTCAATGTTGTGGACCAAACCATCTCGATCTTCGCAGGCACCAAGGGCTTCCTCGACGATGTCGAGATCACCAAGGTCTCCGCATTCGAGAAAGCAATGCACGAGTACTTCCAGACCAGCGGCAAAGCAATCTGGGACCAGCTCAACAACGATCTGGCAATCAACGACGAACTCGGAACCAAGCTCGTCGACGCCCTGAACAACTTCAAAGCGGGCTGGAACGGGTAAACCAAGATTCACAGCTTAGTTATCAAACGAAACGCCGAAAGGCGTTTTTTATTTTGCACCAATGCGCAATTATGTTATGCTGTACAGATGTTTGCTTTAAAATGGCTTGCCGTCAAGAACTGTATAATCCTGTGCGTGCTTTCATTACCCATCGTTACACAAGCGTCAGCGCAAAGCTGTGATCAAATCACATTTTCGAGTACGCAACTTGATGCCGGAATGAACCCGCGAGCTATTGCTCTGGGCGATATCGATGGCGACTCAGATCTTGATATGGTGGTCGCGCCCAGTGGCGTAGTCGTGGACATCCGATTCAACGATGGGGAGGGCAACTTCGGATCGGTTTCCGAGTACGAAGCCGGATTTAGTGTTAGGCGAATTCGTTTGGTAGACATTGATAGCGATGGCGATCTTGACATCGTGGCAATAGGATCATCACTCAGTATTCATTTGAACTCGGGTACAGGCCTATTTACGCTCTCATATAGCGACCCAGTTGGTGATTCGTCAGCTGGAGTTGCAATCGGAGATCTTGACGGCGATCAACGCCCTGACATCATTGTGACTAATGTTGATTCCGATGATGCACACATTCTCATAAACCAAGGTGATGGCACATTTGTCAATTCCCTCAGACTCGAAGTAGGGCAAAGGCCAATCGGAGTTGCAATAGGAGATATTGATTCTGACGGAGACAATGATTTTGCTATTGTGCTCTCAAGGCACAATTATGTCGATGTGTACTTCAATTTTGGCTCAATGAGTTTTGTTCCCGCGCTTTCGTACGCAGTTCCGAATGGACCACGAGATGCAGGGTTCATAGATATTGATCTGGACGACGATCTCGACCTTGTTGTTGCTGGTAGGGTAGCCAGTACAGCTGTTGTGTTGAGAAACTCAGGTTTCGGGACATTCTCAGGAAACACATTTCACGGGATCGGATTCAACTCTCAACAGATGTTATTCGGGGACTTCAACAAGGATGGCCATCCAGACATGGCTACATGCAACTTGACCAGTAATACGATCAGCTTGCTCTTGAACGATACCGAAGGCAGTTTCGAGATCCTGACTCAGCATGATACTGGCACAAACCCAGTTGACTTCGCTCTAGGTGACATAGATGCTGATACTGATATCGATATTGTTGTTGTGAATGACCAATCCGATGATGTCACAGTCATGTCAAATGATTGTGTCGAACTCATCTGCCATGCCGACCTTACCGGCGACGGCTCACTCAACTTCCTCGATGTATCCGCCTTCCTCGCCGCATTCGCAAACCAAGACCCCATCGCAGACTTCGAATCCGACGGCAACTTTAACTTCCTTGATGTATCCGCCTTCCTCGCCGCGTTCGGGGCTGGATGTCCGTAAACGAGAGCCGGAGAATCTCCAGCCAAGCCAGTTCGGATCAAATTTCGAGTGCAATTTGGATATAAATGTATTGAATGAGAATCGATGATCCTGTACGCTGGGATGTCAGACCGTTCTGGTCTAGACATCTTTCTTCAGGAGAGCGTCATGATGAATATGTTTCAGCGGGAAAGTTCTGCGCGTCAACGCCGTCAGATTCCCATGCGGCCTGCGCTGCTCATCATTGCGTTATCCGCGTGCGTGGCTTCCTCGTCGGCGCAGGTCAGAAACGAATACCTCAACATCATCCCAGCAGACGGCGACGAGGGGGATTTCTTTGGAACACGATCCGCGCTCTACAGCCACTTCGCGCTGTTCTCCGCGCCCAGCGACGATGACCTCGGGTCCGATTCGGGATCGGTGTACCTCTATGACCTGAGTATCGATGCGCCCAACGGCGCGATGATCCGCAAGATCCACGCCCCCGACGGAGCCGCGGCGGACAACTTCGGTGGTTCGATCTTCATGGACTCTGCGATGGTTGGTGTGGGATCAAACGCATCGACCATCGTGGGTCCACTCGCCGGATCGGTGTACCTCTTCAACCGAGTCAGCGGCACGCTCTATGCGAAGCTCAACCCGCTGGACGCACAGCCGCATGATCTCTTCGGTAGCTCGATCGCCAAAGAAGGCGGTACCGTCGTTGTCGGAGCCCACGGCGACGACGATAACGGGAACGGTTCAGGATCAGCATACCTCTTCGATGTTGAACAAGCGTTTCCCAGCCAGACCCACAAGCTTCTCGCGATGGACGGCCAAGCACTCGATCTCTTCGGACAATCCGTAGACATCAATGGCGGGATCGTCGTCGTCGGCGCACCAAACGATGACCACCCACCCTTTGAAAACGGGGGGTCGGTGTACCTCTTCAGCGCCTCGACCGGGCAGCAACTCCGCAAAATTGTGCCCGCGGACAACGAGGCGTTCGATCATTTCGGTTCAGCGGTTGCGATTGACAACGGGATCGTCGCCGTGTGCGCGCCCGGCGACGACGACAATGGTTCCCTGTCCGGTTCCGTATATCTCTTCGATGCCAGCACCGGTGCACAACTCCACAAACTCGTTGCCCAAGACAGCGGAGTCAACAAACTCTTCGGCAGCTCCGTCGCGATCCAAGACAACAAGGTCGTCATCGGATCCAGTCTCAACGACGACAACGGGAGCAGCTCGGGTTCGGCATACATCTTCCAGGCATCAAGCGGCATTCAACTCAGCAAGCTCCTCCCGTCCAACGGCGCTGCCTTTGAGCAGTTCGGTCACTCGGTTGCAATCTTCGACGACACCATCCTTGTTGGCGCGTGGGAGGATACCGTCAACGGGCAGCTCTCCGGTTCCGCCTACGCGTTCGACATCTACTGCCAAGCCGACATCAACGGGGACGGCTCGCTCAACTTCCTTGATGTCTCCGCGTTCCTCGCCGCGTTCGGAAGTCAGAACCCCATCGCCGATTTCAACGGCGACTCCAGCTTTAATTTTCTTGATGTCAGCGCGTTTCTCGCCGCATACGCGGCGGGCTGTCCATAAATCACCACGCCATCCATCGGGCAGTTGTCAGATCCCCGGCAGCCGTCCGTTTTCTGTTGAGTTTCATTCTTTGCAATTGCTTGCGCGTCCATAAGTCTTGTTTCAATATGCACTTGAGAAACAAATCTGTCCGTGACCAGATTTGAGTTGGTGGAACGAACTAGACGAGAAGTACTTAGGGAGAAGCACTATTTTGTGGAATGTTCCGGAATTCCTATAAAATCGAGCGACGCTTTCGTGTAATTTATTGCTCCTATTCGTTCACACCATTCCTGAGGAGGAAACATGAGAAACACAAAACGATACGCCACACTTACCTTGGCACTCGCCGCAGCCGTCGGTTCCGCTCAAGCACAAGACCTTTCAAACACACTCGGCACCCCCGGTTTCACCGGGTCGTATGTCGCAGGAGCAGCCATCCACGACGACGGATCAGGTGAATCGCTCTTCGTCAGCGGATCCTTCGCCATTGCTGGCGGCGTAGCCGGCGGATCGCAAATCGCACGCTGGGACGGATCAGCATGGCAAGCCGTCGGAGGCGGACTGATCGGTGGGTACACCAACGCCATCAAGTCATTCCAAGGTGATCTGATCGCAGCAGGATACTTCGATTCCGCAAGCGGCGTTGCTGGTTCAGCAAAGCTCGCACGCTGGGACGGCTCCGCGTGGAACTCCATGGACGCGCAGTCTGAAATCTTCCTCAACTCATTCTGGGACCTCGAAGTCTACGACGACGGCGTCACCGGTGAGCAACTCTACATCGCAGGAAACTACGGCGATCTCAACGGAAACGCAGCGCTCGACCACATCGCCAAATGGGACGGCACCACCTACTCCGCAGTCGGTGGCACCATCGGCGGCGCGGTCCCCCTGATCGTCCTTGATGTCCATCAAGCAGACCTCGGTTCGGGCAACCACCTCTTCGCAGGCGGCCGCTTCCTCACCATCGGCGGAGGCGCAGCCCTCAATGTTGCCGAATGGGACGGGACATCATGGTCCGCGATGGACCTCGGTGTCACCAAAGTCTCAGGTTTCGCACAAGTCCTTCACATGACCGATTGGGACGACGGCAGCGGCCCAGCCCTCTATGTCGGTGGTCGCTTCGACATCGCAGGAGGCACAGCCGTCTCCCGAAATGTCGCCAAATGGGACGGCTCTTCATGGTCCTCAATGGGCGACGGCTTCGACGGCGATGTCCAAGAACTCATCGTCTTTAACGACGGTTCAGGCGATGCACTCTACGCGCTGGGCAACTTCTCAAACTCCGGTCCAAATGTCGCCGACGGCGTCGCAAAGTGGAACGGAACCAAGTGGGAAGGCGTCACCACAGCAGTTGACGGCAGCATCTTCACCGGCATCGTCTACGACACCGGCGAAGGCAATTCGCTCATCATCGGCGGCGGTTTCAGCAACATCGACGGCGTCGCATCAAATCGCGTCGTCGCGTTGGTCGCAGGATGTGCCGCAGACCTCACCGGCGATGGCTCACTCAACTTCCTCGATGTCTCCGCGTTCCTCACCGCATTCGGAAACCAAGATCCCGTTGCGGACTTCGAAGCCGATGGCAGCTTCAACTTCCTCGATGTCTCTGCATTCCTCGCAGCATTCGGCGCTGGTTGCCCATAACCCATCCGGGATAGACAACCAACAACTTCATCACCAATCCGCACGATTCCACTTGGAATCGTGCGGTTTTTTTGATACCCTCGAACTCCGATCCCCGCACACCACCACTGAGATTCGTTCCATGATGAAGACCCACCGCACCACGCTCGCTTGCTCGCTCCTTGCCGCAGTCGGATCAGCCGCATTCGCCCAGCCTTGCTCTCCGATTGAATCACAGATCATCGTCGCCGACGACGGCGATGTCGGAGACGGGTACGGATGGTCAGTAGACATTGACGGCGACACCGCCGTCGTCAGCGCGATCAACGAAGACGCGGCGGGGTTCGACTCCGATTCCGGTTCCATTTATGTCCTCGAGTTCGACGGCTCAAGTTGGGACCAAACCCAGAAACTCGTCCCGATCGGGATCGGTCCCGCGGACCGCGTTGGCAACTGCGTCGCGATAGACGACGACACCATCGTCATCGGTGCATCGGGAGACGACGACGCGGGCTCAGGGGCGGGAGCCGCGTATGTCTACACCAAAGTCAATGGCACCTGGACCCAAACAACCAAGCTCGTTCCACCAATGCTCGTCGGGGGAGACAACTGCGCCTCAGCAGTGGACATCGACAACGACACGATCATCCTCAGCGCATCACTCACCGACACCCACGGCTTCAACTCCGGGGCCGCATACATCTACCGAAAAATCAAGGGCGAATGGACATTCGAAGCCCAGCTCTTCTCAGATGACATCGCGGAGTTCGACCGCTTCGGGAAGGATGTCTCCGTCTCCGGAAATCGCGCTCTGATCAGCGCGGACTCCGACGATGACAACGGCCCAACCTCTGGCTCTGCGTACATCTTCGAGCGTTCCGGGACCACCTGGACCCAAACCGCCAAACTCATCGCATCCGACGGCGACCCGGACGATCAGTTCGGTGAATGCGTCTCCCTTAGCGGAAGCACCGCGCTCATCGGTTCACGCTACGACAATGTGCTCGGAGGGAACTCCGGGTCCGCATACATCTTTGAGTACGACGGATCGCAATGGCAAGAAGAAATCAAACTCTTCCCCCTCGATGGCACAAGCTCAGAATACTTCGGGCAAAATGTCGCGATCCACAACAACCGCGCCGTCATCGGCGCGTGGGGGGTCGATGACCCCTTCGGATTCTTCAACGCCGGAGCCGCATACATCTATTCGCGAACCAACGGCGCATGGTCGCTCGACCGAAAGATCATCGCGTCCGACCAAGAGGGCAGCGATTTCTTCGGATACGGCGTCGGCATCACCGACGACCACGCGATCATCGGTGCCGACGGCAACGACGATTTCTGGTGGGGACCAGACGCGGGAGCCGTGTACATGATCGACCTCAACTGCGCCGTTCAATGTCCAGCGGATTTGACCAATGACGGCTCCCTCAACTTCCTCGATGTCTCCGCGTTCCTCACCGCATTCGGAAACCAAGACTCCATCGCGGACTTCGAAACCGACGGCAGCTTCAACTTCCTCGATGTCTCCGCATTCCTCGCCGCCTTCGGTGCCGGCTGCCCATAACCACCCGAACCGTCTGGGCATCCAAAAAAAGCACAAAGAATACCTGTTTTTAGGTATTTTTTCAGTTTCGATCACGCGCGCCCGCCAGCTTTGTCGCATGGACCGCTGAGACCCAAGGCCTCGACGGACCCTGTACCGAGCACTCTTTAGGAAGCGTGAATCATGATCAAGAAGAACACCATCACCCGAATCGCACCAATCCTCGCACTCGCCGCCGCGGCGCACGCGCAGCACACGCACACCATGTCTTGCGGCACAAACGCCAATCAAAGCTTCCTTCCCCAAACCAAACTCCGCGCGCTCGATCGCGTCTCAAACCAACAGCAGATCCAGCGAGGCCTCGCGATTGAAAATGGATCACTCATTGACATTCTCGTTGTCTACACACCCAACGCCGCGACCAATATCGGTGGGACAGCGGTCATGCTCGATCGCATCAACACCGCGATGGACAACCTCAATGATGCGATGACCGCTTCGGGACTCGCCACCCAGTTCCGACTCGTCCACACCGAAGAACTCGTCTACTTCGAGTCCGGGGATATGTTCGCGCAGCTCGAAAACCTCCGCGAACCAAGCGACGGCGTCATGGATGAAGTCCACGATCTCCGCGACCTCCACAAAGCGGACCTCGTCTCGCTCATCACCAACACCGCAACAGTCTGCGGCATCGCCAACTTCGGATACGAAGCCAACACACCCAAACCAGAACTCGGATTCTCAATCATCAACAAGAACTGTCTCGGGAACGGGAGCTACACCTTCGCGCACGAAATCGGGCACAACCTCGGGATGATGCACGACTGGGTCGAAACCCCCTGCGCCAGTGGTGGGCAACCCTACGCCAAAGGGCACACCGCGCCTGACGAATCCTTCCAAACCATCATGGGTGTCTCCGGATTCCCACGCGTCGGACACTTCTCGAACCCCGACATCGACTACATGGGACAACCCACCGGCGTCCCCATCGGGATGGAGTTTGAAGCCGACAACGCGATGAACGCCGAGCTCGCCGCACCACTCGTCGCACGCTTCCGCGACCGTGATATGAACGCCAACGGCATCCTCGACACCGACGAGATCGCCGCGATGACCCTCGACGACTGCAACAACAACGGATACCCAGATCAATACGAACAAGACTACAACCGCAACGGGATCCCCGACGATTGCGACATCGCCAGCGCAACAAGCACCGACTCCGACAACGATGGCGTTCCAGACGAAGCAGAAGCATCCATCATCCGTGTGGACCAAGACGCAACCGGAACCGGGACAGGTCTCGACTGGGCAAACGCGAAGACCGACCTCCAAGACGCCCTCGCTCTGGCGCACGCATCGGGAGATGTGACAGAAATCTGGATCGCCGAGGGAACCTACAAACCATCACACTCCGGACAACGCGCCCGCTACTTCGATCTGCACGGCGGAACCTCACTCCTCGGCGGATTCGTCGGCACCGAATCCGATCCATCCCAGCGACCAGCGACCAACGCCCAAACCATCCTTTCAGGTGATCTCTACGACGACGATCTTCCCGGCGCAACCAATCGCGAGGACAACACCCTGCATGTCCTCTACGCCTACAGGGAACCAGAGCAAGTGACCATCGACCGCTTCACCATCACAGGCGGTGCAGCAGACCTCGAAGTCAACTGCGGTGGGTTCATCTTCACCGGCGGCGGGATGATGGCATTCCAATCCAATGTCGTCGTCACCAACTGCGAGTTCACCGAGAACACCGGAGTCATCGGCTCAGCACTCGTCATCTCCAACGGCACCAAAGCCCGCATTTCACACAACAACTTCCACCACAACAAAGCCGTGGACGCGATCGCATCATCCGCAGCCGGACCAACCCTCTACGAAGGCGTCGCAACTGTCGACCTCAACGGACTCCAAGCAGGCGAAGATAACCAGTTCATCAATAACCGAGTCCAGTTTAACGAAGCAAACGCTTCAACGCCCGGCGTCTACATCGCAGGAGGAGACCCGATTTTCGCCAACAACCTCATTACCGACAATATTGGCTTCAGCATCTACTCCAACTCCGGAATTCTCGCGATCCTCACCGACTCGCTCGAAATCACCAACTCCACCATCGCCAACAACAGCGCACCAAACGCACCTTCCTATCGCAATACTGGAGTCTACTTCAACCGTGGCGTAGGAACCTTGAACAACTCAATCGTATGGAACAACACATCAAGCGGAGTGGCAACCAGAGACGGGCAGCTCTATTCAAGTGGTGCCAACTCAGGCCGGTTCGCGAACTACTCCATCATCGATCAATGGGACAACACCATCCCAGGCACCGGATCAACCGACGCCAATCCCCTCTTCACCGATCCCTCAGGATTCGACTACACCCTCCAAGCCGGTTCACCTGCGATCGACATGGGAGACAACGCATCGCTCCCGCTCGACCACCTCGATCTCGACAACGACGCGAACACCCTCGAACGCCTCCCGATCGATTACGCAGGACTCCTCCGTCAGTACGATGATCCAAACACCAGCGACACCGGACCCGGAACCGCACCGATCGTCGATGCGGGCGCGCATGAGTTCCAACCAACCGCCGTTCCATGTCCCGCGGATCTGACCGGGGAAGGCAGCTTGAACTTCCTCGATGTCTCCGCGTTCCTCACCGCGTTCGGAAACCAGGACCCGATCGCCGATTTCACCGAAGACGGCAACTACAACTTCCTCGATGTTTCCGCATTCCTCTCCGCATTCGGGGATGGGTGTCCATAGCCAGCAAGAATCAATCCGACATCCATAAACCCAGATGCCGCAAGAGACAACGGAATCGATGATTCGCACCAAGCGGTGGGGCGACCCGAGCACTTTCCGCTCGTACAATCCCCCCACATGACCCGGTTCACCGATCAACAATCCAATCTCCTGAGCACCAACCTCCGCAACACCGTGGTCTGCGTCACCGGAGGCGCCGGATTCATCGGGGGCCACCTCGTCGACGCGCTCATCCAGCTCGGCGCACGCGTCACCGTCATCGACAACCTTGCCAACTCCGACGCATCACACATCGCATCCATCATCGACTCGCACCCAGAACAGATCCGATTCATCCAAGGCTCGATCCTCGATCCCATCTCGCTCAACACCGCCGTCGAAGGTGCAAAGTATGTCTTCCACCTCGCCGCGCTCGGATCAGTCCCCAAATCCGTCGAAGACCCCGCACGCACATGGGTCGTCAACGCAACCGGAACCATGCGCGTTCTGACCGCCGCACAAAAAGCAGGCGCATCCCGCGTCATCTACTCCGCATCCTCCTCCGCCTACGGCGACAACCCCGCGCTCCCAAAGATCGAAACCCAAGCACCCGAACCCGAATCCCCCTACGCCGCATCCAAACTCGCCGGTGAATCCCTCTGCCGAAGCTGGTCCAACTGCTACGGCATCGACACCGCGTGCCTCCGCTACTTCAACATCTTCGGCCCACGACAAGCCGCGGACTCCGCGTACGCCGCCGTCATCCCCGCGTTCCTCGATCGCTACCTCAACAACCAATCCCCAACCATCTTCGGCGACGGCACCCAGACCCGAGACTTCACCCATGTCTCCAACGCGGTCTACGCAAACCTCCTCGCCGCATCGCAGAACACCCCGGTCGGTGGAGAAGTCTTCAACATCGGCGCTGGTCACCGCACCTCGGTCAACGATCTTGCGTCATCACTTGCCCAGCTTGTCGGTGTCACCGGGATCAACCCCGATCTCAAGCCAGAACGCACCGGCGAAGTCCGCGATTCGGTCGCCGACATCTCCAAAGCGGAGCAAGCACTCGGGTATACCCCAATCACCTCGCTTGAGGAAGGGCTCAAATCCACCACCGAGTGGTACCGAAACAACCACCAAGCCGCGGGATCGAGCCAGTAATGCACGCGATCGGGAACTTCCTGAGCACCATCTACGAGTTCCTCGGCACCCTCTGGGTCCTCGCTGGTCTCGCGATCCGATCCCGCTTCAACTTCTCCAACCGCTACTGGACCTGGCGCATGCACACCGCCTTCCCAGAGGGCCATCCAGAGCCTGGGCAACCCGGAAAGCTCCATTCCGCGTACGAATACGCGCGTTGGGCGTTCAGAATTCGCCGTTTGCGCTAAATTATTGGTCCTCAATCGCCGATAGACCTAAGTAGTTACACATCAGGTATCCCGCGCGTAGACTCGTGTGGATACCAATAGCAATACCCAGAGCAGAAACGAACTCCATGAGCGATCAAAACAACACCTCATTTGCCCACGCATTCCTCCCAGGCCTGATCTTGGGTCTGATCGTCGGCGCCGTCGCAGGCGCATTCGTCCCAGACCTGATGAGCGGCACCAAAATCAAGGTTGACCCTTCCCACTCAAGCGGTGCGATCCACGAACGCGACGGACAAGATATGGGTCACGAACTCATCGACGACGCACAAGACGGCTTGAACGAACTCGAAGAACAAGCCGACGACCTCATCGACGATGCAGAAGACACCACAGAAGACCTGATCGACGACGCGAAGAACACCCTTCCAGACTCCCCATAAGTCCTGATCCGGACCCACAACCGACATACACTCAACGCATGTCGGATCACGCTCGGAAACTCCTCCACCAACACGCCAAGACCACCCAACTGCTTGGGGTGGACTTTCATCCATTGGGCAACCCTCCCCAGATCCAGTTCGCTGTTGCCGCTCAACCTCAGCAACAAGAGCAGTCCCCCCCGTCCCAGCCCCCTTCCAAATCTGAATCCTTCATCGAACCCAAGCCGATCCACGACTTTGCGCCGTCTCCACCCAAAGCCACAATCGCCATCGACACCGCGTCCATCCGAGCATCCTACGAATCGCTCAAAGACCCCCAGGCCAAGCTCGATGCACTCAAAGCGAAATACGCCGACGACGCGCCCCACGCTTCATTCAACATGAACTTCACCAACATCGTCTTCGGCGAAGGCAGCCCAACCGCGGACCTCATGTTCGTCGGTGAAGCACCAGGACAACAAGAAGACGAGACCGGAAGACCCTTCGTCGGACGCGCCGGCGAACTCCTCGACAAGATGATCATCGCGATGGGTCTGAGCCGAGACTCAGTCTACATCACCAATGTCCTCAAGACCCGACCCCCCAATAACGCGACCCCGACCGTCGATGAAGCGCACCTCTGCGCCCCGTACCTCATCGAGCAGATCCGGATCATCAATCCCAAAGTAATTGTGACGCTCGGACTTCCCGCGACGCACCTCCTGCTCGCAACCACCCAGCCGATGCGCGCTATGCGGGGGCAATTCCACCCATTCCCATCGCCCCAATTCGCCGACGCCGGTCTCCCAGCGATCGACCTCATGCCGACCTACCACCCCGCGTTCTTGCTCCGTGCGTACACCGAGGACAATAGACGAAAGGTCTGGTCAGATTTGACGCAAGTGGTCGATCGTTTAAAGCTCAACAAGCCCTGAATTCCGCCGCCAAACGCACAGATTGAAATCTATTGACTATTTTTTGAATCCACACGAAACCGGGTGGGAGTGGGGTGCGGATATGTCGATGTGTTTCTCGCACGCACGGGTTTGGTTCTCAGACTCGTACGATCAACCCAGTCCGATTCAGCAGATCGAAGATCATTTCGATTTTATATATTCGCTGTGCCGTGAACTGTTTCCCTTCCGACCCCCACGAGACTCGGCGTTTGGCCTTCGAGCTGGACGCCGGGTTTTTTTGTGTCCATTCTGAACACGATACCCATGAAAAAACCACGCATCGCGTGGTTGGTGTTCAGTCCATACTGTGAAAGTGTTGAGAGAAGAGATCCGAAATCGCAACCGATCAAGGCTCCGACTTCGAATTCGAAAAATCAATCTCCGTATCCGCATCAAGCTTCTCGATCGAGGTCATCTCCCACGCAACCTGCCCACCCCAGTTCACGCGGAACGAGAACTTCACCTTGTCCCCGACGCTGTATCCATTGAGCGACATGCCTTGAGAGAGCGGGAACTCCATCGTCATCGAACGCATCCCCGGAATCCCATCCGGGGTCATCGCGACGGAGCCATCGATTTTCTTGAAGTCCGGAATCTGCTCATGATGGATCTTCGGATGCCGCTTCATATCCCCGGCTTCAGGAATGAAGGTCAACTCCCCAACCACACCTTCATACACATCTGTGCGGACCACATTTTCATCGACTTGTTCTGCCGCTTCATCACCATGGTTGTGACCCGCGTGGATGTCTTCAACTTGTTTCGTTTCTGCAGGGTGATCCGCATGTTCTGCATGATCATGATCGGAATGATCCGCATGCGATTCGCTCGCATCAGAGCACCCAGCAATCGTCAGCGCACCGACAAGCAAACCCGTCAAAGAAAAACGCAGTGTGTTCAGCAAGCTCATGCCATGCTCCATTCAGGTTGTGAGTTCAAAAGTTCAGAGAACCGAGATGCAAATCTTACGATTTGGAAATCTTCAGGTACTTCTCAACCGATCCCAGATCGGGGGTGATGTCATGGGTGAAGACCATCTTCCAAGTCTTGCCCTGCTCGCACACAGCGATCTTCGCCGCTTTCTCGCGTGAGTACCACATGCGGCCACCACGGATGTACGAGTGCATGCGCTGACGACGCATGCGCTGAGCGCGAGCGAGTGAACGCTTGATATCAGGATCACGACGCATCATGCGGACGATGGTATCGCACGCACCCTTGTTTGCAGGCACCTTGTCGATGGTCAGTGAGATGGTGTCGCCGGCGCTGAGTGTATCGATCATAACTGATTCCTAAATCCGTTCCAAGAACTGCGTCGTCTCGGAGTGAGCGGCGCGGTCGGGTCTCTTCTGTGATTCCCGCCAAATCTGTGCGGGACGAGAAGTTTAGCCCCGAATGTCAGGGAATCCAATTCATGCACCCCTAGAGTCTTACCGACCAGTATTTTATCCGCAAACGACCCCCTCCCGTATGGAGTGACGAACATGACCGACCAGCCCACCCAGCCGACCTTCGATCCCAACGCCGCCCACCAGCAGACCCCCAAAATCCGCCGCGTACGTGGGGTCCCCCTCCCCGCCAAAGACGCCGAAGGCAACCAAGCGATGATGCTCGGATTGGCTGACGCGCAGCAGATCTCGCCCAAAATGGTCGTCACACACCCCGCATTCCAGCAAGTTATCGGACTCCTCGACGGTTCCCGCACCATCGACGAGATCATCACCCAGGTCGGAAACGGCCTCGAACGCCCAATGCTCGAGAACCTCGTCGCCCAGCTCGACGACTCCGGTCTCCTCTACGGCCCGGTCTACGAATCACTCCTCACCAAACTCCACACCGATTTCGACAACAGCGACCTCCTCCCTCCAGGTTCAACCGCCCAGTTCACCGACGCCCTCGTCGTGCAAGAAATGGGCGAAGAAACCACCGAAGAGCAAAAAATCGAGCATGGCCCCGCCAAACTCCGCGAAATCATGGACAAATGGATCGACGAATCCCTCAAAAATGTCGAATCACCCGCCTACGACACCCTTCCCAAAGCAATCGTCGCACCCCACATCGACTACGCACGCGGATGGATGAACTACGCCAACATCTACGGCCGGCTCCGCGTTGCGGACCGCCCAGATCGCATTATCATCCTTGGTACCAACCACTTCGGTCAATCCACCGGTGTCTGCGGCTGTAACAAGGGCTACGAATCCCCACTCGGCGTCTGCAACCTCGACACCGATGTCATGGAGAAGCTCAAAGCCGCCCTCGGTGCTGAAAACGCCGAAAAACTCTTCGCAAACCGCTACGACCACGAAAACGAGCACTCCATCGAGCTCCATATGCCCTGGATCCAGCACATCTTTGGTCAGGACGACGCCGGGAACTATCCAAAGGTCTTCGGAGCACTCATCCACGACCCATTGGTCAACTCCGGTGAGTCCTACGACGGCAACGGCCTCGCCCTCGACCCGTTCGTCGAAGCACTCGGCTCGATTCTCAAGGATCTCCCAGGGAAAACCCTCATCGTCAGCAGCGCGGACCTCTCCCATGTCGGTCCCGCATTCGGCGACAATCAAGCACTCGCCGGCGACGACGATGGCGCCAAGGCATTCCGCGAGCAGGTCGCCAAGCATGACCACGAGATGCTCACCTTATATAGAGACCAAAAAATCGAGGACATGATCGGCTCACTGAGCTGGCAGCAGAACTCCACCCGCTGGTGTTCGGTCGGCAACATGACCGCCGCGATGCGTCTCGTCAATCCTGAAAAGGTCGAGCTCCTGAACTACGCCGCCGCGATGGATCCACAAGGCACCACCTTCGTGTCCACCACCGCGATCGCCATGTTCTAGCCGGTTCTCTCAGGTTCGAATCCCATTCTCGTTTGTCACACGACTGTCACAACCACCCAGAAACCCGCATCTCGGGTCGCGTTATCCCGTATGGTGGGCAGGGACATCCCGAACGAATACCATCATGTCCCACGCCAGGATACCGATCGGCGTGAATCAATCTATACGGAGAAGTCATGGCTTCATCAAATGTCTGCTGGGGAATCGAAATGGGCTACGGGGCCATCAAAGCCCTCAAGGTCGAAAACGACGGGGGCAACCTCAAAGTCGTCGACTTCGCCGTCATCAATCACCCCAGAGTGCTCTCAACACCGGAACTCGACCAGAACGACGCGATGCGCGTCGCGCTGGGAACCCTTGTCTCCAAGCACGACCTGACCAATGCCCGCATCGCGATCTCGATCCCGGGACACGCGTCCTTTGCCCGCTTTGCGACGCTGCCTCCGGTTGAACCCAAGAAGGTTCCCGACATCGTGAAGTTCGAAGCCGTCCAGCAGATCCCCTTCCCGCTCGAAGAAGTGGAATGGGATTACCAAACTTTCGTGTCTCCAGACTCTCCTGACATCGAAGTCGGCATCTTCGCCGTCACCCGTCAGAAAATCGCCGAACAACTCGCGATGCTCAATGATGTGGGCCTGACCCCAGAACTCGCGACCCTCTCCCCAGTCGCGGCGTACAACTCGCTCGCTGTCGACCTCGGATTCACCGAAGACACCCCGGGCACCATCATCCTCGATATCGGGACCGTCGCGACCGACATGATCATCGCCGAAGCGGGTCGTGTCTGGGTCCGTTCGTTCCCGATCGGTGGGCACCAGTTCACCGAAGCACTCGTCAGCGCATTCAAGCTCTCGTACTCCAAAGCCGAGAAGCTCAAACGCGAGTCCGACCAATCCAAGCACGCGCGCCATGTGTTCCAAGCGATGCGTCCCGTGTTCTCCGACATCGTCGGTGAGATCCAGCGATCGATCGGGTTCTACCAGTCCGTCCATGCCGACGCGGACCTCAAGCGTCTGATCGGTCTCGGATCAACCTTCCGCCTCCCGGGTCTCCGCAAGTACCTCAAGCAGCAGCTTCAGCTCGATGTCTACCGCATGGAGCAGTTCAAGAAGCTCAGCATGGAAGGCCCCCGCGCCGGAGAGTTCCAAGCTTCGAGTGTCAACATGGCAACCGCCTACGGCTGCGTGAACCAAGTCTTCGGTCGCGCTCCGCTCCGCGCCAATCTCATGCCCGTCGCGGTCCTCAAAGAAGCGATGTGGAAACGCAAAGTACCATACTTCGCAGTGGGAGCGGGACTCGCCGCTGCTGCAGCTGGCGCGATGTTCATCCGTCCGCTCATCGATTCCACCGCCTTCCAAGGCGCGGACCGTCCACCCGTCATCCGCAATGTGATCAACGACGCCAACAGTCTTGCGACCGCCGCGCGCGAAGCGAAGGTTACGACCGAAGCTTCGGGTTCGATGCAAGCCGCGGGGATTGTTGATCTTGTTGACAACCGCGCGTTGTACGCCGCGATTCTGAGCGATACCTCGAATCTGGTTTCGATGGTGAACGAATCGGCCAAAGCGCTCGTCGATTCCGACTCACCCATCGGCCGACAGCTCGGGGATGAAACCCCGTTCAAACTCGTCACGCTCGATACCCAGTTCCTCAATGCTCCAGTCATACAAGGTTCCGCCCAACCAACCGGCGGTCGACCCGGGGGCAGCGGCAACGCCGCTGAATCATCTCAGTTCCAACAAAGTATCGGCAATCTCCGCAGGGTCAAAGTCACCGCGCAGTTCGATGTCCCGCTGCCAACCTCCACCCTCGGCGGATTCCGCGACGACATCGTCAATCCAATCCTCAAAACAAAGCTCCCGCCGTTGCAGTCGCATTACGCGATCCAGTACGATCCCGCATCCTTCTGGGGCACCGAAGCCGGCGCGACAACCACAAGCGGCCGCACAACCTCACGACCAACAGTTGTGACTCAACCCAGAAACCCAACACGCGGTCAATCCGGATCCGATTCATCGGACCTCAAAGGACTCGCACCGTTTGAGTTCCCAGAACAACCAGCACCCGCACAATCAGCACGCGTCACCATGACCTGGTACGCCGTGCTTGATCTCAAAGCAGCCGAAGGAGATGAATAATGGTCGGTACAATCATCGCGTGGGTAAAAGCAAACCTGCTCATCGTCATCTCGTCGGCACTCATCCTGATCCTGCTCCCAACAGGTTGGTTCTTCTCCAGCAGTTGGAACAAGTCCATCCAGGAAGCCGCCACTGAAGCGTACAACAAAGAGAAGCGTTCGCTGACCACAGCAAGCACCATCGACTACTCGCTCCCACCCGTGCTCAAGGGTGAGGAAGACCTGTCAGAAAATCGGGCTCCCAACTCGATCGTGACCTCGTTCTACAAAAATGCGAAAGCCGAGCGTCAGAGCCAGGTCGCTGAAGTCGTTGAGCGTGGTACTTCGTTCAACAAAGCAGACCACATCGTCCCGGTCGAGAACCTCCTCCCCGATGCCGGCTCCCAGAGCGACCTCCGCAAACAGGGAACCCGTCTCAGCGAACTCGTCGCAGGCACCCCCGAAGCGCCGTCGCTCTACGCCCGTCTCCTTCGCAAGCTCAACGCTGGGGACGCGCCAGACCCAACAACACTCGCCGCGTCACTCGCGCAGTTCAAGTCCCAGCAGCAAGCCGCGTACGCCGCGACCAGTTCCGACGGGCGCGTGTCCCAAGAACAAACCAAAGCCCTCGAGCAGGATCTCATCAAACGCCGCCTCGGCGAGTATGCATCCCAAGCGGGGTCAATCGCGTTCTACTGCCCGACATGGGCGATCCAAACCCCCGCTCCCGAAGCCGGGTACTCCTTTGTGCCCGATGGGATCGCAAGCGCCCAGCAGAACGGGATCGGGTACGACTCGATCACTGAGCCGCTCGTGTACACATGGGTATGGGATTACTGGGTCATCTCCGACATCCTCAAAGCGGTCGCGACCGGAAACATCGACGCATCGGGTGTTGCTCTTTCGGTTCCCGACGCACCGGTCAAGCATGTTGAGCGCATCCGTGTCAAGCAGTTCAATGTCGCCGCAAACAACAACGAGATTGACGACGACTTCGGAAGCACGCAAGGAGGCCGGGGTGGCCGGGGCACTCAAGCAACCTCATCATCAAGCAACACCGCGGAAGCTCCGTTCGTGTCCTACACCGGCCGCACAACCACCAACGATTACGATGTCCGTTTTGTAGACATGACCATCGTCGCATCATCCAAAGACCTCCCCGCGTTCTTTGAGGCACTCGGGAAGACCAACTACATGACCGTCGTGGACATGGACCTCTCGCCCGTTGATGTCAGAGACGCGCTCACCCGCGGCTACTACTACGGCGATGACCACCTCGTCCGAGCAGAACTCAAGATCGAAACCATCTGGCTCCGCTCATGGACCGCAAAGCTCATGCCCCCAGCAGTCCGCCAAGCACTCGGGGTGACCATCCAATCCGAGAACTCCGAAGATGTCGACGGCTAATCCCACCAGAACCAATCCAACGAACACCGTATCCCGATACACCATTCACCACATATACGCAATCGAGAACGAACTATGAAACTCAAAGGTGTCAACCCATTCACCCAGCACATCGAGAAAATAGTGCTCGGTATCACCGGCCTCATCTTCCTCGCCGTGGTCTCCATGCAGTTCGTCACCGAACCCAACAAAGTAGACACCGGCACGCGCCAAGTTGCGCCTGACCAGATCTTCAACGAGCTCGCCTCCAAAGCCAGCACGCTCCAGAGCCAGATCACCGACCGCTCACCAGCACTCCCCGCGGTGCAGAATGTGGACCTGCTCGCGCGATACCAAGCAGCGTTTGAGACCAGCACCGACTCCACTATCCAGATCGCTTCGGCGCTGGGTGAAGGCATCGACATCGCGTCGCTCCTCAATGTCCCAGACATCAACTCGGGACCACGCAAGTCGATGGACATCGAAGCACTCTCTGTTCCAGCAACCTCCACCCCGCTCGTTGCGTCCACTTGGGGAACGCTCGATCCGTACGCCGTGATCGAAGTCCCCGAATACGCCAACTATGTTCCCGCGGCACAACCCTTCGACTTCCCAACCGTCTCCATCGAATCGGACTTCTCAGGAACCACCCTCCGCAGCATCCTCGAAGGCACCGACGGCTACCCCGGCGTCCCACGCCTCTTCTGGGGCCCAACCGGCATGGCCATCATGGGTCTTGATGTCGAGCGTCAACAGCTCCAAGCCGACGGCTCATGGTCGTCATCGCAACCCATCACCCCGCCTCCAGGCACCCCCCTCCCAACCAACGCCGTCACCAAAGACGACGGACTCGTGCGCCTCAACACAATCATCGCAAGCGCCCAAGATGTCGCCGACGAAGTGATGCGCCCGATGTTCCCACCAACCATCTCAGGCCCACTCTGGGCACCACCCTCCGAATCCGTGGATTCCGCAGACCTCGGCCTCACCGAAACCCAGCGCCTCCAGCGCCAACTCTCGCGTCTGACAACCCAGCTCGAGGGACTCAAAAAACCATCCACATCCAGATCAACAACTTCTAGGCCATCCACATCCAGTCCAGGCCGCGGCGGTGGGGGTGGCAAGTTTGGAACCAGAGACCCAGGTCAAACCAACACCCAGCGTCCTTCATCCAACGACCGTTCCAAAGCACGCATCGAGAAGATCGAAGAGCAAATCCAAGCAATCAAAGCCGACCTCGAAAACCTCGGTGTCGTCTCCCAAGCTTCGCTTGCTGATTCAGCCACTGACATCCTCGACCATGAGTTCGTCCAGCTCTGGGCGCACGACATTGGTGCCAAACCCGGCGCAACCTACCGCTACCGCACCCGCGTCGTGCTCAACAACCCATACTTCCGCAAAGGTCCATACCTCGACGAAGCCGACGATGCCCAGCAAGCACTGACCATCGAACCTTTCTCCAAAGGCCAATGGTCCGACTGGTCCGATGCCGTCGATGTCGGCGCTAAAGAGTTCTTCTTCGTCACCGAAGCCAACCAGCCGCTCAACAACGCGGAACCGCCTCAAGCGAAGATCGAACTCTTCTCCATGTACTACGGCTTCTACCGCCGTTCATCCATGACCATCGAGCCCGGACAGCCCCTGCTCGCCAATCTCCGAATTTCTGGAGACCTCGTCCTCATCGATACCGCTGTCCTTGATGCGGAAAATACCGCCCAATACATCGAAGCGGTCAACGCAGGCACCAATGAAGCGGGATCCGGACTCCCAGACGGGATCACCTCCGCCCCTGATCGCCTCTCAATCGATCTCGCTGCGTATCTGGTCCAGATCACCCGTGACCCCCTCCAGACGCAGAACCAAGGCGTTCAGAGCTCACGCCTGATCTTCCGGCTCGCCGACGGGATGCTCCAGCACCGCAGTTCTGAAACCGACAAGGTCTCACAGCTCTACGAGCAAGCCCAATCGTCGTCCGTCCAAGCATCTCGATCACAGTTGCGTCCAACTGGTCAACCCGCCAGATCTCCAGCATCTGATCTGTTTACGGTCACCGTGCCGTAAGAATCAACCGTTCATCCAACAAACCCCATTTCCCGCTCATGAGCGGGTTTTTTAATGGACTGTGACGGAGGGATGAGTGAAGTCGGTTTCTGGAAGTTGCCATGGCGCATGAATCGCGTGGCGCACGAGGGTGAATTGTAAAGAATTGTGACCCCAATTGCAGAATTGTCGGCCTCCAAATTTGATCGATGAAATCGGCGGTGTATTATCTCCCCGCGACTCACATTGGGTCGCGAACAAGTTGGAAAGTTGATCTTCCCAACCTGGCATCTTTGACAACCGAATGACGACGAGCAGATACAGATGCACCAAACCCACAGGTTTGGCTGTAGACTGTATTGAGAATATAACTAACGAGTAATCTCATTTATGCGTCTGAACGGTGTCATCTCGATATTCACGAGATGATTGGCTGTCCTGTACCCTCAGCAGAGGAGGGCGGTCATTGACGAAACGATTTATGTTTCGATGTATGCTAATCTATATTGAAAGGCATGGATCGGCGCTTGGTCGGGTTGATCAAACCACAAAGGGCACATGGCGGATGACTTGGCGTCAAGAGGCGATGAAAGACGTTGGAACCTGCGAAAAGCTACAGGGAGCCGGTAACCAGGCTGTGATCTGTAGATATCTGAATGGGGAAACCCACCCGCAAGGGTATCGTATACTGAATGCATAGGTATACGAGGCAAACCTGGGGAACTGAAACATCTAAGTACCCAGAGGAAAGGAAAGCAATATGCGACTCCGTAAGTAGCGGCGAGCGAAAGCGGATAGATGTGAATCTACGAACACGAAGGAATGCGTGACCAAAGACGGTGAAAGTCCGGTAGTAGGGTGTAGCATCATAGCCCTCGATTAGGCTCGGGCTCGTGGAACCCGGGTTGAACATGGGAGGTCCACCTTCCAAGGCTAAGTACTCCTTGACGACCGATAGCGAAGAAGTAAAGTGATTGAAAGTTGAAAAGCACCCCTATTAGGGGGATGAAAGAGTCCCTGAAACCATGTGCCTACAAGCGGTCGGAGCCCTGCGGGGTGACGGCGTGCTTTTTGCATAATGAGCCCGCGAGTTAGTCTCAGTGGCGAGCTTAAGGCCTACCGGGCCGGAGGCGGAGCGAAAGCGAGTCTGAATAGGGCGTATAGTCGCTGGGACTAGACACGAAACCCGTGTGATCTACCCATGGTCAGGGTGAAGGTGGGGTAAAACCTGCTGGAGGCCCGAACCCATCAACGTTGAAAAGTTGTGGGATGAACTGTGGGGAGGGGTCAAAGTCCAATCAAACCGGGAGATAGCTTGTTCTCACCGAAATAACTTTAGGGTTAGCCTCAAGAAGCAACTATTGGGGGTAGAGCTACTGGATGCGTGGTGGGCCCGTCTAGGGTACCCCATGCAACCAAACTCCGAATACCAATAGCCAAGACTTGGGAGATAGACCGCGAGTGATAATATCCGCGGTCAAAAGGAGAATAATCCAGATCGCCAGTTAAGGTCCCTAAATTATACTTAGTTTTTAAGGAAGTCAGATTGCGATGACAGCCAGGATGTTGGCTTAGAAGCAGCCATCATTTAAAGAGTGCGTAATAGCTCACTGGTCGAGGAATCTGGCGCCGATAATGATCGGGGATAAGTATAATACCGAAACTGCGGACTTCGTAAGAAGTGGTAGGTGAGCGTTCCATGGGCGGTGAAGGTGTTCGGTAACGAATGCTGGAGCGTATGGAAGTGAATATGCGGGCTTGAGTAACGATAATGCAGGTGAGAATCCTGCACGCCGTAAGTCTAAGGTTTCCTGGGGAAGGTAAATCCGCCCAGGGTTAGCCGGGTCCTAAGGCGAGGCCGAAAGGCGTAGTCGATGGAAAGCAGGTTAATATTCCTGCGCACATACAAAGATCAAAGCATAGTGCGGATCGATAAGCTCACCAGGACTGTTAGACGTCCAGGCCTTCGGGCCGTTGGTGGGGGATTTGGTTCCTAGAAAAGCTATGTGGGCGATGTATGTCTCGTACTAAAACTGACACAGGTAGACGAGGCGAATAGCCTCAGGCGCTCGAGAGAATGGTCGTGAAGGAATTAGGCAAATTAACTCCGTAAGTTCGCGATAAGGAGGCCCTTCGGGGCGCAGAGAAAAGGCCCTGGCAACTGTTTATCAAAAACACAGCACTGTGCTAACTCGCAAGAGGATGTATACAGTGTGACGCTTGCCCAATGCCCGAATGTCACGGAAGCAGGTTAGCTTTATGCGAAGCTTGTAACCTAAGCACGGGTCAATGGCGGCCGTAACTATGACGGTCCTAAGGTAGCGAAGTTCCTTGTCGGGTAAGTTCCGACGCGCATGAATAGCGTAATGACTGGGGCACTGTCTCCACGACCAACTCGGTGAAATAGTAGTGGCGGTGAAGATGCCGCCTACCCGCAGCAAGACGGAAAGACCCCGTGAACCTTTACTGCAGGCTTATATTGGTCATGTGCACATGATGCGCAGGATAGGTGGGAGGCTTTGAAGCTGGTGCTTAGGCACTGGTGGAGCCGTTGGTGAGATACCACCCTTCGTGAGTGTGTGGCCTAACTTCGATTCCCGTGAATCCGGGCGAAGGACAGTGTGTGCTGGGTAGTTTGACTGGGGCGGTCTCCTCCTAAAGAGTAACGGAGGAGCGCAAAGTTTGGCTCAGCACGGATGGAAACCGTGTGTTAGAGTGTAAGAGCATAAGCCAGATTTACTGCGAGTCCGACAGGACGAGCAGTCTCGAAAGAGGGCTCTAGTGATCCTGCGATCGCGTGTGGAAGCGTCGTAGCTCATCGGATAAAAGGTACTCCGGGGATAACAGGCTTATCGCTCCCGAGCGTCCATAGCGGCGGAGCGGTTTGGCACCTCGATGTCGGCTCATCACATCCTGGGGCTGAAGGCGGTCCCAAGGGTTAGGCTGTTCGCCTATTAAAGTGGTACGCGAGCTGGGTTCAGACCGGCGTGAGCCAGGTCGGTCCCTATCTGCTGTGGGCGTTGCAAACTTGAGAGGAGTCAACCTTAGTACGAGAGGATTGGGTTGGACTGACCCCTGGTGATTCTGTTGTTCCGCTAGGAGCACCGCAGAGTAGCTACGTCGGGCAGGGATAACAGCTGAAAGCATCTAAGCAGGAAGCCCCCCTCGAGATCAGGTTTGCTAGTCTTTGACGAGAGACCCCTGGAAGACTACCAGGTTGATAGGCCGCAGGTGTAAGGATTGAGATGTCCTCAGCTGAGCGGTACTAACGGTCGAAGGTTTGATCTCCCGACCAATCGCCGATATGATTGATAACAATCAACACATCACGATTTGTCCACCGGTCAAACGCATAAATGAATATCAGTTAAACTAGTAATATGTATAAAGTATAAAAGTGTAAAAGATAGTACTCAAGGTACTATTCTCAACCGTGCAATACCCTCTAAAGGGCGCACGGCTCTGCTCGTCGTCGTTCTTCGTCGACATCTTGGTCAGGGAAACCTGACCACCGATGTTTGTCGGTGACCATAGAGTTTGTGTCACACCTGTTCCCATCCCGAACACAGCAGTTAAGCCAAACTCGCCGATGATACTGTTCAGCGGGAAAGTAGGTTATCGCCGACTTTACAGCCCTCCAAGCCTAAAGCTTCGGAGGGCTGTTCATTTTTACACACCTTTTTCACCGCTCCAACCCAAACTTCACCCCCGCAACTGGAATATTTCGCCCCCCAGCGCCAATACTCTAGCATGCACTGGATACTTTCACATCCGATCCTCGCCGGTATAGCCGCAGCCATCATTTTCGAGCTCGCAACGATCATCCTGCGCTTCGGGTTCAAGATGACTTCCCCGACCCACACCCGCCCAATCTCCAAAGTCACCAAGGGCTACCGAATCCATCACGGCTACCCCGGCATCCCCCTCCTCTTCGCGGTGCCACTCCTCCCAGCCGAAACAATCATCTCATCCATTGTCATCATCTTCGCGATCATGCTCTTCCTCTCCGACTTCATCCATCACGCGATCGTCCTCCCAATCTTCGCGGGATCGCACGAGTTTTATATCAAATACCCAGCAACTTGATTCGCCTCCTTGCCCACTCTTTGCCGATGAGTAGGGAGTACCACGCACAGGAGTTCAAGCATGTCATCATCACACCAAATCCGGCTCTACGAAGGCGACGCCGCCGCCCTTCTTTCCCCATCTTCATACCCCGATCGGATCTCACTTCTCCCACCCGAACAATCCAACTCAAATCCGCGAGGACGAATCCGCACCATGTGGGGACAAGACATGCTCTCGGATGTCCTCCAAGGTCGATACCGAACCGTCATCTGTGGCGTCAACAGCGATGACAACGCCAACGGCGTCATCGCCCAGCTTGTATCCCTCGTCACCGCATCACAATGGTCCGCAAACTCGGTCACCAGCTACGCAAAAATGTTCCACGACGCGGTAAGCATCCACGCCGCCAAAGACCGCGAACCCTACATCCTCAAGTTCGACCTCGACTCGGTCCTCGTGCTCGCGCTCCTGCGTCCCAAAGAACAGGACTATTTCACCCTGACCGACCTCTCCCGCGGATTCGCAACCGTCAACAAAATGCTCCAAGGCCGGCCAGACCGCGCCCCAGTGTGCTCCGTCTCGTTCCTCGGCGCCAAATCCAACCGCCTGGTCGTCGATCACGATTCACAAACCGAACCAAGCTTCGAAACCGTCCTCCGCACCATGTACGCCGCCGGATTCCGAGGCGACATCTACCCCGCCCCCCAAATGTGGGAACGCGCCGATGTCGGGGTCTTCCCGAGCTACCCCTTCCCCGCAGGACTCGAACGCATGCGTGCCGGCTCAAGCTAAGCACAGAGCCGATTCATCAGCACGATGATCACCAAAAAACACATCCTCTGGACATTCCTCAGCTTTGTCGCCCTCGCGATGCTCACCGGGATCGCCGCGGTGGTCTTACCCAGCGGCTGGATCGATGAGAAAATCCTCATCACCATCTTCATCGTTGGTGCCTATTCCCTTGCTGGGATTGTGATCGTCTCCGTTGCACCAAAGCACGGTAAACAAAGACGCACGCTCCAAATTTGCACCACCGGACTCGCCCTCTCGATGCTGTTATTCATCACATTGCTCTGGTTTGAGCCATGGATCGGATACCAGCGCGATCAGTATTTCTGGAAACCAGCACTCATCGCACTCACGATCGGTCTCGCAGCGGCCCATCGACTGATGATCGTCCCGCTCACAAACCCACTGCGTGCATTCCGCATCGTCAAACGCAGCACGATCCTTGCCGCTTCAACAATGGTCATCCTGATCACATTCGGAATACTCAACGACGGCTACGGAAGCTTCGATGAAATGGCAGCCCGACTCATCGCCATCGCAGCAATCATCACCGCTGGATCAACCATCGCAACAGGAGCCATCGCAATCTTTGCCCCAAAGCCGGGAGATGACGAACAATCCTCGTTCGACACCACGCTCCCAGTCACGCTGACTTGCCCAAGATGCGCCGCGAATATCCAAGCCCGATCCAACAAAGAATCCCGCTGCCAGAACTGCAAACTCAAAGTCCGTGTCCAGATCGAAGAACCCCGCTGCACCTGCGGCTACCTCCTCTACAAACTCCAATCCAATACCTGCCCAGAATGCGGAAAACCAGTCCCCGAATCCGAACAGTGGGGGACCAAAGCACTCAACGAGTCCAACGCTGCGCAATCGGCATCCGACGCCCCGTTCCAAACGCCGTCGTAGTCAGTTTCAAACCCACCGCCATCTGCTGACGCTTGTATTCGTTACGATCAATCAGCTTGCAGATCCGCTCGACTTCCGCAGCATCAAACCCGGTCTGTGCGATGATCTTCGCCGCGCTCTGATGCCCCTCGATGTGCCGCTGCACAATCGCGTCGAGTTTTTCATAATCAGGAAGCGAATCCGAATCCAGCTGATCCGGCGCCAGCTCCGCGCTCGGTGGCTTCTCGATCGTGCTCACCGGAATCGGAGGACATGCAAACCCAAGACCCGCAAAGTGTTCGTTCATATACCGGCACACCCGGAACACCATCGTCTTGGGAACATCCGCGATCACCGCAAGCCCGCCGTTCATGTCGCCATACAAAGTGCAATACCCAACCGCGATCTCGCTCTTGTTCCCCGTCGTCAGCACAAGCGCCCCCGTCCGATTCGACAACGCCATCATCATCGTTCCCCGAACGCGCGACTGCAGATTCTCCTGCGTCAGATCCGGGAGCGACTCACCAAGTGCCCGCTCTCCGATTTCTTCAAACGCCGGATTCAATGACTCCGAAACGCCTATAAAACCAGACTCAATCGGCATCGTGATGCACTTCATCCCCAGATTCTCAGCAAGCGCAAACGCATCAGTCTTGCTCCCCTCGCTGCTGAACCGTCCCGGCATCGAAACCCCCAAGACATTCTCCCCGCCAAGCGCCCGCACCCCAAGCGCCGCCACCAGCGCCGAATCAATCCCGCCGCTGAGTCCCAAGCACACCTTCTTGAACCCGCACTTGCCCACATAGTCCCGCACCCCAAGCGTGAGCGCCTCAACAATCGCGCGTTCATCATCAAGCACCCGGTGAGACACCGCGGTGCCCGCATCAAGATCGACCACATCAAGCGATTCGTCAAACGCGATCGACTCATGCACCGTCTCGCCCTTGCCGTTCATCACACACGACTGACCCGCAAAGATCAGATCATCATTCGCCCCCACCTGATTCACCGACACTACCGGAACCCCGTGCCTGGTCGCATGACCACGCAAAATCCCGCGATGCTTGTCCGCCTTCCCCACAACAAACGGCGAAGCACTCGGCGCGACAATCACCTCCGCGCCCGCATCAATCAACCCCGCAACATGGTCCGGCTCATCGTTGTATTTCGCGCTAAAACCCGAATCATCCCCGCGCCACAAATCCTCACAAATCGCAAGCCCGATCCGCACCCCCGCAACCTCAACCACAACCGCACGATCCCCCGCCTCAAAGTACCGGTCCTCATCAAACACATCGTAAGTCGGCAGCAACCGCTTATCGTGGTACCCAACCAACGCGTTGTCCTCGAACACCACCACCGAGTTGGCGATCCCACCATCAACATTCAAAGGCGTGCCGATCACCACCGAAATCCCCGAAGTATGCGTCTCCCCGATCACCTTCACCGCCGCCGCACACCGCTCCACAAACCCCTCAACCAACAGCAAATCCCTCGGCGGATACCCACAAATCACCATCTCCGAGAGCACCACCAGCCCCGCGCCCCGCCGCCGAGCATCTTGAATCGCCGCGACAATCTTCGCCGAGTTCCCAGCGAGATCCCCGATAACGGGATTGAGTTGAGCAAGTGCAATTTTCATACGAGGATGGTAGGTCTACAGGACACCAAGCCCGTCCCCATCATCAACCAGCCGATCTTTCTTGGGAGCAATCCGCAGCCACGCCACCCCAAACCCAGCGCACCCCAGATTCACCACCGCTTCAATCGCGGTAATAAACACCACCGCCGCAGCGATGGGTCCCTCTCCACCATCCCCAATCGCCGCAGAGCTCACGCCGAACAGCGCCGCCGCCCCGATCGTCCCCGCCTCGCGCGTTCCCAGCATCCCGAAAGGCGAGAACACCCCGATCAAAAAATATACACTTCCGAGCAGCAACGCATCATTCCCCGAGATCGGAAGCCCAAGAACCGCCGCCGCGATGATGAACCGTCCCGCAAACGCGAGCACATCGAGCAACCGGAACACACTCGCCCAGATCGAGCTCGCCGGACTCGCGACCATATCAAACCCAGCGTGCATCTTGCTGAACGAGTCCATCTCCGTGATTCGTTTGAGCACTCCCACCGACGCGAGCCGAGCAACGCCTCGATCCCCATAGAACGCGCGAGCGATCACAATCAGCACCCCGACACTCAGCGCAACAGACCCAATCACACTGATCCACCAGACCACCCCGACCTCCTTGAGCACAAACGACATCAACGCCATCGGCCCAAGCACCGCCAGCATCAGCACCCCGATCGCCGCAAACCACGCCCCGATCGTCAGCACCGGAACCCCGTCCCGCTTCCGATGAATCGCAACCCGCGCCACCAACGACAACTTGAACGGCAGGTACGCCAAAAAAGTCGCGATCGCATTGGTCGAGATCACATCCGTCACACGGATCTTGTGCACCGGACGGATCACCAACCAAAAAATCACCCCGTTGATCGCAACCGAAGCGAACGACAACCCAACAAGCATCATCACCTGCGCCACCGACGCGTTCTGCAGATTCTCAAGCTGCGCCCGGTTCTCTTCTTTGAGCGCAACCTTCACCGCCCACCCCAGCGCCGCGATCGACGCCGCGAATCCGACCACCTGGATCAACACCCGCAGAATGGATCGTGAAGACCGATTCGCTTGGGTCGCATCATTCACATTCTCGTCGCTCATCAACATCCCCTATCGCAGCCCCGAGCGGTTCATCGCGCTCCGGTGCCAACCCATCCTATCCAGCCATACAATACCCCATGCCCCTCGAGCCCATCAAATCAGCCAACGCATCCGCCGCCCCGACAAATCAGCCCGAACTCATCGAACCCCTTTGCGCGATCTTCAGACGAACCCTCAAAGCCGAAGGCCTCAAATACACCCCCGAACGCGCCCAGATCCTCGACACCATCATCGAGTTCGACGCCCTCTTCGAAGCCGACCAACTCCTCGACACCCTCAAAGCACAAGGGCACTCCGTGTCCAAAGCGACCGTCTACCGCACCCTCAAACTCCTCGAATCCGCAGGCATCATCCAGCACATCCTCTTCGACCGCGAGCAAGCCCACTACCAACTCGCCATCGGACAAACCGGCAACACCCTCCTCATCGATGTCGACACCGGACAGGTCATCACCACCGAGATCCCCGAACTCATCGAACTCCGCAACAAAATCTGCGCCGCCCACGGCCTCACCGCCCAAGCGCACAAACTCCAAATCTTCGTCTCGTCAAAGTAAAGATTTGATTGAAATTATTTAGTGGGCTTTATGAACAAAACAGAATGATCTCTTGCATTGCAACTGACACGAAGAACTTGTGCAGCTTTCTAGAATTCTGTACGATCCAAAGCGACCAGAATGCTCCAAAGATAACCGGGAATATCAAGAAGAACCAGTCTGGATCACTCCGAGAAAGACCTTGCCAAACAGCAACGATCAGCCAAGCGGAAGTAGCAGTCAATACAAAAATCAGGAATACATGAAGCCAAGTGCCAGGGACGACAACCATCTCAACCTGTTTGTTTTGCACTTTGAGATCACGAACAGTGAATGACGGATACCGAACCAATCCATCGTGAATCGAATGGATACGACAGCAGTTCTTGGCATGCTCAGACACGCAGAACTTGAATCGCTCAGTCGATTCCGGCAAGTCGTCCAAATCAAACTGAAATCGAAACTTGAGCATCGTGCCCTATTCTAGTGGTGTTCAAACTCAACGCCCCGTCCGCATCACAACCTTCACCCCGCGCCCGTTCCACGCATCGTGCACCGCGATCACATCCCCCAAAGGCACATCATCCCCCGCGCCAAGCCCCACCCGAAGCGAACCCCCATCCCCGATCTCCATCGCGCCGATCATCTCCACCCCGCGTTCCAGCGATACCCCCGCATCACCAGACACGCCATAAACCACCGTCACCCCGTCAACGCCGCGCACGAGATCGACATCAATCACCGCTTCAGGAAGCGTGAACCGCGCCGTCTCCGTGCTTGTTTCAGCAGCCTTCTGTGATTCAACCCCCGCCTCCAAAAACCACTCGTACCCCGCGATCGTCGTGCTCGCCATGAAGAAAATCAGGATCACCAGCACCACATCAACCATCGGCGTCATCATCAACCCCGACCGCCCCCCCAAAGAACCGCCGGATTTATCAAACACACTCCGT